>Ga0182232_1000230_pt1 | contig 15536 bp, 6 predicted proteins | sample G6R1MG_30_FD_155484 | JGI IMG/M metagenome (GOLD analysis project Ga0182232, IMG submission 155484) | Phyllosphere microbial comminities from miscanthus, Michigan, USA - G6R3_NF_07NOV2016_LD2 MG | ecosystem: Host-associated > Plants > Phyllosphere > Phylloplane/Leaf | place: USA: Michigan... | reverse complement strand
GAAAAGCCGGCTGCCCGCCTCAGCCACCATAGTCAAACCAGGTATTAGGCTCGCCTGACGGGAGACGCAAGGCCGCGTTTCTACGACCGACCAGATGCGTTTTTAACCGTCCTATACTACCCTGCTGGCGCAGTCACCAATTACTCAAAACCCCAAAAACCCGTCGCAAGTCAGCCGCAAACGTTTGCGGCTGACTTTTTTTTGAAAAAGGCGGATTTTTTTGCATTGTTTTTTAGCCTGAGAGGTTGGGCACAACTTATTCGCTTGGCTAGCCCATAAGCCGGTTAAGGGGCTGTATTACGTGTGCGCTAAGCGTATGACACCGCGCCGCTACTTGCCCAAAAATGCCCCTGGCGTGGCCTCAGAGCCATTTTCGTCCTTGCATTTGCCTGACATAAGCGAGTAGTTTTGGTCTATTCTTTCCCCACCCTTATGAACCAATCTATCTACCGCACTGCGCTGCTACGGCGCACAATGGCCGTGTTGGCTTGCGGGCTGCCCGCCGCGTGGGCCGCGCCAGCCATGGCCGCCAGCCTGCGCGATGCCGCGGGCATTATTCGGCCCGCCGCTCCCCTGCCCATTACGGGTCGTGTGACCGGGGCCGATGGACAAGGGCTACCGGGCGTAACGGTGCTGGTGCGCGGCACCAGCACGGGCACCAGCACCGGGGCCGATGGCAGCTTCAGCCTTACCGCGCCCGAGGGCAGCACGCTGCTTTTTAGCTTTGTCGGCTTCGTGTCGCAGTCGGTGGTCGTGACGGCGGCCAACGCTGGCAACGTGAGCGTGAAGCTGGTGGAATCGGCCCAAGGGCTCAACGAAATAGTGGTGGTGGGCTACGGCACCCAGGAGCGCCAGGACGTGACCGGCGCTATCTCCTCGGTATCGGGGCGCGACATTGCCTCGCAGCCGGTGGCTGACCCCACGCAGGCCCTGCAAGGCCGCGTGGCGGGCGTGACCGTAACCCAAAACTCGGGCGCGCCGGGCGGGGCGGGCGGCACCTCGGTGCGGATTCGCGGCATCTCGTCGCCCGGAAACAACTCGCCGCTGTACGTGGTCGATGGCTTCCCGCTGCCGTCCAATGACAGCGGTTTTAACCCGGTCGAGAGCCAGCTCAACTCCATCAACCCCAACGACATCGAGAGCATCGACGTGCTCAAGGATGCCTCGGCCACGGCTATTTACGGGCTGCGGGCGGCCAATGGCGTGGTCATCATCACGACCAAGCGCGGCAAGGCCGGCACATCCAATATTTCGGTCGATGGCTACCGGGGCTTTCAGCAGGTGTGGCGCAAGCTCGATTTGCTTGATGCCCAGCAGTATGCGCTCATCAATAATGAGAGTTTGATTGCCAAGGGCGACCCCATCAACAGTAAGTTTGCCGACCCCAGCGCGCTCGGCGCGGGCACCGACTGGCAGAAGGCGGTTTTCCGGCCCACGGCCGTGATTCAGAACTACACGCTGTCGGCCAGCGGGGGCAGCGAAAAGGCGCGCTACGCGCTGTCGGCGGGCTACTTCCAGCAGGATGGCACGCTGGCAGGCTCTCATTTTGAGCGCTTTACGGTGCGGGCCAACGGCGACATCCAGCTGAATAAATACGTGAAGGTGGGCAACAGCCTGGCCATCACGCACCAAGAAGACCGGCAGCTGAACACCGGCAACGACGAGTTTGGGGTGCTCAACAACGTGCTGCAAGCGCCGCCCACCGTGCCGGTGTACAACCCCAACGGCACCTGGTACGAGCCCACCGCCACCAACGATAACTACGTGGAGCCCAACCCGGTACTACAATCCAATATTACCAACTCCAAGTTTTCGCGCAACCGCATCATCGGCACGTTCTTCGGCGAAATCGAACCGCTGAAGGGCCTGCGCTTCCGCACCAACGTGGGCGCCGACCTGATTTTCGATAACAACAACGGCTTTACGCCTTCGCTCGGCCCCAACTCGCCGCGCAACTCGGTAGCCGGCGCGTACTCGTCGAGCAACTACAACCCGACCTATCTCATTGAGAATACGCTGACTTACGACCGCAGCATCGCCGACAAGCACCACTTTACGGTACTGGCGGGGCAGTCGGCGCAGCAGTTTCAGTACACGTATCTGTCGGCAGGGCGCACGGGCTACCTCAATAATCAACTCCAGAACATTAACGCTGGGCCTACGGGCAACCTCAGCTTTCCGAATACCAACGGCGGCGTCGGCATTGCGCCCACTACCGACCGGCTGGTGAGCTACTTCGGGCGCGTCAACTACGAGTTTGCGGGCAAGTACCTGCTCACGGCCACGGCCCGCTACGATGGCACCTCGCAGTTCACTACCGGGCGCAAATTCGGCTTCTTTCCAGGCGCGTCAATTGGCTGGCGTATTTCCGAAGAAAGCTTTATCAAGGACATCCCGACCATCAGCAACCTGAAGGTGCGCGGCGGCTACGGCAAGGTAGGCAACCCCCTGAATGCCGGCCGCTTCGCCTACCTGGCTACCATCAACACGGGCATTACCTACCCGTTTGGCAGTTCGCCGACGGTGTTTAACGGCGCGGGCCCGACCCGCGGCCAGAACGACGACCTGAGCTGGGAAAACAACTACCAGGCGAACATCGGGGTGGACGTGGGCTTGTTTCAGAACCGCATCGAGCTGTCGGTGGACGTGTACGACCGCCGCTCGCCCAACCTGCTGGCCTCGGTGCCGCCGGCCTATACGTCGGGCACCTACGAGTCGGTGCCCACCAACGCCATTTCGGCCTACAACCGCGGCCTCGACCTCTCGCTGAATACCCGCAACATTGTGAATTCCGAGGGCCTGAACTGGACGACGGGCCTCACGTTTTCGACCTTTAAAAACCGAATTAGCGACCTCAACGTGGCCGTGCCGTTTAATGGCCTGACTACCCGCACCGGCACCGCCATCACCCGCTTCGACAAGGGCCAGCCGTTTGGCGCGTTCTACGGCTACGTGGCCGATGGGCTGTTTCAGACCCAGGAAGAGGTGAACAAGGCGCCCAAGCAAACGGTGGGCGCCACGCCCGGCACCAGCACCGCGCCCGGCGACATTCGCTTTAAGGACCTGAACGGCGACGGCGCGATTACCGACCTCGACCGCACGTTTATCGGCAGCCCCATTCCGGCCTTTACCTACGGCATCAACAACACGCTCACGTTTAAGGGATTCGACCTCAACGTATTCATTCAGGGCTCGCAGGGCAACGACGTGTACAACCTCAACCGCGTGTACACCGAGGGCGGCCTCTACAGCAACGGCAACAGCAGCACCCGCGTGCTCAGCCGCTGGACCGGCCCCAACAGCACCAACGACGTGCCCCGCGCCGTGGCCGGCGACCCCAACCTGAACCTGCGCGTGAGCAGCTACTTCATCGAAGATGGCTCCTACCTGCGCGTCAAGGTCCTGACGTTGGGCTACAACTTCCCCAAAACGCTCATCAACCGCTTTGCCGGCCAAACCCTGCGCGTGTACGTGACCAGCCAAAACCTGCTGACGCTGACCAAATACACGGGCTTCGACCCCGAGCTGGGTGGCGCGGGCCTCGACCGCGGGATTTATCCGCAGTCGCGGGTGTTTCTGGCGGGCGTAAATATTGGGTTTTAATGAAATGAGCGGATGGTGTTGTCATGCCGAACGCAGTGAAGCATCTCTACCGCCCCGTTGCAACGGTTGAGGTTAGTGCAGCAGCCAAGATGCTTCACTGCGTTCAGCATGACAACGCCACCCGCTCGTTCAACACCCCACTCATCCTACTTTCTCACCCACCCATATGCACCTCTCTCCTATCAAATTCTCCGCCGCGTCTTTGCTGGCTTTGGTCCTCCTCGGCGGCTGCGGCGAGAAATTCCTGGACCTTAAGCCCACCGACAGCATCACGACCGAAAGCTTTTACCAGACCGAATCGGACGCCATTCAGGCCACTACGGCGTGCTACGCGCAGCTCAACCGGGGCGGGCAGTATAACTACGCGCTCTGGGGCATCGGCGAGATTATGTCAGACAACTCCTTCACGGGCGGCGGCGGCGGCGGCGACGGGGCCGAGGAAATTCAGCTCGACTTCTTCAACATCCCGAGCAGCAACCCCATGACCACGCGCCTTTGGAACGGCTCCTACGTGGGCATCGGCTCGTGCAACCTGGTGTTGCAAAAGGTGCCCGGCATCGCCAGCATGGACGCCACGCTGCGCAAGCGCTGCCTAGGCGAGGCGCAGTTTCTGCGGGCCAAGTACTACTTCGATTTGGTGCGGGCCTACGGCGACGTGCCCAAAATCCTGGTGCCACCGGCCACCCCGGCCGACGCGCGCCTGCCGCGCTCGCCCGCAGCCGATATCTATGCCCAGATTATTCTCGACCTGACGGCCGCCATCGACAACCTGCCGGGCAGCTACTCGGGCCCCGACCTGGGCCGCGCTACCAAGTGGGCCGCCACCGGCCTGCTGGCCAAAGTGTATATCACGCAGGGCAACAAGGCCGCCGCGGCCACCCGCGCCCGCGAGGTGATTGCGGGCTCGGGCAAAAGTCTGTGGGCCGACTACGGCGACAACTTCAAGGTAGCCAACGAAAACGGCAAGGAGTCGCTGTTTGAGGTGCAGTTCGTGAACGGGCTCAACGAGTATACGTTCGACGGGCTGGGCTTTGTGGGCAACGAGTTTTTTGGGCCGCGCGGGCAGGGGCTGGTGCCGCAGGGCGGCTACGGCTTCAACATTCCCGAAAACGAGTTTGTGCAGGGCTACGAAGCCGGCGACAAGCGCAAAGCCGTCACCATCTGGTCGCCGGGCGATACCTACCCGGCGGGCAGCGCTACCAGCGCGCAGCCGGCGCGGCTGGTGGGCTCGCCCGATGGCTACAATTGCAAGAAGTGGTTTGTGGGCAAGACGAATACCAACGTGTGGGACTCGCCGCTCAACTTCCCGGTGCTGCGCCTGGCCGAGGTGTACCTCATTCTGGCCGAGGCCGTGGGGCCGACCCAGGAGGGCGTGGACGCCATTAACCTGGTGCGCCGCCGCGCCGGCCTCACCGACCTGAGCACGACCACGCCCAACTTCACCGACGCCGTGATTAAGGAGCGGCGCTACGAGCTGGCCTTCGAGGACGACCGCTGGTTTGACCTCAAGCGCACCGGCAAGCTCACCACCCTGCCCGCTTTGCTGGCCAAGGGTGTGAAGCCTTTCAACGTGCTGCTACCCATCCCGCAGTCGGAGCGCGACGCCAACCCAGCGCTGACGCAAAACCCTGGCTATTAATTCGTTTTTAAGGATGGGTTGTTCAGTCATGCTGAGCGCAGCGCAGCGGAGTCGAAGCATCTCTGCCGCTTCCTCCAAACCGTCCAACGAGGCGGTAGAGATGCTTCGACTCCGCTGCGCTCCGCTCAGCATGACCAACTAAAAACCTGTTTACTCCCTAGCTTTCCCCACCTACCCCTATGTATCCTTCTCTCCGCAAAGCCGCCCTTGTCCTGACCGGCGTGGCCGCCCTGGCGGCCTGCCGCAAAGACGAGGTAGCCGACCTCTCGGGGCCGCTGCCTACGGCCGATTTCACGGTGACGCTCAACACGAGCCAGTACCCGGTGGTGGCCACGTTCACCAATAAGTCCACCGATTCCTTTCTCTACCAGTGGGATTTTGGCGATGGCTCGGCGCTGGCGCAGGGCCAAAACGTGACCCACACCTACCGGCAGCCGGGCACCTACCGCGCCCACCTCACGGCGGCCGGGCGCACCGGGCTGGGGCAGTCGCAGCAGGTGCCGGTGAGTATCCCGAGCATCTGCGGCAACGCAGCCTTTGCGGTGCTCACGGCCTGCGCGGGCTCGGGCGCTACGTCGTGGACGCTATCGGACCAGCCGGGGGCCGTGGTGCGGCTCTCGGCCAGCGGCACCCAGCTCTCAAGCTCGACCACGCTCAACGCCTGCCAGCTCGACGACCAGTTCTCGTTCACCAGCTCCTTCACCTACAGCTACGATGCGCAGGGGGCTACTTACCAGAGCGGCGCCTGCGGCAAGGATTTGAGCGGTAATTCGGACTTCATCTTCAAGCCCAATGGCAACCTGGGCCAACTGGTGCTTCAGCGCAATAAGTCGTTTATCGGCCTGCCCGACTCGGTAGTCAACAAGACCTACGACATCGTGGAGGCCACCGCCACCAAGCTGCGCCTGCAAGGCACCAACCCCGACGGCACCAAAACCATCACGACCTACATGCCGCAGCTCTCGGCCCAGGACCGCGCCAAAATCTTCCTCACGGGCGGCTCGTCGCGCACCTGGGTGCTCGACAACACGGTGGCCCAGACCATTGCGGTGGGCAACGAGGCCAACCCTTCGGGCTACTACGCCGGTGGGGCGCTGGGCAGCCTGCCCGCCTGCCAGGCCGACGATGAATACACCTTCACCACGGCCAACGCTTTTACTTACGACGCCAAGACCGAAACCTTCGTGGCGGGCGTGTACGCCTGCCAGGCCCCGCGCTCCGACAATACGACCTTCACCTTCGGGCCGGCCTCGGGCACCGGCATCGCGCAGTTTGTGCTGGCCAAGCCTGGTACTTTCATCGGCGTGACCGATGCGCCCACCAGCCGCATTTACCGCATCTTGTCCATTGATAACCAGCACATGGTGCTGCGCGCCGGCGGACCAAGCGATGACCCGCTATTCACGATTAAGATGCGGGTGAAGTAAGCTCGCCGGCCGCATAACCCCACCCCCGGCCCCCTAGCCCCTACCCCCTCCGGGAGAGGGGAGCCTTTCGCTGAGCTGTTAGCCTTTAGCTGCTAGCTACTAGCTTTTTCAGCACAAAGGCTAACAGCTACTAGCCAGAAGCTAACAGCCTACAAAAGGCTCCCCTCTCCCGGAGGGGGTAGGGGCTAGGGGGCCGGGGGTGGGGTCTCACGCTCGCACTACTAATTCAACCAATCCAACTTTCCTCATGACGCTCCTATTTAATCCCACCCTGCTGCGCAACCTTTCGGCCGGCATTGTTCTGGCGCTTTCCACGGGCAGCTGCACCCAGGAGCCGCCCGGCCCCGTGATTTCGGACGACGCTAAAGTCGGCAACGCCACCACCAACGCCGTGCCCAAAACCTTTGCCGACTACACCGAGCTGGTGTGGAGCGACGAGTTCGACGGCTCTTCGCTCGACCAGAACAAGTGGGTGTATGAAGTGAAGGACGTGTGGTTTAACAACGAGCTGCAAGCCACCACCAACCGCCGCGACAACGTGACCGTGACCGGCGGCAACCTCAACATCATCGCCAAGCCTGAGAGCTACAATGGGCGCAGCTACACCTCGGGCCGCATCATTACGAAGGGCAAAAAGGAGTTTATTTTTGGCCGCCTCGACGTGCGCGCCAAGCTGCCCAAGGGCAAGGGCATCTGGCCCGCCATCTGGATGCTGGGTGCCAACGACAGCCAGGTGAGCTGGCCGGCCTGCGGCGAAATCGACATCATGGAGCTGCGCGGCAGCACGCCCCGCGTCAACAACTCGACCATGCACTACGGCAGCAGCGTGGCTACCCACCAGTACAAGGGCACGCAGTACACGCTGCCCGCCAGCACGCCCGGCGATTTTTCGACCGATTTCCACACTTTCAGCTGCCTGCGCGGACAGGACAAGATAGAGTTTTTCGTGGATGGGGTGTCGTACTACACCTTTACGCCCAGCCTAGTAACGCCCTACGCCTACCCGTTCAACAACCCGTTCTACGCGATTCTGAACGTGGCCGTGGGCGGCGACTTCGACGGCAACCCCGACGCCACGACGGTTTTTCCGCAGACCATGCAGGTCGATTACGTGCGGTTTTACCAGTATAAGTAAACTGGTTTCTAGCTGACGCTCACTTGCGTCTGTCATGCTGAGCGCAGCGAAGCATCTCGCGTGGCGCAGTAAAATCAACTCTGCTGATTACTGCGCCACGCGAGATGCTTCGCTGCGCTCAGCATGACGACCATTTTTCAGCCTTTACCCATAAGTATCGTTTTTTCCCACCCAACTCCCTGCCCTATGAACACGTTTACCAAAGCCTTTCTCACCGCCGCCCTGGCGCTGGCCGGCCGCTCGGCCGCCGCCCAGACGCTGTACGACAACTTCGAGACGACCCGGCTCGTGACGTACAGCTACGTGGATGGCACTCTCAATCAAGCCACCGCCAACCCCGGCAGCACGGCCGTGAACAGTAGCAGCACCTGCGCCAAGTACGACCGCAGCGCGTCGCCCTACGCCGTGATTGTCATTAACCCCACGGCCTCGCCCGGCCGCATGGCCAACGTGAGCGCCTACTCGGCAGGCACCAAGAAAATTTCGATGAAATTCCGCAGCCCCGGCCCCGGCGTGGCGGTGCAGGCCGTGTTGCAAAACAAAACCAAGGCCGCCACCGGCTACCCGAATGGCAACTACGCGGGCACGTTCGACATCATGACCACGGCCGCCGCTAATACCTGGGAAACGCTGACGTTCAACTTTACGGCGGGCGGCGGCGGCAGCTTCGACCCCACCGTGACGGCCAACGACGTGGACCAATTGGTGCTGCTGGTGGCACCCAACACCACCGCCACGCCCACCTACTACCTCGACGACCTGATGGGCCCCGAGCTGGTGCCGGCCTCCACCACCACGCCGGTGCTGCTCGATAACTTCGAGACCACCCGCCTGCTCAACTACCCCACCGCGCAGGGCACCCTCAACCAGGCCGCCGCCAACCCCGGCAGCAGCACCGCCAACAGCAGCACCACCTGCGCCAGCTTCGCCCGCGATGGCTCGCAGCAGTACGCCACCATCGTGCTCACGCCCAAGGCCGGCAAGTTTGCCGACGTGAGCGCCTACGCCAGCGGAGCGCTGAAAATGACGCTGAAATTTCGCAGCCCCGCCGCCGGCACCGCCGTGCAGCTGGTGCTGCAAAACCGCGCCAAAACCGCCAACAACTACCCCAACGGCAACTACGCGGGCACCTTCAACGCCACCACCACGGCGGCCAACGCTTGGGAAACGCTGACTTTCACCTTCACGGCGGGCGCGGGCGGCAGCTACGACCCCACCGTGGGCGCGGCCGATACCGACCAGCTGGCCCTGCTCATCGCGCCGGGTAGCAGCAGCGCCAGCACGTATTATTTTGATGACTTTACCGGGCCGGCCCTCACCACCAGCACCGCCACCCGCGCCAGCCTCACGGGCGTGGCCGCCTTTGCCGGGGCCTACCCCAACCCCGCCCGCGAACTGGTACGCCTGCCAATCAGCCTGCAAAAAGCGGCCGTGGTGAGCCTGGCCGTGTATGATGGTTTGGGCCGCCAAGTGGCCACCGTGCTCGATGGCCAGGCGCACCCGGCCGGTACCTTCGAAGCCGAACTGAATGCGGCTAAGCTGGCCCCCGGCCTCTACACCTGTCGCCTCACCGTAGATGGCCAGCCCCTTACCCAGCAGTTGAGCGTGGAATAACTTACTTCGCGCTTAAACCTTGAGCCGGCCGGCGCTTCTTAGTCAGAAGCGCTGGCCGGTTTTTTTATGGCTACGGCAGCGGTTTTGGCGCAGGCTTTGCAGCGCTGTATACGGTAGTCAGTCAGGCGGTTCGGCCTCATCGTTCATTCATCTTTAAGCACTCTATTTGAGAATAATCTGCTACTTATTCGTCGTGCTTTTTAGTTGCTGATGACTCCCACCCTCGACCTGCCCGTCGCTCCGCCCACGGCCCCCAAGCCTGCCGCCGACTTGGCTACTCCCGCCGCCATTTTCCGGCACAAGGAAACCGTGCTGGCTGGCTACTTCGCCGCCTTCGCGGTGGTGTACTACCGGCTGCCCACCGAGCGCGCCCCGGCCCAGCTCACGGCCACGCTGCACGTCGAAACGGCGGATACGGCGTTTCCGCCCGCCGCCGTTACGCTCCAGCTCGCCGACGACGGCACCCTGGCCGAGGTAGCCGCCGAGGCCGCCGCCCGCCTGCTCATGGCCCTGGCCGGCGTGGCCGACGAGTTGGGGGCGGCCATCGGGCGCGGGCGCCTCGCGCTGCCCGCCCCCGAGGCCCAAAACCCCGACCAAACCTGGGAGTTGACCGTGAGCTTCGGCCCCGCGCCCGACGAGGCGGCTGTGCTCAGTTTTGGCAGCACCGGCGGGGCCGCCGCGCCCCGCGAAACCACCTACCTCACCGAGCACGTGCAAACCGTGTTTGCGCAGCTCGCCCAAAACCCGGCCGCGCCGGTGGGCCACGTGTTCTTTCTGACCGAGGCCGAAACCGCGCAGCTAAGGGAGTTTCGGCAGGGGCCGCCACTAGTGGCCGAAGGCGGGCCGCAGCAACTGCACCAGCTGTTTGAGCAAACCGCCCGCACCTACCCTAATAACGTGGCTCTGAGCTGGCTGGGCCAGCCCTGCACCTACCACGAGCTCGACGAGCGCGCCAACCAGCTGGCCGCCCACCTGCGGCAGCAGGGCGTGCAGCCCGGCGACTTCGTGGGCCTGCTCTTGGCCAAGTCGCTGGCGCTGTACGTCGGGATGCTGGCCGTGCTCAAGGCTGGCGCGGCCTACGTGCCGCTCGATTTGTCGTTTCCGCCCGACCGCGTGGCGTTTATTCTGGACGACTGCGGGGCGCGGGCTTTGCTGGTAAACAACGACTTGCCCGAGGGCTTGGCCGCCTGGCCGGGCCAGGTGCTCGACTTGCGCCAGCCGGTGCCGGCCGCGCCCGCGCTAGCCGGGCCGGCGGCCGGCGGCCCCGATTCCATTGCCTACGTCATTTATACCTCGGGCACCACGGGGCTGCCCAAGGGCGTGCTGCTGCCGCACCGCAGCATCTGCCACCTGGTGCGGGCCGAGCAGCAGCTGTTTCAGCCTACCCCGCAAGACCGGGTAGTGCAGGGCTTCTCGGTGGCCTTCGATGCCTCGCTCGAAGAGCTGTGGCTGGCCTGGGCCGCTGGGGCCGCGCTGGTGCCGGTGCCCGAAGAAACCATGAAAGCACCCGACGCGCTGCCGGGCTTTCTCACTGACAACCAGATAACCATCTTCTCCACGGTGCCCACGCTGCTCTCGCTGCTGCCGGCCACGGTGCCCACGCTGCGGCTGCTCATTTTGGGCGGCGAGGTGTGCCCGCCCGAGCTGCTGGCCAAGTGGGCCAGCCGACAGTGCCGGGTGGTGAACACCTACGGCCCCACCGAGGCCACGGTAGTGGCTACCGCCGCCGACTTCGTGCCCGGCCACAAGCTCACCATTGGCCGGCCGCTGGCGGGCTACGAGGTGCTGCTACTCGACCAGCAGGGCCAGCTGCTGCCGCCCGGCGCGGCCGGCGAGCTGTGCATCGGGGGCGCGGCGCTGGCCGCCGGCTACCTCAATCGGCCCGAACTGAGCGCCGCCAAGTTCAACACGGTGAGCGAATTGGCCAACGGCTTCAGCGGCCGGCTCTACCGCACCGGCGACCTGGCCCGCTTCGAGGCCGACGGCAACATCGACTTTCTGGGCCGCATCGACACGCAGGTCAAAATCCGGGGTTTTCGGGTCGAGCTGGCCGAAATAGAAAGCTTATTTTTGCAATGGCCAGGCATTCGCAACGCGGCTGTGGCTCTCAAGGAAGGCACCGACGGCGTAAAAAAGCTCATTGCCTACCTCATCCTGGAGCCCAACCAATTGCTGGATGAGAAGGCCGTGCGGGCCTACCTGCGCGAGCGCCTGGCGCCCTACATGCTGCCCGCCGCGCTGGTGCCGCTGGCCGCGTTTCCGCTGCTCACCAGCGGCAAGGTCGACCGCAAGGCCCTGCCCTACCCCCTGGGCAGCGGCCAGCCCGTGGCCCGCGAGCTGGCACTGCCCCGCACGCCCACCGAAGCCGCTATTTACACCGTCTGGCAAAAGCGCTTCGACACGGCCGACCTCTCCATCACCGACGACTTTTTCGACCTCGGCGGCAACTCGCTGCTGGCCTCGCTCATCGTGTCGGAGCTGCGCCAGCTACCCGAGTTCCAGGGCTTATCGGTGAAGGAGATGTATACGCGCCGCACCATCGCGGCGCTGGCCGCCGCCGTAGATACTGAAACCCAGCGCGCCCAGGCGGCGCCCGCCGCGCCCGAGCCGGCGCGCGCGCCGCTGCGCCCCGCCTCGGTGGCCACGCGCCTGGCCACGGCCACGCTGCAACTGGCCTGCGTAGCCGCCTTTTATGCCGTGCCGATTCTCCTGCTCAACGGCTCGCTGCACTGGCGCGGGCTACTCGGCGGCTGGTCGTGGGAGGCGCTGGTGGCGCTGGTGCTAGGGGCTACGCTGGCCTACGTGCCGCTGGCCTGCGGCCTCACGGTAGCGCTGAAATGGCTGGTTATCGGCCGCTTCCGGGCCGGCGAGTACCCGCTGTGGGGCTGGTACTACCTACGCTTCTGGCTGGTGAAAAAGCTGGTGGAGGCCGCACCCGCCCAGTTGCTCTCGGCCACGCCGTTTCTGGCCGTGTTCTACCGCCTGCTGGGAGCCAACATCGGCCGGAACGTGTACCTGGGCACTACCCGCGTCATGGCCTTCGACCTGCTGACGCTGCACGAGGGCGCCAGCCTGGCCCGCGAAGCGGGCCTGCTGGGCTACCGCGTCGAGCGCGACCGCCTCATCATCGGCCCCGTTACGGTGGGGCGCGATGCCTACGTGGGCCTACGCGCCATCCTCGAAAACGACACGCAAGTAGGCGACGAGGCCGAACTTGACGACCTTTCGGTGCTGCCGGCCGGGCAGCAGATTCCGGCCCGCGAGGGCTGGCTGGGCTCGCCAGCGCGGCGCCAGCGGGCGGTGGCGAGCGGGCCGCGGGCCGCGCAGCCCGCGCCCGGCGCGGGCTACCAGGTGGCGCAGCTGCTGGCCATCGCACTCATGCTGCTGGTGCCCACGCTGGCCGCCGCGCCGGTGCTGGGGCTGTTTTACGAGGCCGTGGAGCGCTGGGACTTCGAGCCGGCGCTGCTGACTTTATTGCCGCTATCGGGGCTGTACATGGGGCTTTTAGGTGGGTTTTTGGCCTTGATAAAGCGCCTGGTGGCGGGGCGGCAGGCGGCGGGCACGCTGCCGCTGCACAGCCTGGCCTACGTGCGCCACTGGCTCGCCGATGCCGTGCTGGCCCAGAGCCTAGCGCTCATGAAATCAATTTACGCCACCCTTTACGCGCCCTACTGGCTGCGGCTGCTGGGGGCCAACATTGGCCGCCGGGCCGAAATATCTACTCTCAACCACATCTCGGCCGACCACCTCACGGTGGGCGCGGGCGCGTTTCTGGCCGACTCGGTGAGCGTGGGCGCGCCGCGCGTGCAGCACGGCTTGGTAACGGTGCAGCCTACGGTGGTGGGCGAGCGCACCTTCATCGGTAACAGCGCGGTGCTGGCCGGCGGCACCGTGCTGGGCACCGGCAACCTGATTGGCGCGCTCTCCTCGGCCCCGCCCGACACGCCGGCCGACGGCACGTCGTGGGTCGGCTCGCCCGCCTTTCTGCTGCCCAACCGGCCGGTGTCGGCGGCTTTCGCGGCCGAGCTCACGTTTGCGCCGCCCGCCCGGCTCGTCTGGGCGCGCGGGCTGGTCGAGATTTTCAAAATTATCCTGCCCTATACGTTCGCGTTTCTCACCTTCGCCATCCTCTACCACTACACCAAGTGGCACCTGCTCAACTACCCCTTCTGGAGCAGCGTGGGCGTGGGTACGGGCGCGTTCGTGGCCATTATCATGGGTTTTTCGCTGCTCACGGCCCTGCTCAAGTGGGTGCTTATCGGGCGCTACCAGCCTTCGGAAAAGCCGCTGTGGTCGTCGTTTGTGTGGCGCAATGAGCTGATTAACTCGCTGTGCGAAAGCTACGTGTATCCCTTCTGGGAAGCGCCGCTGCTGGGCACGCCCTTCGCCACCTGGTTTTTCCAGCTCATGGGCAGCCACTTCGGCCACTCGGTGTACCTCGACACGACGGAAATCACCGAATTTGACCTGGCCTGGGTGGCCGACCACGCCGTGCTCAACAACGGGGCGACCATCCAAACGCACCTGTTCGAGGACCGCATCATGAAGATGTCGGATTTGCGCATCGGGCGGGCGGCCACCGTGGGCACTTCGTCGGTGGTGCTCTACGACTCGGTTATCGGGCCGGGGGCCACGCTCAAAAGCCTGTCGCTCTTGATGAAAGGCGAAAAGCTGCCCGCCGAAACCCGCTGGCAGGGCATCCCGAGCAGCTTCGTATCGGGCGGCGAGCCGCCCCGGCTACCGGGCTAGCTGCCCGCCCGCTCGGCCAGGTAGATTTCCAGCATGGGGTAGCCGCCCGCGCCGGGCTTAGCGCGGTCGGCGGGGTCTTGAGGGTTGAGCTGGTGGGCTTTTTCCCAGGCATCGGGCAGGCCGTCGTGGTCGGTGTCGGGGGGCGCGGGGGCAGTTTGGAGCACGGGCCAGGCCTTTTGCGATACCTCGTAGGCGGTGCCGTGGGGGTAGCCGCCCTGCACGTCGATGAGGCGGCCGGTGCGCAGGCGCACCTCGCGCACGAGGCGCTGGTCGAGGGTATCGCGCCGGGGGCGGGTGGCCCCGGCTCCGGCCAGCACGAGCGGGTAGGCGGCCTGGGCAGTCTGGGTGGCTACGGGGCCGAGGTCGAAGGGCGCGGGGGCTTTGGCGAGGGCGGTATCGGCCTTGGTGCCGCCGTTCATGTCTACCCCGCGCCAGTTGCGGGCGGTCACCTCGGCGCTGGCGTCTTGGTAGTTGCCGGCCAGGTAAAACTTGCCGTAGGGCAAGGGGTTCGGGCCTTTCTCCAGCTTGTAGGGATTGAGGAGGCGGGCGCGCACGGCGGGCTTGGTGCTGGGCCCGGGCTTGTAATAATTATTGACGATGTTGTAGTTGCCGCCCTCGCCGGCATACACGTTGTTTTCGCCCCAGTCATAAATGACATTGTTGCGAAAATCGCAGTTCTCGAAGCCCGCCAGGTGGGTGTAGCGGCTGCCATTGAAGCGCGGCGTGCGGCTATTGCAGTGCACGAACAGATTGTGGTGCATACTGGCGTGCTGGCCGCCCCAAATGCCGCCGTAGCCGTGGTGCTCGAAGTCGGTATCGCCTTTCTCGAAGTGGTACGAGTAGTTGAGCGGCGGCCCAATGAGGTTCCATTGCAGGGTAGTGCTGTCGCCCTCGTACACGGAGAAGCACTCGTCGGTGCTCCAGCTCATGGAGCAGTGGTCGATGACGAGCCGGTGGCTGCGCGTGCCGCCAAAGGCGTCGTCGCCGCCGCCCCCGTCTACCTGGCCCTTGTTCTGGAAGCGGTCGCCCATGCGAAAGCGCACAAAGCGGACTATCACGTTGCTGGCCTTGACGCCCACCGGGTAGTCGGCCAGGCAAATGCCGCCGCCGGGGGCCGTCTGGCCCGCGATGGTGGTGTTGTTGCGGGCAATGGTGAGCGGCGCGGTGAGGTGAATGGTGCCCGCCACGCGGAATACGATGGTGCGGGCGGGGGCTTTGGCATCGCTCAGCTGCACGGCGTAGCGCAGGCTGCCGGGCTGGTTGTCGTCGAGCAGGTTGGTAACTTCGAGCACGGTCGTGGGCACGGCGGCCGTGCCGCGCCCGCCGCTCGTGAAGCGCCCCGCGCCCTCGGCCCCCGGAAAAGCCAGCA
>Ga0182232_1000229_pt1 | contig 15538 bp, 10 predicted proteins | sample G6R1MG_30_FD_155484 | JGI IMG/M metagenome (GOLD analysis project Ga0182232, IMG submission 155484) | Phyllosphere microbial comminities from miscanthus, Michigan, USA - G6R3_NF_07NOV2016_LD2 MG | ecosystem: Host-associated > Plants > Phyllosphere > Phylloplane/Leaf | place: USA: Michigan... | reverse complement strand
TGGCCGAGGTGCGCAACAAGGAAATCGGCTTTGTTTTCCAGACATTTAACTTGCTGCCCCGCTCCTCGGCCCTCGAAAACGTGGCCCTGCCACTCATCTACGCCGGCCTGGGCAAGCGCGAGCGCAATGAGCTGGCCTTAGAGTCGCTGCGTGCGGTGGGCCTGGCCGACCGCGCCGGCCACCGCCCCAACGAGCTCAGCGGTGGCCAGCGCCAGCGCGTGGCCATCGCGCGCGCCCTCGTCAACACCCCCAGCGTGCTGCTGGCCGATGAGCCCACCGGCGCCCTCGACTCCAAAACCAGCTACGAAATCATGGGCCTATTTGAGGCGCTTTACGCTAAAGGCAACACCATCATCATGGTGACGCACGAAGAGGATATTGCCCATTACGCTCACCGCATTGTGCGCCTGCGCGATGGTCTTATTGAAACCGACGACGTAAACCACCACGTAACGCAGCCCGCCATTAACTCGCTCAGCGCCTAGGGCATCATTTGGCCCCCGCTCTGGTTATAGCCTGGCCCGCCCGCGGCAAGCAAAATAACTATCGCCCCGCCCAGTCAGCCCGCCGAGGCGGGCGTATCTGCGCAATCCGTTTAATCTGTTTGAATCTGCGATGAAGATATATACCAAAACCGGCGACCAGGGCCTCACTTCGCTCATTGGTGGGGCGCGGGTGCCCAAGTCGAGCCTGCGCATCGACTGCTACGGCACCGTCGACGAGCTAAACTCATACCTAGGGCTGCTGCGTGACCAAGAGGTGAACGCCGCCCGCCGCGACCTGCTTAAGGAAATCCAGGACCGGCTGTTTACCATCGGCTCGCACCTGGCCACCGACCCCGACCACGAGGTGCACAAGCGCCTGCCCGACCTGCACGCCGCCGACGTAGCCTTACTCGAAACCGAGATGGACCGGATGAACGAAGCGCTGGCCCCGCTGCGCGAATTTGTGCTGCCTGGTGGGCACCCGGCCGTATCGTTTGGGCATGTAGCGCGTTGCGTGTGCCGCCGCGCCGAGCGCTTGGCCGTAGCGCTGCGCGAAAGCTCGCCCGTAGAAGACCTCGTAGTAATGTACCTCAACCGCCTCTCCGACTACCTCTTCGTGCTGAGCCGGGCCATGGCCCACGACCTAGGTGTAGCCGAAGTTACCTGGAAACCGCGGCTATAACTTACGGCTTATTACCTGGCCGCCGCGGCTGCGCTGCAACATTTGGCCGGGTTGCCTGTCCCTAATTCACCTTTCCCACCCACCCGGCGGCCGCCCTAGGTCGTCTTTTTTGCTGCTTTACCCCTCAGCTACTCCGCCATGCTTGATACCCTGACCATCGACGTGCAGCCCGCTGCTACGTCCCGCCTCGCCGAGCTCGACTTGGCCAACCTGGAATTTGGTAAATCGTTTGCCGACCACATGCTTGCCGTAGAATACCGTGATGGCGAGTGGCAGCAGCCGCGCATCGTGCCCTACGGCCCGCTCAGTGTGAGCCCCGCCAACTCGGCCCTGCACTACGGGCAGGCTATTTTTGAGGGTGCCAAAGCCTACCGGCAGGCTGATGGCAGCGTGGGCCTGTTTCGGCCGCTCGACAACTGGCGCCGCCTCAATGCCTCGGCCGAGCGCATGGCCATGCCTACCATCCCCGAAGATATTTACCTGCAAGGCCTGCGCGAGCTTATCAAGCTCGACGCTGGCTGGGTGCCTGGCGCGCCCGGCAGCTCGCTCTACATTCGGCCCTATATGTTTGCCACCGATGGCTTTCTGGGGGTGCGGCCTTCCCAGACTTATCACTTCGGTATCATCACCTGCCCGGTAGCGGCTTTCTTCAACAAGCCGGTGCGCGTGCGCTTCGAGCAGAAGTACGTGCGCGCCGCCCCCGGCGGCGCTGGCTATGCCAAAAACGCGGGTAACTACGGCGCCGCCATGCTGCCCAGCAAGCTGGCCCAGGATGAAGGCTACCACCAGCTGCTGTGGACCGATGCCTCTGAGCACCAGTACGTAGAAGAGTCGGGTGCTATGAACGTGATGTTCGTCATCGATGGCACGCTCATCACGCCCGAGCTTTCGACCTCCATCCTCGACGGTATCACGCGCCGCTCGGTGCTGCAGCTGGCCCGCGACTGGGGCGTGCCCGTAGAGGAGCGCCGGGTATCGAGCCGCGAGGTAATCGCCGCCATCCAGGAAGGGCGCCTCACCGAGGCCTTTGGGGTAGGCACGGCTGCTACCATTGCTGCCATCGCTACCATCGGCCACGAAGGCCACGACTACGACCTGCCGGCCCTGGCCGATTCGTCATTTGCCCGCCGGGTAGGGGCGGCGCTAGAAGCTATTCGCACTGGCCAAGCTCCCGACCCGCACCAGTGGATGGTGGCTGTATAAGCCACGTTGGCATTACTTAGGAAGCCGCCCGCACGCCGGGCGGCTTTTTTTATGCCGACCTTCGCAGCTCCCGCGGCAGCATTGCCTACCTAGGGCCCATCTTAATTTATTCCACCCATGACCCAAGACCAGATAAAGGACTTGAAGGGCCGCGCCGAGGCTCTGAGGAGGTATCTTTGACTACGATACCCGTAAAGAACAAGTAATCAGCGCGGAAGCCGAAACGCTGGCCCCCGATTTCTGGGACGATTCTAAGGCGGCGGAAGCCAAGCTGAAAGAAATCAAGAGCATTAAAACCTGGACCGACGACTACGAAGCCGTGCAGCAGGCCGTAGCCGATACCGACGTGCTCTTCGACTTTTATAAGGAAGGCGAAGCTACCGAAGCCGAAATTCAGGCCGAGTACGACGCTACCCAGCAGAAGGTCGAAGCGCTGGAGTTTAAGCGCATGCTCTCTGACGAGGAAGACCAGCTGTCGGCCATCATCGACATCAACCCCGGCGCCGGCGGCACCGAAAGCCAGGACTGGGCCGAGATGCTCATGCGCATGTACATCATGTGGGGCGAGAGCAAAGGCTTCACTGTGAAGCAGGTAAGCTACCAGCCCGGCGAAGGTGCCGGCATCAAGTCGGCCTCGCTCGAAATCGATGGGCCGTTTGCCTACGGCTACCTCAAGAGCGAAATTGGGGTGCACCGCCTAGTGCGTATCTCGCCCTTCGATAGTAGCGGGCGGCGGCACACGTCGTTTTCCTCCGTGTTTGCTTACCCCGTGGTCGATGATACGATTAACATCGAAATCAACCCCGCCGACATCAGCTGGGATACCTTCCGAGCCGGCGGTGCAGGCGGCCAAAACGTGAACAAGGTCGAAACGGCCGTGCGCCTCACCCACGCCCCGAGCGGCATCATCATCGCGGTGCAAATTGAGCGCTCGCAGCTCATGAACAAAGAGCACGCCCTGCGCATGCTCAAGTCGCGCCTCTACCAAGTAGAAATGGATAAGCGTAATGCCGAGCGCGACAAAGTAGAAGCTGGCAAGAAGCGCATCGACTTCGGCTCGCAGATTCGCAACTACGTGCTGCACCCTTACAAGCTCATCAAAGACCTGCGTACCAGTATCGAGCGCACCGACGTGCAAAACGTGCTCGACGGCGACCTAGACGAATACATCAAGGGCTACCTCATGCAGAGCTAAGCGGCCCTGGTTTTTTGGTTTTATAGTTCACTAAAAAAGGCTGCCCGATTGGGCAGCCTTTTTTGTAATAGATTTTAAAGAGACTAGTACTTGTCCCAGAACAGCTTGGTCGCAACTGCATCGCCGGTGGTGCCGAGGGCAGCTGCAGCAGCCGTGTAGTTTTCGCCATTGAGGTTTTGCTCAACTACCGGGTACGTAAAGCGCCGCGGAATAACCGTGGTGATGGCTTGGGCCGCAATCGGCAATTGCGGATAGTCGAGGCGGCGCCACTGGGTCCAGGCTGCAACAGGCTGGTTGTACAGCGCTACCCAGTACTGGTAGCCGATTTTCTGCTTATAGTCGCCAGCAGCCGTAGAGTAAGCTACGCCGGGCGAAGCCAGATAGGTAGCAGCGCTAGCGGTAGTGCCACCCCAGTCTAGGATAGAAGCTGTAACGCCGGCATTGTAGAACGACTCGGCCGTGCCCCCAACGGAGAAGCCACGGGCGGCTGCTTCGGCTAGCATCAGCTGCACCTGGGCGTAGGAGATGAACACGCCGGGCAGCGTTTGCACCTGTAACTGCGAGCCGGGCAGGGAGTACATTGCTTTGTTGTTGGTAGTGCCCTCCGTGCCTCCGGCATAGGTACCAGATGGGAGCGTGGTAGAAAGCGCGGCGTTAAAGTAGCTGGTCAGGCGCGGGTCCTGTACACCAGTTGTCGGCGTCCCGGATGAGGAGCTAGTACCTTTCAGCGCGTTGATAAAGATGTCGGTACCGACAAAGTCAGTACGGCCGCTGGCCACTAGGTCTTCGTACAGCGGGTTCGTGTTAGGCGTAGTGCTGTCGAACGTAAGGTCAAAAGATTCCGAGTTCGACGCGGGCAGGTTGCCAACAGCAGATTCCGCCAGCGACTTGGCCTTCGTTGGGTCAGCATCTGCAATAATGAGTGCCATGCGCAACTTCATCGCGTTAGCGGACTTAATCCAGAGTGCCGTGCTACCGCCATTAACCAAATCATTGCTTCCCAAGCCGGTGCTTACCGACGTACTCATTTTGCTGATAGCAGTGTTTAGCCGCGAAATGAGGTCAGCATATATGGTGGCTTGGTCATCGTACTTAGGCTGCGAGATGTTGGTATCAAAGGCCTGCGTGTACGGTACATTGCCATATGTCTCTACTAATATCGACCAAGCGTAGATTTCTAATATCTCCGCTACCTGCTGAGCGTTGTTCTTATTTGCGCTCGGAATGGTGATATCATTTGGAATGGTCGTCTTGGCCTCGCGCAAGTCGCGGATGCAGTCTCGGTAGAGCGCAGTCCAGAAAGCATTTGGAATGTTGCGGGTGTTGAGGTCGTACCGGCTTTCTGTGGGGTAGTCGGTAGCCGCCCAGTACTGCACGTAGAAGCGGAGAGGGTTCAGGTTGACGTTGCTGCTTACAACCGTCCGGGCTAGTGTGCGCTCCGCATTGGCGATGAAGCCAGAGGCAAGGGCGCTGGTAGCGCTCTTGGGGTTGACGTTGTAGCTATCAGGTAGGTTGCTTACGCAGGAGGTCATCAGCGCAAGGGCCGATGCCGATAAACCGAGAATAAGATTATTTTTCATACGTAATTAGAAGCTGAGGCGGATGTTGGCGCCGAGCGTGCGCACAGCGGGGTAAGCACCCGTAGAATAGCCTTGGCCAAAGTTGCCGGAGCTAGCAGCATCCTCGGGGTCGGCGTCGGGCAGATTCTTGTGGATAATCCAGAGGTTGCGAGCGACAATGGAGAAGTCGGCGCCGCGTATACCACCTAGCTTCGCAGCCAATGCTTTAGGTAGCGAGTATGATAACGAAACCTCTCGTAGCTTAACGTAGCTGGCATCATATACGAAAGCGGCGGCGGGATTGTAAGTGTAGCCGTAAGCCGTTGAACCGCTATTGGTAGTGTTGTCAGCGCGCACCGTGTTCTGCGTGCCGTCAGACTGCACCCCGGTGAAGATAACACCACCGCTGTTGCTGGCATAAGTACCATCCGAATTGCGCACGATGGGGTTGCGGGAGGGATTGCCTAGGTCGTTCAGGCCGGCGGTCATGGGCTGCAAGCCCGTGTCTAGGCCGTAAGAACGGTCGAGTGAGTAAAGTGAACCACCTTGACGAACGTCAACTAGGAAGTACAGCGAAACACCTTTGTAGGAAACCGTGTTCGAAATACCACCCGTCCAGAGCGGGTTAGGATTAGCAATTTCTTCGTTCGTTGTAGCGCTTTTGGCGTAGTAACCATTCGAGCCAACCACGCGCTGGTCATTTAAGAACACGAAGTTGAAGCCGCGGATGCTATTAATTGGCCGGCCAACGGTAGCGTTGGATGATACCCCACCCTGGTAGCTAGCCAGCACTAAGTTATCAACACCGCCAGCAAGCGACATAACGCGGTTTTGGTTACGCGCCCAGTTAGCATTAATAGTCCAGGTTACCTTGTCGTTGCGTACAGGCGTTACGTAGGCTGTCAATTCAACGCCTTGGTTACGAACGGTACCAGCATTCAGAACGCGGGAGCTATAACCAGTAGCTGTAGAGGTCGTGATAGAGATAATCTGGTCGATGGTATTCGACCGGTACACGTTGGCCTCTAAACCAACGCGGTTATTCAGGTAAGATGTTTCAATACCAATCTCCGTGCTCTTCGTGCGCTCAGGCCGCAGACTAGAGTTATTTTTCTGATTCGGTACCGAGAACAGAGCTACTGAGCCAAAAGCGGTAGGCTTGTCATAAACGTCGGTGATTTGGTATGGTAGGGAGCTACCGCCAACTTCGGCGTAGTTGCCCCGAAGCTTACCGTATGACAGCCAAGGGGCAGTCTCCTTCGTGAGTTCCGAGAAAACAAAGCCCAGCGAGGCCGAAGGATAGTAAAACGCATTTTTAGCCTTAGGCAACGTAGACGACTGGTCTCTTCTGAGCGTCATGTCTAGGTATACCATGTCGCGGAAGCCGAAAACAGCGTTGGCATATACCCCATCAACTGCCTGGCGAATGTCGGTCTCAGCTGGAGCGGTTATGGGTGAAACACTGTTCGACAGCGCGTAGTATTCAGGAATAACTAGCCCATTGTTAGTATTAGCACCGATAGACTTAGTCGATTGGCGACGTAGGTTGGCCCCCAACAAGCCCGTAAAGCTGAAATCCTCTGAGATACGCGCTTTAAAATTACCAATTAGGTCGAAGTTAGCTTCGCGGTAGGTGCTATTGTAGCGGTAGTAGCCCGGTACGCCCACAGCGCCATAAGCTTTCCGCTCTTCCTGCAGATTATCGTAGGTGTCTAGAGTTACTCGGCCCAATACGTTAAACCAGTCGGTTACTTTGTATGTAAGCGCAACGTTGCCGAAGGTGCGGTAGCGAGAGTCGGTTTCGAAGCTCTTGGCACGCGACCAATACGGGTTGTTCCAATACTCGGCGGTAGATGAGTTGGCGTTTTTTAGGTTCCAGCTAGCGTTGAGGCCTTGGTAGTTGTAGGCTTGCTCAAGCTCCTTCATGTCCACGTTGACCTGCCACCACTGGCGGAAGTTGGTCATCTGGTTTTCACTGTAGCCGCCGCTGTAACCAGTGCCGTAGCGGCCTTTGCCGCTTATTTGCGAGAAGTTAACGGTAGCGCTAGCCACCAAACGCGAGGTCAGGTTCAGCGAGCCAGCAAAGTTGAGGACGTTCTTATTAACCTGGCTGTTGGGTAGTATGCCCTTGTCAATAACGCTATTGTAGCCAAGCTTAAAAGTACCCTTTTCATTGCCACCATCAATCGTAACGCTGTTATTCAGCGTTAATCCAGTTTTGAAGAAGGTAGAAGGGTCGTTATCCGCAGCTACCCATGGAGTAGCCTGGCCAAAATGATTGCTGCCTGGCTGGAAGGCATTCCACTGGTACACTTGCAGACTAGGGTCAAAGCGTGGGCCAGCAGAGGCATCGGCACTAAGCTGTACCACGTTGTCGACTACGCCATCCCCGTTAATATCTGCCCGGTCGAAGTAGGGGCCGTAGCCACCACCATATTCCTTCTGGTACTTGATAAAGGTGCTCCGGTCAATCCGGCCAGCCGTGATGCCAGCATTGATGGTAACCCCCAGGCCCGTGCGGCCTTTCTTGGTAGTAATTAGAATAGCCCCGTTGCTAGCTCGCTCCCCATAAAGTGCCGTAGCTGCCGCACCCTTCAGCACGGTCATCGTGGCAATATCGTCGGGGTTAATATCGGCGGCCGCGTTACCATAGTCGTAGCCGCCGCCGCCCTGCTGCTGGCCAGTGCTGTTGGTATTCTGGTTGCTGATGGGTACCCCATCCACTACGAACAGCGGCTGGTTATTGCCGGTGATGGACTTGGTACCGCGAATGAGGATGTTGGTCGAGCCACCCAGCGTATTGCTCTGGCGGATTTGCACACCGGCTACTTTGCCCGACAGGCCATTGATGGCGTTGGGGTTACGAGCGGCCGTTATCTGCTGGCCTTCTACTACCGTAGCCGCGTAAGCCAGCGAATTGCGGGTACGCTCTACGTTTTGGGCTGTAACTACTACTTCGTTCAGTTGCTTGGTATCAGCTGCCAGCGATACATTAACAGTCGAGCCGCTGCCGATAGGCTGCTCAACCGAAGTATAACCTACGAAGCTGAACGTGAGCGTAGTAGCGCTAGCCGGCACGTTTAGCGTAAAGCTGCCATCATTACCAGTGCCAGTGCCGAGCGTAGTGCCCTTTACTAGTACGGTTACGCCAGGCAGGCCCTCGCCACTCTTCTGGTCAACAACCCGCCCGGATATGCTCCGGGTCTGGGCCACGGCTACCTGAGAGAGGCCTGCTGAGAGTAAAATAACTAAAGGGGTAAATTGTCTCATGTGAAGAGAAAGAAAAGAGTAATGGGTAAAACCAACCCCTCAATCAAACAGATTGAGCTAGCAAGTTATTCACAAAAAATTAATTGCCGGAATAGCTGAGCGTATTAAATTATTCTGTCGTGGCCGAACGCGGCAGCCCTGAGCTGGATGATACACGCCACGGTATTATGCTTAAGGTCAGATGCGTAAATAATTAGTACGCTCGCGGCTTATTCCCTAATTATAGCTGCTTGCAGCGTAATTGACTTAGTTAACAGAGGGTTACCCAGGAGTACGAATGCTAAAGAGCAACGTAAGGACTATCCATGAGCGCGTGAATACTCTGATAATCGGATAGATAAACAGGGTGCAGCAAGAGCTTATTATTGCAACATTCAAGCTGCAACGAAACGCTTCTAATGTTTTGCTGCGGTAGTGCTGACTTTTTACCTTGCTGTCGAGTAGAGCGAAGCTCCACCCCGCCTCTCATATTAAGTAGGCTCGCTTAGTATTCATGCCAAGCAGAGCTCAGCGTCACGCTAGTTAGTATGCCTGCTTGATATTACACCGAGCTGAGCCTATGTAGTTAGCTGTACTACTAATCAATGCCTCGGCCGCAACAAGCGCGGACATCTAGTCGAAGCCGTGATGTGTAGTATCGTAGAGATAGGATTTGAAGTGGCTTGATATGCTACCTTATTGAATCAGCTAACTCAATTCTATTAATTTTAGTAATGATAACTACTAAAATTAGTAAATCATTTGAATCGCTATAGAATCGTTAAAAGTGCTGGTGGGCGAGTAGCTATAATAGTACTTATCAATGCTGTTAAAGACGTGGCTGTTATATTAAAGAGCTGCAAGTATGGATGGTTATTAGAAAATTCATCTAAAATACTGAGAGTTGTATCTATAACATTGATAAAGTGCGGTGGATTTGTATAAGTATTATATTGATAACAAGGGTTTTGTAGAAATATTTATAAATAAGTATTTCTGCTTTGATTATGAGATTATTTCAAATAGTTGTCTTTTGAACACTAGAAAGCTTTTGTTTATCTGATGTGGATAGGTATCTTGCACCTTCATCCTTTGCCATGCTATTATTAAATAGCAAACTTTCTACTTTTTACCTTATTTCACTTTTCAATGAAAAGAACCTTACTATTGAGTATCCTGCTCATAGTTACTTTGTTTCAGACGGTGTTGGCTCAGTCGCGAGCGATATCCGGACGAGTAACTGACCAGAAGACAGGGGAGGGCCTGCCCGGTGTAACTGTTTTGGTAAAAGGCACTACCAACGGTGTATCAACTACGGCCGATGGTGGATTTACCCTAACGGTACCAGCTATTGGTGGTACATTATCATTCAGCTCAGTTGGTTACATCACGCAGGAGCGTTCGATTGGTAGCGAATCGCAGCTTAATATCAGCTTAGTTGTTGACGCCAAGCAGATAGATGAGGTGGTGGTAACTGGCTATGGTGGCTCCCAAGAAGTGAAGGACATTACTGGGTCAATCGCACAGGTAAAGGCAGAGAAACTTCTGCTACAGCCAGTAGTGAGCGTGGACCAAGCACTTCAAGGCCGGATGGCCGGGGTGAATGTTAATACTACGAGCGGTACCTTAGGTGATGTGTCGGCAATTCGCATACGCGGCGCCAACTCTATTTCGGGTAGCTCACAGCCTCTTATCGTGCTCGATGGTGTACCGTTAAATAACACAGACCAGGGTAACGTACTTAGTACTCGATATAACCCGCTGGCCGATATTAATCCTAATGATATTGCTTCGGTGGAAGTGCTAAAGGATGCTTCGGCGGCAGCTATTTACGGTTCGCGAGGTGCTAACGGGGTTCTGCTCATTACGACGAAGCGGGGTAAATCGGGACAGAACCGTATAGCTGTAAATAGCTTCTATGGTGTTCAGAATGCTGTACGCACGCCCAAAGTATTGAACGGGGCCGATTTTGTTGCGATTTCTAATGAAAAAGCGGCTAATGCGCGCGCTGGTAGCGTTGGTGCTCCTGGCAACGTAGGAAATACGAGCATTCCCGTAGCGGGCATTGCTGCTAATATCGACGTGGATGGCGATGGTCTTCCGGTATGGCACCCAGCAGAACTATCAGGCTGCGCTTTCTGGTGGTAACGAATTTGCTTCCTACTATGCTTCGGCCGACTGGAACGACCAGAAAGGTATTATTGTCCAAAACCGACTGCGTCGGGGTTCGAGCCGCCTAAATGTAGACTTGACGCCGAAGAAGTGGTTGAAGGCCGGTATCAGCCTCAGCTATTCCAAAACATACAACCAGGGTATCAACGGTGAAGGGGCGTTGGCAGGTGCCACGGTATCGGGCTACACTGCTCCGCCTAACGTACCAGCCTTTAACCCTGATGGTACTTATTACCTAAACAGTCTTGGTAACCTGGGCAATGGTAATAACGCCGTTCCTAGTACATATGCACCTAACGCATATTTCCACATTATCGGTACCTTACGTGAAAACCGCAACGATAACACGTCGGAGCGGACGCTTGGCAATACCTACCTGACAATAGAGCCGATAAAAGGCCTGCTGCTGACTACCAAATATGGTATCGACTATAATACTAACTTTGAGGACCAATACAGCAGCCCTATCCTAGGTGGCCTTGGCCGTCAGATTGGACAGGGCTTGGTGCAGGACTATAATACGACTCGTACTCAGTTCAACTGGCAGAACTACGCTAACTACACCCACGTTTTTGGGGGTAAGCACAACGTAGGGTTTCTTGCTGGTTTAGAATATCAAGGCACCCGCACGAAGCGTATTTACAGCGTAGCGAACGATTTTGCTGACTCCCGCTTTCAATCCATCCTTGATGGCTTGTATTCGGGTACGCTCACTGGCGGCGGGCAAGAATTTAATACCGGCTTCCGGTCATACTTCGTGCAGGCCAACTATAGCTTTGGCGATAAATACTACGCCCAGTTTACGGCCCGTACCGACGCTGCATCTGTTTTTGGTACGGACAACCAAAATGGCTATTTCCCCAGCGGTTCGGTAGGTTGGCGTATCTCGCAGGAAAACTTCCTGAAAAACGTGACGTTCATCAATGACCTGAAGGTGCGGGCCAGCTATGGTACCTTAGGTAACTCTAACGGTATCGGCTCTTATGCTTCGCGTACACTCATTGGCGGAGGCTTGTATGCTGCCTCCAATGGTTTCAGTATTTCGCAGGCTGGTAACCCCTCGCTGCAGTGGGAAAAATCTAAAAAGCTAGATATTGGTTTGGACGCTGCTTTCTTAGGTGGCCGACTCAACGTCACGTTTGACTATTTCAACAACAACATCGATGGCTTGCTGCTGGCCGCTCCAGTGTTGCGCACTACCGGGGTGCCGGGCGCTTCTGTAAACCGCAACATCGGTGCGATGGACAACCGTGGGGTAGAGCTGGCTATCAACACAATTAACGTGCGCACGGAAAGTGGTTTCTCTTGGACTTCAAATATCAACGGTACCATCCTGCGCAACCGCGTAAAGGCATTGGCTACCCCCAACGATATTATCTCCGGCAATCAGCGCGCTAGCATCGGCCGTGCCCTAGGTGTCTATTTCCTGCCTCAGTGGGCCGGGGTAAACCCAGCCAACGGTAATGCACAGTTTTATGATGCCAATGGCAACATCAAGCAATATGATGCTGCCTACACTGCTAATGCTACAACCACGCAGGGACGCTGGCTTAATGCCAATGGCGAAGTAACTACGGCTATCACCACTGCTGATTACAAGTATACTGACAAAACGGGCTACCCTACCTTCTACGGTGGTTTTGACAATACTTTCTCTTTTAAAGGGTTAGACCTCGGTATCTTCTTGCAGTACAGCGGCGGCAACCAGATTTACAACGGCTACCGAGCTGCTCTGTTGAGCAATAGCTTGCAGAACAACATCGAAGAGATTAAGGACCGTTGGACGACGCCTGGCCAACAAACCGATATTCAGAAGCTAGTGCTACGTGACGTAGTTTCGACGCAGGCTTCTACCCGGTGGTTGGAGAACGGTGATTTCCTGCGGGTACGTCAGCTCAGCCTAGGCTACAACTTTCCGAAGAATATCCTCAATAATGTGAGCCTGACTAACTTGCGTATATACGTGCTGGTGCAGAACGTTTACAACTTCACGAAATACAAAGGCCTCGACCCAGAAGTGAACTCCAACACTGGCAGCAACATTGCTTACGGGGTAGACGGCCGCTCGGTACCAGTGCCCCGTAGCTTTACGGTTGGGCTAAACCTAGGTCTTTAATCTTCGCTTGCACTTCCTTATTATATGATTCACAAGTCTATTTTGCGGCAAGCTGCTTTCTGTGCGCTATTGCTTGCTCCACTGGCTGGTTGCGACGTTCTAACGCAAGTGCCACCCGCCGCCTTGTCTGATACTGAAGCTTTCGCTACGCCCGACCGCATTTCTAAATCGGCGGTAGGTATGTATGACCAGCTGCAGAACGCTGAATTTTTAGGTGGCCGAGCGCTCATCTATGGCGATATCCGCAGTGATGATACCAATGCCGCTGGCTTCTTCGGCAACGTGTCAACGTTTAATATGCAGCCCAATGATGGGATTGCATCTAACGCCTGGACTGGGGGCTACCGCTCACTCTACGGGGCTAACTACTTCTTACAGCAGATAGCCAAGTATACTGGCGTAACCAGCGCCTCGCTGGAAGCCCAATATATTGGTGAGGCGAAGTTTATCCGAGCACTGATTTTCTTTCATCTAGTGAACTTGTACGCGCAGCCGTACAATTTTACAACCGATGCTTCTCACCTTGGTATCCCGCTACAACTGACAGCTCCCGATGCATCGACGGCATTCGACGCTAGTCAAAACTTGCCTCGCTCCACTGTGAAGGAGGTATATGCTCAGATTGAGAAGGACCTAGGCGAAGCAATTACCGCACTGCCTGAGTCCTATTCAAGCTCTTTCGACAATACTTCGCGGGCTACTAAAGATGCTGCCCGCACGTTGCTCTCACGGGTATACCTCTACAAGGGGCAGTATGCGGATGCCGCTGCCATGGCTGGTACCGTTATCTCGGGTGGTCGCCACTCTTTGCAATCTCTTCCCACGACGCCATTTGCGCTGGCTGCTCAAACGCAAGAGAATATCTTTTCGATTGCAATGAATTCGGCCGATAACCCCAACACCAACAACGCACTTGGACAGCATTACGGCCGCACAAAGCGTAACGATATCATCGTAACGCCCTACGCTCGGATTGATAGCACTCAGTTCCGCAGCAAAGACCGCCGTCGTACCCTGCTACTTGATGGCTCCACTTACCCAGCTACTACCTCGGTCAACGTTTCTACGCTGAAATATCCGAACGGGCCTTTTGACAACGTGCCGATTGCACGCTACTCGGAAGTATTGTTGACCCGCGCTGAAGGTTTGGCCCAGACTGATGCCGGTATCAGCACCGACGCTATTGTCTTACTGAATACGGTGCGTAACCGTTCGGTACCCGCAATTGCGGCCTACCCGGCCTACACTGCTGCTAGCTTTGCTTCCAAGCAAGCCCTGATTGATGCTATCCTATTTGAGCGTCGGCTGGAGCTAGCTTTTGAGGGCCACCGCTACTACGACTTGCTACGTAATAAGCGCAATTCTAGCCGGATAAATTATGGTGACCCCAAGAGTATTTTCCCGATTCCGCAGGTCGACATTCAGCAAAATCCCAATCTTGTACAGAACCCTGGTTATAACTAAGCGGACGGAGGATTTCCTTCTAGCTGCATAGCAAAGAACATGAACAAGCAAAAGCCCCAATCGAGCAATCGGTTGGGGCTTTTGTATAGTAATTCAAAGTCGCGCCACCACCGGCGCGCCGGGCTGCTGAGGCGCCGCCAGCCACGCCAGAATAGCCTCGGCGGCCTCAGCTGGACTCCGCAGCTTTTCCTCGGCTTGCAGCGCCGCAAACTTCTCTCGCTCGCTAAACTGCGCCGCCTCTGCCGTGCGGATGTGGGCCTGCATACCCGTATCGACCACGCCCGGCGCCAGCGCCCAGATACGCACGCCCGAGCCGCGCAGGTCTTGCTCTTTCTGCGCCGTTTCGGAGAGCGCGTTCAGCGCGGCCTTGGAGGCGCAGTAGGCGGCCCAGCCATCGACGGGGCGCTGGGCGGCGCCGCTGCTGATGTTGAGTACGGTGCGCGGCAGGCTGCTTAGGTGGCCGTAGGCGCTCAAAAACGTGTTTAGGAGCATGGCGGGCGCCACTACGTTGAGGTCAAATACAAACTGAAAATGCTCATTGGGCAGCTCACCCACGTAGCCGATTTCGCCCAGGGTGCCCGCATTATTAATAAGCGTGAGGCTGTGCGCATCGGGGCGGGGCCCGAAAATCTTGCCTAGGTTGTGCACCACGGCCTCGATGTCGGAGAGGTCGAGCGGCTGGTGCTGGTAGCGCGGGTGCTCGATGGTGGCGTGGCGCGAAATACCGAGCACCTGCGTGTCGGGGCGTTGCAGAATGGCCTCGGCCAGTGCCCGGCCCAGGCCTTGGCTGGCGCCCGTGATGAGGTAGTAGTGCATAAGCAGGGTAAACAGCGGCCCCAAACGCAGGAGCCGGTAGTCAGCTACGTGCTGGCTACCGGCTCCGTTGGCCTACGCGCCTACCCTAGGGGCGGCTTGGGTGGCTCCACTCACAGAATGTACTGGCTCAGGTCGCGGTTTTTCACCATGTCGCGCAGGCGCTCTTCTACGAGCTGGGGCGTCACGGTGAGGTGCGTGCCGGCGGGTAGCTGGTCGGGCACGTCGAACAGCAGGTCGTTCAGCAGCCGGCTCATCACCGTGTGCAAGCGGCGCGCGCCGATATTTTCGACCTCCGAGTTGACCTCAAACGCAATCTCGGCCAGGCGCGACAAAGCTGCGTCGTCGAAGTCCAACTGCACGTCCTCGGCGGCCAGCAAGGCCTGGTATTGCTTAGTGAGCGCGTTCTTGGGGTCTTTCAGAATGCGGTAGAAGTCATCCTTGGTCAGGCTTTGCAGCTCGACGCGGATGGGAAAGCGGCCCTGCAACTCGGGGATGAGGTCGCTGGGCTTGCTCACATGGAAGGCACCGGCGGCGATGAATAGGATGTGGTCGGTGTTCACCACCCCGTATTTCGTGTTCACGGCTGAGCCCTCCACG
>Ga0182232_1000228_pt1 | contig 15546 bp, 14 predicted proteins | sample G6R1MG_30_FD_155484 | JGI IMG/M metagenome (GOLD analysis project Ga0182232, IMG submission 155484) | Phyllosphere microbial comminities from miscanthus, Michigan, USA - G6R3_NF_07NOV2016_LD2 MG | ecosystem: Host-associated > Plants > Phyllosphere > Phylloplane/Leaf | place: USA: Michigan... | reverse complement strand
GACGATGGCGAAGCGGCTGATCATGACCGCGCGTAATCGCGCTTTGACAACGATGGACGAAAAGTTGGAAGTCGTTTTCCAGCGGGTAAAGGACCGGATAGATCGCGCGGCTCTAAGAGCAAAAACTCGCCGGGATAAGGAGTATCACCGTAATTTGCTATGGAGTGCCGGAAGTAAATTGGTAAACAGCAATGACGCAGTGCAGCATCTTGGTATCGGACGCTTGCTATGGCCAGATAGTGTCAAAGCCCGAATGAACCTGGAGCCGTTTATCGTACAGCAGGCTATAGATCGAATGGAATGCGGTCAGCTGACGAAAGAAGAGCAGAAGAAGGTTTTGCGAGTAACGAGGTGTGCTTGGAAGCTGAAGCTTCCTGACTGGTGGCATGTCGATGCAAAGCCGAGGAAGAAGCGCAGCTCGGATGCCAAGCAGCGAGACGAGCGGGAGAGCACAGGCTAACAGATACATAAGATACCGAAGCGCCACCGGCGTAAACTGCAGAAAGATTTGACCAAGCTGCGATAGTATGCGGACACGGAGACCTTCTCGGAAGGAGTGATCAATTCATGCGTACTAGCGCGAGCCATCCGCTGCAGATTGCCGAAGTCACTGTCGCCGAGGGCTTTGGCAAGCTCGGCATTACCTTCTGCCCGGGCAAGGTGCAGAGCTTCGGCCAGACCGGCGCGTGGCACCGCGACCTCGAGCTAGACCTCGATGCTGTCGTAGCGTGGAACGCGGCGGTGGTCGTGACGCTGGTCGAGGAGCGCGAGCTCATCCTGCTGCAGGTGCCAGGGCTCGGTGATGCGGTGCGGGCGCGGCACATGGATTGGGTACACCTGCCCATCGTTGACCGCGGTGTGCCCGATGCAACCTTCGAGTGCATCTGGGAGACTGTTGGCGAGGGCTTGCGCGCGCGGCTCCGCGCCGGGTTCAACGTCCTCGTTCACTGCATGGGTGGCCTTGGCCGCGCTGGTACCATCGCCTCGCGGCTGCTGATTGAGCTTGGCTGGGAGGCGAAGGCAGCGATTGCGGAGGTCCGCAGGGTGCGGCCAGGTGCCATTGAGACCGACGGTCAGATGGAGGCTGTCTACGGGTACGAGCCCTTCGAAGAAGAAGCCCCTGACACTTCCGAGCAAGCCATCCGCGACCGCGCTATTGGTGCGCTGGTGGGGCTCGCGGTCGGCGATGCGGTGGGCACGACCCTCGAGTTCAAGGCGCGCGACAGCTATCCGCCGCTCACCGACATGGTTGGCGGTGGACCTTTCGCGCTCTCCGCAGGTCAGTGGACCGACGACACGTCGATGGCGCTCGCGCTGGCTGACAGCCTTAACGCCCGTGATGGGCTCAACGAGCGCGACGTCATGACCCGCTTTCTCAGCTGGTACGAGGACGGAGCGTACTCAAGCACGGGCCGCTGCTTCGACATCGGCGTCACCACCCGCCAGGCCTTGGGCTGGTTCAAGAACACTGGTGACCCGGTGGCCGGCTCGACCGACCCGATGTCGGCGGGCAACGGCAGCCTGATGCGACTGGCTCCGGTCGCGATCCGGTACTGGCAGAACCGCGAGGCACTCTGTGACGCAGCAGCTCGCCAGAGCCGGACTACTCACGCCGCGCCTGAGGCAGTCGATGCCTGCATCGCCTTCGCCGAACGGCTGGCGGACGCCATCGCCGGTAAGCCGCGCATTGAGGTCCTTGGCCCTAGAGCGGCCGACCTAGCTCCCAAGATCGCGGAGATCGAAGCTGGATCGTGGCGGGGCAAGCACCGCGACGATGTCCGCTCGTCTGGCTATGTCGTTCATTCGCTTGAAGCCGCGCTCTGGTGCGTTGGGCGAACGGCCAGCTTCAAGGATGCGGTGCTGCTCGCCGCCAACCTCGGTGACGACGCGGACACCGTTGCGGCCATCACCGGTCAGCTTGCCGGCGCGCTTTACGGTTGGTCGGCAGTGCCCAGGGACTGGCTCGGTCGCTTGACCATGCAAGGCCGCATCATCGGCATGGCCGACGAGCTATTCAGAAGCGCAAGTCGTTCGGCACAGGCATGATCAGCGTGTGCGGCTCGACGTCGAGCATCCCTGCGATGCTCTCCAGCGTGTCGATCGACACCGAGTACCGTTCGCGTTCGAGGAGGCTGATGTACGTCCGGTCAAATCCCGCCCCCGCAGCCAGCGCTTCCTGGCTGAGCCCTGACCGCGTCCGTGCATCCTTTTGCGAGGTCGATACGCAGGCGATCCATTAACCGGCAGAGCCGACATGGCCGCCTCATGATGGACTGCGACGATCTCGTTGAAACGCTGCAGGTGCAAGCCCGCGAGCAAGTGCACCTCGCCTTGTTGGCAGCCGCCGCGCCGGTGGCCGCCATGCACCTCGATCTCGCCTTCTTCAGCGGTAACCAGGCGCGTGTCGCCGACGAGCTGTGTGAGGACTGAACGGTCGACGACGAAGCGGTCGCGCTCGGTGGCGTACAACCTTCGCGAGCACCGCCACTCAGGCCGCCTTTGTTCACGCCTGATTCCATCGGACCGGCAAGCCGACCTTCGGCGCGCTTATGCGTTCGAGCGTCCGCAAGGGAGCAACGACCATCGCGCGAGCCGCCACCAAACCACCTGTCGCCCGATCGCGAGAGCCTGGCTGGCTGGGCGCTGCGCGCGCGAAGCTCGGGACTCGTGAGGCCGCCGGCTCCGCCAACAATCCGACCATCCTTGGCTGGGCGAAACGTCTTGGCACCAAGGTGCTGGGCGTCATCTACAACGCGGACAGTGTTCCCTGGTGCGGCGTGTTCGTGGGCGCGTGTCTGGACGAAGCTCAGATCGCGTCGCCGACCTTTGCGGTACGTGCCAAGAGCTGGGCGACCTGGGGTGTCAATCTGCGAGCAGAGCGGCTCGCGCCCGGTGCGATACTGGTGTTCGAGCGGCTCGGCGGCGGCCATGTTGGCTTCTACGTCGGGGAGGATGCCGCGGCATACCACGTGCTCGGCGGCAATCAGGGCGATAGCGTCACCATCGCCAGGATCGAGAAGGAGCGATGCATCGCGCGACGATGGCCAGAGGGTAAGCCAGTCATCGGCAAGCCAGTGGTGTTGGCGAGTGGCGGGAAGCCGGTGTCGCGCAACGAGGCGTAATCGCGCTTGCCTAAACTGAGAGCGTTCAGGATGGGGTCGCTAGACGGCCGGCATGAAGGCTCAACTGTGGTTTAGTGCTCGCCTGCTGTGTTGGACGTTCGCGCTTGGCATTGTCGCGGCACCCGCGAACGCGGCTCCGGTGTCGGAGATCGTTCTGGACGCGGCAAGTGGCGAGACGCTGTTCTCCTCCCAAGCCAGCCTGGTTCGTCCACCGGCTTCTCTCACCAAGATGATGACGCTGCTGCTGACGTTCGAGGCCATCTCCTCGGGCGAGCTGCGCTCCAGCGACAAAGTGGTGATGACACGACGCGGCGCGCGGCAGCCGCCCTCCAAGCTGGGCTTGCAAGCCGGTAGGTCGATGACGGTCGAGGCGGCGATGCGGGCCGTCGCCGTTGTGTCGGCGAACGACGTGGCCGTCGCGTTGGCCGAGAAGGTGAGCGGCGATGAGCGGACCTTCGTGCGCGCCATGAACCGTCGAGCGGCGCAGCTGGGCATGACCGACACCCGTTTCGACAATCCGACCGGTCTGTCGCCGTCTGGCGGCGTCACCACGGCTCGCGACATGGCGACACTCGCCCGGTACATCATTCGTCGATCTCCGGAGCAGTACCGGATGTTCTCTGCTCGTACGTTTCGCTGGGCGGGTCAGGTCAGGGCAAATCACAACCGCCTGCTCGGCCGGGTCCGCGGTGTCGATGGCGTGAAGACGGGGTACACGGTGCCCGCAGGCTACAATTTGGCAGCGTCGAGCCTGCGTGGCGGCAAACGGGTCATCGTCGTGGTACTCGGCGCTCGGACGGCGGCGGCGCGCGATCTGCTCGTATCGAACCTGCTGGAGAGCGGGTTCTCCTCGCTCCGGATAGAGAGCGCGCCGCGAGTGCGCCGCATGACAGAACGTTCCCGCAGATAGGGCGCCCTGACCACATGGTGGAGCGCGCGAGAAACCGTGAGGACAGCGTATTTGCTTGCAAATTAGCAACATGGGGCGGCAATGTGGGTTAACGATCCATTAGGCGTTCCTGGCATGTGTCACGTACTCGTCATCGAAGACGAAGCCCTTGTTGCCATGATGATCGAGGACAGCCTGGTCGAGCACGGCGCCACGAGCGTAGACGTGGCCGCCAGTGAGGCTGAGGCCGTCGAGGCTGCGAAGGTTCATCGGCCTGACTTCATCACCTCCGATGTCCGGCTGCTCGAAGGCACCGGACCTGGAGCGGTAGCAGCCATCGTTCGGCTTTATGGCGACATCCCGGTGCTGTTCATCACCGCCAGCCCGGGCGAGTGCACCGACTACGTTCCTGAGGCCGTCATGCCCAAGCCGGCAAATCCTCGTGAGATTGGTCTGCGTTTTCGGGCGCTGCAGTCCTGATGCTAGCGCTACGATGGCTGGCGGCGGTCATCGTCACCGTAGCGACACCAGCGGCAGCGCAGCGGATCGACACGGACGTGGGTCGATATGCCGTCATCTCGGATCCTCAGATCCTCGTTGGCCATTACCGGCTTGAGGAGGGGGAGTTCTCCATCGACGTGCGACTGAATGCCGATAAGACCGCCTCCTACGTCGTTACGATGGACAAGCGCGGTGGCGGGCTCCGGGCAGATGGCATTTGGGATTACCGAGGCGACCGCGTCCACATCCACAATTCGCCCGGGCCAGTCAGCCTCGTGCAGGCAGGCAATCCAACCACGGACCCGGCGGCCGCGCTGTTGATAATCGCTACGCTGCCTGACGGCTCACCCGCAGAGGGACTTGCGGTGACGTGGCCGGGGGCGGACGCGCTCTTCTATATGAGCGATGGTCGGCATCGCCGGACGCGCGAAGAGGGCGCGGTCGCGGGCGAGGTGTCGATCGTGCGCGAGTCTGACAGCAAGGAGCTGGCCACCTTCACAGTGAAGCGCGGTGGACCGAACAGCTTCCGCTTCACGTACCGACCAAGTGATCCCGAGCCGTTCGACATCCAGGCAGCGGCGATGGACATGCGTGCGGACGTGCTGGAGGTGGAGGCGGGTTCTGCGGCCGCAAAACTGCGGCGCGTGAGAGACTAAGGAGAACGACATGCGCTTCGTACAGATCGACATGCTGCCCTCGGGCAAAGCGTTGGTCGACGTCGACAAGATCACCCACGCAGTGTCGGAAGGGCAGGGGACGCGGCTGTACCTCGGTGCGCAGCACCTCGACGTTCCGCACCCGCTCGCCGAGTTGGAAAACGTGCTCGCCGGACGCGACTGGAAGGACGCTGGTGAGCACGGCGGCGCAGGCTTTCACGTGCGTTGATCGCAGCCCGCTAGGCGAGTTCGAGGCGAAGTTGGACGAAAGAGGACGACCGCACCACCGTTAGCCGAACGGCGCATTCTGGTGGAACGCCGCCTGTCCGCTTTTTAGCGGCGCTTGTCGTCATCAGCCGTTCGTTCAGCAAGCAGGTAGGAGGGCGCCCGTTGGTGAATAGACTTTAGCCTGTTCAATTACAGCGGTGTTTAGCGTAAAGGGATTTTTGGTCAGGTCAGAAGATGCCTCCAGTTGGCACCTACCCGGCACACTCGTCCGCGCTAGCAAACCGGTGAAACCGGCCCATTGCCAGCGAACCAGCTTGCAAGATTGTTGACGACCAACCGACCCATCGCATCGCGTGTTTGGTCGGTTGCGGAGCCGATGTGAGGTAGCAGCACTACGTTGCCCATCGCGCAAAGCTCGGGCGGGACGTGCGGCTCGTCCGCGAAAACGTCGAGGCCAGCCGCCGCTATTGTCCCGCGCTGCAAAGCCGCGACCAAAGCGGTCTGATCGACGGTACTTCCGCGGGAGACGTTGATAAGAATGCCGCAAGTGCCGAGCGCCGCCAGCACCGCCTCATCGACCAGACCTGTGGTCGCCACTCCGCCGGGAACCAGGACCAAGAGGACGTCGCAGGCCTCCGCGAGCGCCATGGCGCTTGGCCGGTACTCGTAGCGAACGTCCTGCCGCGACCGCCCATGATAGGAAATCGGTACGTCGAAGGCCTCGAGCCGCCTGGCGACCGCCCTACCGATAGCACCCAGGCCAAGGATACCGACGCGGCGTCCCCGCAGTGTCGGCGAGAGGGGGAACGACCTTGTGGACCAGCAGCCTTCCCGCACGAACCGATCCGCCTGCGGGATGCGACGCACCGTGGCCAGCAAAAGCCCGACGGTGAGATCGGCCACCTCCTCGTTGAGCACGCCCGGCGTATTGGTCACGACAATACCGCGGCGGGTGGCCTCTGCCACGTCGATTGCGTCGTAACCAACCCCGAAATTGGCCACGATCTCCAGCGCGGGGAGCCGATCGAACCAACTGGCATCGATGCGACCAGCCGCACCGCTGACCGCCAGCGCGCGGACCCCGCTTCCGATCGCCGCTACGTACGCATCCGGATCGGCCTGCCTGCGAAGATGGTGGACGACGAACCGGGAAGACATTGCCGTCTCGACGCTATCCAACATGGGGGCGGGGAGCAGCACGTGGGGCCGGGTCATCACGGACGATCCTTGCCGATGCGAGGCGCCGATCTCACGATACAAGCCATCGGTCAGCGGGTCGTCGCGCCGGCGAAGGACGCGCTAAACCGTGCCCTGGTGCCGGCGATCTGGCGCCGCGCCTCCTCGACCGCGCGTTCCTCGTCGGTGAAGAGAAGGTGGTCCATGACGGCGGCGAGATGGGCGCGCATTGCTTGGCGGGAGGCGGCGGGATCGTGCGCCCGCAGCGCGTCGAGAATCGCGCTGTGCTCGGCGACGACGGGCCGCACCTTGGCGCTCCGCGCCTTGTCGTGGAGCAGCGCGCATTCCGGCGAGGTCGCGCGGATCCGCCAAAGGTTCTCGATCTCCAGCAGCACGGCGGCGTTGCGCGTCGCCTTGGCGATCAGCATGTGGAAGCCGCGGTCGGCGTTCTCGGTCACGTCAGGCAGGAGATTCTCCTGGCCGATCTGGTTCACCAGCACGCCGAGGCCGCGCAGCTCCTCGTCGGTGATGTGCACCGCCGCCAGTGCCGCGGCCTCGCCCTCGAACAGGATGCGCGCCTCGGTGAGTTCGAATGCCGTAATCGCGAAGCCCGGCCGATCGTCGCTACCCGGCAGCTTGCGCACGAACGCACCCGATCCGACGCGTACTTCGATATAGCCCTGGACCTCGAGCGCGATCAGCGCCTCGCGGACCGCTGGGCGACTGATGTTGTGCTCGACAGATAGCTCGCGTTCGGCGGGCAGGCGGTCGCCGATCGCATAGCGTCCGGACGCCAACTGGTCGAACAGACGCCGCGCCAGCCGCTGGTACAGGCGACCTCCGATCGGGATCGCGTCATCAGCGGGCGTCGAACCAAAAACCATCGTCTACTCGCCGAACGCCATAAGGCTGCCCAATACCACGTCGCCGCGGGGATGCCAGCGTCCGCTAAGCGACAGACGGTGAGGGTGCCGCCCAACGTCCCGGGTGGTTCGTGCGAATCAGAAGCCGCTGCGCATGCGTATACCGAAATAGCGGCGCGAGTTGCGCGGCAGCAGCTGGACGACCGCCTGCGCGTTCGAATTGCCGGCATATTGCAAAGACGAGACATATTCCTGATCAAACAGATTGTTAACGAACAGCGCGATGCGGAAGTCGCGATCGCCCTTACCCTTGATGCCGACGCTGCCGTTGACGACACCGAACGGCTCCTGGAACGACACCGGGCTGCCGAGCAGATCGAACTTTGTGCGGCTCTGGTGAGCGAACTCGGCGGTGACGAAACCATCGAATGAATTCACGGGAAGCTCGATGTCCTGCGCCGCGGCAATGTTGAACTTGAACACCGGAGCGTTCGCCAGTCGCTCTCCGGACAGGTCCTGGAAGCTGTTCGCGCCGACGCGGAAGCATCCCTGCGCGGCGGTTTGCCCGGTATAGCAGGGCGCGTTCGGAAATTCGCGGATCTTGGCATCAGTATAGGCGGCCGACGCGTCGATGCGCAGCAGCCGCGTCGGCTTGGCCGACAGTTCCGCCTCGACGCCGCGACTGCGCAGCGCGCCGACGTTGCTGAGCTGCGGCACGATCGATCCGTCAGGCAGGGTCACGCCGCCCTGAGCCTGGAAATCGGTGAAGTCGGTCCAGAAGCCGGTCACGTTGAGCTGGACGCGGTTGTCGAGGAAGCGGCTCTTCACGCCGATCTCATACGCGTCGCTCGTCTCGGGACGTACGGGGTTGGCGGCACGGGCCGGGGTGAAGCCGGTGCTGATGTCGAAGCCCTGCCCCTTGTAGCCGGTCGCGAACGAGGCATACGCCATAACAGCGTCGGTCAGGTCCTGACGCAGCGCGACCTTGTAGGTCACCTCGTCGTCCGACGATCGCCCGCGGCATTCGACGAGGCAGGTGGCGTTGTTCGCGGGCTGGGTCGCGCCGACCGTGGTGTTCTGGAAACTGCCGGTGATCCGCTCGTGGTTGAAGCGCAGCCCCGCATCGATGTGGGTCGTGTCGGTCAGATCGTAGGTCAGCTGGGTGAAAGCCGCGAACGTCTCGGTCGTGGCGTTCGCGACCCAGCTCGTCGCGGTGTTGGGCGCGCGGGCATAGTCGCGGTCGGTATCGCCGTTGGCGTAGAAGAGCGCGAACAGGTAGTCGAGCCGCCGGCTGCCACTGGAGACCAGGCGCAGTTCCTGGGTGAAGTTGCGGGCGTGGAAGCTGGCAGTCGCGACCGATCCATTCGCGACGCGGGGGCTCGTCGCGACAGCCGGGTTGCTCAGCGTCGGTGTCCCCAGCTGGTCGAAGTCCTCGACGAACCGGAAGCGCCAGTCCTGGTAGGCGGTGATCGAGATAAGGTTGGCGGCACCGAGGTCGAGCGTGGCGCGGCCCGTGAACATCGCCTGCTTGCTGATGTTGAGGGGCTCGGTGTCGAGCCGGATGCGGTAGTTGGCGTCACCGAGGTCGGTGCCGTTCACGGAGTCGGCGATCGCCGCGCCAAAGATGTTGGCGCCGGGATTGAAGGACCGAAACGTCCGTACCTGCCCGTTCGAGCGGGTGTTGGAATAGCTCGCGGTCAACGCCACCGAGAGCGTGTCGACTGGGTCGAGGTCGAGCCGGCCGCGGACGCCGTAGTTCCGCTCACCGTTCAGCTTGTTGCCGGTGTTGAGGTTGCGGATATAGCCTTCGCGATCGTCGTAGAAGGCATTGAGGCGGAAGCCGACGCCTGTTGTCAGCGGCCCCGAGATCATGCCCTCGACACGATACTGCTCGTCGGTGGTGGCGACGGCGCCGACCGAGCCGGTCAGCGTCGAGGTCGGCCCCTGTGTCACGATGTTGATCACGCCCGCCGCCGCGTTCTTCCCGAACAACGTGCCCTGCGGGCCGCGCAGCACCTCGAGCCGGGCGATGTCGCTCAGGCCGGAAAAGGCCTGCGCCTGCTGGAGCAGTGCGACATCGTCGACGACGATCGCGACGCTCGGCTCGATGCCGATGCTGAAGGAGAAGGTGCCGATACCGCGCAGGTTGATGCTGCTACCGGTGGCGTTGGTGTTCTCGGTGATCGTCAGGCTGGGCGAGACTCGCACCACGTCGGTCACCGTACCGACGCCGCGTGCCTCGAGCTGGTCGGCGGTGATGGCGGTGACGGCGACCGGAATGTCCTGGAGATTCTGCTCGCGGCGCTGCGCGGTCACTACGATGTCGCCGAGCGCGGCCGTGTCAGGTTCGCCAGGCGCCTGCGACGTGTTGGAGCCCTGTTGATCCCCGGCCGGGGCCGCAGGGCTTGCGGCGACGTCGCCGGGGGTGGGTGCCGCGGGCGTGGCGGTGCCCGTTTGCGCCATGGCAGCCGGCGCCATCCCCATGGCTGCGGAGGCGAGCAAGATGAAGCGCATGGACATGGACACTCTCCCGATGGTCACCGTCGTTGCTACGATCGGTAAGACCAGATCGTATAAAGCCGTAAGGCATGTCAAGCCATTATCGCGCCCGTCCCGCCTTCGTCGCTGCGGACAGGAGCGGACCATGGCCCATGGAGGATGGTCATTGCATCGCGAGGATCCATGATCTAGCAACTGGTAAGACCGGTTATGACCGCTAGAGTCACTCGAGGAGATGGACATGATATCCCATTGGACCGTCGCGACCATGATCGGGGTGCTCGCCGTTTCCCCAGCAGCAGCGGCTGACCGGACCGAGGTGAAGCTGGCCGAGGGGTGGGAATTCCGCCGCGGCGGCGAGGTCGATCCCGCCGTCACGGCGCGGGCGACCGGCGCTTGGGAGAAGGTGTCGGTCCCCCACAGCTGGAACCGGGTCGGCTATTACATCCCCGATCCGCAGCGCCATCTCAATCGCGCCGACAATGTCGACAAGTATCAGGGCGTCGGCTGGTACCGACTGACCTTCACGCCCGGGGCCGACTTCGCCGGTCGTCGCGCATGGCTGCAGTTCGATGCGGCGAGCCGGACGGCGGAGGTGTGGCTCAACGGCAAGCGGCTGGGAACGCATCGCGGCGGCTTCTCCCGCTTCCGGCTCGACGCAACCGACGCGATGGTCGCGGGGCGTCCCAACACGCTGCTGGTCAAGGTCGACAACAGCCAGCCCGAACCGGGCTCGTCGACCGCCGACGTGCTGCCGCTCGCCGGCGACTTCTTCGTCCATGGCGGGCTGTACCGGCCGGTCAGCCTGATCGCCACCGATCCGATCCATGTCGACATGCTCGACGCCGGGGGTAGCGGCATCCTCGCCGTGACGCGTTCGATCGCATCCGGCCGCGCTACCGTCGACGTCCGCGTCCGCTTGCGCAACGACGGGCCGCGACGGCAGGCGGCGACTGCGACCGTGCGGCTGCTCGACGCGGCGGGTGCTTCGGTCGCCGACGCCACCCGCCGCGTGACGCTAGACGCGCGCGGCGCCGCCGAGGTCGCGCAGACGCTGGTCGTCCGCGATCCGCACCTTTGGAACGGCGTCGCCGACCCCTATCTCCACCGGCTGGTCGTGGAGATCGCGTCCGCGTCCGGCGCGGTGCTCGACCGGGTCGAGCAGCCCTTCGGCATTCGGCAGATGCGCGCCGACCCCGATCGCGGCTTCTTCCTCAACGGCAAGCCGCTGCGACTGCACGGGGTCGGCTACCACCAGGATCGCGAGGGCAAGGGTTGGGCGGTCGACGCCGCCGACATCGAGCAGGATGTCGCGATCATGCGCGAGATGGGGGTCAACACGATCCGGCTGACGCACTACCAGCATGGCCAGACCATTCACGACCTCGCCGACCGCTACGGGCTGATCCTGTGGGACGAGATCCCACTGGTGTCGAAGTGGACGCTGGGCGCCGACACGGTGGAGACCGCCCAGCTGCGCGAGAACGCGCGCCAGCAGCTGCGCGAGCTGATCCGCCAGAACGCCAACCACGCGTCGGTCTTCACCTGGGGGATCGCCAACGAGGTCGATTTCGGCAAGTCGATCCCCGCCTTCATCACTACTGCCAAGGACGCGCCCGCGCCCGACCCGCTGCCGCTCCTCCGCGATCTCGACCGGGTCGCCAAGGCCGAGGACCCGTCACGGCCCTCGGCCCTCGCCACCTGCTGCGAAGGCCGGTTGGCGGACTCCGCCGAGGTGCCGACGACCGCGGTCGCCGCGGACCTAGGCGGCGCCAACCGCTATTTCGGCTGGTACTTCGGGACGCCCGACGATCTCGGTCCCCACCTCGACGGGCTGCACGCGCTGCGACCCAGGCAGCCGCTCTCGGTCACCGAGTACGGCGCCGGCGGCGCGACCACGATCCACACCGACAATCCGCTCGGCGGCCCGGTCGACCAGCGCGGCCGCAACCAGCCCGAGGAGTATGAGAGCTACATCCACGAACGCGCGTGGCAGACGCTCACCGGCAAGCCCTATCTGTGGGCGACCTGGCTGTGGAACTCGTTCGACTTCGCGACCACCGTCCGCCGCGAGGGCGACGCGATCGACGTCAACACCAAGGGGCTGGTGACGTACGACCGACTGACCCGCAAGGACGCCTTCTACTTCTACAAGGCGAACTGGTCGCAAACCCCGACCGTCTATATCAACGGGCGGCGTCACGTGGACCGCGCCTATCCAGCCGCCGACGTCCGCGTCTACAGCAACGCGCCGCGGACCGAACTGCTGGTCAACGGCCGATCGGTCGGCAGCTTGGACGCCTGCCCGCAACGGATCTGCGTCTGGCCGAAGGTGGCGCTGACGACCGGCACCAACCGCGTCGTCGCCCGCGGGCTGTTCGCCGCCGGGCCGCAGGAGGACGGGGTCGAGTGGCGCGTGTCGTCGGCGGTCGCGCGCGCGGTGCGGATCGACAGCGGCGCGCTGGTCGCGGCCGAGGTCGCGGGCGAGCGCTACGGGTCCGACGATTTCTTCGACGGCGGCACCGCCGGCACCGTCAACGCCTATTCGGGCTATGGCCCGCGACCGGAGAAGAAGGTGGTGACGGGCGCCGCCGGCGGACTGCTGGCCGAGAGCTATCGACAAGGGCGGTTCGGCTACCGCGTGCCGCTGCCGAACGGCCGGCATACGGTCGTCATGACCTTCGTCGAACCGTCGCTGGCGGCCGGCGCCCGGCAGTTCGACGTGACGGCCAACGGCCGGCGGGTGATCGCGGCGCTCGACGTGGCCGCAGCCGCGGGAGGGCCGCTGAAGGCCATCACCCGGCGCGTCGCCGTCCGGGTTGACGGCGGCGTGCTCGACCTGCGCTTCACCCCGACGCGCGGCGACGCGATCGTCTCGTCGATCGAGATCGAGGCGGGTCGATGACGGCGCCGTCGATCGGCAACCCCGGCGGGGGCGCGTCGTCGTGGCGGTGACCGTCGCCGGCCGGCGCTGGCGCGACATCCCGCTACGCTGGCGGCTGATCGGGCTCGTCACGCTCGGCACGATCCTCAACTATCTCGCGCGGTCGACGCTGTCGGTGGCGGCGCCGCAGCTCAAGACCGAATTCGGCATGACGACCGAGGATTACAGCTGGGTCGTGCTGGCGTTCCAGGCGAGCTACACCGTCATGCAGACGGTCGCCGGCAGCGTCCTCGACCTGCTCGGCACCCGGTTGGGGTTCTTCCTGTTCGCGGTCGGCTGGGCGCTCGCCAACATGGCGCACGCGCTGGCGACGGGCTGGCCGAGCCTCGCGGCGTTCCGGGCGCTGCTGGGGGCCAGCGAGGCGGCGGCGATTCCGGCGGGGGCGAAGACCGTGTCGGAGTGGTTTCCGCCGCGCGAACGGCCACTGGCGACGAGCTTCTTCCAGATGGGGACCAGCGTCGGCAACATGATCGCGCCGCCGCTGGTCGCGTTCTGCATCCTGGCGCTCAACTGGCAGGCGGCGTTCGTGGTGACCGGCGGACTGAGCCTCGTCTGGGCGTTCCTCTGGTACTGGGGCTATCGCAGCCCGGCCGATCATCCCGCGCTGACCGAGGCCGAGCGTGCGGCCATGGCCGCCGCCCGCACCGAGGACGTCGGCGACAAGCCCGCGTCACGGCGCGACCTGCTGCGCAGCCGGGCGTTCTGGGGCATCGCCATTCCGCGCTTTCTGGCCGAGCCCGCCTGGCAGACGTTCAACTTCTTCATCCCGCTCTACCTCGTCTCGGTCTGGAACCTGGACCTCAAGAGCATCGCGCTGTGGGCCTGGATGCCCTTCCTCGCCGCCGATTTCGGCAGCCTTGCGGCGGGATTGCTGCCGGGATGGCTGATGAAGCGCGGGGTCTCGCTGGTCGCCTCGCGCAAGATCACGATGAGCATCGGCGCGGCGTGCATGATCGGGCCGGCGTGCATCGGCCTGGCGCAATCGCCCGGAGTCGCGATCGCGCTGTTCTGCGTCGGTGGCTTCGCCCACCAGATGCTCAGCGGCGCGCTGATCACGCTGTGCGCCGACATGTTCGACAGCCGCACCGTGGGGACGGCGAGCGGCATGGCGGGCACCTCGGCGTGGATCGGGGGCATGTTGTTCACGCTGCTGATCGGTCAGAGCGCCGATGCGTTCGGTTACGACCCGCTGTTCGCCGCGCTCGCGGCGCTCGATCTCCTCGCGGCGGCGGTCCTCTGGAGCCTGCTGCGCAGCACCCCGCGCGGTGACGCCTCACACAAGGGTATCGAAGAGTGTTGATGACACAGACCATGCGCTGGTTCGGCCCGCGCGACCCGGTCCGCCTGCGCGACATCCGCCAGGCCGGCGCGACCGAGGTCGTGACGGCGATGCACGAGGTGCCCAACGGCGCGATGTGGACGAGGGAGGCGATCGCCGCGCGCAAGGCCGAGATCCGCGCCGCCGGCCTCGACTGGACGGTGGTCGAGAGCCTGCCGGTGGACGAAGGGCTGAAGACGCAGTCGGGCGAGTGGGGCCGGCTGATTGACAACTACCGGCAGAGCCTGCGCAACCTTGCGGTGAACGGCATCCGGGTCGTCACGTACAATTTCATGCCGCTGCTCGACTGGACCCGCACCGACCTCGCCTGGGAGCTGCCCGACGGCGCGCGAGCACTGCGCTACGAGGCGGTCGCGGTCGCCGCGTACGACATCCACATGCTCCGGCGCCCCGGCGCCGAGCAGGACTATGATGCGGCCATGCTCGCCGCGGCCGAGTCGCGCCACGCGGCCATGGGCGATGCGGCGCGCGCGCATCTCGAGCGCACCATCATCGCCGGCCTGCCCGGCAGTGAAGAGGGCTTCACCTCGGCCGCCTTTCGCGACGCGATCGATACCTATGCGGACATAGATGCCGCCCGGCTGCGCGACCACCATGTCGCGTTCCTCGAGGCGGTATGTCCAGTCGCGGACGAACTGGGCATCCGCCTGGTCGTCCATCCCGACGATCCGCCGTTCCCGATCTTCGGCTTGCCGCGGGTCGTCAGCACCGAGGCGGACGTGGTCGATCTCTTTACGCGGGTGCCCGCCCGGTCGAACGGGCTGTGCATGTGCACGGGCTCGTTCGGGGTGCGGGCGGACAACGACCTGCCCGGCATGGTCGACCGGCTCGGCGAGCGGATCGGCTTCCTCCATCTGCGGTCGGTCCAGCGGGAGCCGGACGGCGCGTTCCACGAGGCGGAGCACCTCGGCGGAGACGCTGACATGGCGGCGGTGATGGCCGCGGTGCACCGCGTCTCGCAGCGCGAGGGACGCAGCATCCCGATGCGCCCCGACCATGGTCATCAACTGCTCGACGACCTCGATCGGACAACCAACCCCGGCTATTCGCTGCTCGGGCGAATGCGCGGGCTGGCGGAATTGCGGGGCCTTGAGCGCGGCATCGCTCATGCGGCGGGGGCACGCGCATGACCCGGCCGCTGGCGCTCCATCCCGACCGGCTGTTCCCCGCCGATCCGACGACGAGGGGGATCGCGCGCGCGCTCTACGCCGAGGTCGCCGATCTGCCGATCGTCTCACCCCACGGCCACGTCGACCCGAGCTGGTTCGCGACCGACGACCATTGGACCGACGCGACGACGCTGCTCCTCGCGCCCGACCATTACCTCTA
>Ga0182232_1000227_pt1 | contig 15566 bp, 14 predicted proteins | sample G6R1MG_30_FD_155484 | JGI IMG/M metagenome (GOLD analysis project Ga0182232, IMG submission 155484) | Phyllosphere microbial comminities from miscanthus, Michigan, USA - G6R3_NF_07NOV2016_LD2 MG | ecosystem: Host-associated > Plants > Phyllosphere > Phylloplane/Leaf | place: USA: Michigan... | reverse complement strand
GCGTAGGAAATCATCGAGCGCGGTCTTGTCGATCCAACGTAGGACTACGACAAGGTCTCGATCCGGATCGGCCCAGATCACGTTGTTGCCCGCACCGAGGGCACTGAACGAGGTAGCCGACAGTTCAGGCTTTGCCGTCGGCCCACGGTTCAGCCACCACAGGAAGCCGTAATTCGAGAGCGTGGGTGACGGAGCCAGCATCGCGCGTATCCACCGCTCCGACAAAAGCCGGCGCCCTGCCCAGACGCCACCGCGAGCGATGAGGAGTCCGAAGCGCGCGTGGTCATCCGAGCCGATGAACAGGCCGCCGCCCCAGTGACCGCCTCCTGGTACGGACTGGATCCGGGCACCGTCGATCTCGACCCAGGCATTGTCGTAGCCATGCCATGCCCAGTCGTGGGACGCGCCGATCGGATCGAAGATCCGCGTGCGCAGGACCTCCGGCAATGCGCAGCGGAAAAGGCGCATCAAGCAGTACGCGAGCAGGTTCACCCGCACGTCGTTGTACTCGTAATAGCTACCCGGCGCATGAAGTGCACGGCGCTCACCCTTGCGGCGGTTGTCTGCCCCAGGACCGATCTGGCGGAAGTGATCGACCTGGTCGGACTTGCCGAACAGCGTGCCCTGCCACTCGCTGGATTGCTGCAGCAGATGGCGCCAAGTGATCGAGCCGTTCTGCGAACCATTGAGCAGCGGATCCGGGACGCTGTCTCTTACGGGTGCATCTACGTCCGGAATCAGCCCGTCATCATGCGCGAGTCCGGCCAGCACCGCCAAGTAACTCTTGGCGATAGAGAAGGTCATGTCTGGACGCCGCGTATCGCCCCAGGCCGCGACGCGCCGACCGCCCTTCAGAATCACCCCGGCCGGGCCGCCCCGTGGCTGTACTGGCCCGACGATGTCGCTCCACGGCCCGCGCTCGTTCCACTCGACCAAACCAACATAGCGTCCGTCAGGGTAGTAGAGGCTCCTCGGCCAAGTGCTGTCGTTCGCTTCGGCATAGGCGACCGCTCCGGCCAGCGCCGTGGGATCGAAGCCGGCAGCCTCAGGATCCACGCCTCCCCAAGTCCCCGCGGGGTAGTACGGCTCGGTCCCCTGCGTCACGCCCAGTCTCCTATCGGTAGTGGCAGATCTTCACGCCATCGACAGGCAGGCATGTGCCGCGCCAGGGCGTATGGGGAACGGCTCTTGCAGTCCGGTTTGGTGTCACCCCGTGTCTGGAGCCTGACAGCATGCTGCGACGAACCTTCCTCGGCGGTGCGGCCGCGGCCGGCACCGCGCCATTCCTGCCCGCTCGGTCCGCCCTGGCGCAGGCTGGGCGGGTTAGCGTGCTGCGCTTCGTCCCACAATCCGACCTGACCATCGTCGATCCCGTGACCACTACCGCCTACATCACCCGCCACCATGCCCTCATGGTGTTCGACCAGCTCTACGGGCTCGATGCGCAACTGAAGCCTCAGCCGCAGATGGTAGAGGGTCACACCGTCGAGGATGACGGCAAACTCTGGACCTTCCGGCTCCGGGACGGGCTGAAATTTCACGATGGCGAGCCGGTGCGGGGCCGGGACTGCATCGCGTCGATCCGGCGCTGGGCCCAGCGCGACAGCCTCGGCCAAGCGCTAATGGCGCGTACCGACGCCATGACTACGCCTGACGACCGCAGCTTCGTCATTCGCCTCAAGCGCCCCTACGGACTGATGCTCGAGACCCTGGCCAAGCTGGGGCCGCCGGTACTTGTGATTATGCCCGAGCGCTTGGCCATGACCGATCCGGCCCAGCAGATCCCGGAGGTGATCGGCTCCGGTCCGTTCCGCTTCAACACGAAAGAGCGGCTGGTCGGCGCCCGCGTGGTCTATGACCGCAATCCCGATTATCAGCCGCGCGCGGATGGCGCCGTATCCTGGGCCGCGGGCCCGAAGCGGGTCCATTTCGAGCGCGTCGAGTGGCATGTCATGCCCGATCCCGGCACAGCCGCCGCAGCACTCCAGAGCGGCGAAGTCGATTGGTGGGAGAACCCGATCAACGATCTGCTACCGACGCTCCAACGCAGCCCACAGATCGTGACGCAGCTTGCCAGCCGCCTCGGTAATCTCGGCACTGCGGTGCTGAACCACCTCTACCCGCCCTTCGACAAACCGGCGATCCGCCGCGTGGTGCTCGAAGCTTTGTCGCAGGAGGATTTCATGGCCGCGGCTGGCGGCGACGATCGGAAGCTCTGGCGCACCGGTGTCGGGCTTTTCACGCCGGAAACGCCCATGGCCAACGATGCGGGCCTCGACGTGCTGATGCGTGCGCGTGACATTGAGCGTTCGAAGAGGGACCTGATCGCGGCCGGCTACAAGGGCGAACCGGTGGTGCTGATGTCGGCAAGCGACAATCCCGTCCTCGGGGCGCTCGGGGAGGTGATGAACGACCTGCTCAAGCGCCTCGGGATGAACGTGCAATACGTCGTTTCCGATTGGGGCACCCTGGTCACACGCCGTGCCAGCAAGGCGCCCCCCGACCAGGGCGGCTGGAACATCTTCAATACCACCTGGACCGGTCTCGACATGAGCAATCCGGTCGGCGAGCAGGTCCTGCGCTGCGGCGGCCAGAAGGGCTTTTTCGGCTGGCCGGACATCCCGGAGATCGAGAGCTTACGCGAGGCCTGGATCGAGGCCCCCGACGATGCCGGTCGGCAGACGATCGCGCGTGACCTACAGGCGGTGGCCATGAGACAGGTGCCGTACCTGCCGACCGGACAGTACTTCTATCGAACCGCCTACCGGCGCGATATTCGCGATGTTGTCGAGGATCAATTCGTATTCTGGAATGCGCGTAGGGAGGCATGATCCGAAGCTCCCGCTTGGCCAGGTGAGTTGAGGCGCGAGTAGGAGGCGTCGCAAGATCGTTTTATATTAGAAGTCTTCCGCCGCAGCCACGCCGCCCGATTTGATCATAGGCTGGCGGAGGATGTCGACAATCTCACCAGCGAGAGCCGATACGCGACGCGGCTCGGAAGGCAGGATGGGGCTGGGCGGTTACCGCGCTGTGCTGGTCGTCTCGGCCGGCCGTCCCGGGTCGGGATCGCGACACAAAAAGCCCGCGCCGGCGAACCGGGCGGGCGAAGGTTGTGACCTCGAACTTGGGGGAGTCTGAAATCGCATCGGACATACCCCAGACGCCGGCGCAAAGAACCCCGCCACTGCGCCGCACCGGCCATGGGTTTGGGGCGGTCGGGCACAGGATCGTGCATGCCTCGGATCGGTTTTCGCAACTGCTCAGTACCAACTCAGGGTGGTCGATTCGACGCTATCCGATTGCCGGAAGCTGTAGATCGGCTATCGCTTCGGGATGCGCCACGCCCTCGTTGCCCTCCTGCTGCTCAGCGGTCCCGCTCTGTCTGCCGAGCCTATTACTGGTCGCGCCACCGTCACGGATGGCGACACCGTGATGATCCACGGGACCCGTATCCGCCTGTTCGGCATTGACGCGCCGGAGAGCGCGCAGCTCTGCCAGGACGCGGCGGGCAAGGATTACCGCTGCGGCCAGCGGGCGGCGCTGGCGCTGGCCGACCGCATCGGCGAGGCACCGATCTCCTGTGAGCCGCGGGATACGGATCGCTACGGGCGCACCGTCGCGATCTGCAGGAAGGGCACCGAGGATCTGAACGCTTGGCTGGTCCAGCAGGGCTACGCCACAGCCTACCAGCGGTATTCCCACGACTACGTCCCGGCCGAGACAACGGCGAGGGCTGCCAAGCGCGGACTCTGGGCCGGCACATTCGACCCACCCTCGGACTGGAGGCGTGCCAAGCGTGCCGGGGGCATCGAAACCCGACCCGAGATAGAGAAGCCTGCGGTAGCAGCGCCGGCGCCTGCGCAGACCACCTGCTCGATCAAGGGCAACATCTCGCGGAAGGGCGACAAGATCTATCACCTGCCCGGGTCTCGGGACTACGATCGCACCGCGATCAACACCGGCTCCGGTGAGAGGATGTTTTGCAGCGAAGACGAGGCGAGGGCGGCCGGTTGGCGGGCGGCGCGCGGGTAATCGGACTTCTAGCCGCGCTCACAGCTGCTCGATTATGCGATCCCACCGATCACGATGCGGGTTCATTCGCTCCAAGACCGCAGCGCCTGGGTTCGTCACCGCGTAGACCCCGTTCTCGGCCCAGGATTTGGACGCGCTGAACGTGGCGCCGAGCGCCTCCTCAATCCTCACCATCGAATCGAAGATGTAGAACTCGGGCGAGGTTTCGAGCCGCCACACGAGCACGAGGTTGGTCGACTTCGTCAGCCAACTCTTATGGAAGTTGAAGGCAACGTTCGAGGCTGATTTGACCTGGACCGGCACGATGCGGCTCGGCACGGTCGAGCCCGGCTCGAGGCGGTAGGCCAGGAGGTCGACGCCCACATCGGAATGGGGCTGGGCGACCTCGACGCCACGGCGCATGAGCTCAGCGGCCACCATCATCTCGCCGGCCTTCCCGATCAACGCCGAGTGGGCTGCCATCGCCGATCGCTCCATTGCGTCCCGGCCCCAGGGCTTCGCCGGGCAGACGCTACGTCGGGTCTGGAAGGGCCACAAGGCGCGAGCGGACGTCAGCCCGATGTCGATCCTGATGCGCAAAGAGCATGATCGGCGCGAGGCTGGAGCAACATCACTGGGAGATGACCCGGACAGCCTCCATTGGGTAGCGCCCGCCGCGCAGCTGCAAAACGCCCAGCTTAGAATAGCCTCGGAGTCCGGCGCAGCAGCATGAACGGGCCCTAGAATGTAAATCCGATTTTAAGCGTTACGATTGGGGAAATATCTGAATAAAATTCATCCGAGATCAAATATTATATCTCAATCTCTTGACATCCGGGCCGGCTCGGATCGTTCGTGTGATTGAGCACGAAAGGATCATGACATGTCTGAGAACACACTCACCCCGCAGAATAACCATATCGAACTGAGCGCCGACATCGTGGCGGCTTACGTGTCGAACAACAGCGTTCCGGTTTCCGAACTCCCCGCCCTGCTTTCCGGGGTCTACTCCGCTCTGTCCGGGCTCGGCCAGGGTGGTGCACCTGAGGCGTCGGTGGTCGAGAAGCCCACGCCTGCGCAGATCCGCAAGTCCGTGAAGGACGATGCATTAGTGAGCTTCATCGACGGCAAGCCCTACAAGACGCTGAAGCGGCACCTCAGCGGCAACGGCATGACGATCGAGCAATACCGCGAGCGCTTCGGCCTGCCGAAGGATTACCCCTCCACGGCTGCGAGCTACTCGGCGCAGCGCTCTGCGCTCGCCAAGAGCCTTGGTCTGGGTCAGCAGCGCCGCAAGGCGGCGGCAAAGACCGCCCAGACCGACGAGACTATCGCCGAGACGCCGAAGAAGGCTGGCCGATCGAAGAAGGCTGCGGAGCCAGCAGCGAAGTCGACCAATGGCCGCAAGAAGGCTTCAGCAGCTGTCGCGGCCGAGTGAGAGTGTTCGGCGCCGACAGCCTATCGATCCAGGCTGTAGGCAGATCCAGGACGTGGGCGGCGAGCGAATGCTGCCCACACTCCAACCCAAGCTGGACTAAACGAGCTATCCGATCCGCCGCCTCTTCCATAAGCGACCGTATCGCTTCGTTAAGCTCCGCATGCTCAGCCTAGCCGCTACAGCCGACTTGGATCGGCATGACAGTTTCGGACCCATATGCGCAGAGATTCACGGCGCTCGTTCACCGTCGAGATCAAGTCTACCGATCGTCGGCATGCGACCATCATCCCTCGGCGCTCGACTCCGCCAGCAGTCACCTCACCGTGGTTCAGCACTATCGTCTCGCCCGATCCGCCAGCACCGGTCCCAGAGCAGCGTCGCGTCCTGCCCAGCCTCATCGTACCCGAGGCGGCCGAGCTCGAGGTCGAGCTGGTGCCGGTCGCTGATGAGATCCGCATGAAGCGTCCGCGCGGCCGGCCTCGCAAGACCGCCCCCGCCCCGTGCGCGTCATTCGAAGATCTGGCTGATGCTGCGCCTGCTTCCCCGCCCTCGGTAGCCGCTGTGCCGCTGTCCGCGGAAGATTACGCTGTGGCGGCTTTCGCGCCAGCGCTTCGCTCCCTCAAGATTAAGCCAGAGCCGAACCTCGCACCTGGCGAGCGGTGGAAACGGCGTCTCGGGCGCTGGGCACGGTAAGCCCCGTATCTCGGTGGGCGGTCCTGTGTCGAAGTCCGTGCCGTTTGCACATCGCTCCCCGGGCTGATGATCCAGGGAGTGTGCCGGCCGACCTATCTGACCGCCCCTGTGCTGCTAGCTAATGCTGCCTCGAGGCGCATTGGATCGATGCGGGTGACGATCACGCCATGGTCAGGGCTCCCGTCGAAGCTAGCAAAGTAGAAACGCCCTTCCGCGTCCCAAGCATTGAACCCAGTGTGGACGTGAAGATGAGCCAAGGCTGGATCCAACTCGGTCATTGCGCAAAGACGCCGCGTCTGGCCGGTCCCGAAATCGAATAGGTAGAGGGCTGTGTCCTCGCTTGGTCGTGGTGAGGTGCTGGTGCCAACGTAGGCGCTCTTGCCGTCGGGTTTAACTGCGAAGAGCCAGAACTCGACGCCACCCCAGCCCGCCTTCTTCCCTGTTTCGATTTGGCCCAGGTACGTCCAGGAATGTGCGTCCTGATCGAAGCGGTAGACGTGACCGCGATCGTCGCCGAACACGCACCGTTTCCCCCCGTCTGTGCATTGCCCCGTTTCCAGGGCCATGCCGTCCTGCAGTAGCCAGCCCTTCTCTTCGCCGAAGCCGGTCTCCGGGTCATAGTAGTGCACATGGTCATGCACCCCTGGCTCGTCCCAGTTGCTTGCCGTGAAATAGAGGCGGCCGCGCGCGTCGACCCACATCACCCGCCCCGTGTAGACGTAGGGCTGCTTGTAGGAGGCCGGGCGGCCGAGGTCCTGAGTACGTCCGCTCAAGACGTCGTACCGGTAGATCGCACCAGTAGGCACGCCCGCGCCGTAGATGACGTTGCGGATCGGATCAGACGCGAGGGTGACGAGATTGCCATGGGGCACGGCACTGCCGCTTGGCTCGGAGGTGCTCAGATCCGTGAAGCTGTCGTGCGCAGGGTCATAGGCGTACCAGTGGAAGCCACGACGTTCGAGGTAGCCTGCGTTGAGATCCGACCGGTCCATGGTCGCGACGTAGATCTTACCGTTATGCCAAAGTGGTCGTGTGTGAAACTTCTGCGCCGTCTCGCCAGGCAGCCAGTTGCGCGCCGCCTCCGAGGCTGCGCGCGCATCCCCAACATATCGCAGCGTACCCCCCTTTGGGTCGATGCGGTAGAGGGCTGCGTTCGTCGCGTGATCCATACCGCCGACGTAGACACTGCCGTCTGGCGCAGACCCTGTGGCGTGCCAACTCTGGGTCGGGTGAAGGCTGTTAGGCGTATCCGGCAGCCGCCAGTGCCAAGTGCCGTCAAGCGCACCCACCCACCCGGTCTCGACCGCTGCAGGTCGCGGGCTCTGCCGTTCGGCGGGCTCACCCACGGCCTGCCCTACGACGCCGACAAGCAGCAAGGCGGTGCAAACCAGCTGACGTATCATGGTATCCGCTCCCGAAAGGCGCGGTACATCTCTACCTGCGGCGCTTCCGCTCTGTGTCAGCAGGCCAACACCCGCCTGCATGGCCCGTTCCACGTACCTCCTATGGCACGCCGCCGAGAGGGTAGCGCTCCGAAGTCCTCCGGTAGCAACCGGCAGTGGTCGGGGCTGAACCTTCAGTGCTCTACCGGAGCCTGTTCGCGTGGTCGCCAGCTCATCCCATAGTCCGGACGGGCCTCAGCACGAGAGATCGCGGGCCCCTGGGCATCAAGCCGGCTGAGCCCGCCGATCAGTGCCAGCATCCCAAGCCCAGTAGCGACCGCGACCAGGATCATGGTGGTCTGGCCCGCGTTTTGGCCCGCCCGGGTGATTGCGAAGCCGCCCAGCGTGAACACCGCTGCGACGCTGGCCGATGTAGCGAGGGCAATAAGCATCGGACACCTCCTGCGCAGCCCCGGCCGCCGTGTCGGGCAGCGGCCAGGGCTAACACGCGCCGTCGTCGGCCGGCGCGCCTCGTTAGACGTCCGCTGCGGGCGGCTCGCCTGTTCCGTGTATCCGTTCGACACCGCGGCTCGGATGATCCGCAGTTCGCCGAACCCGGTCCGCCCAAGGCATGCTGACAGCGTGACGCCCTTGCGGCAGCGCTCCGAAGTCTTCCGGCCGAAGCCGGCGGTGTTGCGCTGGCGGAGTCGCCAGGGCGTGCACCGGCAGCGCGGCGCGCAGGGCGTCCATCCCGTCAGCGACGGCTCTGCCGTAGGCGGCCAGCGCTATAAGCGCCTTCGCGGCGGGCTCGTGCTCAGACAGCGCGGCGAGGAAGTCGTTACGCGCGCTCCGGCATGCGGCCTGGTAGGCAAGCCGGCACATGAGGCGCTCGTCGTCATCGAGGCGCTGCGCCTTCGGTGCGGTGGCGTTGCGCCAATCGGCATCCGCGCACGTGACCGCGATGGCCCGATCGATCTCGCCGACCGTCAGCCCCCAGGTACCTGCGTGCATCCTCGGCACGAAGCTCTCGATGACGGCTTCGATCTGACCCTGCACAAAGCCTTGCAGCTCGGGCCGCTCAGCCAACAGCCGGTTGAACGTGGTATGCTCGGCGGCGTCGGCGAATACGAGCAGCACCGTGCGCTCAGCGGGCATGGGCGTGCGCCTTCTTGGCCTGCGCCTGGGCTGCACGGCGCTGCTGACGAGACATGCTGCTCACCGGGGCGTGCGCGCGCTCCAGCAGTGCCAGCTTCCTGTGGTCGACCTCGAACGTCTCGACGTTGATCGCGCCAGCCTTAACCGCGGCGATGAACTTCTCGTAGGACCAGGGGATGCCACATGGGACAGCCCCGGGCCACCGGCTCTCGTCGAACGGCGCCGGCTGGATGGGTTCACCGGCAACGTCCGGCCATTCGTGGATGGCGCCGAGGCGCGCGCCGTCGCGGTCCACCACCGTTAGCCACAGCTCGCCGCCGATCACGTGCATACCAGCGAACTCGGTCCAGGCAGCGGCGCCCTTCCGGCGCTGCTCTTCCGCGAGGGGAATACCGTGCGTGATCGCCTTGAAGGTCTCGGGCGTCCAGTCGACATCCGGTTCGGCACCCTGCCGGTGCAGCCGGCTTAGCGCCATCAGGTCGAAGTCATCGTGCCACGCGCCTTCGATCTCGACCCAGGTATAGGGCGGGGCCTCGTCCCCCGGGGCGCCGGGAGAGCGTAGGACAAAGGCGCGGGCGCGATCCTCTCGCTCCGACCAACCGGCGACGTGGATCTCGATCAACGTCTGTCCCGACAGGAGCCCACCTGCGAGCGCAGCCTTGTGGTCACGTTCGAACTCGCTGGGGCTGCGTGCCATGAACTCGTCAAAGCTGCCGTAGCGCTCGGCCAATTCCAACCCGGCACAGATGCCCCAGGCGTTGCCGCGGAAGGTGAGCGCGCCGGTCCAGGACGAAATGCCAAAGGTCTTCTGCTCGAAGCCGAGGATCCGGCCCGTCCTATCGTACAGCGATGTGTCGGTGAGGACGACGACCCTACGCGAGGTCGCGAAGACGTTGACGAGCGACATGCCGCCGATCCTTCTTGCTGGAGGGAATGCTGCCGATCGCGCCGGCGCCTGCGCCAGCGACCGCCAGTATCGGGTTGCCGCTGGCCAGACCCGCCAGGAGACCGCCGCCAGCCCCCATAAGCGGCGACTGCGACGAGTAGCCGATCGAGGCACCGGCACCGACTGCGGCAAAGCCCTGGCCGAGCTGCGAAGACATGATGCCCCCGCCCGCCTTCTGCGGCTTGAGCGCCTCGCTGAGTGCCTTGCCGATCCCGGATTCAGCCCCGAGCCCGAGGGCCGAGGTGATCTTGTCGCCGTCAAAAAGGCCACCGAGGCTGATCTTGCCGCCCAGCAGGCCGCCGAGATCACCGCTTTTCTCACCGGCAGTCCCGAACAGGCCCGAGAGCCCGCCCTGGCCGGTTAGGAGCGCCTTGAGGCTGCTGCTGCCGAACGTCTTGGCCAGGCTGGCGAAGGCGTCGCCGATCTTCTGGCCGCCCAGGATCACGTCATCGGCGAAGGTGGCAAAATCCTCAGCCATCTCGCGCTGCGCATCTCGGGTCAGCTCCATGCCCCGCTTGGCGTGCGCGAGCGCATCCGTGCTTGCTGCGAGCGTCGTACCGAGCTTGTCCCATTCAGCCCGCATCTCGGCGGTGACTTCGGTCCCGGACTTCTGCGCGGCCCGCTCCAGGTCGTGGGCGAGCTTCAGCTTGATTACGGCGTCGCTGTTCAGGCCGACGCTGCGGGTCTCTAGGTCGAGTTCCTCGATCCGGTCCTTCGTCCGCTGGATCAGGCTATCATAAGAGGAGACGGCCTCCTGAGCCGCCTGTTGGGCCTGCTTGGCGGCGGCGGCTGGCTTGTCGAACTTGCGACCATCAACGACTGTCGAGACGTACCCCAGATCGCGGCCAGTGATCTTCTGCGGGGCGGGGCCGGCGGCTTCGGGCGGCCCAGCGACTTCCTGCTTCACCTGCTCTGCCTGCTTGGAGATGATGCCGAGCTGAGCCAGCACACCGGAGATCTGGCCAGCAACCGCACTGAAGGCGCCGCCGACCGCCGACGTTATGGTCGCACCGAACGCCACCACGCCATCAATCGCGCTGTTGATCGCCAGCACAATCGACAAAACAGTCTGCAGGATCCTGAGCCAGATACCGTCAAGGAGTGTAGCTGCAGCGCTGAAATCCAAGTTGACCGCCCAGGCATCGGCAATTGCTTGCTTGGTGTCTGAGATGTTTTTGTTGAGCTGTAGCGCCCGGTCGACCTGTTCCTGCTTCAACACCTCCTTCTCGGCGGCGGCCTGCAACGCGGCGGAAAGCTGCTCCGCGCTCGTGCCGGTGATGCGCATCCGCTCGACGGTCTCCGGGCCGAGCACCTTCTCGCCGACCTGGATGCTGGCGAGATGTAGGCCGAGGGTGTCGAGCTCCTTCATCGCGGCGAGGCCGGCCTTCAGCCGTTCCTCCAGGGTCGTGGCGGTGTCAGCAAGCGCGGTGGACTGCAGGCCGTTGGCGCCGGCTGCCCCTGTGGCGGTGATGCTGTTGAGCATCTTGGACAGGTTGTTGTTGTTCTGTCCCCAGCTGTCTTTCAGGAAACCTGAAGCTTTGGACAGAGCCTGATCCATTTGCTCGGTGGTCGCGCCGATCACCTTTCCGAGCGACTCGAAGCTCTTTAGGAAAGGCGCTCCGACGTCGAGGCTCTGCGCCTTCTGACCAAGGTCGATGAGCTTCTGCAGGTCATCATAGGCCTTCCCGATGACCGCCGAGGCAACCTGGAAAACGGCGAAAGCAGCGGCGATCGGCAGGAGCGCGTTCGGAATGAGCCTCAGCGCGCCGACCAGGAGGCCAACGACGCTCGTGGCGCCCTCCACCTTCGTGGCATAAGCGGCCAGGCCGCCGGCTACGACAGTCGCCGCCTCGCCTGCTACGGCGAGCCCACGGGCTGCCAGCGTGCCGCCAGCCGCCACCGCGCCGCCCATCGCGGTGCTGCCCTCCGCGAATGCCGCTGTGGCCGCCGACGCGGTGCCGAGATAACCGGCCGCCGACGTAGCGAGGCCTCCAAGCGCCCGCGCCGCCGCAACGCTGGCGGCCAGCACCAGGATCGGATGTGCCGCGGCCGCCTTTCCGACCTCAGCATAGACGGAGTTCTGTTTGCCAAGGGCGGCTGAATTATCGTTGGCAGCCTTCTGCACGGCCGCCGCCGAGGATGCCGCCCGCTCCTGCGCGGCCGTAAGGCCACCAGCTGATACGGCGGCCGCGTCCTGCGCCATCTGCACCTGCGCAAGGGCTCGGGCCTCCATGTCCAGCTGCCGCTGCGCCTTGGCTGCCGCCGCCTCCCGCATGGCCGTGGCCCGGGTCGCGCGATCACTCGCGGCGCTACCCTTGTCATTGCTCGCTGCGGACTTGTCCTGCGAGGTGGTCAGCTTGTCGAGGGACGCACCGAGAGCGTCGACCTTCGCCTTCGTCTGATCCACGCCCTCGGTCGTGTAACGGAAGACGTATTCATCAACGCGCTGTTCAACGGCGGCCATCAGAAGCCTCCGACCAGGATCATCGGATCGCGATTGAAGGCGCGGCCCAGGGCTATTTCACCGCGAATTTTTTTTCGCGGCGTTTCTCGGGAAAAGGCTTCCCATGCGGTTGCCGCTCCCTCGATCCAATTCCTTAATCGAGGCCCCCTATCCCTTCCGGCATTCCGGCAATTGGCAATGGCTTCACGCAGCATGGGCGCGGTCTCCAATGTCCGAGGCGGCGATTGGCATGCTGATGCGCTGGACCAATGCGTCGAGATCGGCTCGGGCATCGGGATGGCGACGGGCGATGGCTGCGAGACCGGTCGCCACCTCGCGCCACCGGGTATCGTCCAGATTGGACACCGCGGCGGAGAGCGCCATTCGGTATTCGAAGGCGAGGCCATTCCAATAACGATGGACGGCCATGATGCCGACGTTGAATCGAATGGCCACCCTGCGAAGGCTGATGCCGGCAGCACAGGCGGCTTCGATCGCCTCACGCTGCGGGTGCGTGGCGATGGTGCTCTTGCGACCGGGCTTCTGTCTGATTGCGGTCTCAGGCAACATGCGGGCGGGCTCCACCGGTTGATCCGGATCGAGGGGCCCGCGGCCAACCCTGTCTCAGGTGGCCCTATGGCATGTCGCAGCGTCGGCTCATGCCGATGGCGACACGAGAACGTATCGTGAAACCGTGTCTCGAATCAAGCGGCGTCTTTCGAGCTCGGAGGCCAGGAGTCCAATAGGTCTGAACCGGCCCGCAGTTCGACACGGTGGGCGTGCGCATCGTCCCGCGTCTTGCAGAGGTCGATCGCCGAAGCAAAGCGGGTACGCGCGGCGATGTCGGTTTCCACATCCTCTGCCAGGACCTGCTGGCCGTCACGGTAGGTGAACACGCAGAACGGCGGGTTCTTCATGTCGCTGACTTCCATGACGGATCCCCTGCAGTTCATGACGAGGGCCAACGCCCACATGTGATACCTGTTGAGTGGTGCTCGTCCGCCTTCACGCCGGGGCCTGCCAAGTCGAAGTTTCGGCAAGAAATAGCTCAACGGGATATGGCGGTTACGACACGCAGCTCACGGGCGGAGCGACGTCCAGGCCTTAGGTGCTTCATCGGCTGCCGGAACGTAAGCGTCAACGATCTCGCCTTTGCGGCTCACAATACAAATCATCGTTGCTTCGCGCACCTCATACATCATGGGTTGCTCGTAGGTGATGCGAAACCGGACGGGTGCAAAATAATCGCCCTTCCGGTCCACTTTGTCTTCACCGACTGAGACCGCTTCGACATCCTTCATACCGTCCTTGCTCGCTTTGCTCATGATGGTGTTGCGGCAGGCCTCAACGGTACGGTTGCGCCCAGGCGCTGCGGCCAAAGCTTGTCCGATGTTATCCAGAGCGGCAGATGTACCCATCACTAGTCCCGTGCCTGGCACCATCGACAGGATGTTTTGCTCATTGGCAGGCACCGAATCAGGTCCCATCGGCAGCAAATGCCAAGGCTTCTCCCAAGAGGAAGGAGAGTTGCTAGGCACTGCAGGCGCCTCCTGTGCCGATGCAGGTATAGCGAAGAATGATACGATGGCGGTTGCGCAGATTGAATGCTTGAACATCACGTCTCTCTGTTTTCAAAATGATAAACCGCGGATCGCTGCGGCGAGCTAAGGCGTTCGCGCCAAAACCGAGGGCAACATCCACTGTGGGGACGAGGCTGGTATCGGAGCGGTGAAGCTTGTGTTCCCAGCTGATACGCGATGCGTAGAGCTATATGAGACTGCGCCTACGTCGATCCGGGACCGTGTATGCCTTGACGAGCTGACGATGCTCGCCGTCTCCTCGGTATCGCGGTAGGGAGCTCTACCCCGATTGATCGTTGCTATGGGCTGCGGCCGCCTGAACGATCGTGCCTGCTTTGTGGGTACAAGCTTCAATATCGATGGGACTAAAACATCTCGCTGCGCCGGCGGGACCTCCGCGGATTGATCGATTGCTTTCTGCGTAACCCCCGGGCCGATAGCCTCTTCAGGCTTGGACGACGAAGATACCTCGGCTTGCGATGTCGGGCGCATGACTACCGCGGACGGGGGAGGCGCTATCTCTGGGACTGCCGGCGGAGCGGGAATAATTGCTGAGTTCGGCGGACCTGTTCGCGTCTGGGCAATCTCGGTTCGGATTTCTGTCGGCTGCAGAATGCCCGTGCTGAGCGGCGGCACCTTAGTGAGAGGGGTGGGCGTCTCCGTATTGGCTGGGGAATGTTCTGTATGCTCATTCCAGGCCGGGAGCTGTTCGCGTGACAGACGTGCAGTATCAAGCGGCGCGAGCCCAATGAGCGGAACGCGTGGATTGATGCGCGGAGCAAGAAACACGGGCTGCTCTGTCGCGTCGGAAGGGTTGGGGTCCAAGAATGACCTTTGCCCGTCCGCGGTAATCAAACCAGCGGCATCGTCCTGCTGAGCAAGAGGGCCTGTCAGATGTGGGACCTCCACCCATGATGGGAATACCACCGAAGGAGCCGTTCCGACGGAACTGTCGAAAGCCTTTTGAGGAAGCCAATCACCTGGCGATCCAAGCCAAGCAGTACCTGCAGCGAGCAGTACGAGCGTGGACAAACAGGAGAGCGAAATAACGGTGAAGGTTGAGGGATATTCGGCCCGCTGTACGATCGAGAGGGGGCGAGATACGCCCAGGGGTTGCAATTCCCGCGTGGTGAATGGGATGTTCCTCAGCATAAGCGGCTAATGCATCAGATCGAAAACAGTTCAAATATGCGACATATTGAAATTCTGAACCGGCAATAGGCTGATGGACGGCTGCTTTTCCCAGGCGCTTCAAGCGCTTCTGATCCCGCACCTAATAGCTGTGGCTCGGCCCCATGCTGCAACGAAGCAGCATTATGGCGGGGACTAAAAGTTGCAACCTCCAATGCGGCCCAGATCAGTTATAATTGAGCAGCATTTCAGCGACCATTATCGGCAGGCCCCCGCCAAGAACATGCCCGATGTGCGGCCGAGCGTAATAAACCTTTGAGCGCTTGCTTATTGAGATCTCAACTAAATGGGCGGAGCAACCGCCAGGACGTGGCTTTTGCCAGGTCCCACAGCCACCAGATTCTAATTGCTAGAGTTTCTGGGCGAGGCGTCGGGCTTCCTCCAATGCGCAGATCACATCGGCCAAGCGCTCGATCGGTATCCTGATACCCTTTGGCGTCTCGCGCATAGGGCCCCGACCGATGGTAGTGGCCACGCGCAGATCGCAACCGAGAGTGCCGCCCTTCTCGCGCAGGCTCACCCTGATGCTCTCGCGAGCGCTCTTCGGGATCTCGCTGACAATCCGGTCCGGCATGGATGGGGCTCCTCCGGTTACAGCCGTGTCACCGCGGCGTAGCTGGTCAGGATGTTCCGCCGGTCCTTGGCGGCCAGGGCGTCGATCTCGCTGAGCACATCGGACAAGCGGCCCATCGTGCGGTGTTGCTCGGTGGCCCGGATGGCATCCTGG
>Ga0182232_1000226_pt1 | contig 15634 bp, 12 predicted proteins | sample G6R1MG_30_FD_155484 | JGI IMG/M metagenome (GOLD analysis project Ga0182232, IMG submission 155484) | Phyllosphere microbial comminities from miscanthus, Michigan, USA - G6R3_NF_07NOV2016_LD2 MG | ecosystem: Host-associated > Plants > Phyllosphere > Phylloplane/Leaf | place: USA: Michigan... | reverse complement strand
TTCGTGGGCCCCGAAAACCCTGGCTACGGCACCAATGCCTACCGCGGCAATGCCGTGCCGCAGTCGGGCACGGGCGGCTCGGTCTACGGGCAACTGGGCTTCTTGACTGGTAAGAATACGCTGGGTAAAAAAGTGCGCCTCCAGCCCTACGTGGCCTACCTGCACAGCAACTACGAGGGCCTGCGCAACGCCGCCGGCCAGGTGCAGGGCGTGAACGTGTACGACGCCGGCCTCAACTTCTTCATCGACGGCCACAACGCCAAAGTAACCCTCAACTACCGCGAGCGCCCCGACTTCAACATGACCACCGTGGGCGGCGTGGGCGTGGCCGGCGAGGTCGTGCACCGCCCCGAAATCACGCTGCAAACGCAAGTGTTTTTGTAAAAGCCAGGGAAAAAACGCCTGTCATGCTGAACGCAGTGAAGCATCTCGCGTGCTGCACTAAATTCTTGCGTCAGCAACGAAGCGGTAGAGATGCTTCACTGCGTTCAGCATGACCGTTCTATCTAAGCTGCTGACTCCATCCAAGCACCAACAACCAAATTTTCCCACCCAATACCCTCATGGAACAAAGCCTGAACCCCGCCGCCTACGGCGCGGCCGTGGATGCGCCGGCGGCGCACGACAACAACCAAGTTGACTCGAAAACCATCTGGCAGGTCATCACGGCCTCGTCGGTGGGCACGGTCATCGAGTGGTACGATTTCTACATTTTTGGCTCGCTGGCGGCCATTATCGGCCCGGTGCTGTTTGGGCAATCGGGCGACTTGACTAAGTCCTTGCTCGGGGCGCTGGCCATCTTTGGGGCGGGCTTTGTGGTGCGGCCGTTTGGGGCCGTGTTCTTTGGCCGCATCGGCGACATGATTGGGCGCAAGTACACGTTTCTGGTCACGCTGCTCATCATGGGCGGGGCCACGTTCATCACGGGCCTCATTCCGAGCTACGATTCTATCGGCATCACGGCGCCCATTATCGTGGTGATACTGCGCTTGTTGCAGGGCCTGGCGCTGGGCGGCGAGTACGGCGGCGCGGCCACCTACGTGGCCGAGTATGCGCCTGACAAGCAGCGCGGCTACTACACCAGCTTCATCCAGATTACGGCCACTGGCGGGCTTATTCTCAGCATCACCGTCATCCTCATCACCCGCAAATTGCTCGGCGAGCCTGCTTTCAAGGAGTGGGGCTGGCGCATTCCGTTCCTGCTCTCGGGCTTCCTGGTTATCGCCTCGTACTTCATCCGCAAGCGCCTGCACGAGTCGCCGCTGTTTGCCAAAGCCAAGGCCACCGGCACCACCAGCAAAAGCCCCCTGCGCGATTCATTCGTGAATCCCGTCAACCGCCGCCTCGTGCTCATTGCCCTCTTTGGAGTTACTATGGGCCAGGGCGTTATCTTCTACACCAGCCAGTTTCAGGCCTTCACCTTCATGAATGCCACGCTCAAGCTCGATACCGTGCATTCGAGCATTATCATGGTGGTGTCGATGCTGCTGGCCACGCCGCTGTTCGTGTATTTTGGCTCGCTCTCCGACCGCATCGGGCGCAAGCGCATCATCATGACGGGCATGATTTGCGGGGCGCTGTTCACCATGCCGCTCTTCCACGGCCTGCAAGCCTTCGCCGGCCCCATTACGGAGGTGACGCCCGCCACCGTCGATGCCGCCGGCAAGGCCGTACCCGCCGTCATGAAGGCGCTCAACCCCAACCTGCCGGCCATGATTGCGCTCACCTTCTGCCTCGTGCTGTTCGTGACGATGGTGTACGGCCCCATCGCCGCCTACCTCGTCGAGCTGTTTCCGACGAGCGTGCGCTACACCTCGCTTTCGGTGCCCTATCACATTGGCAACGGCATCTTTGGCGGCTTCGTGCCGCTGGTGGCTACCTCCATTGGCGTGTGGGCGGCGGCTCAGCCCGCCGGCACCTTCGCCAAGGAGCACAGCAGCATCGTGGGCCTCATTTATCCGGTCGTGGTTGCCTTCATCTGCTTCATCGTGGGCATGGCCCTCATGAAAGATACCCGCAACGTGAAGCTGATGGACAGCTAGCCGTGGCACGGGGGTAGAGCGTCTTACGATTGGCGAGCCGTAACAACGACGAAACGCAAGCAGGCGTCTCTACCCCCGCCAAGTTTTGTGCAAGCAAAAACCCGCCTGGCCCCGCGCCGGGCGGGTTTTTGGCTTAAAGTGAGGGCCTATTATTTTTAAGCATGAAACCCGGCTTGCCTCCCCCCGACACCGCGCAGCGGCGCGGCCAGCGTTTGCTGTTCGTAGCCGGCCTGTTTACGCTCCTGCTTACCTACCCGCTGCTGGCCGCCTTCGACCACGACGGCCGCGTGGCGGGCGTGCCCGTGCTGTATCTCTACGTGCTGGTGGCCTGGCTGCTGCTGATAGGACTCACGGGCTGGCTGGTGCGCCGGCCGGGAGAACCTTGAACTACTTAACAACGTGTTGCCTCACCCCCCGGCCCCCTCTCCGAAAAGGAGAGGGGGAGCCTATCGCACGGATAGGTGATAAAATAATTTGATTTATCTCTCCTAAACTTATACAGGCCTATCCTCTCACCCTTCTAACGGCTGGCTCCCCCTCTCCTTTTCGGAGAGGGGGCCGGGGGGTGAGGCGACACGTCATTCAGACTAAATGAACCGCCTGCTCGTCATCGCGTTTTCCTTTGGCTACCTGGCCCTGCTTTTCGGCGTGGCCTACGCGGCCGAGCGGCGCTCAGCGGCGCGCAAGAGCCTGGTGGCCAACCCTTATGTGTACGCCCTGAGCATGGCGGTGTACTGCACGGCCTGGGCCTACTATGGCTCGGTGGGGCGAGCGGCGCACCAGGGGCTAAGCTTCGTGGGCATCTATTTGGGGCCGGGGCTGCTGGCGCCGGCGTGGTGGTTGGTGCTGCGCAAGATTATTCGGGTATGCCGGCAGCAGCGGCTTACGTCAATTGCCGATTTTATCTCGGCCCGCTATGGCAAAAGCGCGGCGCTGGGCGCACTCGTGACGGGCGTGTGCGTGCTGGGCGTGGTGCCCTACGTGGCCCTGCAAATCAAGGCGATAGCCAGCTCCTACCTCATCCTCACGGGCGGTAATGCCAGCCTGGGCACCACCGGGCCGGCGCTGTTCACGGCGGGGGCGCTGGCGGCGTTCACCGTCCTCTTCGGGGTGCGCTCGGTAGAGGCCACCGAGCGGCACGAGGGCGTGGTGCTGGCCGTGGCCCTGGAAAGCCTGGTGAAGCTGCTGGCGTTTTTGCTGCTGGGCGGCTTCGTCACGTTCGGGCTGTTTGGCGGCTTTGCCGATGTGTTCGACCAGGCGGCGGCCGTGCCGGCCCTGCGGGAGCTGTTCACGCTGCACGGCGCGGGCACGCGCCCGGCCGAGTGGGTGACGCTGCTCGCGCTCAGCATGTCGGCGGTGCTGCTGCTGCCGCGGCAGTTTCAGGTGGCGGTAGTCGAGAACGTAGACGAGGACCACCTGCGCAAAGCCATGTGGCTGTTTCCGTTGTATTTAGTGATAATCAATATCTTCGTGCTGCCCATCGCCTTTGGCGGCATGTTGCGACTGGGCGGGCGGTTCGATGCCGACACGTTTGTGCTGGCGTTGCCGCTCACGGCGGGGCACTCGTGGCTGGCGCTGCTCACGTACCTGGGCGGGCTCTCGGCGGGCAGCAGCATGATTATCGTCGAAACCATCGCCCTGAGCGTGATGATGAGCAACCACTTGCTCATGCCCTTGCTGGTACGGGTGCCCGCCGCCCGGCCCGAGGGGCAGCGGCGCTGGTTTGCTTACCTCAGCCGGGTGGCCTTGCAAAGCCGGCGGCTGGCCGTGGGGCTGGTGCTGGCGCTGGCCTTTGGGTACTACGCGGCCATCGGCCGCACGCTGCCGCTCGTCAATACCGGGCTGGTGTCGTTCGCGGCGGTGGCGCAGTTTGTGCCCGCCGTGCTGGGCGGCCTCTACTGGAAGGGCGGCACCCGGCGCGGCGCCACCTGGGGCATTTTGGCGGGTTTTGGGGTGTGGTTCTTCACGCTGGTACTGCCCACGCTGGTGGGGCCTGGCCGGTTGCCCGAGTCGGTGCTTACCGATGGGGTAGGGGGCCTGCACTGGCTACGCCCCGGCGCGCTGCTGGGCCTCGAAGGCCTCGACTATCTCTCGCACGGCCTGTTCTGGAGCTGGTTTTTCAACGTCGGCCTCTACGTGGGCCTCTCGCTGGCTACGCCGCCCACCGCGCTCGAACTGCGCCAGGCCGACGTGTTCGTGGACGTATTTCGCCGCCGCAGCCTGGCCGAAGAAGTAACCGGCTGGCAAGGCCACACGCCCCTGCCCGACGTGCGCGCCCTGCTCACGGGCTTCTTGGGTAAAAAGCGCACGACCCAAGCCCTAAAAGCCTTCGCCCAGCGCTTTCCCGATGCGTTGTCATTTAACAGTTATCAGTTAACAGTTAACAGCTCCCCGTTAAGCGCTACCGACAATCCTCAAGACCAAGCACAACGCACTTCGCACCAAGCACCAACAACAGCCGACCCGCGCCTGCTCACCTACGCCGAGAAGCTGCTGGCCGGCACCCTCGGCCCCGCCTCAGCGCGGCTGCTGCTGGCCTCGGTGGCGGGGGCCGAAGAAATCAGCTACGACAACGTAGTCGGCATTCTCAAGGAAAGCCAGCAGCTGCTGGAAGCCAACCGCCAGCTGCACAAGCAGAAGGGCCAGCTCCAGCGCCTCACCGACGAGCTGCGCCAGGCTTACCGGCAGTTGCAGGCGCTCGACCAGCAAAAGGACGAGTTTCTCTACACCGTGACGCACGAGCTGCGCACGCCGCTCACCAGCATCCGGGCGCTGGCCGAGATATTGGCCGATAACCCTGACTTGGAGGAAGAGGAGCGGCAGCGTTTTCAGCTCACCATCGGCCGCGAGGCCGAGCGCCTCACGCGCCTCATTTCGCTGGTGCTCGACCTGGAGAAGCTGGAAAGCGGCCAGGCTACGCTAGTGCGCACCGAGTTGGTAGTGAGTGAAGTAGCCCAGGAAGCCGCCGAAGCCGTAGGCCAATTGGCCCGCGCCAAAGGCATCGCGCTGCACCTCGACGTGCCCACCAGCCTGCCGCCCCTGCCCGCCGACCGCGACCGCCTGATGCAGGTGCTCATCAACCTGCTCAGCAATGCCGTGAAGGCCTGCCCGCCCGGCCGCCCTGGCCGCATCGACCTGCTGGCCTGGCCCGCCGCCGACGCCCTGCTGCTGTGCGTGCAAGACAACGGCAAGGGCATCGCGCTGGCCGAGCAGCACCAGATTTTCGACAAGTTTTTTCAGGCCCAAAACCAGAGCCTGCGCAAGCCCGAAGGCTCGGGCCTGGGCCTCGCCATCACCAAAAAGCTGGTCGAGCTGCACCAGGGCCGCATCTGGGTCGAGAGCGCGCCCGAGCAGGGCGCCCGCTTCTTTATAGAACTGCCACTGGTGGCCCCGGCGCGGGCGGCGGCCCCGTTTTCTCCTACCTCTACCTTTTCAGTCTAAGCGCTATGGCTGCAATCCTAATCGTTGACGATGAGCCGAATATCGTGATGTCGCTCGAATTTCTGATGCGTAAAAACGGCTACCAGGTCGGCATCGCCCGCAACGGCAGCGAGGCGCTCGCCGCCATCGACGCCACGCCCTACCACCTGGTGCTGCTCGATGTGATGATGCCCGACGTAGACGGCTACCAGGTGTGCCGCCACATCCGCCAGAACCCCGCCCGCGCCGCTACCAAGGTCATTTTTCTCTCGGCCAAAAGCCAGGCCGCTGACGTAGCCCAGGGCTACGCGGCGGGGGCCGACCTGTATATTCCCAAGCCGTTTAGCACCCGTCAGCTCATGGAAAAAGTTCGTGAGCTATTGGCTGGCAACCTTGCTTCAACATAACGTCTGTCATGCTGAGCGCAGCGCAGCGGAGTCGAAGCATCTCTATTCGGTGAACAAACTCTTGACACTAGCAACAAAGCGGTAGAGATGCTTCGACTCCGCTGCGCTCCGCTCAGCATGACAATTAACCAAACCTCTCAATTCCCTTAAATCCACCCACCAATATGTCATTTGCCCGCATTCGCACCCTCGACGAGTACCACGCCGCCTACCAGCAAGCCGCTGAGCACCCCGATAAGTTTTGGGGCGACATTGCCGAAGGCTTTACCTGGCGCAAAAAATGGGATACCGTGTGCGGCGGCGAGTTTTCGCCGGCCGGCGCCAGCACCTGGTTTGAAGGCGGCACGCTCAACCTCACCGAGAACTGCCTCGACCGCCACCTCGCCCAGCGCGGCAACAAGCTGGCCATCATCTACGAGCCCAACGACCCCAAGGAGCGCCACACCCGCTTGACCTACCGCGAGCTCTACGAGCAAGTATGCCTGATGGCTAACGTGCTGCTCAACAACGGCGTGCAAAAGGGCGACCGCGTCATCATCTACATGCCCATGATACCCGAGCTGGCCGTGACGGTACTGGCCTGCGCCCGCATCGGGGCAGTGCATTCGGTAGTGTTCGCGGGCTTCTCAGCCTCCGCCATCGCCGACCGCGTGCAGGACGCCGGGGCCGAATTCGTGGTGACGGCCGACGGCCTGAACCGCGGCGCCAAGCAAATACCCGTGAAAAGCGTGGTGGACGACGCCCTGCAAACCTGCCCCAGCGTGAAGCGCGTGCTGGTAGTGGAGCACACCGGCTGGCCGGTGCAGATGCAGGACGGCCGCGACGCCTGGTTTCACGACGAGGCGCGGGGCGCGGCCAAGGCCTGCCCGGCCGTGGAAATGGCGGCCGAAGACCCCCTGTTCATCCTCTACACCAGCGGCAGCACCGGCAAGCCCAAGGGCGTGGTGCACACCCAGGCCGGCTACATGGTGTGGGCCAGCTTCACGTTCCAAAACGTGTTTCAGGTCGAGGAGAACGACGTGTACTGGTGCACCGCCGACATCGGCTGGGTGACGGGGCACACGTACCTGCTCTACGGGCCACTGCTCACGGGCAGCACCACGCTCATGTTTGAGGGCGTGCCCACGTACCCGTCGCCGGGCCGCTTTTGGGAGGTCATTGACAAGCACCACGTCACCATTTTCTACACCGCGCCCACGGCTATCCGTTCGCTCATGGCGCACCCTATCGACCACGTGCTGGCGTATTCGCTCAGCAGCCTGCGGGTGCTGGGTTCGGTGGGTGAGCCCATCAATGAGGAAGCCTGGCACTGGTACCACCAGCACGTGGGCAAGGGCCGCTGCCCCATCGTGGACACGTGGTGGCAAACCGAAACCGGCGGCATCATGATTTCGGCGCTAGCCGGCATCACGCCCAGCGTGCCCGCCCGCGCCGGCCTGCCGCTGCCCGGTGTGCAGCCCGTGCTGCTGGCGCAGGACGGCTCTGAGATTGAAGGCAACGACCAGGAAGGGTATTTGGCCATCAAAGCCAGCTGGCCGGGCGTCATTCGCACCACTTGGGGCGACCACGAGCGCGCCCGCCAGGTGTACTTTCAGCCCTACCCCGGCTACTACTTCACCGGCGACGGCGCGCGCCGCGACGAGCAGGGCCTCTACCGCATCATCGGCCGCGTCGATGACGTCATAAACGTGAGCGGCCACCGCTTCGGCACCGCCGAAATCGAGAGCGCCATCAACGAAAGCGAGTACGTGGTGGAGAGCGCCGTAGTCGGCTACCCGCACGACGTGAAGGGCCAGGGCATCTACGCCTACGTCATTTGCAAAGACGGTGTGCCCGAGGGCGACCTCGACCGCCAGCGCGTAGAAGGCAGCATCATCGAAGCCGTGGTGGCCCAAATCGGGCGCATCGCCAAGCCCGATAAAATTCAGTTGGTGAGCGGCTTGCCCAAAACCCGCTCGGGCAAAATCATGCGCCGCATCCTGCGCAAAGTAGCCGAAGGCGAAACCTCGGCGCTGGGCGACACCACTACGTTGCTCGACCCGCTGGTGGTAGAAGAGATTGTGGCGGGTAAGAAGTAATTTGCTAGCGTTACCAAAACGCGGGCTGCTGAACTGGTTTCGGCAGCCCGCGTTTTAGCTTTACCAAATAACCTCCCGTGCTATGCAAACTGTAACGCTAACGCTAACGGCCCGTTTCGACGGCCAGCAAATTCTACTAGACGAGCCTTATCAGCTGGAGGCCAATACACCTTTGATGGTAATTATATTACCTAAGCCTGTGGATGAGCGAGCAGCCTGGCAGCAATTTGCCGGGCAGAACTTAGCCCGTGCCTACGAGGCGGAAGAGGCAGAATACACAGCAGCCGATTTGCAGGAGCCAAACCCGGGGTATCGTGCAAGCTAAGATTACATTGGTGGCCCTGCCGCAAGCCGATGGGAGGCCGAAGCCCCGGCCTGCGCTGGTGCTGTGCGAAATCCCGCCTTTTCAGGATGTGCTACTGGCCGGTATCAGCAGCCAGTTGCAGCAGGCCGTGGCGGGCTTCGACGAGGTTATTCACCTAAACGACGCAGATTTTTCGATTACGGGCTTACGAGTTGCATCTGTGGTGCGGTTAAGTTTTCTATCAGTACTACCTCGCGCCAGTATTCTCGGCACACTCAGAACCTTGCCGAATAATCGGCACCGGGCTACCATGGTACGGCTAAGTGATTATTTGCTTGGAAAAAGTATAACACAATGAAAAAGGTCCGGCTACCTAGCCGGACCTTTTTTTATTGAAAAACTTTAAAACCCTCACGAACCCGATTTAATCCGGTCGCTCTTCTTACCTCGGGTGAGCAGGAAAACCAGCCCGCCCGCGATGGCGGCCGTGGTAGCCAGCCGCAGCGCCAGGCCTTTGGGGTCGTGCTTCCAGTGGGCGCGGTAGCCTTTTTCGGCGAAGATGTTGGGCACGTGGCCGTGGGCTAGGTCGTCGATGATGCCTTCAACCACGCCCACGCGGTCGGCCAGCAGCAGGGGCAGCCAGTGGGCGTAGAGGTTTTCGCTGTACCGGAAGGCGAAGCGGCGAATGACGCCGCTGAGGCCGCTGGGCGGCACCGAGTTGCCGATAACGGCCGGCTGATTGGGCCGCTCGATGGAGTGCAGCGTTTCGATGTCGATGGGTTGCTGCGGGGGGCGCTCCCAGTCGTACTTTTTGGTAAACTCGCCGCCCCGGTCGCGCATGGGGTAGGTTGGGTCGTTTTCGGGGTCGGCATCGATGCCCCAGCCGGGGATGTGCGAATGGTCTTGCGCGGTAGGTTGCATAGCAATAGGGGATTAGCGGCCGGAGTTAGGCATGATGAGCAGCGGCTTGATGCAGTTGTCGAGCTTCGCCGAAAACAGGCGGTAGCCGTCGGCAATGTCTTCGAGCGGAATGCGGTGGGTAATCAGCGCCTTGGGGTTGAGCACGCCGTTTTGCACATGCTCGATGAGGCGCGGCAGCAGGCGCTTCACCGAGGTTTGGTTGCCCCGAATGGTGAGGCCTTTGTTCATCGCATTGCCCATGGGCACGAGGTTATCGGTCGGCCCGTACACGCCCACGATGGACACCACGCCGCCCTTTTTCACCGCATTAATGGCCCAGTGCAGGGCCGTGGCCGAGCCGGCTTGCAGCAGCAATTTGCGGCCCGTGATGGTTTGTAGGGCGTTGCCGGCGGCCTCAGCGCCCACGGCGTCGATGCACACGTCGGCCCCCAGCCAGTCAGTTATCTTCTTGATAAACAGCACCGGGTCGTCCATGTCCTTCTCGAAGTTGTAGGCTTCGCAGTGGGCGTAGTTTTTAGCGAACTCCAGGCGGTAGTCTTCTTTATCAATGATGATGACGCGCCCAGCGCCAAACAGCCACGAGCAGCGCGCGGCCATAATGCCCACCGGCCCGGCCCCGAACACTACTACCGTGTCGCCGGGCTGAATGCCGCCCATTTCGGCGGCCTGGTAGCCGGTCGGCACCACGTCGGTGAGCAGCACGGCATCGTCGGGGTCCATGCCCTCCGGGATTACCGTGGGGCCGACGTTGGCGTAGGGCACGCGGGCGTATTCGGCCTGCCCGCCGTCGTGGCCGCCGGCGGTATGTGAGTAGCCAAAAATGGCCCCTACAGCCGTAGCCTCGGGATTCGATTCGTGGCAGTTGCCAAACATGCCCTGCTTGCAAAACACGCAGCGCCCGCAGGCCACGTTGAAGGGCACCAGCACGTGGTCGCCCACTTTTACCTTGGTTACGTCGGAGCCCACTTCCACCACCACGCCCGTGAATTCGTGGCCGAAGGTCATGCCCACGCGGGTGTCGGGCACGTTGCCATTGTAGAGGTGCAAATCGGAGCCGCAGATGCAGGAGCGCGTGACGCGCACGATGGCATCCTCGGGGTGCTTGAGGGCGGGCTCCGGCTTTTCGGAAACGCGGACCCGTTTGGGGCCGCGGTAGTTCATGGCGAGCATAGGCAGTATGGGGATAAGGAAAAGCGGAGAGGCTGGTCGCTCCTCAGTACTGCCTGGCGGTGGGGTAGTTGGGCGGGCGAAGCGGTAAAGCTGGCTATTTACGTGTTTCTAACCGGGAGAATCAGGGTAAATAACGCCGCGCCGTAGCTCGGACTTTGTAGTCCGAGCTACGGCGCAGCTCGCATCCCGCGTCTGGGTAGTCGGCCCCGAAAGCATAAACCGACGCCAGCTACCGCAGATGCGAGCTGCGCTCGCGCTCGGACTACAAAGTCCAAGCTACTGCTTGTCGCAAGGGCAGGCAGCCTTACTTTTGGCGCGGCTGCCTTTCTATTCGCCCTTTACATGAGCACAGATTCCCTCTTTCGCCTCGATGGCAAAATCGCGTTAGTTACCGGCTCCAACCGGGGCATTGGCCAGGGCATGGCCCTGGGCTTGGCCGAGGCCGGGGCCGACATCGTCGGCGTATCGGCCACGATGCCCGCCGACGGCGGCGAAACCGGCCGGCTGGTGCGGGCGCTGGGCCGCCAGTTTCACGCCTACCAGGCCGATTTCAGCCAGCGCGCCAGCGCCGATGCTTTCACTGAAAAGGTGCTGGCCGACTTCGAGCGCATCGACATCCTGGTGAATAACGCCGGCACCATCCGCCGTGCGCCCGCCGCCGAGCACCCCGACCAGGACTGGGACGACGTGCTGGCCATCAACCTCGATTCGCCTTTCCGCCTGGCCCGTGCCGTGGGCGGCCAGATGCTGAAGCAAGGCTCGGGCAAAATCATTTTCACCGCCTCGCTGCTCACCTTTCAGGGTGGCATCAACGTGCCCGGCTACGCGGCCAGCAAAGGCGCTATCGGCTCGGTTGTGAAGGCCTTGGCTAATGAGTGGGCCGGCAAAGGCGTGAACGTGAACGGCATCGCGCCCGGCTACATTGCCACCGACAACACCGAGGCCCTGCGCAACGACCCCGACCGCTCGGCCAGCATTTTGGGCCGCATCCCGGCCGGCCGCTGGGGCAACCCCGACGACTTTAAAGGCCCGGTCGTGTTCCTCGCCTCCGAAGCCGGCGCCTACGTGCACGGCACCATCCTCACCGTCGATGGCGGCTGGATGGGCCGCTAGGCCCAAAAAGCAATCTCTCACATTCCAAAAGCAGCCAGCCCGGCGCAGCCGGGCGTATCTGCGAAATCCGTTTAATCCGTTTGAATCTGCGGTTATGAATAGTCGTTTTGCCATTGGCCCGCGCGAGACCGCCGGCCTCAACACCGCCGGTTTGCGCGAGCATTTTCTCATCGAGAACATCTTCACGCCCGGCGCTATCGAGCTTACCTACACCCACTACGACCGCATGATAGTGGGCGGGGCCATGCCCACCACCGCTGGCCTGCCGCTGCCGAACCCCGGTAACTTGAAAGCCAATTTCTTCCTGGAGCGCCGCGAATTGGGCGCGCTCAACGTGGGCGGCGCGGGCCAGATAGTAGTGGATGGCACCACCTACGAGCTGGGTAATCAAGACTGCCTGTACGTGGGAAAGGGTTGCCAGGAAGTAGAGTTCAAGAGCCTGAATGCCGACCAGCCGGCCAAGTTTTACCTGCTTTCGGCCCCGGCGCACAAGGAGTACCCCACGGCCCGCCGCACGCAGGCCGAGGCTACGCCCGTAGAAATGGGCGCGCTGGAAACCGCCAATCAGCGCACCATCTACAAATACATTTTCAACGAGGGCCTGCCGAGCTGCCAGCTCGTGATGGGGCTGACCCAGCTCAAGTCGGGCTCGGTATGGAACACCATGCCCTCGCACGTGCACGACCGCCGCATGGAGACCTACCTCTACTTTAACATGAACGACGGCCAGCGGGTGCTGCACCTGCTGGGCGAGCCCCAGGAAACCCGCCCGCTGTGGGTGAGCAACGAGCAGGCCATTTTGTCGCCGCCGTGGTCGATACATACCGGCTGCGGCTCGGCGGCGTATGCCTTCATCTGGGGCATGGCGGGCGAGAATCTGGAATACACCGACATGGACGCGGTGGCGCTGGCCGACCTGCGGTAGGTTGTCAGGGGCGTATTTGGTACGGTCCAGTAAACGGCTGTCATGCTGAGCACAGCGAAGCATCTCGCCCGCACCATTTAGTTAGTGCACCACGCGAGATGCTTCCCTGCGGTCAGCATGACGGCCGTTTTTGGTTAGGTAGGCGGCGGTGTCGCTTACCTTTCGGCCTCGTTTATGATGTACTTGCCAAGGTTGGAAAATAGATTTCGCGCCGCTTGCCTGGTGCTGGGTAGCCTGCTACTAGGTAGCTCAGTGGCCCATAGCCAGCCCGCTACCCGGCCCGCCGCCGCGCGCCCGGCCGCCCTGGCCCGCACCACGGTGCAATACGCCAAAGGCTTCACCATTCAGTATTTGCCCGGCTATAAGCTCGTTACCATTCGGGGTGGGGCGGGCAAGGCGGCCCCGGCCACGCGCTACGCGCTGGTACCGCGGGGCCGGGCGCACCCGGCCGGCTTCGCGGCCAGCCAGGTCATTGAGACGCCCATTCGCAGCCTGGTGGGGCTGGCCTCGCTGCACGTGGCACTGGTCGATTTCTTGAATGCCGACGACGTGCTGGTGGGCTTGGGAAGTTTGCAATACGTGTCGGCCGCGCCGGTGCGGCAGCGCATCGCGCAGGGCAAAATCTTCGCCGTGGGCGACGGGCGCGAATTGAATAATGAATTGCTCATCGCCAAAAACCCCGACCTAGTGATGGCCACCGGCTGGCCGGGCGAGGGCCTCAGCAAGTACCAGACCATCGCGGCGGCCGGCATCCCGGTGCTGCTGAACTCGGAGTGGATTGAAACCACACCCCTGGGCCGGGCCGAATGGGTGAAGCTGATGGCCGCTTTGCTCGACAAGGAGGCGTTAGTTAACCAGAAATTCGACCAGATAGCCAAAGAATACCGACGCCTCGCCGCCCTGGCCGCCAAAGACCCCAGGCGCCCCCGCGTTATCCTCAACGTGCCCTTCAAAGACGTGTGGTACGTGCCCGAGGCGGGTAACTACATGACCACTTTCCTGCGCGACGCGGGCGCTACCTACCCCTGGGCCGGCCAGAAGGCGACTGGCAGCCTCCCTCTCTCGGTAGAGGCCGTGGCCCCGGTGGCCCTCACCGCCGACTACTGGCTGCAAACCGGCACCCTCTCGACCCGTAGCGCCCTGGCCGCCCAGGATGCCCGTTTCAGAGACTTCAAGCCCTACCAAACCGGCCAGCTCTACAACTACAACCGCCGCACCAACGCCCAGGGCTCCAACGACTACTGGGAATCGGGGGCGGTGCGGCCCGACCTCGTGCTCGGCGACCTCATCCAGATACTGCACCCGGCGCTGCTGCCCGGCCGGCAGCTCTACTACTACCAGCGGCTGCGTGAGTAGCGCGGGCACCACGGGCGCGGGGCGCACCGGGGCGTGGCTGCTGGCGCTGGCCGGCGCGGTGGCTTTGTGCCTGGTGCTCGACATCGCGCTGGGCTCGGTCCGCATTCCGCTGGCGGCGGTAGTGAGGATATTGCTGGGCCGCGCGGGCGAGCCGGCGGCGTGGGTTTTTATTGTCGATAAGATAAGATTGCCGAAGGCCCTCACGGCGGTGCTGGTGGGCAGCGGCCTGGCCGTGAGCGGGGTGCAGATGCAGACGCTTTTTCGCAACCCGCTGGCTAGTCCGTCGGTGCTGGGCATTTCGGCGGGGGCGGGGCTGGGGGTGGCGGTGCTGCTGCTGGCGGGGGGCAGCGCGGCCAGCGCCTACGTTATCCGGCAGCTAGGTTTGGGCGGCAGCTGGGCCTTGGTGGGGGCGGCCACGGCGGGCGCGGCCTTGGTGATGGCGCTGGTGCTGGGCCTCTCGGCGCGGGTGCGCAATAATGTGGTGATGCTCATCGTGGGCATGATGGTGGCCAGCATCTCGGTTTCCATCGTCAGCCTGTGGCAATACTTCAGCGCGCCCGAGCAAATTCAGGAGTACCTGCTCTGGACGTTTGGCTCGCTGGGCGGGGTGCTGGGGGCGCAGCTGGCGGTGCTGGGGGCCGTGGTGGTGGTAGGCTTGGCGCTGGCCTTTGCCTCGGCCAAGCCGCTGAATGCCTTGCTACTCGGCGAAAACTACGCCCGCAGCCTGGGCGTGCCGGTGGGGCGGGCGCGCACGCTCATCATTGCCAGCACGAGCTTGCTGGCGGGCAGCATCACGGCCTTTTGCGGGCCTATCGGCTTCATTGGGCTGGCGGTGCCGCACTTGGTGCGGGGCTTGCTGGGCGTGGCCGACCACCGGGTTTTGCTGCCGGCCGCCGCGCTGGCGGGCGCGGCGCTGATGCTCTTGTGCGATTGCCTCACGCAACTGCCGGGCAGCCAGGCGGCCTTGCCGGTGAGCGTGGTTACGTCGCTGCTGGGGGCGCCGGTGGTGCTGTGGGTGGTGCTCCGAAAGGGTGGGGTGGGGCGTACTTTGTAGGTAAGACTGGTCGGAAACTCGCCGGCCGTGAACCTCACCCCCTAGCCCCCTCTCCAAAAAAGAGGGGGGACTAGTTTCTAATCATAGTTTCTAGAACTAGAGTTAGTTCCCCCTCTTTTTTGGAGAGGGGGCTAGGGGGTGAGGTCCACAGGCGGCGAGCCGGCCACGCTTACCAGATTTTATACCATGCCCGCCCACCTCGCCGCCCGCGCCCTCACCATCGGCTACCCCGCCGCCCGCCCGCCTAAGTCCGTGGCCGGCCCGCTCGATTTCACTCTAAACTCCGGCGAGCTGGTGGCCCTGCTCGGCCCCAACGGGGCCGGCAAGTCTACGCTGCTGCGCACGTTGGCGGGGCTGCAAGCGCCCCTGGGTGGGCAGCTTTACCTGGCGGGCAAAGACCTGGCCACCCTCGGCCCCGCCGAGCGGGCGCGGCTGCTCAGCATCGTGCTCACCGATAGGGTAGAGGCCGGCGGCCTCACCGCGCTGGAGCTGGTGCGCTTGGGGCGGCACCCGCACACGGGCTGGCTGGGCGGCCTCTCGGCCCACGACGAGGCGGTGGTGCAGGCCGCCCTGGCCGCCACTGGCACTACCGCCTTTGCTGCGCGCCGGGTAGCCGAGCTCAGCGATGGCGAGCGCCAGAAGGTGCTGCTGGCCCGCGCCTTGGCCCAGGACACGCCCGTGATATTGCTCGACGAGCCCACTGCCCACCTCGACTTGCCCAACCGCGTGGCCCTGCTGCGCCTGCTGCACCGCCTGGCCCGCGATACCCAAAAGGCCATCCTGCTCTCGACCCACGAGCTCGACCTGGCTTTGCAAGCCGCCGACCGCCTGGCCTTGCTCACGG
>Ga0182232_1000225_pt1 | contig 15643 bp, 9 predicted proteins | sample G6R1MG_30_FD_155484 | JGI IMG/M metagenome (GOLD analysis project Ga0182232, IMG submission 155484) | Phyllosphere microbial comminities from miscanthus, Michigan, USA - G6R3_NF_07NOV2016_LD2 MG | ecosystem: Host-associated > Plants > Phyllosphere > Phylloplane/Leaf | place: USA: Michigan... | reverse complement strand
CGATGGCGCAGCTGCCGGAACCGGTCGGCACCGCCTTCCGCCTGCATCGGGTCGACGGCGTGCCGCAGAACGTGATCGCTGCGCGGATGGGCGTCTCACGCGCTCTGGTGTGCGGCCTCGTGCGTCGGGGGCATCTCCACTGCCTTGCTGCCCTCGACCGGCGCTGCGCCGCCTGCCCTGCGAGTGCCCGCACCGGACAGCCACGCCAGCATCAGCGCGAGGCCGAGACCGTCGGCGAAGAGTTCGGCCGCGATCCGGCTCGCGAGCACGCCGTCGTAGCCGAACAGCCGCGGAAGGATCAGCAGCGGCGGGATCAGCGCCAGCCCCTGCGCCGCCAGCGAGACGGCCGCGGCCCGGCGCGGGGCGCCGATCGCCTGGAACAGGGTCGCGGCAGTGAGCTGTAGTCCCACGGGGGCGAACGCCACAGCGAAGGCGGCCGTGGCGCGCGCGCCCTCCTGGGCCGTCTCGGCATCCTGTGCGAACAGGGCCGTCAGCGGCCGGGCGAGGGCGAGCATCAGGCCGCCCACCACCAGCCCGTAGATCAGGGAGGCGGCCGTGACGAAGCCAAGGGCGCGATGTAGGCGGTCCAGCCGGCGGGCGCCCCCGGCATGACCGAGCACGGCCTGGGCGCCGGCCATCATGCCGAGGAGCGGCAGGGCCGCCACCAAGACGAGGCGCAGGGCGAGCCCCTGGGCCGCCACCGCGGCGTCGCCGTAGGGGGCGGCCGCCTCGACAAACAGGGCCATCGCGAAGGCGGCGAGCAGGCTTGATCCGGTGGCCGGCACCGCGAGCCGCAGCGCCTCGGGCACCAGGCCGGGGCGAATCCGCCCGCCGCCGGGCCGCCGGAACCGGATCCGGTCCGGGCCCCGGGCCCGGGCGAAGTGTAGGCCGTAGGCGGCGGCCCCGGCGGCCTGCGCGCCGATCGCCGCCCAGCCGGCGCCCGCGGTGCCGAGGCCGCAGAGCCGGATCAGGACCCAGTCCAGCAGGATGTTGAGGCCGAAACTGCCGATCATGATCGCGCCGCTGAGGCGGGCATGCCCCTGGGCGCGGACCACGAAGCCGCCGACGATCATTACCAGCATCAGTGCGGTACCGATCGTCGCCAGCGCCGTATAGGGGGCCGCGGTTGCGGCAAGCCCGGCATCCGCGCCGAGGAGCCCGAGCCAGAACGGCGTGTCGACCAGGATCGCGGCCGTGACCGCCCCGCCCGCCGGCAGGCAGAGCCAGAAGCCCAGGGAGGCGGCCTCGTCGGCCCGGTCGCGATCGCCGGCGCCGAGGGCCCGGGCGACCTGCGAGGCCGCCGCGATCCCGGCGCCGTAGCCCAGCGCCGCCACGAGTAGCGTTACCGGATACGCGATAGCGATGGTGGCGATCGCCGCCGCGCCGAGATCGGCCACGAACCAAGCGTTGACAAGCATCTGCAGCGAATGGGCCGAGATCCCAAGGATCGCCGGTCCGGATAGGCGCAGCACCAGTACGATCACCTGGTCGCCGTCGAGATCCACCGGTCCGCGGCGGAACCGCCCTCCCATGCGCGTCATGGCTTGGCCGCGGCGGTCCGGATCGCCGCCCGGGCCGCGCGCTCCTCCGCGAGGATCGTCTGCGCGATGGCGCCCGCTCGCACGGGCAGGATCGACAGCAGGGTCTCGGTCAGCCCGTGGGTCTGCTCGCTGAAGCCCTGGAGATGCAGGCTCACCCGCGGCTCGGCGGGATCCAGTGACAAGCGGTAGTGCCGGTCGACGGTCTCGCCGGCCAGGAACGGGCGCAGCGGGTCGAGGAGCGCCGGGACTGCGGCGCGCGCGTAGCCGGTGGCGCAGATCACGGCCGCGTAGGTCTGGCGCTCCTCGGTCCCGGCGACGTCGTCGCGCATCAGCGCGGACAGGCCCTCCGGGCCGGCCTCCAGGGCCAGCACCTGGGTGCTGCGCCGCAGCCGGTAGCGGGTCACGCCGCTGACCTCCTGCTCGTACAGCGTGGCGTAGAAGGCCTGGATCAGGTCCGCGTCGACCACCGCGTAATTGGTGGCGCGGTGGGCCTCGATCAACTCCGACCGCACCGGCGCCGGAGCGTCGTGGATGCGGTCGACCGCAGCCGGATCGAAGATCTCGTTGACGAACGGGCTGTCGTCGGCCGGCTTCAGGGCGGGGCCGCGGATGGCGAGGTCGATCAGCGCCCGGGGATAGCGCTCGCCCAGGTCGGTTGCGATCTCCACGGCGCTCTGGCCGCCGCCCACCACCAGGATACGGGGCTGGGGGCCTTCGAGCTGTGGTTGCCCGAGGGCGCCCGCGATCCCAGGAAGATACCAGGACGAATGGATCAGCCGCTTGTCGTTGACCAGCGCCGAGAACGGCGGCGGGATCGCCGGGTCGCCGCCCGCTGCAACGACCAGATGGCGGCAGCGGCGCAGGCGGCGCGCGCCTGCCCGGTCCCGACCCTCGACCACGAAGGCGGTGAGCCGCCCCTCCCGAGTCTCCGGCCGGACGGCGTCCACCATCTCGCCATACGCGACCGCGTCGGCGAAGTGCTCGGCGGCCCAGGTGAGGTAGTCGTTGTACTCGACCCGCGACGGGTTGAACGTCTTCAGGTTGAGGAAGGTGTTCAGCCGGCCCTTCACGTGCAGGTAGTTGATGAAGCTGAACGGGCTCGTCGGGTCGCGCAGGGACACGAGGTCCTTGACGAAGCTGATCTGCATGTCGGCCCCGGGTAGCATCATGGCCCGATGCCAGCCGAAGCGATCCTGCCGATCGAGGAAGCGGAAGCTCGGGCGCAGCGGGCTGCCCACCATCGCGTCCCGGAGCGCGATGGCGAGGGACAGGTTGGCCGGGCCGAAGCCGATGCCGATGATGTCGTCGGTCGCGGGGTGATCCGTCATCGCGCGCGTCTCTCGTGAGGTCGTTGGAAGGCGATCAGGCGGCCGGCACCGCCGGGGGGCGCGGCGCCGCGTCGGCGGAAGCGGCGCCCGGCACCCAGAGGCGGTCGCGGACGAAGTGCTCGCGCGACAGGCTGACCAGGGCGGCGCGCTTGTGCGGGAAGTCGATGGTGGCGATCGTGGCGAAGCCTGAGCCGTGCAGGTTGCGGATCTGCTGGGCGTGGTCAGCCCGGGGCTCGCCGACGATGCGCTGCGTGCGCGGATCGTCGAGGAACAGGTAGTGCATCAGCGAGGGCAGCCAGGCCGAGAGGTACGGGCGCCCGCGGATCGCGGCATCGCCGATCGCCACGTGCCAGCCGCGGTCGTAGGGACTGGCTTCGTAGAGGGGGCCGACGCGGCTCTCGCGCGCCCAGTACAATTCGAAATAGCCGAACGGCGCGCCATCGAAGCAGCCGAGCAGCGGCAGGCTCGCCGGATCGGCCTGCAGCCGGGCGATATAGGCTTGGTGCTCCGCCAGCGTGCCGCGCTCCTGCCAGACCTCGGCGACCCGGGGATCGTTCATCCAGGCCGAGAACAGCGCGGCATCCCCGGGCTCCGTCATCGTGCGGAAGCTCAGGCGGCGGCCGAGCCACGGGATCGTCCGGGCATAGACCGTTCCGGCCGGCGTCCCAGGCCGCAGTGGATGCCGGCGCCCGTCCGTGACCGTAAACAGCTCGGGAAACGGCGACCGGGAATCGGGCAGCCAGCGGGCGGCGCATTGCCAGAGCAGGCCCGGCAGGATCTCGACCCCGGCTCCGATGCGCCGGGCGGCCCCGAGGGTGAGAAGCCGCGTGGCGGTGCCGGGATCGGCCTCGATGCCGATGCGCAGGACCTGGGTAGTCTCGGCGGTCAGCGCCTCGGCCCGGGCCAGGATCGCCTCCGCGGCGGTCTCCGATGGGGCTGGATCGTCGAGCCGGATGACCGGCGCCTCCGGGCTCCCGTGCAGGCTGAGCCGCACCGCCCCTGCTTCATCCCCCACACGATCGCTCATCCGCCCTCCGCGTGTCGCCAGCACCTCCCTGACGGTTGGCCCCGGCCGCGGTTCAGACTTTTTTCGCGGCCGCGCCGTCGCTCCGCCGTGAACCGCGGCCGGGGTCAACCGTCAGATGTATCAGGGCCCGAAGGGCGCGTGACGGTCGCTGGAGCGAGCGGATGGACAAGCAGGCCGGCGAGGATGTGAACAAGGATCCGAGCACGGATTGGACCCAAGACGCGGTCGTGGTGGGGTTCGACGCGGCCGGGCACGCTGCCTTCTGGCCAGCCGGACGCGCGCTACCCGCTAGCTGGACCCGGGCTCACGGCCCCTGTGGGATCGAGGCGGCGCGGCGCTGGATCGAGGATCCGGCCAACCTCCCCGAATCGTTATCGGCCCCAGCGCCCGACGTGGATCATGAAAGCATTCCGGCGCGCCTCGCCCGCTTGGCCCTGGAGGCCCCCGACAGGCCAGCCGTGCTGTTCGGCGGGGAGACGCTCACCCGCGGCGACCTCGATGCCCGTGCCGCCGCCATCGCGGCCGGGCTCGCCGCAGGCGGGATCGGCCGGGGGCAGCGCGTGGCGGTGGCGCTGGAGCGCACCCCGGAGATCGTCTCCGTGCTGCTCGGGATCCTCCGTTCCGGCGCCGCCTTCCTGCCCCTCGATCCCGAATACCCGGCCGCCCGCATCCACATGATGCTGGAGGATGCCGGCATCACGCAGTGCGTCACGACGCCGGAGATCGCCGCGCGGCTCGATCTGCCCCCGGGAATCACGCGGCGTGATCCCGCTGCCCTGGCGGTGGCCGCGCCGGTCGCGACCGCACCCCCTATGCCGGAGCCCGGCGATCCCGCCTACCTGATCTACACCTCGGGCTCGACCGGCCGGCCGAAGGGCGTGGTGGTCGAGCACGGCCCACTCGCCATGCATTGCCGCACCACTGCGGACGCCTACGAGATGGACGCGGCGTCTCGTGAGCTGCACTTCCTGTCCTTCGCGTTCGACGGGGCGCACGAGCGCTGGATGACCCCGCTGGTCGCGGGCGGCTGCATCGTGCTGCGCGGCCCGGAGCTGTGGACCGCCGCCGAGACCCTGGCGCAGATCCGCCGCCACCGGGTCACGCATGCCGGCTTCCCGACGAGCTATATCGGCCAACTCGCCGACTGGGCCGAGCGCCTGGGCGAGGCGCCGGAGGTGCAGGTCTATTCTTTCGGTGGCGAGGCGATGGCCCGCGAGACCTTCGCGCGGCTCGGCCGCATCCTGAAGCCGCGGCTGCTGATCAATGGCTACGGGCCGACCGAATGCGTGATCTCGCCGCTGATCTGGAAGGTGCCGCCGGAAACGACCTTCGAGGAGCCCTACGCGCCGGTCGGCAGCCCGGTGGGCGCGCGGACGGCCTACGTGCTGGGGCCCGATCTCGAGCCGGTGGCGCCGGGTGAGACCGGCGAACTCTACATCGGCGGCGGCCTCGCCCGGGGCTATTGGCGCCGGCCCGCCCTGACGGCCGAGCGTTTCCTGCCCGACCCGTTCGCCCCGCAGGGCGGCCGGATGTACCGCACCGGCGACCGGGTCCGGCAGCGGCCCGACGGCAGCCTCGCCTTCGCGGGGCGGGCGGACGATCAGGTCAAGATCCGCGGCCACCGCGTCGAGATCGGCGAGGTCGAGGCTGCGCTGCGGGCGCTGTCCGAGGTGGCCGACGCCGTGGTCCTGCGCCGGGAAGCCCCCGCGGGAGCCTATCTCGCGGGTTACGTCGTCCCCGCGGGCGGACGTCGCCCGGAGGCCGGACGCCTGCGCGCTGCCCTGGCCCGCCGGCTTCCGGAACCGATGGTCCCGGCGAGCCTGACGCTGCTCGACCGGCTGCCTGTGAACGCCAACGGCAAGCTCGACCGCAACGCCTTGCCGGACCCGGCCGCCGACGACCGGCGCGGGCGCCCGCCCGGCAGCGCAACGGAGCGGCGGCTCGCCGGGATCTGGTCCGAGGTTCTCGGTTTCCCGGTCCGGGTCGCGGACCGGCCCTTCTTCGCGCTCGGGGGCGATTCCCTGTCGGCCCTGCGGCTGGTGGCGCGCCTGCGTCTCATCGCGCCCCGGGGCGGGATCGGGATTGCGGATCTCCTGCGCGATCCGACCATCGCGGATCTGGCGGCCCGGATCGACGCGGGCGCGGAGGCCGCCGACGAGGGGCTGGCGCCGACGGTCCGGCTCTCGGCCGGTGGCGGGTCCGAGCGGCCACTCCTGGTGCTGTTCCCGGGCCTACTGGTCAGCACCCGGGAATACGAGCCGCTGGTCGCCCATCTCGGGCCCGAGCAGGACGCGCACGGCTTCCTGTGCGCGTCCCTGGTCGAGGCTGTGCGCCCGCTTCCGGAAGTCGCCGATCTCGCTGCCGCCTATGCCGAGCGGCTGCGCGGGCTGATGCATGCCCGGGCAGGAGGATGCGCGTTCCTGGGCTGGTCCTGGGGCGGGGTGCTTGCCTACGAGACCGCCCGCCTGCTCGGGCCCGGCTTCCCCCTAGACTTCGTCGGCATGCTCGACGCGTGTGGGCTGGAGCCGAACTTCGCCCGCGGCGCCGGACGTCCGATCGCGGCCGAGGAGCGGGACGCGCACGAGGCGATGGTGGCCGGCTGGCTGGAGGGCTCGCCGATGCGCGCCGATTGGGACGGCCTGCGCGCCCGCATGGATCGGGAAGCGGCGATGCAGTTCCTGCGCTTCCTGGCCGCCGAGCCGCAACCGCTGCCCACCGACGGTCCCGAGGTCGGCAGCCGGGAGCGCATTCTGTGGACGCTGGTCGATCACGCGATCCAGTTCCGGGAGCTGCGTCTCGCCCCCGGCGCGGTGCCGATCCGCAGCTTCGTGGCCGCAGATTCCCGCGCCCGCGGCCTGCCGGTGATCGACTGGCAACCGCTCACGACCCGGCTCCTGTCCGTGGAAGTCGTGCCAGAAACCGACCATCTCGACATCGTGCTGTCGCCGTACCTCCATGCCCGGATCGCTGCGCTGACGGCGCCGCGCCTGGCCTGGAGCGCGGCGTGAGCATGGACGTGCCCACCTTCGAGGAGCTGCGGGACGCGCATCTGGCCGCGCTCACCGGCTCCCTGATCGACGGCGTCGAGCACGGTCCGGGCGGGGCCATCTATGTCTGGTCGCGCGCAATCCCGGACCCGACCCTGAACTTCGCCTGCGGGGTCCGCCGGCCCGACCAGTTTAGCTGGGCCGGGGCGACAGCGCTCGGCCGCGGCAGGGCCCCCGCCTTCCTCGCCCGGGACGCGGCCGAGGCCGCGGCCCTGCGGACGCTGTTCGAGCCGGCCGCCGCTTATCCGGCAAGTTGGATGGTGGCGCGGCTGACCCCGTCGCAGCCCGCGCCGGACCGAGTCGTCCACGCCCATGCCACACCCACACCGCCGCCGGATTTCGAGCAGGTCTTCGCCCATCTGTCGGACGACCCGGCCGTGAAGGCGCATTTGCGCCGGTTCTACCTGCCGGCCCTACGGGCGGCGCGGTCTCGGCCGGGGCTGGTGCCAATCCACCTCGTCCTGCAGGACGCGAGCGGTCCGGCGGCCTGCGCGAGCCTCTACCTGCGCGGTGGCCTGGCGGGGCTGTACAACGTCAGCACCCGGGCCGACCGGCAGCGCCGGGGTCTCGGCAGCGCCGTGGCGGTCGCCGCCCTGCGCGAGGCGCAGACGCGCGGGGGGCGCTGGGCTTTCCTACAATGCCCGGCTGGCGGCGGCATCGAGGCACTCTACGCGCAGGCCGGCTTCAGGACGGCCTACGCACCGGAACTGCTCTGTATGAGCGAGGCGTAGCATGTGCCCACCGAATCCACGACCTGGGAGGTATCCTGCTGCTGACATTTCCGTCAGTCGGGCCTTCGCCCGGATGACCGAGGACGTGTGCAATACTGTGTTGGCCGTCCGAGAGTTGAAAGCTCATGGCCTTGCCCGCCCGGCCTGTCGCCGTTCACTGCAGCGCAATAGGGAGCGCGCACCGTCGCTTCGGCCTCGTCCAAATCACCGGCCAGCGGACTCACATACCCTGCGGCGCCGGCGATGGGCTCGCCACCGTCAGAAGCGCTCCCTGCGCGGTAAGCACACCGTCCCGCGCGAGCTCCTCGATCTGCACTGTGATGACATCACGCAGCTGCGCGCTCGTCGCTTTGAACCCGAGCATCCGCGCGACCGCCGGGACGATCTCCTCGACGCTCGCCCCGAAATTCCCCGCCACGACTTCCAGGATCGCCGCGCGTAGCTCGGTCGGGGGTAGCATCTCCGGCCGCCGCAGCGTGCCAGCCCCTGCCAAACTGCGGTCGCGCACGGTGATCGCCTGGCCCGGCAGCGCGAGGAATGGGCCGTCCCGCTCAATTCCACCACGCATGCGAGCTGCCTCGACGCCGCGCTCGACTGCTGCCTGGATGCGCGGGCCGCTACGCTGCAGGCCCCAGGCCTGGCGCACGCGGGCAGTCACCTCGTCGAAGTGCACTGGCCCCTCGACCGCCACAACCTGTTCAACAAGGCCGGCTAGCAATCCCGTGGGCGTCTCGTGCAATTCAGGCTGGCCGGGCGGAGCGCTGGGCACCAGCTCGACATATAGGCGGCTGGGCTGCTTGTCCGGGCGCTCGCTCAGCCCCACCTCGATGACGTCTGCCCGCTCGATCGTCACGACCTCGACTGGAACGGCTCGCGCGCGGGCCCCGCCGAACTCTAGACGCGCGTCGAGTTCGACCTTGGCCGCCTCGATCGCCGCGACTGTCCGCTCAAGCTGTTCCTCGGGTCGCTGGAACCAGTCGGTGCTCCAGATCCGGTGGATGATCCAGCCGTGGTCCTCAAGCACGGCTTGGCGCAACCGGTCGCGGTCGCGCGCCGATCGCGACGCGTGGTAGGCTGCCCCATCGCATTCGATGCCGAGCAGGTAGCGGCCGGGCCGCTCGGGATCGGCTATGGCCAAGTCGATGAAGAAACCCGCCAGACCGACCTGCGGATGGACGTGATAACCGCGGGCCTGCAAAGCGCGCGCGACCTGTACCTCAAACACGCTATCGTGGTCGCGCCCTGTCGTCTGCGCGATACCGAGCCGCCCTGTGCGGGCGAAGTGCAGAAACAGCTTAAAGGCCAACACGCCCTTCCCCTTGGCGCGCTCAAGGTCGATGTCCTCGTCGGTGATCGAGGCGTAGACCTCGCAGCGGCGCTTGGCCCGACTGATCAGAACGTTCAGGCGCCGCTCACCCCCCTCCGCGCTCAAGGGCCCAAAGCGCATCGCCATGTACCCTTGCGCATTGCGCCCGTAGCCCACCGAGATCATCACGACGTCGCGCTCATCGCCCTGCACGTTCTCGAGGTTCTTGACGAAGAACGGCTCGCTCGGGTGGTCCTGGAAGAAGGGCTCTGTCTCGGGATTGAGCCGGCGCAGACGCTCGACCTCGTCCTGGATGGCGCGGCGCTGCTTTACCGAAAACGCCACGACGCCCAGACTAAGGTTCGGGTGAGTCAGCGCGTGCCGAAGCACGGCCTCGGCCACAGCCTTCGCCTCGACCGGGTTGGTTCCAGTGTTGCCGCTGTCGAACACCCCGCCGGCCACCGCGTGGAAGCGCAGGCCCATCCCGGCCTCGCCGGTGTAGGGGCTCGGCACGATGAACAGCTTGTTCTCGTAGAACTGGCTGTTCGAGACGGCGATTAAGGACTGGTGCCGGCTGCGGTAGTGCCAGCGCAGCATGCGCTGGGGCAGGCCGCGGGCGGTGAATAGGCCGAGTACGCTCTCGACGTCGGCGACCTGCGCGGTGCCGTCGTCGTCCTCTTCGCCCGTCCCGCCGGTCATCTTAGCGAAGAAGCGCGTCGGAGGCAGCTGCTTCTCGTCGCCGACTACGACGACCTGCCGCGCACGCGCGATGGCGCCCAGCGCGTCAACCGGCTGAATTTGGCTCGCCTCGTCCATCACGAGGAGGTCGAACTCGATCACTCCGGGCGGCAGGAACTGCGCCACCGAAAGCGGGCTCATCATTAGGACGGGCTTAAGCGCCTGGATTGCGGGGGCGGCGCGCTGCACCAGTTGCCGGATCGGCATGTGCCCGCGCCTGCGCGCCATCTCGGCTCTCAGGACGCCGAGCGGCCCGAGCCCGCCCGCGACCTTGGGGATGCGTCGGTGGTGGGCGCGAGCGACTTCGACGCTGGCCAGCGCAATGCGCTGTCGGTCGAGATCGGCGAACTGCGCGGCTAGTCGCCCATGCAACTCGCCGTCGAAGCGCGCGAGCGCCGGTTCCGCTTGCACGAGCGCCCGAAACAGCGCCTCAAAGTAGGCCATCTCGAAGGCCGGCCGGGCGGTGTCTGGCGCAAGCCGCCCGTCGGCCAGCCGGTCGACTAGCTCCCCGAGCCCCAGTTCCCGGGCGCGGTTGGCGCGCTCGCGGTAGGCGACCCACTTTGACAGCCCCTCGATCCCCGCACTCCAGCGCGCGAGACCGGCGTCCAACGCCTCTGTCGGGATCGCGCCCGCGCCCGCCTGGGCAAATAGCGCGACCACGTCGAGCTTTAGCTCCGCAAAGACCGCGTCGAGGGCGGTGGCCAAACGGCTGGCTTCGGCTGCAGCCGCCTCGACCTGCTTGGCCAGTGCCGCCCGATCCGGGACGCGGGCGGCTTGTTCACGGATGTCGGCGTTATCATCGATCCAAGCTGCGGCGGCTTTGAGGGCTGGCCAGTCAGAATTCTTGCCGCGCCAGGCCGTCCCGAACGCGGTGCCGCCGAGGGCATCCGCGGCCTCGAGCGCGTCAGCGGCATCCTGCGCGGAAGTTAGGCGCGCGAGCAGAGCGAGACGGCCAGCAACGGGTGTATCGGCCTCGATCATAACCGCACGGCATCCCGCGTCGAGCGCGGCAACGGCTCCTGCCCGATCGGCCAGCCGCGCGAGGGGAGCGCGGTCGACCGCCGTCACGTTAGGAAAGACCGAAACGTTTGCATCGTCGAAATCCGTCCAGTGGCGGAGCGCGATCGGGGTGAGCGCCTCGCACAACCGCGCGAGGGCGGAGGCCCGCGCCTCGAGGTCAGAGCGGTCGGGTAGGCGGCTCGCGATCAAGCGCGGTTCAGCGCCGAGGCCGCGCAGACTGCGCATCCAGGCGACGAGGGCCTGTAGCGGCTCGGGCCGGGACCGCTCGGCTCGCCAGTCCGCACCGAACGCCGATCGTCCAAAGGCGTCCTCGGCCCGCAGCAGCGCGATCGCCGCCTTACCGGCATGGAGTGCGTCGAGGGCGGCAAGCACAGCAGGCAGCGGGGTGGCGGGCGAAGCGAGTACTGTCTTCACGAGCCGGTTGGCCGCGCGCCACTCGCCCGATAGGAACCGAGTGAAGTTCGTGCCCTTGGCCGCGAGGACTTGGCGAACCGCCGCGAGTTCCGTTGTCCAGGCAGCCTCCGTCAGCACGCCCGCGGTCGCCGAGCGGCTCTGAGCGAGCGTGGCCGCCGCCTCGGCGAGGTCTCCTGCCTGATCGACCCCACGCTCCCACACGGTTGCGGCGAAGGCCTCGGGACTTGCGTCGGGTGCATCCACCACGCGGCGCGCGGTGGCCACGAGCCGCTCGATGTCGCTTAGGGTCTCTACGGCTACCTCGGACCCGAGCCGAGCCTTCAGGTCGCGAGCGGCAGCCAGCACCCGCGGGATCTGCGCCTCTACCGCGGCCGCGCGGCTGAATCCCTCGGCCGGGAAAGCTCTCGGCAGGGTTTCGAGCCCGGCGCGCAGGCCTGTGACATCGATCGCGTAGGCCTCTGCCGAGACTGCGCCGGAGAGTTCGGCCCAGAGCGCGGTGTAGGCGCTCCCGCGCTCGAGTAGCTTGGCGAGCTCGGGCCGATGCGTATTCCATGCCTCGCAGCCGAGCGCCGCATCGCCGAGAACCGTCGGCGCCCCGGCGAAACGTTCGGCCAGAGCGGCGGCGAGCTCAAGGTCACCGAGGGACGCGAGCCCCCGTCGTCCGAGTGAACCGCCGATGACCTCAGCCTCGGCGCGCGCCACCGTCAAAGCCGTCCGCAAGTCGGCGAGGCGGAGCTTCAGCCGCTCGACGTCGGTCGGCAGGATCGCCTCGAGGCCAACACCGCGCCAGGGGTGGTCGTCCGGTCGGCCGATGTCGGCGACACGCTGGGCTAGCTCGGTCAGGAGATCATCGCGTCGGCGTACCCCGTCCGCGTCCCAGGCCGGCGCCCCGGACAATTCGACCTCCGTCGGGCGCGCCCCATCCTGGCGCAGGCGCGTGAGGTGCCCAATGACTTGGTATGGGGTGAGACCCGAGGGGGCATGCAGTTGGTGGAGCCGCGCCGGATGGGCGTTCAGCGCATCGCGCGCCTCCGTCAGGCGGGAGATCAGGCTCGCCCCGGCGCCTGATCGGGGGGCGCCGAGCTCCCACGTGCGGCGCAGCTCTTCGAGCAGCGCGCGCTTGTTGGCCTTGTTTGAGTGCAGCTCGAGGCAGGCGTCACCGACTCCCGCGCCGTCGAGGCGGCGCTTGACCACCTCAAGCGCCGCCATCTTCTCGGCGACGAACAGCACGCTGCGCCCGTCGGCGACCGCCGCCGCGATGATGTTGGCGATCGTCTGCGACTTGCCGGTGCCGGGCGGGCCCTGGATGACGAGGTCGCGACCGCGACGCACCTCGTGTACCGCTACCGACTGCGAACTGTCGCAATCGACGATGTGGAGTTGCTCGGCCGGCCCGATGTACGGGTCAATCGGTACATCCTCGCCGATGAGATCGTCGGCTGCCGGGAAGCCATCGGACAGAAGTGCGCGGATCGTTGCGCGGTCCGTAAAACGTGCGCCCGCCGGCCAGTTGGCCGGGTCGAGGTCACGATACATCAGGAACTTCGCGAACGAAAAAAACCCGAGCACTATATCGTCGGGCAGGACTTCCCAGCCAGGTTTTGAAGCTACCGCCTGTGCCACGTCGGTGGCGTATGCGGTTGGGTCGAACTCCTCGCCGAGTTCCATCCCGGGTAGACGAATTGTATGAATGCGTTCGAGGTAGGCTTCGAGCGAGAGGTTTGGGGCCTGCTCTTCGCCGCGCCACCACAGGCGGAAGCGCTCAGCGGCCGAGCCGCGCTCGAGCCTGACCGGCAGCAGGGTCAGGGGGGCGTACCGGACGTTGGCGGCGTTGTTGGGGTCGATCCACTTCAGCGTGCCAAGTGCAAGGTAGAGGACGTTGACGCCCTGCTCCTCTTCAAGCGTACGCGCGTCGACGTAGAGGTCGAGCAGGCGCTTCTGCAGCCCCTCCGAGGTCAGGCGGGTCTGGAGCTTGGTGTCGGCGTGGCGACTGTAGATGCCGCGCTCATTGAGGGTGTCGGTCTCAGGTTGGGGAAGCGCATCGACCTCTTCCGGCTCAGCCTCGGCCGCCGGAATTTCGGGAGCGTCCAATTTGGCCTTCGCCCGGCTGACACGGCCGGGCAGAAAGGTGAAGGCCTTGCCATCGCGCAGAAGCATCCGGAAGACCTCGGACGCCTTTTCATCGACGATCTCGAGCGATTTTACGCTTTTGGCTGAGCGCGGGATATTGAGCAGGCGGTTGCGCGCGGAGAGGTCGAGGAGTTCGGCGCGCGCCCGCTCGACCTTGGCGTCCATAGGCAGATCCGACTGGAAGACTGAACCGGAGCTGTAGTCCTGCACTGCCGACGCCGTTCCCGTCATTGTTCCCTCCGTTGGGTAACTTGAACGATATTCCGGCCTAGGTTGTCTATGGCCGCCCGGACACAGGTCGGCGAACGGAGTGCACTGTCGAGCTTTTGTGGGTGGAGGCTTTTCGTAAGTTTCCCACCCGCACTGCGGGAGCGGTCGTGGCCGTACTCCAGGTCGCGATACTGTCGATGGGCAGGTCTGGGATGAAGATGTCCCGGGGCTTCAGCCGCGGCGGGCTCGCGACCTCACTTCCTTCAACGCGGTCAGACGGCAACCCGCGGAGGTCAGAGATAACCTCGTGCCGCGCCTCGTCGCCACGGCCTGTTAGCAGTCGGCCGAGGTGGAGTTCGCCGACCCGCCGCAGCCACGACGTGCGCCACTCGCCCATGGCGCTGCATCCGCCTGCAGCGCGGCAGCAGAAGAATAGACAGCATGATTTAGTCAATCGAAGAGGCGCGATAAGCTATCTCTAATGGACAATATTGCATGTTGTCGCCAATCAGATTAATTTATAGCTTACGCGGGAAAACTTTCTGACATAGAACTACCGATCCACGCTCGCGCCGCACTGCGTGCCGACCTAATTGTTCGAAACGAGAAAATCTGCCTCAATTTATGTTCCAGCCCCGGCCCCTCTCATCATCGAAGGTGCTAACACCGATGATGCGTCGAGCGGAATTTCGTTTTCCGCAGTTAGGTTTCGGTTTTTGTTCTTGCTTCCAGCTGTCGTTTGACATAGACCAACAACTGCACTGATGCGCCCCGGCGGGAAACACCCCGTGCGGGGCGTTTTCGTGTCATCGGCCGAGCGCGCCGCGCGACTGGCCTTTCCCTGCATCCGCCGTTTCATACCGCGCCATACCCTGGCCGCGGCGCGACGTGCTGGCGCTTCGCGGCCAGTGCCGCACGGAGACTTCGATGGCTCAAACACCCCTCCAAGTTGGCGATCTCCTGATCGGCGGCAAGGCAATCGGCGAAGTGCTGAACGCCCAGCCGGACGCAGTCTGGCGCATGGCTCGATCGGGCCTGCTGCCCCATTTCCGGCTGGGGCCACGCATCGCGGTTCGACGCTCGACACTCGCTGCCTGGATCGCCCGTCAGGAAGCTGAGGCTGAAGCTCGCCGCTCTGGCGAGCATTAGGACCACAGCCTCGAATTTTAGATCCTCGCCCTTTCGCTGATCATTGAGCGCATGGAAAGCCGTCCTGGCTCGGGCGCCGGCTGGCCGGTTTCCGGTCCTCTGAAGTCGACTACGGGCGATCCCTCTGAGATCGTCCACCGGGCCTGGACGGCCATTCCCCTCTTGATCCTGGGGCCGACCTTCTGTCGAAGCGATCGCATGCCAGGCCGGCGTCGAGGCGCTCGTGCTGCTCAGAGTTATACAGATGATTTGTATAATGCCTGCGCGGCGTGACTTCTCACCGGGACGCTGCGGGTCACTTATTCGATCCTCGACCCTGCGGATTGTGCGCTTCGTGCTAAAAATTGCTTGCGTTCATGCGGAAACCGGACAAATTAAAAGCCCGGCTCGGATTTTTCCGCACCGGGCTTTCAACGATCGCTGCGCCTTTGCTTGCCGGCGGACGCAGACGGTCACACACCCGCTTCCGCGGAGGTACAGAAGACGTATCAGGCTGGTAGGACCATTACAAGGTCTTGGGCGCTCTCATGCGTTCCAAGTGGACTTATTTGGTCTGTAGCTTGTATACAGTTTAGCTGCGCCGCCCCGGACTTTGATCTGACGCGAGGTCAGGCCCATGTCCAACAACGATTATTCATTGGCTGCTGCACGGCCGGCCGTTCTCCGCCCATATATCGCCGACGAAGCTATAAAGCCTAGGGACGCTGCAAGTTACGCCGGCGTTCACCCCGGAACACTGGGTGCGTGGGCGCGGAGGCATCATATTGGCAGGTGCATCTCCGGAAATATGATGATCAGCCGGGTTGCTCTTCAAGCATTTCTTGAAGACGAAACGGAAATCTTAGCGGCATACCTTTCCGGGGACAGAGAAAGCCCTGAGATCCGCGGCCTATACGCGCGCCTCGGTATCGAACTCCCGACTGCGCAGTTCATCGCAGCGGAGTGAACCAATGTACAAGCTGGATAGATCGGCTGGAGCCGCCGCTCCGGCAAGCGCTGACG
>Ga0182232_1000224_pt1 | contig 15661 bp, 9 predicted proteins | sample G6R1MG_30_FD_155484 | JGI IMG/M metagenome (GOLD analysis project Ga0182232, IMG submission 155484) | Phyllosphere microbial comminities from miscanthus, Michigan, USA - G6R3_NF_07NOV2016_LD2 MG | ecosystem: Host-associated > Plants > Phyllosphere > Phylloplane/Leaf | place: USA: Michigan... | reverse complement strand
GCGAGCCATGAAGTCGCGGGTGGCTTCGCTCGCACTGTAGGCATCGGGGTCGGAGTCGGAGGCCTCGACGATGCGTTCGTAGAGCGGGTGCAGCTTGCTGGAATCGTGGTGGCGAAGCACAATTTGGCAGCGGACGTCTTCCTCCTCCTCGTGCATGGCCCCAATGCGGTCCACCACGGCTTGCGGCAGGCGCGCTGAGTCGCAGTTGTAAAGTACCACCGATAAGTTGGCACTCTCGTGAGGTTGCAAGGACAGGTAGCGGGCCACAAGCTCAGCTACCCGCTTGGACGACTCCGTGGGGTTGTCGCTGGTCTCGATGCCATTGGCCACGGGGGACTCGTGCAGCGTATAATCCCCGCAAGTATCGGTTAGGGCCAGCAGCTGGGGCTTGCTTTCGTAGCGCCCCAGCACGACTTCCGGATAGAAAGCGTGGTCTAGTTCATCACGCAGGTCCTTGAAAAACATCCGCCCCGCGTCCCCGAAACGTACTTCGGGCTCGTTGATGTAAGACTTAATCAGCTCGTGGATGCGTCGGGCCTTTACCGCCATGGCAATCATGCGCAAGGGGTGCCAGGGCGTGATGATTTCCGTGGAGGAATCGCCCGAAATGGTCACGGAGCCGATCCGAAGCAAGGGCAGCAGCAACAACTCCCGGTTACGATCGCCCAGGGCCTTTTCCGAAATCAAGTTCAGCAATCGGGCGTACGCTTGCCCCTGCTCAAGCAAGGCCGGGCAGGCAAGTCCCTCTGCTTTGAAGCCCGTGATGGCCTGGGTGTATAGTTGCTTAAAGGCTTGCCAGGCCGCGGTTAATTCTTGCTCCACCGCCGGCGAAATCATGTTGTCGATGCGGGCGATTTTTAAATTGGCCTCCCACTTTTTGGCTAAGTTGTTGCCGGCTTTGTTGGGGCCAACAAAAGAGCCGCGATTTTGGCCAAAGGCCGGCGTCAGGGTCCGCACGTCGCTCAGGTTTACCGACTGAAAGCGGCCCTTGGCGCTGATGGCCTCGCGGCCCGCCGTGCACAACACCATGGGTGCTACCGGCGAAGTGCCCATGGTGTAGGCTACCAAGCGGTCCCAGTCCGGGGCAAATTCTCGAGTGGCTTTGTTGGGGGTAAAGTTCCAAATAAGTTGCGTTAGGGAGTTCGTGGAGCCACTGGCTTGGCCATCCACTACGGAGTCCATCTGCAACTCAATAGTGAATTTAAGTTGCAAGGCTGCGCGGGCTTCGGAGCGGTTGCGGCTGTAGCGGCCATCCCATTCCTTCATCAACTTGGCGTAGTTGAATAGCTCGCCTACTTCCCACTCCACTTGGGCGCCGAAGAGTTGCTTGAGGCCGTAGTAGCGGGCGGCAAAGTATTGCCATGCATCGGAGTTGAGCTTGCGCAGCAGGAGCGGCGTTTTGGCGTCGCAGCGAATTTTGAGCCGCCGGTTGGTGCTGTAGTCCTCCACGCTGAGTCGCTCCAAGCAGAGGGCAACCCCGGCCAGGAAGTCTTCGCATTCCTGGGGCCGGCCAAAAGCGAACTTGTCCCACGCAGCTTTCAAGGTGCGCTCCTCGACGATTTGGTGGCGGTGCTGCTCGTAGAAGGTGCGGTCGTCGTCGTTAGCCGACGAAGGGTTGCGCTGGATCAACGATTTAAGATACTCGCGTTCGTCGGACGAGAGCAAGTCAGGATCCCGGTCGTTGTAAAAGTTGCGCGTGAGGGTACCCAAGTTGAGGCGCTCTCGGCGCAGGCCGTCAAATAAAGGCTTAATCTCTTCCCACTCACACTCCGCTAGTGCTTTAGCAGATGCGTTCCATTGGCCATCGGACGCGATGAACGCCTCAATTGCGGGGTGATAGCTGGGAATGATGGCGTCCTTGACCCGTGAGTAGGCCGCCCGCAGGTTGGCCCCGGTGAGCAGGGTCTGGGCAGGCGTTTGCTTGCGCAAATAAGGCGCCCGCTTTTTATAGGCATCCTGAAACAAGCCTTTCCACCGGCTCTGCTGGCCGTAATATTTTTCCGGAACGTTGGCAAACAAGCTCGTGTCCCGGGGCATGGCCAGGGCGGGCAGGGCTGCACCCAGGGCAAAGAACAGGGCGGAGCCGTCAAGGATTTCCCGGCGCGTGCGCAGCACGTACTCCGCCACGTGAGGCAGGGAGCGGATGCTTAAGTCCATTAGGGCCCGTAGGATGCGCTCCCAAATCTCCAATTGTTCGGCCGGCAAGTTTAATCCCTCACTGGCGGCCTCCACCCATAGATCGGGTTGGGACAGCAGCACGGCGGAGCCAATGGGCTCGATCAAATTAAGCGACTGCGCTTCGTCGTCTCCGGTGTTGGCGAGCAACAAGGCTGGCAGCAGGCATTCAGCATTGCGTAAATAAGTTGCCCGCAGCGTGGTCAGGATGTCTTCCGGTAGCGCATATTCAGCGACATAGGGAGCTAACTTGGAGGCGGGAAGTTGAATTTGCACCCGCTGGGCTAAGAAATCATCATCCAAAATAGCGCGGGCAATGGCCGCCATCTGCTCCCCGCGCAGTTGATCGAGTATAAAGCGAGCCGTGCCGGACTCCGCTTCATTGCCTTTGATGCGGTTGCGCAGGTAGTGGCTGGCCACCTGCCCAATGAGCGTGGCCGCAGTTAATTCCGTATCCACGAGCAGTGTGCTTTCAACGGTAGACATTTCCATGAGTACGGGCTATTCGAGGCCGTGAGGATTGATGATGTAAGCACAGCCGTCGGAGAGCCGTCGCAACAAACCCAAGCTGCTCAGGCGGGCTTCGAGGCGCGCGGCGTTGGCGGCAAAAGGCTTGGGATCGTACTCATCTTCAGCAATCACTTGCGCGGCTTCCCGCTCGCTAAACACCAGGCCGTAGCGTTCGAAGAGCAGGTTGAAAAACTCTTTCAATTCCATACGCTGGCGCACGTTGGCGAAAATCAACGTTTTTAAGAAACTGTCCGTGGGCGCGTATCGAAATTTGTTGGTGGCTCGTCGCGACACCAACCCAATCAGGCGACCAAAGGAACGGTGGACTTCCCCGGCGTGCTGTTGGTGACGGGACTGCGCCTTGTCGCGCAAAAACTCCACGAGAGTGGCCGGGTCTTCGCCTCCGTTGTAATCCTGGTCGTTCCACCAAACTTCTTGCAGCAGGATTTCGCGGCAGCGGGAATACTGATCTTGCTGCGTGGCGAGTGCCAAAGCTTCCTGCCACTCCGTTGACTCACTGATGCGCGTCAAATAGGCCTGGATAGCTTCCCCAGATAAGCTATTGTTCTCTTGGAAATTGATGATGGACAACTCCCGCACCAGGGTCTTTTTGGGCGCCACCACCTCGCACAGCAAGGTGAGCGGTTCTTGTTTATTAGACCAGGCGGCCGCGACGTGCAATTGGTACAGGAGTACGTGAAGCGCCCCCATGGTGACCATGTGGTTCAAGACATCAAAGTTGGGTAACCCTAACTCAAAGAGGCGCAACCAATCTTCCGCCAGGCGGTCAAAACAAGGATGCTTTTTGTAAGGCAAATAGCTGCTCTTGCGCTCGGTGCCGTTTTCTTCCTGTGTTTTTTCCAACACCCGTAATAGCTTATTCCATTCGTTGTCTCCCCGCAAAAACTGCGCGAGGTGGGGCCGCAACTCATTGGCGACCGAGCTGCGGCAAAGCATCAGGTAGAGCAGCTCACCGGTCCGCGTGAAATTGATGTAATCGCGTTTGCCGTCGAGGGTGGCGTCTTCGTAAATGGCACTAGCGCCAAATGGGAAGACAAAGCGAGAAGTCCAGCGCTTGTTGCTTTCGCCTTCTACCGACGCGTCCCGTAGCATTCCCACCAAAAAGGCAAAGTCGCTGAACTTTTCAAACCGTGGCTTCAGGTAAGAGAAGTCGTTTTCGTGCAGGTTTTGAGCGTGCTCGCTCATCCACTCCAGCCACGTCTTCCAGCTGGTATTGGAGTCGAGCTTCTCGTTCTCCAAGCTTTTAATTAGGTCATTATTCCACAGTATGTTGCGCAAGTGCATGCGGCGCAGGGGGTAGAATACCAACGGGTAATACGATCCTTGCTCATCTAGCAACGCTCCCTTGCGCAGGAAGTATTCGGCGACGGTTAAACACTCCAAGAATAGCAACCAGGGCGTTTGGGGATAAATGCGATGTCCCCAAATTTGCTCGTCCAACCAGAGGTCGGAGTTTGGGTAATGCCCACGGGGGGGACGGGCCACGGCCGTGTCCGCTGCGAGTATAGTTTCGTGCATTGCTGCTTAGAAATAGCCAATAAACAAAGGACTCAATTCGATCGGAAAACGCGTTGCCGTCAGACTTTACGCGGGCACCGTTAACTGAATGGTGAGGTTTTCGGGCCGGCCCGACTCATCCAGGCGCAAGCGCTGAAAGGTTAGGGTGTTGTCCAGCTGATCCCCGTCCTGCTGACGGCGCTTTTTGAGGGCCGTTAGTAAACGGCTTTTAAACGAGAGCACGTCTTCGTAACACTCCTTAGAAAAACTGCTCGGCAGCGCGCCCTCTGCCACGCGGGAGAGAAATTCGTAGCGCACCAGATTCAGCGTGAAAGACTCCGAAATGTGCTCGTTGAGCGTGACTAGCAAAGCGGGCTTATTGCCGTTCCACACGATTTCCACCTTTTCTCCGCGGCTCGCTTGCACGGAAATGGCATCTTCGTAGATCCGCGAAACTTTAGCCCCCGTGGACTGGAGGCTCGTGCCTAAAAACAGCTTGCGGTCGTCGGTGATGAGCATGCCGACGATCACCCGATTCAGGCCCCGCACTAAGCGGTTCACAATGGCCCGCTCCACGCGGCCCTGCGCCGGGGGGCAGAGGTTTCGCACCACTTTTTCTAGGTATTCACCCGCAAACCGAAACACGGTCAACTCCCACAGGTGCAGCTCCTCAGCTTCAGAGGCGGGAATCTTGAAGAATAAGGCCCGGCGCTGGGCTATGAGCATATCCAGGAACTTGCTGTTGCTGCCGTCCTCATCGGCCGCCTCCACGTAGTTGCTCTGCGCCTGGCGGTAGCTTGCATCAGCGCCGTAAAACTCATCATTGCCCAAGTAGGCGTCGTAGTACTCCCGTAGGGCGTCGTCCGCTTCGCCAAAGATGAGAATGGAGTCGATGCGGTTGGTGGTTTCATGGCCAAGGCGGAAGCGGTCCAAGTAGTTGAACACGCCGATGCTCTCGCGTCGGCTTTCGCGCAGGTTGCCCCCAATCAAGTTGTTGTAGATGCTCGCCCGGGCCAAGCTGCCCTCCTTGATGAGCCGCGCGACGTCTCCGGGCACCATCAAGTGGTCTTTATTGCACGTGGGGTGGCCCAGCACGGCGTTCACCAGCAGCGCCAAGATTTCTCGAATCGGGATGTGCAAGTCGTTGTAGTCGCAGAGCTCCAGCAGATCGCGCAGGCGCTGACGCAATTGCGTGGATTGCAACAGTTCGAAATTGCGACGAATCGGAGATAGGGGGCCGAAAGCCACGGATTCCCCGGATTCCCCGGCAAAGCAGTACTGCCAGCCGGGATGCTCTAAAAAGGCTTCGACGGCGCAGTCAAACAGTTCCGCGGAGGAGCCCCGCGACAAGTTGAAGAAGCGCAAGGCCACGTCCGGCAAAGACTCTAAATCTTCCACCAGCATCTGCTCAAAGTGACGACGGGCTTTGTTTACCGACAAGGAGTCGGGCAGGCGCCGCCACGTCTCGATGAGCTGCCCGTCGTTGGCGGCGATCAAAAAGTAGTCCGTGCCAGTAGATTCGAACAGGCAGCGAGAGAACAGCTCCAAGAGATCCCGCTCGGGCTCGTTCCACTCCGCGCCTTGCTGGGGCACCCACGCGCTCAAGTCCCGGATGACGTGCAGCTTGGCACCCGAGGGCAAGACCAGGTAAATGTACGGGTTATTGGAGGCCCAAGCCGTAGGATCCCCCCGCAGCTCCGTCCAAATTTTGCCGCACAGGTGCGTTTTGCCATCGCCCGCGGTCCCCGTCAAAATAACGGAAAGTATCTCCTGGCCGGTCAAGCACTGCAGCACCTCGGCAAAACGCGGGTGCAAGAAGGTGATGGGGGAAACTCCCGCCCGGTTGGCCGCCTTTCCTGTGTGCTCTTCAAACGCAGAGTCGTTGGCGGGGATGGGCCCGTACTTGCGCACGAAGCGGATCCAATTGAGGGCTAAATCTTTATTGCGGTAAGCTGCATCTTTACTAACGGGCAATCTCTCAGGCTGAATCACAAAAGAGTAGAGTTATGGCAAATAAATAGACGCATTAAATATAAGTAATTTCTTATAGCTGACAAATTAAGCAGCCCGTGCGCTCTTCGTAGTCGTCGACACCGCCGAGTACGTGCAGCAAGCTGCGGTTTTTGGCTTTGCTGCGGGCCCGCTCCTGGGCCGCCGCGTGGTCGCGGATGATTTGCGCCATGCGCTCGGGCTTTTCCAGCTCCTCCAAGGGCTCGTCCCCGCACCAATAGAAGACGGTCTCAGCCTTCTTCCCCGGCTTTTCATAGGCCTTGGCTTCTTCAAATAAATCGGGGTGGGCTTCACGCAGGCGGACCCATTCAATTTTCTGCTGGTAAAAGCAGAAAAAGCAGCCCGAGCGGGTGCGGCCCCACTTGGTGTAGGGGGGCATCCCCAGCCCCGACTCCTCCAGGATGCGCTCGATATCGGCCTTCACCAAGCCGTCCTCAATGAATGGATAGAGCGGCTTGATGTTGGGCTTGTGGCTGATGTAGCCGTCCCGCTTCTCGTCGGCCCGCAAGCCCACGTAGTTGTAGCAGTTGCCGTCGCCAATAAACTTCTCAAAAGGCTTGAGTTTCATCATGCGGGTGCACCAGCGGCGATGGTTGGACGGCAGCATGCCGCCGTAGATTTTGAGCAGCTGATCGAAGCCGATGAAGTCACCTTTTTCCTCGGTGCTTTTGTGGATCGGCTTGCCCAGTAGGGCTTCCAGGCGACCCAAATATTCGTACGTTTCGGGCAGTTCCTTGCCCGTGTCGTGGAAAACGTACTCCATTTCCGGTATGCGGTCCCGCATGTAAATGGCCAGCGCCGCGCTGTCCTTTCCACCAGACAAACTCAAAATATGTCGGAAGGGTAGTTCCAAGGAAGAAGGTGTTTTATGGAGTTCGAAGATAAGTCTTTTTGCTAGTACTGTTGCCTGTGTTAAAGCAAACTAGCGTTCCGCTGTTTCGGGCACGGACTCGCCGGTGGCCAGCAGCTGCCACAACGCGCGGGAAGCAGCGGCCATGCCCACACGGCCTTTGTCGCGCAGAAGCGCGGCAATGGCGCCCTGCAGGTCGGTGGCTTCTTCGACTTCGTCGGGGGTGAGGTGAATCACTTGTTTGCGTTCTTGGCCGTTGGGTTGCGTGAGAGCAATGCGCACGGATTCGCCCTCGGCGATGCCCTTGTGCTTGCTGCGATTGTAAACGACGGCTTCTACGCGGGTAAACTGGGCGGACAAGTGGTGTATTTCCTGCTCATACTTGTGCACGTCGGCGTCGCGCCACTTGGCCGGGGGCATGGCGCACACCAGGTTGCCCAGCGACTCCAGCCACTGCGTTTCCGTGAGCTTGGTGTCGGCTAGGCGCAGGCAGAAGCTTTTAAGGCGCGGCTCGGTGACAAACGCGGCCACGGACGCGGCGCGGGGCGCTAGCAGGTGGCGCACCTCCTCGAAGGAGCCCTGGAGTTGGAACTCGGCGTGCAGCTTTTCTTTGATCCACTGCAGCAACCCCGGGTGGGCGCTGCGCAGCTCGTCAATGGCGGCCTTAAGTTCTTGGGCAAACAGGGTCACTTGCACGCCTTGCTGATCGCTTTCTGCGAGTACTGGGGGCAGCTCGCACGCCAAAGGCAAGTCGTGAAAGAGCAGACTCACCGGGTCGCGAGCGCCCAGCAGGGCGGTCCGCACGGCTTTGGTGTGGGGATCCAGTCGAGAAGTCTTGAGCGTGTATTGCGGCAGGGCCGCCATAAAGGAGAGCAGGGGCTTGACCACGTCGAGCAAGTCTACGCGGTCCACGTGCTGCCCAGTGAGCTGCAGCTGGTGAATCAGGCTTTGAAAGAGCTCTGTGCGCACCCCGTTGATGGGGTAGAACTGGATCTCAAACGTCTCGGGAGCTTTGGTGAGGCGAAAGAAGTTCGAGCCCGTAATGCGAGGGATGAAAGAGCCGTCCTCGTAAAAGGCGAGTTCCTGCTCGTTGATGACGCTAAATATGGCCAGCAGCAGCGGAATCAGCCCGTCGCGTACGCCGTAGGGGTCCTGGCGTAGCGCCTCGTACACGGCCGTGACCGGCACGCGGGCGTCGGTGGTTTCGGCCAACACCTCGCGGATGCGCGCAAACGCAGGCAAGAGTCGCCCTCGCCCGGCGTCCACGTCGGCGGCCGGCAGCGTCAAGGCCCAGGCCCCCGTGGCCGGGTTGAGCTGGTGGAGCCCGCCGGCGCGGAGCACGGACAGGTACATCGACATCTCCGGTGGCGTTTTGGTGGCGTCCATGCCCAGGTAGGGCTGGGTGGGCGTGTCGAACAGCTGCTCGCAGAGGCGTCCCCGGGCTCCAGAAGCGGCGGAGGACAGCACTTTACGGTTGATGAGCTCGTTGTGAATGCGAGGGGCGGCGTGGAACACCTCGTCCAGAACCGTGCTCAACAGGGCCATTACCTCTCGGCCGGTCTTCACTTGGGGCAGCAACTCCCCGCAGCGAAACCAGCGCAAGCCGCTTTCCACGCTCGCGTTGCTCAACCCCACGTAGCGCTGCACGTGTTCGGCAAGCGTTTGCTGAGCGTTGGTGAGCTGGCGCGCCACTTCCTCGCGGGCGTAGTCGTCGTGCTGGAGCTCCGGCACATTTCGCTGAATCCACTCCCAACGGCGTACTTCTTCCAGCACGGCAGCTAGGCCCTGCAGGGGCTGCGGGACGGCAATTAACAGGTTGGGCAGGAGGTCGCCCGCGGACTGGGCAAAGTCGAGAACGCGCTGCTCTTCCTCGGGGGTCTCGCACAGGGGCACCAAGATCTTCCCATCGGCCGTGCGGCTTGGGGCGACCTGTTCGGAAAGGAAGTCGGCGTCGGTGTACACCACTTCAAAGAAGCGGAGGGTGCCGGTCTCAATGTAGTGGCGGCGGGCCACCAGAGGGCGTACTTCCACGCGTTCACGGATGAGGCTGGCCACTTTCTTGACGCTGCCCAGCTGCACCCCAGCGTCGGCGTACACGCTTTCCAGGTTGACGCTGGTGTGGGGCCAGAGGCTGTAGCCACCCGCTGCGCCCCGATAGTAAAGCAGGTGCCGGGATTTAAGCGCTTGGATGGTGGCTTTCACGTCGCCGCTGTCCCGCAAGGCCAGCTCCAAGGCTTCGGGCGTGGCCAGTAGATCCTCGGCGTTGAGCACATTAAGTACGCCGATGGTTTTGAGCAGGTTGAGCTCCAACACGTCCTCGCCCCGGTAGGAGGCGATGACGCCTTCGATGGCTTTCCAATGGTTGCGGTAGCTCTGCAGGTTCAGGCGCTGGCCGAATGCATAGCGGGCGTAGTCAAAGAGGTCGTGCACTCGGAAAAAGGCCTTGCCCTCGGTGCGTTCCACAAAATCCTGCAAGCCGAAGGGTTCGCTGCCCAACAGGAAGCTAAAGAGCGACCGTTCGTTCTGGCCGAAGGCGGCGAACAGGCGCACGAGCAGCGGCAACACCGACGGATGCAGCGGGTAGAGGCGTGGGGCGATGTCAGCCAGCGCGGGCTGGCGAGAAGCCGGCCCGTACCAGCGTAGGCGCAAAGCATCCTGCATGTCGGCCTTGGCTCGGGTTAAGGCCGCAAAGGGAGCCACGTCTAACTGCGTGTTGAGGGCGCTGGCAATCAGCTCAGCTACTTGCTCGATGGGGTAGTGCCAGGTCAGCTCTTCGTAGCGGCCGGCGATTTTCTCCCACTCCCGCTGCTGGGTCTGGGTCAAACTCTCCGCGTAGCCGCTGATGCCTTGGTGCAACAGCACCACAATCATCAGGGGAGTGGCGCCGCTGCGGGCGGCCAGCTCCGCCAGGCCCTGCAACAAATAGATATCTTGGCGTTCGGGGTGCAGGGCAGCAAACTCCAAGAACTTGCCCACTTCGTCGAGCACGAGCAGGACCCCCTGGCCCAGCTGCTGGTTCACGACCAGCGCGTGGCTGGTCTGCACCCACTTGATGATTTGCGCGTCCGTGACGCTGCCCTGATGCAGGGCGGCGCGAAGCTTGGTGAGGAGCTTGGCAGGGACCGTGGCTTCGGGCAGGGCCAACAAGGTTTTTTCCAGGGCCCGAGCGATAGCCAAACCCAGCGGTTCGCGGGAGCCCGTGACCAGAATGGGCAGCAGGGGCAAGCCCCCCGGGGCCTCGGTGCTAGGCACTCCTTTCAGACCGGCCTGCAGCAGGGCCGGTAGTTGCGCGCAACGGGCCGAGAACAAGTTGGCGAGCAACAGCGCGAAGGAGGATTTGCCGGAGCCGTAGTCGCCGGTGATGCGCCAGGCGCGCATGCCGGAGGTGGGGGCCAAGCCGGCGGCCAGGCGGGCGACACTTTGTTTGGCGTGGGTAGTAAGGACGTAATCTTGGAGGGCCGTCGGGTCGCTCCAGTCGCGCTCCAGGTGCGTGGACCGCAAAAAGCGACCTTGAATTTTAAATAGGGGAGCGTTAAGTACTTCAAGCATGATCCACTACCTCTTCCGGCTGACTGGTTTGTAGGGTTATATAATTGGTCACGTCGCGTTGGTAAACGTTTGCCAAAAGCTGGGCTTCGCTTTCCGCCGACCACTCGTAAGTCTTGAGCACTCGGGGCAGAGCCGCGGATGCACGATATTCTAGGAGGTCCAAGGAATCAGTGGCGAGGCTTTCGAGCCGGTCGCGCAGGTCCTGCTCGCTGAGCTTGAATAGCTGGCCCACGCTGCCGGGCACGACGGCCACTTCGCGGAAAGTCAGCGACGCTTCGTGCGGGCGGTTCAGGCGCCAGAAGTCGTGCAAGCAGTATGCCATCAGGGCCCCGGTGATTTCGGGCTTGTGGTCCCGGCGAAAAGCGTAAACCGGCTCATGCCGACGGCCGTCCACCAGCTCAGTCAGGCGTTCGCCGGAGGGCAGCAGCAGGTTGAGCTCGGTGAGGGGGCAGTCGAGGTTGTCTTCAAGTACTTCGCCTTTTTTGCCACGCGCCGGCAAGTAGGTGTGCAGGAAGATGTCCAGGTGCTGGCTCAGGGTCGTGTCTGACAAGGAGCGGTCCTGTTTGGTGGCCTCCAGCTTAAAGGCGCGGAGCAACTCGCTGCGGGAGAGCTCTGGCTCGGCCCATTGGTTGAGCATAAAATACCAGGCAAACATAGGCTCATCGACGTGGGAGCAGAACTTCCAGTGAATCAGCCAAAGAGTGCGCACGTCTTCCAAGTAGGGGTCAAAGCCCTCAGGATGAAAGATGGCGTGGCCAAAAGGGGTGATGTGCAGGCCCGGGAGCTCCGCGTGGGGCTGGGCGATGCCCGCCAACTGCACCCAAAATCGAATGGCGCGAACCATGTTCTTGCCCACCCCCAATTGCACCATGGCCTCGTTCTCGTCGCTAAAAACATGGGGGTTTTCCCGCAGGGCGAGGTAGGCCTTGGGTAGCCACGTATAGCGGCAAGGAAAGCTTTCGTGGCCGGAAAATCGAAATCGCATGATGGGTAAGGATGGTAGTTCCTGCAGGGGAGGCAGAGGGCAAAAAGCAAGGGGGTAATGCAACTCTGCCCGTTCCATTTTCAAAAGTAAGCCAAGCAATCGCGAGTTTTGTGGACTTATTTGCCGGCCTCCATGGTATACCTAGACAATCACGCTACTACAGCTTGCGACCCCCGCGTGGTCGAGGCCATGCTGCCGTTTTTTACCACGGCCTACGGCAATCCAGGCAGCCCCCACGCGATGGGTCAACAGGCTGCCGAGGCCGTAGCCACGGCGCGGGAGCAAGTGGCCCAATTAATAGGGGCAGAGAACGAAGAAATTATTTTCACCTCCGGCGCAACGGAAGCCAACAACTTAGCCATCTTGGGAGCCGCCCGGCAACACGTGAAGGCAGCAGGGCAGCGCCGCCGCATCGTGGTGTCAGCCATTGAGCACAAGTCCGTTTTGGAGCCCTGCAAACACTTGGCCATGGAAGGGTGGGAGGTCGTGGAGCTGCCGGTTAATTCAACCGGCGTCATTATCTGGGAGGTAGCCGAGCAAATGGTGGACGAACAGACGTTGCTCCTATCAGTACAGGCGGCTAATTCGGAGGTGGGCACCTTGCAAGACATCGGCCGGCTGGCGGAACTGGCCCACCGGCATGGCGCGCTGCTGCACTGTGATGCCGCGCAAGCCGTAGGTAAGATCGGCGTGGATGTGGGCGCCTGGCCGGTTGATTTGCTCTGTTTGAGTGCGCACAAATTGTACGGGCCGAAAGGAGTGGGGGCGTTATTTGTTCGCGACGGCGCTCGGAAGCTAGCCCTGCAGCCGCAGCAGTGGGGAGGCAGCCAAGAATTCGGGTTACGTCCGGGCACGCTCCCCGTGCCATTGGTGGTCGGCTTGGGGACGGCTTGTCAGCTGGCTTTCGCGGAATTATCCGCAGAAAGAAGGCGACTGGAAGCCCTGCGCCAGTACTTGGAGGACCATATTCTGCGGGCCTTGCCCCACGTTAAAATAAACGGCAACCTAGACCATCGCTTGCCGCATAACAGCAGCTTAACCTTTCCCGGCATTGAGGCCGACGCCATCATCGCCAATTTGGAAAAGGTGGCCGTCAGCACGGGGTCGGCCTGTGAGTCCGGAAGCTTGGATCCTTCTCGGGTGTTGACGGCGATGGGGCTGAACAATGAGGAGGCATTTTGCACCGTCCGCATTGGCCTGGGCCGATTTACGACGGAAGCTGACATTGTGGAAGCGGCTGCGGAGATCACGCAAGCAGTGAAGCGACTGGAAGTGCTTTATCGTTAAGGAGCTATGCTAACCTAATTGGTCGTCTGCGCCAACACCCTTGAACTTTGCGCTGCAGGGTTGACCTGCGGCTTAAACAAGTGCAGCACGACTTGGCTTTCTGGGCAACGCTGCCCACCATGGGCATTTGCTCCGGTTCCCTTGCTGCGCAGGATCAGCTAAACAGGACCGGTTGTGTCGCCGTCGCAGTAATACGCCAGTACGACACAGCGAGAACCGGCGAGAGAAGATGGGCGCTGCTTTATAGCATTTGTTAAATTAAGAGTATGCCTTTTCGTGGATTGAATTCCGCAGGCAGACGAATCCTTCGGCAAAGTTTAGATTGTAGTCTTGCTCATCGCCTTCTAAGCCGTCAAGCTGAGACAGCATTAAGGTGGGGTGGTCTAGTAAAAACGGACAGCTTCTAAGATATGCTGGTTAAGCAGTCGCGTTCAAATTGGTGCGGCGAGCGGTAGCCAAGCGCCGAGTGGCGGCGGTCAAGGTTGAAGTAGGTGTCAAGGTAGTAGGCGACCTCTAGGCGAGCCTCTTCGAGGCTGGCAAACGCGCCGCCGTGCGGCAGCAGTTCGGTTTTGAGCGTGCTCCAGCCCGCCTCGGCCTGGGCGTTATCATAAGGGTTGCCCGGCCAACTATAGCTGGCCAGCGCTTGGGCTTTTTCGATACGCGTGCGGCAAGCCGAACTGGTATATTGACTGCCGCGGTCGGCGTGGACTATCAGGCCGGGAGCTGGCTGGCGTAGTGTCAGGGCCTGCTCCAGCGCCGTGAGCACCAACTCGGTGGGCATGTGCCGGTCGAGGTGCCAGCCGACTACGCGCCGCGAGCACGTATCCCGCCAGGTGGCCAAATAGCACCAGCGCCCACCGACCAGTGGCAAGTAGGTGATATCGCCCACCCAGACCTGATTCGGGGCAGTGGGGGCTGGTCGACCAAGCAACAGATTTTCGGCTACAGCTGCCGCTGGGTCAGCGATGGTCGTGCGGGGGCGTTGGGGGCGCGTGCTCAGCGCCCGCAAGCCGCGGCGACGCAGCCAAGTACGTAACGCGTAGCGCCCAACGGCGTGCCCTTCGGCGCGCAATTCTGCTCGCAAGCGTCGGGTGCCATAGCGCTGGGCGTGGCGCGAAAAGGCGGCGCTGGCCGCCGGCTCCCAGGCAGGTGTCGGTCGGTCTGCCCGCTTCCGCCACTGGTAGTAGCCGGCAGCACTGACGTGTAGCACGCGGCAGAGCACCTGCACGGGCTCCGTGCTAGCCGCCTGCTCGATGAACTGATAACGGCTCATGATTGAGGCGGTTGTGCAAAGATGGTCACGACTTTTTTTAAAATATCGCGCTCCTGCTCCACGCGTTTGAGCTCGGCCCGCAAGCGCTTAATCTCTTCGCGCTCAACACTACTCGGCACGGCTTCGGCCAACGCTTGGCGCTGCCAGCGGCCCAGCAAGGCGGGCGAGAGGCCCTGGGCACGGGCCACGTCCGTCTGCCGGGCTCCCGCGGCCACCTGGCGCACGCACTCGGCTTTAAAGGCGGGCGTATATTTTTTGCGGGTCAGCGGCAGGCCGCTCGGATTAGTATTGTCGGGCATGGGCATGGGCAGGTAAGACTTCTCATTGTCTGTTTTTACTCGACCACCTCACCTAAACGTCCAGCAAGGCGATGTGCGCTTACCTTTTCCCTGCGCCAGATTAGCTGAGGTCGGCACTAGAAGGGCGAATCTTCCTAGCCTTTCTCGCAAGGTGCTGACGATAATTTCACCCATTTGCTGCCGATAAGAAGTACTAGAAACCACATGAGCTGCTCGCCGATTTATAAGGCTGACAAGGCTACCTGTAGCTGCTGCTGAAAGCTCCTTATATCGGGCTTAAAATCCGGGTCATCGAGCAGTCGGTGCAGCGGTAGCCAGTGCACGACTTCCGTGCCCGTCGGCGAGCGCACCTCACACGCAAATAGCTGGTACTGCCACCCCGCGGAATCCCACTTCAAGCGCACGGTAAACCGCAGGGCCACGCCCGCGTGCACGCCCCGCAGCTGACCTTGGTAAAGCTGCACGGAGTCAGCTCCGGCCTGCTGCTCGCCCCAACTCGTCCCGCAGAGTTGGGTAAGCCAGCCGCGCACTTGTTCCGCCTGCCAGCGCGCCGAGGCCGCGGGTCGTCTCGTCGGGGCGGTGAATACCACCGTGCCCGTGCGCGCCTCCAGGGGCCAAAAGCTGACGGGTGCGCGAGCGGCTTCCGCCGTGGGACGCTGGGCGTGAACCGGACCCGCGGCAAGTACCACCCAGAGCAGCCAACCTTTCATCCTGCCAAGCTACAAAAAAGCCCCGACCAGTTGGTCGAGGCTTTTTCCACTTGTGCTAATGTGGGCTGTGCTGAGTCTATTCCAGCAGTAAGCGCAGGGCTTGGCTGCCGGTGCGCACCACGTAGACGCCGGGCGCTAGCCCCGCTGGCAACGCCAGCGGCGTTACGCCAGCGGCATCGGCCGTGGCCATGAGCACGGTGCGGCCCAGGGCATCCAACACCTGTACCGAAGCATGCGCGCTAGCACCAGTTAGGGTGGTGAGGCGCGTGGTGGGGTTAGGAAAGAGGGCTACCCCTGCGGCTGAAGGGGCCAGTGCTACGGCCCGCACGGGCGAATAGGTACTGGTGCCATCCACGTCTACCTGTCGCAGGCGGTAGTAGAGCGTCGTGGTGCCAACGGGCAGCGCCGCATCCGTAAAGGCGTACGCATGGGCGACGCTGCTGGTGCCCGCGGCGGGCCGCGCGCCCAAGTAAGTAAAGGTTGTGGCGTCCAGGC
>Ga0182232_1000222_pt1 | contig 15685 bp, 14 predicted proteins | sample G6R1MG_30_FD_155484 | JGI IMG/M metagenome (GOLD analysis project Ga0182232, IMG submission 155484) | Phyllosphere microbial comminities from miscanthus, Michigan, USA - G6R3_NF_07NOV2016_LD2 MG | ecosystem: Host-associated > Plants > Phyllosphere > Phylloplane/Leaf | place: USA: Michigan... | reverse complement strand
GTAGCCCAGCAGCCAGTCGCCCTCACGCAGCGCGCCAGGCTGGAGCTGCCGTTTGCGCCAGCCAATGCGGTCGGCCCCGGCCTGGTAGCACTCTTTCAGGAACTTAGTACTCCAGGGCCGGTTCTTCTCGGGGTCTTGGTCAGTGTAGTTGCGCAGCCTGAATTCGAGCGGGTCGAGCTTGAGCAGGTAGGCCATTTCGTCCATCGCCGACTCCAGGGCAAACGCGCCGGTGGCCTCGCCGGGGCCGCGCATCCAGATGGGCGTGCTCACATCCACGGCCGCGATGCGGTAGCGCGTGGCCAGGTTGGGCGCTTGGTACATCATGCGCGTCTGGGCCAGCGTCGATTCGGTAAACTCCTCGTAGCTTGACGTTTGCCCCACGCTTTCGTGCGTGATGGCCGTGATTTTACCATCGGCCGTGGCGCTCATCCCGATTTTCTGCCAGGTATAGGGCCGGTAGCCCACCAGCGTAAACATCTGCTCGCGGGTCAGCATCAGCTTCACCGGGCGGCCCGTCACTTTGGCCCCAATGATGGCGGCCGACTCGTGCGGCCAGCTGTGCAGGGCGTTGCCAAAGGCCCCGCCCACGAAGGTGGCTACTACCTTCACGTTCTCCTCGGGCAGGTTCCACTCCTTGGCAAAATCGCGGCGCGTGCCCTGCGTACCCTGCGTCTTATCGTAGAGCGTGAGGCGGTCGGCCGCCTCCCAGTGCGCCGTGATGGACTGCATCTCCATCGGGTGATGCATCTCGGTCGGGATGATGTATTCGCTTTCCACTTTCAACGCGCCGCCCTGGTAGGCGTCGCCCTGCCCGCGCTGGTAGTCGGCCATCGGCGACTTCGGGTTTTGCTTGGCCTGCGTGGGCAGAAAGGACTTAGCCTCCAGCAGGTTGGTCTGGTGCGCCTCCTTGGCGTACTGCGCCTTCACCAGCCGGGCGGCGTAGCGGGCACGCTCCAGCGTATCGGCCACTACCAGGGCAATGGGCTGGTCGCTAAAGCGGATTTTGTCGTCGTGAAACACTTGCAGCCGCCCGCCCACGGTCTGGGGCTGCGAGGGGTCTTTGCCGCTGGGCGTGAAGCCCGGCACTTTGGGCGAATTGAGGTGCGTGACCACCGCCAGCACGCCCGGCGCGCCCGCGGCGGCCTTGGTATCGAGGCTCGTAATGCGGCCCTTGGCCACGGTGCTGCCCACTAGCACGCCGTAGGCCAGGCCGGGCAGTTCGTACTCGGCCGAGTATTTGGCCGCGCCGGTTACTTTCTGAAAGCCATCGACCCGGTTCATGCCGGCCCCGATGTGCTTGGGTTGCGCTTGCTCTTTCATTTGAATCAGGATGTGTGCCGTGTGGCCAAAACGCGGGGATGGCGCGGGGCTGCGCCCCGTGCCGACTATTCGCTGGCCTCCGGCCGGCACGTCTGGGTGCGGTAACTGGCACCGTTTTTTAAACTTTAAACAACGTTCGCTGGCGTGCCGGCCAGAAGCCGGCGAATAGCCGGCACGGGGCGCAGCCCCGCGCCATCCTTTGCATTAAGTTTCTAAGCGGCAGCAGCCGTTTTCAGCGCCTGCACCAGCGCATTAGGCGCTAGCTTCAGCTTAAACGCATTGTGCTTGAACGCCTTGGCACCTTGCATCGCCACCTCGGCGGCCCGACGGAACGAGGCTTCCGTGGCGGGCTGGCCCACCAGCACCTGCTCGGCGGCGGCGAGGCGCCAGGGCTTGTGGGCTACGCCGCCCAGCGCCAGGCGGGCCGCTTTGATGGTGTTGCCATCGAGGTCCAGCGCCACGGCCGCACTCACTAGGGCGAAGGCGTAGCTGGCCCGCTCGCGCACTTTTTGGTAGTGCACGTGCTTGGCGAAGGGGCTATCCGGAATATCGACAGCCGTAATCAACTCGCCGGGGAGCAAGTTGGTATCCTTTTCGGGCGTGTTGCCGGGCAGGCGGTGCAAGTCGGCAAAAGGCAGCTGGCGGTCGCCTTTGGGGCCGCTCACCAGCACGGTGGCATCGAGCGCCACCAGGGCCACGCTCATGTCCGACGGGTGCACCGCGATGCACTTGTCGCTGGCCCCGAAAATGGCGTGCATCCGGTTGATGCCTTCGAGCGCGCCGCAGCCGGTGCCGGGCTGGCGCTTGTTGCAGGGCATACTCAGGTCGTAGAAATAGGCGCAGCGGGTGCGTTGCAGCATATTGCCGCCCACGGTGGCCATGTTGCGCAGCTGCCCCGAGGCCCCGGCTTGCAGGGCCAGCGCCAGCAGCGGGTGGTGCTCGCGCACCTGCGCATCGTTGGCCACGGCCGAGTTCAGGGCCAGCGCGCCCACGCGCAAGGCGTTGCCCTGGCGCTCGATTTTATTGAGCGGCAGCCGGTTGATATCCACCAGCTTTTGCGGGGTCATCACGCCGCGCTTCATCAGGTCGACCAGGTTGGTGCCGCCCGCGATGAAGGCGGCGGTGGGGTCTTTGGCCACTACCTCGATGGCCGCCTGGGGCTTGGTCGCCCGCACGTATTGGAACTGGTTCATACTTTCTGGCCTCCCTGCTTCACGTCCTGAATGGCGGCCACGATGTTGGCGTAGGCCCCGCAGCGGCAGATATTGCCGCTCATGTACTCCCGTATTTCGCCTTCCGAGCCGGCGCAGCCTTCGCGCACGCAGGCCACGGCGCTCATTATCTGGCCCGGCGTGCAGTAGCCGCACTGAAAGCCGTCGTGCTTCACGAAGGCGGCCTGCATGGGGTGCAGCTTGTCGCCGTCGGCCAAGCCCTCGATGGTCGTGATTTCCTGGCCCTCGTGCATCACCGCGAAGCTCAGACAGCTGTTTACACGCTGGCCATCGACGTGCACCGTACAGGCGCCGCACTGGCCGTAGTCGCAGCCTTTTTTGGTGCCGGTGAGGTGTAATTGCTCGCGCAGCAGGTCGAGCAGCGTGGTGCGCGGCTCCACGCTCAGCTTGTGCTTGGTACCGTTTACTTTAAGGGTCAGCGGAATTTTTTCGAAGGCCTCGGCCACGCGGTCGTCGAGGCGGGCGGCGGCGGCGTCTACCACCGGGCCGGGCACCAGGGCCAGGGCTGTGAGCAGCGACGACTGCTTGAGAAACGTGCGCCGCGAATCGTCGTGCGGGGCCGGGGTATCCGGCGCGGGGTTCTGGGCCATAATTAGTAGAAATAAGAAAAAGAAAGGCAGGTACCGCTGGGCGGACGTTGAGGCTGTTGGGGTTTCTAAAATTTCCAGTACACCGCTCTGCTAAGATATTCCGTCATACTGAGCGGAGCGCAGTCGAAGCATCTCTATCGGTGAACAAACTTCTAGCGTAAGCAGAGAAGCGGTAGAGATGCTTCGACTGCGCTGCGCTCAGCATGACGGCTTATTCACAATCCACGCAACCATCGCGCAACCCAGGCGGGTAGCGTACCTGAAAAAGCATTTGCGCGGCCAGATTGTTTACCTGGACGCGGGCGCAGGTAGCGGCCCCTCAGCAAGTTATTTATTTTACATTCAAGATGAAAATCGGAATCATTGGCGCCGGCCACATCGGTAGCGCCCTCGCCGGGCGGTTCACCAGCCTCGGCCACTCGGTCCAGATTGCTAACTCGCGCGGCCCCGAAACGCTGCAAGACGTGGCCCAAAAAACCGGCGCCACGCCCGTAACGGCCCAGGAAGCCGCCCACTACGGCGACATCGTAGTCGTCACCATCCCGCTGAAAAGCATCCCCGACCTGCCCAAAGACTTGTTTGCGGGCGTGCCCGCCAGCGTGCCGGTTATCGACACCAGCAACTACTACCCGCAGCTGCGCGATGGCCAAATCGCGGAGCTGGAAACCGGCGACCTCACCGAAAGCGAGTGGGTGCAGCAGCACCTGGGCCGCCCGGTAGTGAAGGTGTTCAACAACATCCATTCCGAGCGCCTCGCCAATGCCGGCAAGCCCGCCGGCGACCCCGCCCGCTTTGGTCTGCCCGTGGCCGGCGACGATGCTGCCGCCAAGCAACAGGTAATGAAGCTAGTAGAAGAGCTGGGCTTCGACGCCGTGGACGATGGCAGCATACATGAGTCGTGGCGGCAGCAGCCGGGCTCGCCCGTGTACGGCACCGACCTGCCCGCCGACAAGCTGCGGCAGCAGCTCGCCGACCTCGGCACCGAACGCACCGAGGCGCAGCACCAGCAGTTTATGGCCAACCACGCCGAACTAGAAAAGAAAATGATAGCGCAGTACGGCTCGCAGCGCGACTAGCCAGCATCAAGCTTCGGGTTGAGGTCGTAGCGCGCACTTTGTGCTTCGCGTCCGCTGGCGAGCAGCCAGACGGACACGAAGCACAAAGTGCGCGCTATAGCTTTTTCTGAAATACGCCTACTCAACCTTTTGGCCCCGCACCTTTGCGAACTGATTTTACCGCAACCCTCCTACCCCATGTCCTCTGCTGAACTACCCGCCACAAAAATCCTGACTTTTTTATCGGAGGCCGCTAAAATCGGTCGCCCGGCCGCGCCGCAACCGTTTACCAAAGCCGAAATTCTAGCTTTTCCGGAGGTAAAGCAGTGGCTGGCCAAAGGTTATGCGCTGGACAGCTTCGAGAACAAGCTCTCGCCCAAAGACCCCAGCCAGGTTATTTTGCTGGTGCTACTAGTTCGCAATTAACCCGTAGTTAACGCACCGGGCCCGGAACTGCCGCGGTTTGGGCCGAACTTTGTGGCCGTGAAGCCGCCGCTTGGGCTGAGCTTCGCGTTGTTAGCATGCCCCAGACTACCCGTTTTTCTTTCCCGGCCGTGCCGGCCGTGTTGCTTTCCATCGTCAGCGTGCAGGGCGGGGCGGCCATTGCCAAAGGGCTTTTTCCGGTGTTGGGGGCGGCGGGCACTACCAGCCTGCGCATCGGGCTGTCGGCGCTGGTGCTGCTGGCCGTAGTGCGGCCCCGACTGGGGCAGCTGCGGGCGGCGCAGTGGCGGGCGGTGGCGCCCTACGGCCTAGCGCTGGGCGGCATGAACTTCTTGTTTTACTGCGCACTATCCCGCATTCCGCTGGGGTTGGCCGTGACACTGGAATTTGTGGGGCCGCTAGGGCTGGCGCTGGCGGGCTCGCGGCGCTGGGCCGATGCCGCCTGGGTGCTGCTGGCGGCGGTGGGCATCGCCCTCATCGCGCCCTGGAGCGGCGCGGGCCTCGACTGGCTGGGGCTGGGCTTTGCGCTGGCGGCGGGCGCGTGCTGGGCGATTTACATTGTGCTGGGCCAGCGCACGGCCCAGGTGCTGCCGGGCACCGAGGCCGTGGCCGTGGGGATGCTGTTTGCCGCGCTGCCGGTGCTACCGTTTGGGCTGGCCAGTGGCAGTTGGCAGCTGCTCACGCTGCCGCTGCTGGGCCTGGGGGCGCTGCTGGCGCTGTTTTCCAGCGTCTTACCCTTTACCTTAGAAATGAAGGCCTTGCGGTCGCTACCCACCCGCACATTCAGCATTCTGATGAGTTTGGAGCCAGCGGCGGCGGCGCTCTCGGGCTGGCTGCTGCTGGGCGAGCGGCTGTCGGCGGGCCAGTGGGCGGCCGTGGGCTGCGTGGTGCTGGCCAGCGTGGGCACCACGCTCAGCAGCGCCGAGCCCGCCGCCCTGGTGGCGGGCGAGTAGACGGTCGGGCGGCCGGTTTTGCCGGGGCCGGAAAAGCAAAGCCCCGTTTCCAGGCTGGAAACGGGGCTTTTAGTGGTCATGTTAGGAATCGAACCTAAATCAAGAGCTTCGGAAACTCTCATACTATCCGTTGTACGACATGACCGGATGGGGCTGCAAAAGTAGCATAAAAAGCCGGGGGCGCCAAATTTAAGTCCACTTTTCTTTCCATCCGGCCGCCGGCAAGTAACCCTACACGCGAAAAGCCAGTTTAGCCCTTCATCCCCCGTTTTTCATTTTCCTGACATGGAAGCTACTAAAAAAACTCTTTACACGGCCGATGCTACGGCCATTGGCGGCCGCAGCGGCCACGTGCGCTCAACCACGGGCATCATCGACCTCGATATGTCGGTGCCCGAGGGCCTGGGTGGCAAAAAAGGCGCTACCAACCCCGAAGAACTGTTTGCCGCTGGCTACTCGTCGTGCTTTCAGCAAGCGCTGCTCGTTATCGCGCAGCGCGCCGGCGATAAGCTCGACCCGCAGACGGAAGTGAAGTGCTCAGTTTCGCTGTTTCAGGAAGGCGAAGGCTACGGCCTGAGTGCCATTCTGGACATTGACTTGAAGTCATTTGACCGCGACAAAACCATTGAAATGGTGCGGCAGGCGCATAAAATCTGCCCCTACTCGGTAGGCACCCGCGGCAACATGGAAGTGGAGCTGAAAGTACAGGGCGAAGCCATCCCGGTAGCGCCCGAGGAGAATGCTGGCGTAGCCGAAAAAGGCGATGCCGTAGCGGCCTAATGAGTGCAGAGTAAGCTTTAGCTTACCAGAGCATAGAAAAGCCCCGCTGATTATACGTCAGCGGGGCTTTTCTATGCTCTGGTAAGCTAAAGCTTACCCTACGGGCACTACTCGGCCAGTACTTCTTTCACGCGGGCGGCGGCGTCTTTCAGCAGAGTGGCTGATTTTACTTTCAAGCCGCTCTCGTCGATAATGCGGGCGCCTTCTTCGGCGTTGGTGCCTTGCAGGCGCACGATGATGGGCACGCGGATATCCCCGATTTTCTTGTAGGCCTCTACCACGCCGTTGGCGACGCGGTCGCAGCGCACGATGCCGCCGAAGATGTTGATGAGGATGGCCTTCACGTTCGGGTCCTTCAGGATGATGCGGAAGCCGGCCTCCACCGTCTGGGCGTTGGCTCCACCGCCTACGTCGAGGAAGTTGGCGGGCTCGCCACCGCTCAGCTTGATGATGTCCATCGTGGCCATGGCCAGGCCGGCACCGTTTACCATGCAGCCCACGTTGCCGTCGAGCTTCACGTAGTTCAGGTTCGACTCCGAAGCTTCTACTTCCAGCGGGTCTTCCTCGTTGAGGTCGCGCAGGGCCGCGAAGTCCTTGTGGCGGTAGAGGGCGTTGTCGTCGAGCGTCACCTTGGCGTCTACGGCCAGGATTTTGTTGTCCGACGTTTTCAGCACCGGGTTAATCTCGAACATGGCTGAGTCGGTTTCGTCGTAGGCCTTGTAGAGGGCCGTTACGAACTTCACCATTTCCTTGAAAGCATCGCCCGAGAGGCCGAGGCCGAAGGCGATTTTGCGGGCCTGGAAGCCTTGCAGACCCACGGCGGGGTCTACGAATTCCTTGTGGATTTTGTCGGGGTGCGCCTCGGCTACTTCCTCAATGTCCATGCCACCCTCGGTGGTGTAGATAATCACGTTTTTACCCGAGGTGCGGTCGAGCAGCACGCTCATGTAAAATTCCTGGGTGGGGCTTTCGCCGGGGTAGTACACGTCCTGGGCAATCAGCACTTTGTGCACTTTGCGGCCTTCGGCACCCGTTTGCTTGGTCACGAGCTGCATGCCGATAATCTGGCCGGCGATGTCTTTTACCTGCTCCAGGTTTTTGGCCAGCTTCACCCCGCCGCCCTTGCCCCGGCCGCCGGCATGAATCTGGGCCTTGATAACGTACCAGCTGGTGCCGGTTTGCTCGGTGAGCTTTTTGGCGGCTTCTACGGCTTCTTCGGCCGTGTCGGCGGTGATGCCTTCCTGAACGCGAACGCCGTATTTCTTCAGGATTTCCTTGCCTTGATACTCGTGAATATTCATCTGAGGGGGAGGTGGGGTACTAAACTTGGGGGCGAAGGTAGTGCCCGTAGCCTAACCCCCGTTCGCTTTGCGCGTAGCTTTGCCGGTAATCCACCTTATTTATTCCTTCCTCGCCTTGCTGCAAGCCATCAATATTCGTAAGAGCTACAACTCGCTGGAGGTGCTCAAGGGCATCGACCTCACCATTGAGCGCTCCGAGATTGTGAGCATCGTGGGCTCGAGCGGCGCGGGCAAAAGCACGCTGCTCCAGATTTTGGGCACGCTCGACAATCCCGATTCGGGCGAGGTGATGTTCGACGGCGAATCCATCAGCAGCCTGGGGCGCAACGACCTGGCGCGGTTTCGCAACCGGCACATCGGCTTCGTGTTCCAGTTTCACAACCTGCTGCCCGAGTTTACGGCTCTCGAAAACGTGTGCCTACCCGCCTTTCTGGCCGACCGCTCGGAGAAAGAAGTGCGCGTGCGCGCCCGCGAGCTGCTCGGCCTGCTCAACCTCGACCACCGCGCCGACCACAAGCCCAGCGAGATGAGCGGCGGCGAGCAGCAGCGCGTATCGGTGGCAAGAGCCCTCATCAACTCCCCCGAAATCATCTTCGCCGACGAGCCCAGCGGCAACCTCGACTCTAAAAACGCACAGGAACTGCACGAGCTTTTTTTCTGGCTCCGCAAAGAGTTTGGCCAAACGTTCGTCATCGTGACCCACAACGACACGCTGGCCCAAATGGCTGACCGCACGATTATCATGCGCGACGGGCACATTTTGGAAGAGGCGCGGGCGAACCGGATTGCGTAGCGGCCGTGTGACCCCACCCCCGGCCCCTCCCCTCCGGGAGAGGGGGAGCCTGACGTCTACAACGTTGTTTTTTAAAACAGGAAGAGCCTGCGGCGTATTGCCGCAGGCTCTTCCTGTTTTACACTGAATTACAGCAGCTTGCGATAGGCTCCTCTCTCCCGGAGGGGAGGGGCCGGGGGTGGGGTCACACGGTCGGCGAGTTCGAAATATTTCCCTACCCCACTTGCAAATGCCAAATTTTTTAGCCTACATTTGTTCAACTAAAAGCGAAAGCAAAAATTATTTTCTCTTTTCGTCTAAGTCACTGAATAACAACACCAATTTTTACTAAAAAACGAGGCCATTACTGGCACCTTTTCCAGACCCCAAAGGTTAAGTAGTCGTATATGAGCAAGCAACCTGCAAACCCCGAAACTACCGTTATGAACGAGGCCCCCAAAACCCCGAAAGACACCGCGGCTACTAAGAAGGCGGCGCGGGTGGAAAGCTACGACATCGCCAAATCGGACGAGACGCTGGACCTGGCCAAGGACCTCGCCAAGTTCATTAAAGAGAATAAGCTCAGCACCCAGGTGCAGGGCAAAGAGTTTGTGAATGTGGAGGGCTGGCAGTACGCCGGCTCACGCTTGGGCATCGTGCCCATCGTGGAGCACGTCATCAACGTCAGCAGCGACCAGGAGATTAAGTATCAGGCCAAGGTGACGCTGTTTGACATGCGCTCGCAGCACACCGTGGGTGCCGGCTTCGCCATCTGCTCGAATAAGGAGAGCGGCAAGAAATTCTACCAGGAATTTGCCATCGCCAGCATGGCCCAGACCCGCGCCATCGGCAAGGCTTACCGTAACATCCTGGCCTGGATTATCCGCGCCGCCGGCTACGAGCCCACGCCCGCCGAGGAAATGGAGTACACGGGCAACGTGCCCACTGCCCCGGCCATGACCGTGGCTGCCGAGCCCGCCGTGCCCCTCATGCGCGCCACCACCAACGCCCTCGCTACCCCCGTTGAGGCGCCCGCCGCTGAAGCTGCCGCCCCGGTGCAGTACGCCACGGCGTCGCAGAAGGAAGAGATTATTCGCCTGCTGAACCACCCGCTCATCACGCGCCAGGAAAAGACCAAGATGCTGCTTAACATCAACCGACTCGACGAGGAGCGCGCTACCCAGGCCATTGCCAAGCTGCGCAAGGCCATTGAGGACCGCGAAGGCACTTCGGCCGTGGCCGCGTAAGCAGAGTTTGATAGAAATGAAAAGGCCTGCCGCGATTGCGGCAGGCCTTTTTTTGCGTTTCGCCCGTGAACCTCACCCCCCGCTAGGGCACGTAATTACATAATCCCGTTCCGCGTCAGCGCGGCCTGGTAGCGGCGCGCGTTCAGCAAGTGGTCTTCCTTATTGGTCGCAAAGGCGTGGTAGCCGCTGAAATCCTCCTTGGCGCAGAAATACAAGTAGTTATTTTCCTCGGGGTGTAGCACGGCGTCGATGCTGCTGATGCTGGGCAGGTTGATGGGGCCGGGCGGCAGGCCGGCGTACTTATAGGTGTTGTAGGGCGAGTCTTTCTGCAGGTGCACGTTGAGCACGCGCTTGATGCCAAAGTCGCCGTTGGCGTACACTACGGTAGGGTCGGCTTGCAGCTTCATGCCGCGCTTGAGGCGGTTGAGGTACACGGCCGCAATGCGGGGGCGCTCATCGGCGTGCTGCTGCTGCTCGGCCTCCACGATACTGGCCAGCGTGCTCACCTCCACGCGGGTAAGGCCCAGATTTTCGCGGGCCGCGTCGCGGGCAGGCGTCCAGAATTTCTCGTACTCCTTTTTCATGCGCTGCATGAGGTTGGGGGCCGAGGTATTCCAGTAGAGCTGGTACGTGTTGGGGATGAACATCGAGAGCACCGTGGTGGTGTCGAAGCCCAGGCTTTTGGTGTAGCTGGGGCTGCTCAGCAGCGAGTCAATTTGCTTGGGTTGGGCGTCGATTTGCTTCGAGAGCTTGCTGGCCAGTTCGTGGCGCAGGCGCACGTTGGTGAAGGTGAGCATGAGCGGCGACTGGCGGCCCGATTTCAGCAAGTTAATAACCTGGCGATTGGTCATGCCGCTCAGCAGCTGGTAGCGGCCGGGCTTCACGGCGCCGGGCTTGTTGTAGCCCATGAGCTTGCCCACGAAGTGCAGCGAGAGCGGGTCGATGATGACTTTTTCGCCGCCGGCCCGCACGCTTTCCACGGCGCGCAGAGATTTTTGCCAGTCATCGCCGCGGTGGATGAGCACGAAGGCCGGCTGGTCGTGCGTATCGACGTTGGTGGTGTAAAAAATCTGAAAGAAATAATATGAAAAGCACACCAGAATCAGGCCGATGATGATACTCACCGTGGCAAACCGATTGCGCCGGCGAATAGAATCGGCTTTGTACTCAAGGGCGGACTTTTTGACAGGGGATGCCATGAAAATGCAGAAAGTGAGCCTCAAAATTACGCACCGGCCCAAACTCCGGCCGCGCGCCTGACCAAACTCAATTTCCCGCTTTAAAAATCCGTAGTACCTTGCCTGCCGTATGAAGCCCGCCGGGCTTCTGTCCGCTTTTTTCTGACCCTCCCTATCCACTTTATGGCTGCTACGCTGCTTCGTATCCACCCCGAAAACCCGCCCCAAAACCGCATTCTGCAAGTAGTAGAAGTGCTGCGCAAAGGCGGGCTCATTATTTATCCCACCGATACGGTGTACGGCATTGGCTGCGATATCAACAACGCCAAAGCCGTGGAAAAACTCTGCCGCATCAAAGGCATCAAGCCCGAGAAGGCCGATTTGAGCTTCATTTGCCACGATTTGTCGCACATCAGCGACTACGCCCACGGCATCACCACGCCTACCTTCAAGGTGCTGAAAAAGGCGCTGCCCGGCCCGTTCACGTTCATCTTCGAGGCCAGCCCCAACGCCCCACGCTACGGTGGCGTGAAGCGCAAAACGGTCGGCATCCGGGTGCCCGACAACCAGATTGTGCGCCAGATTGTCAAGGAATTCGGCACGCCCATCGTGAGCACCTCGGTGCGTGAAAGCGAGGAAACGCTGGAGGAGTACGTGACCGACCCCGACCTGATTTTTGAGAAATACCGCTCGCTCGTGGACCTGGTTATCGATGGCGGCTTCGGCGGCAATGTGCCTAGCACCATCGTCGATTGCACCAACGACGACTTCGACCTCGTGCGCCAGGGCCTGGGCGACATCGAGCAGTATCTGTAGGACAATAGTTTGAGTAATGGGTTCAGCGTCAGGTTGAACGCAGTGAAGCATCTTATTTGGGTACGTTAGGATTAGTATTCTAACGTACCCAAACAAGATGCTTCACTGCGTTCAGCCTGACGCTATTTTCGCTTTATATCATAGCCGCTTGTGCTTCCAGCGGCGGTGCGTCCAGAGGTATTGCTCGGGCGTGGCGCGCAGGTCGGCTTCCAGGCAGCGCACGAAGGCCTCGGTGATGGGGTAGCGCTGGGCCTCGTCGGGCGCGTTGGAAGCCGCCGCGGCGGCCTGCCCGTCGGGCAGCTCGGTAAATTTTATTTCGTAGTAGCCGCGCCGCACGCGCCGGATGCCCACGTAGAGCACGGCGCAGTTGAACTGCTGGGCCAAGCGCTCGGCGCTGGTGTAGAAGCCGGCCTCCTGGTGCATAAAATCGGTCCAGTACGGGCGGTCTTCGGGGCCGGCAGCCTGGTCGGTGAGCAGGCTGAGGGTACGACCTTGCCCGCGCTGCTGCACCAGGTAGCGCAGGGTGCTGAGCATGGGCACGGCATCGGCCCCGAGGCGGGTGCGCAGCCCGCGCATGAAGTGCTCGAAAAAATTGTTGTTGAGCGGCTTGTACACGCCCGCCGAGCGCCCGCCAAACTCCAGCGCCGCACCCGAGAGTATCCATTCCCAGTTGCCCCGGTGCGAGCCCAGCGAAAGTACGAAGCGGTTTTCAGCAAAGTGCCGCGTCATTAGCTCGGGGTTTACGAAACGCATCCGCCGCTGCAATTCAGCCGGTGCGATGGCAGCGAGCTTTAGAATCTCGACCACTACCTGCGCAAAATGCCAGTAGAACTGCTGCCCGATGCAGCGAATTTCCGTCTCACTTTTTCCGGGGAATGAATTGCGCAGATTCTCCAGCACCACGCGCCAACGGTAGCGCACCACGTAGGCCAGCAGCAAGTAAATCAGCCACGCCACCGCGTATAATACACTGAGCGGCAGCTGCGCCAGCGCCAGTAGTAGCCACTGCACCGGCCGGTAATACCAGGCAAACGGCATCTTCGGTTCGCTCATCGGAGGCCGCCCGCCCCGGCCGGGGCGTACTCGGTGAGGCTGCGCTCGCCAGCGCGGCTTTGGGTGGCCAGCACCTTTTTGGTGGCCGCGTCGCGGGCCTCGATGGTGAGCGTGAACGGCCCGGCCGGCAGGTAGCCCAGCGGCAATTCGCCGGCCAGGGAGGTGGGTCGGCCCACGGCGGGCGTTACGGCCGCGGCGTCGGCATCAGTGGCGGTACCATCGGGCGCGGCGAGGTGGTAGTGCACCGTTACCGGGCGGCCGGCGGGCAGTTGGTTGAGCTCGGTGTAGAAATACAGCCCCTCGGTGCCGCGGCCGTAGTAGCCGCCCGGCGCCCGCGTGAGCAGGTAGCCGCCGCGGTTAAATACGCTTTCACCGGTCGTTTTCACGGCGGGCTTACTCAGAAACACGATGTCGCTAAACTCTGGCTTTTTGGGCGCGCTCACTACCAGTTGCTGCTCTACTACGGTTTCGCCGTTGGTAGCCTTGTACTGGTCGCGCACCTTGCCGCGCAGCGTGTAGGTGCCGTCGGGCACGGTCACGCGCTTGAGGAAGCTAAGCGGATTTTTGATGCTAATGGTCGTGTCATTGAGCACGGGCGGCTTCAACGTCACAGTTTCGTGCCAGGCCGAGGTACCATCGGCTTTCAAAATATCCAGGTCAACCACCGCCGACGACTGAAACGACTTCGGCGCCCGCTGCCGGTAGGTGAGCGGCTGGGTGGGCACGGTCACGGAAATCTCGATTTCGCCGCCTTTCTGCACCTGGTCAAGGTTGCGAAAGCGGGCTACTTCGAGGATTAGCTGCGGCGGGGCGGCGTGGGCGACGGTGGCACTGGCCAGGGCCAACGGGAAAAGCAGAAAGCGCATAGGGCAAATTTAAGCGGAGAACGGGGTGCGAGGGCATTCTGCATAAGCCGTGCCGGGCGCGAAACGGCGTATCACTCCGCTCTACAATCCTACCTTGCGGCCATGTCCGTTGTCTTGTCCGAGCTGCATTACCTGCCGTCCATTCCGTATTTCCAGCAACTGCTAACCGCCGATGCGCTGCTGCTCGACGCCCACGAGCACTACCACAAGCAGACGTACCGCAGCCGCTGCCTCATCCTGACGGCGCAGGGGCCGCAGCCACTCACGGTGCCCGTGGTAGATGGCGCGCGCTCCGAAAAAGTGCGCACCAGCGAGATAGAAATCGACTACCGCCAGAACTGGATGCACCGCCATTTTCGTACGTTGCAAACGGCGTATAACAGCTCGCCTTACTTTGGCTACTACGCTGATTACTTGCAGGATATTTACGCTAGCAAGCCCGTTTTGCTCTGGGATTTGAACCTCGAAATGCTGCACCTGCTGCTACGCTGCTTGCGCTGGCCGCTGCCTATTGAGCTTACCAGCGAGTACCTCTCCCCTACCCCCTCACTCATCCACTCACCCACACATTCACTCATCGATAAAAGAGACTTCCTGACACCTAAAGGTGCTCCTAATTCCCCTGGACCTGACAGTACGTCGCAGCGGCCGTATTTGCAAGTGTTTGGCCCCGCATTTGTGCCAGAGCTCAGCGTGCTGGATTTGCTGTTTATGCACGGGCCGGCGGCGGGGCAGTTTTTGTAAACTACGCGCTACTTCCTTTATTTACCCCGAACCTTCGCCCGAAGCAGCTTGTTTTCCAGTTATCAATCGCTTACTTCCGTATCGGCGTAACGTAACTATTCGGTAGCATTCCGGTAGAAGTTATTTATACGGCTTATACTTATTCTTGCTTGCATGGAAGCTAAATTTTCAAACCGCGTCAAGGAGGTTATCTCCCTTAGCCGGGAGGAGGCCATCCGCCTGGGGCACGACTACATCGGCACCGAGCACCTGCTGCTGGGCATGATTCGCGAAGGCGAAGGCACGGCCCTGAGCTTGCTCAAAAAGCTGGGCGTGGCCACCGACGAGCTGAAGTTTGCCCTCGAGCAAGCCACGCGCAACACGGCCTCGACCCAGGGCACCAGCATCACGGGCTCGATTCCGCTCACCAAGCAGACCGAGAAGGTGCTGAAAATCACGTACCTCGAAGCCAAGATTTTCAAGTCGGAAATCATTGGCACCGAGCACTTGCTCCTCTCGATTTTGCGCGATGAGGACAATATTTCTTCCCAAATTCTTTCCAAATTCAACGTGAACTACGAAACCGTGCGCGACTCGCTCGACTACCACGGCGCCGCTCCGAACACGACCGGCCCCAAGGCCGAGCGTCCGGATACCGACGACGATGATGACCGCCTGTTTGGCCAGGGCCAGGGAGGCCGTGGCCAGGGCCAGGGCAACCAAGGTGGTGGCGGAGCTGCTGGCACCCGCAAGGCCGGCGAAAAATCGCGCACCCCGGTGCTCGATAATTTCGGCCGCGACCTCACCAAGCTGGCCGAAGAAGATAAACTCGACCCCATCGTGGGCCGCGAAAAAGAAATTGAGCGCGTGGCCCAGGTACTAAGCCGCCGCAAGAAGAACAACCCGATTCTAATTGGCGAGCCGGGCGTGGGTAAAACGGCCATCGCCGAAGGCTTGGCCCTGCGCATCATTCAGAAGAAAGTAAGCCGCGTGCTGTTCAACAAGCGCGTCGTGACGCTCGACTTGGCTTCGCTGGTGGCCGGTACCAAGTACCGCGGCCAGTTTGAGGAGCGCATGAAAGCCGTGATGAACGAGCTGGAAAAGTCGCCCGACGTGATTCTGTTCATCGACGAGCTGCACACCATCGTGGGTGCCGGCGGGGCTTCGGGCTCGCTCGACGCTTCGAACATGTTCAAGCCGGCTTTGGCCCGTGGCGAAATTCAATGCATCGGCGCTACCACGCTGGACGAGTACCGCCAGTACATCGAGAAGGATGGTGCTTTGGCCCGTCGCTTCCAGATGGTGATGGTGGACCCCACCACGCCCGAGGAAACAATTGAGATTCTGCACAATATCAA
>Ga0182232_1000221_pt1 | contig 15702 bp, 15 predicted proteins | sample G6R1MG_30_FD_155484 | JGI IMG/M metagenome (GOLD analysis project Ga0182232, IMG submission 155484) | Phyllosphere microbial comminities from miscanthus, Michigan, USA - G6R3_NF_07NOV2016_LD2 MG | ecosystem: Host-associated > Plants > Phyllosphere > Phylloplane/Leaf | place: USA: Michigan... | reverse complement strand
TGAGGATATGCGGGATACACCGAGATGCGTTGAGGCTCGGACACGGCTGTCCGCTTGTGCGGCGGGCTCGCTCCGAAGCGGTCATTCCGCTTTCGGCCAAACCCGGTCGGCCGCTTTGCGCCCATCCCGGTCATACAACCGCATCCTCACGATGCCTGAAAGCAGACATGCAAGCTTGGCATCGATTGTTCAGCAGCAGCAACGCTTCGATCAGCACTGCTGTGATGTAAGGCCTCCGGATATCCATGGTCACCGACGACCGTCGCGAGTCTGTGTGGCCATGTATCGTTGTGCTATGGAGTGCGGGGAGGATGACACGTCAGGATGCGGTCTATCGGTCAGCACCTCGTCGACGCATGGCCGCGCCTGTATCGCTACGCGTTGACCCTGACGCGCGAGCCTGACGCCGCACGTGATCTGATGCAGCAAAGCGCTCTCAAGGCGCTCTCCACGCGGACGACTCCCCGTGAGCCTCGGGCGGCCCGCGCCTACCTGTTCCAGATCGTTCGCCACGCCTGGACCGACCGGATCCGCCGTTCCCGCATCCGCAACGAGGACGATCTCCTCGATTGGCCCGACGAGGGGTTCGACGACCGCCTGATCGAGGCCATCGCCGTGCGCCAAGCCTTCGCCGCCCTCGATGCACCCTGCCGGTCTGTCGTGACCTGCGTGGATGTCGAAGGCTTGAGCTACAGGGAGACCGCCGAACGTCTCGGTATTCCCATCGGCACGGTCATGAGCCGGCTGCACAGGGCGAGAAAGATCATGCTGCACCGGATCGCCGGATCATCCGATGGGAACGAGGTGTCGTGATGCGCTGGGAGACCCTCAATGCCTATGTCGATGGGGAGCTCGATGCGCAGAGCCGGCACGAGGTCGCGGAGTCGCTGGCCCGGGACCCGGTGCTGGCCGCGCGGGTCGCAACCCTGACCCGGCTGAAGCAGGGCGTGAAGGCTGCGGTCGTGCGGCCCCGGCGCGCGCCCATCGCCCGCGCCTCCCTCGGATGGGCCTGCGCCGCGGCCTTGGCCGTTCTCGTCGGCACCGGCTGGCTGGTGATGGCGTCTCGGCCCCCGTCTGATTCCGCGCGCGCCGCCTTCGCCGCCTGGAGCGCGGCGGGCTCGCCCGCGAACGATGTGTGGCTCGGAAGCGGCGTCCGTGGCTTCCCCCTCGATCTCGCGGTGGCCGGCTTCCGCTTGGTCTACCTGTCCCCGGACGACGGTCCGGCCGGTCGCCTCGCCGGGTATGAGGGGCGCCATGGCTGCCGGCTGGCCCTCTGGAGCGGGCCGGCGCCTGCCCAGACCGGTCTCAAGATCGCGGAAGGCAGCCGCGGCCTGCGTCTGGCCCGCTGGGACAGCGAGGGGCGCCACTACGTCCTCCTGTCCGAGACGGTGCCGGCCGAGCGGTTCGCCCTGCTGGCCGAGGCGGCCGTGCTGCTCACCGCGCCGGACATGACCGACCGCCTGCGCATCGCCCTGGACCGAGCCACCGGCCTCCCGGAGCGCCCCTGCGCCGGGTGAGGGGCGAGGATAGAATTTATTCGATCCGCCGCGAATAGACCGGGGGCGCCATGCGTCTCCTCCTCCGCACAGCGCGGGCCCGAACGCCGGAGCCACGCGCGGACGGGGGAGGACTTTCGGATGCTCGACAGACGGGATCTCATCAGGCGCGCGGGCCTCACGGCCCTGGCGGGCCTCGGCGGCGGCAGCCTCGCTCCGCTGCGAGCGCTCGCGGGCGAGACGGCCACGCTGCCCTTCGGCAACGGCGAACGGCCCCTGGTGGCCTATCCAGGCAAGCGCCCGCTGCTCCAGATGACCGCGCGCCCGCCGCAGCTGGAGACCCCGTTCTCGGTGTTCGACGAGGGCGCGATCACGCCCAACGACGCGTTCTTCGTCCGCTACCATCTCGCCGACATCCCGACCGAGATCGATCCCGAGATCTACCGGGTCGCGGTCAAGGGGCATGTCGAGAAGGAGGTCTCGCTCTCGCTCGCCGACTTGAAGGCGATGCCGACGACCGAGATCGTCGCGGTCAACCAGTGCTCGGGCAACTCTCGCGGCTTCTTCGAACCGCGCATGGCCGGCGGGCAGCTCGCCAACGGGGCGATGGGCTGCGCCCGCTGGACCGGCGTGCCGCTGAAGGCGGTGCTCGACAAGGCCGGGGTGAAGGCCGGCGCCGTCGAGGTTGCTTTCACCGGCCTCGACGGCCCGGTGATCCCGGAGACGCCGGACTTCGCCAAGTCGCTCAAGCTCGACCATGCCCGCGACGGGCAGGTGATGCTCGCCTGGGGCATGAACGGGCAGGATCTGCCGTGGCTCAACGGCTATCCCCTGCGCCTCGTCGTGCCGGGTTACTACGGCACCTACTGGGTCAAGCATCTGGAGAGCATCAGCGTGCTCGATAAACCCTTCGACGGCTTCTGGATGCAGAAGGCCTATCGCATCCCCGACAACGACTGCGCCTGCACCGAACCCGGCAAGGCGGCGGACAAGACCGTGCCGATCAACCGCTTCACCGTGCGCTCCTTCCTCACCAACCTGACCGACGGGGCGGACGTGAAGGCCGGGCGCACGCCCTTGCGCGGCATCGCCTTCGACGGTGGTTCCGGGATCAAGTCGGTGGCGGTCTCGACCGACGACGGCAAGACCTGGACGGAGGCGCAACTCGGGCAGGACCTCGGCCCCTACGCCTTCCGGCCCTGGACCCTCGCGGTCGACCTGACGCCGGGCGCTCACGCGATCCGGGTGCGAGCCACGGGCAACGACGGGGTGAGCCAGCCGATGGAGCCGCGCTGGAACCCGGCCGGATACCTGCGCAACGTGGTCGAGACCACCCGCGTGCGCGCGGCCTGAGGGAGTGACGAGAATGACCCGCATCACCCTCGCCCTGACGGCGGCCCTCGCCCTCGCGACCGGCGCAGCCCTCGCCGCGCCGAAATCCTACGAGGTGCCCGAACCGACCGCGACCCTGCGGACGTCGAAGGCCGGCGCGCACGCGGAGGGCTTCGAGGCGGCCCAGGCGAACTGCCTCATCTGCCATTCGGTGGACTACATCGCGATGCAGCCGCCGGGCAAAGGCGCGGCCTTCTGGGAGTCCGAGGTGACCAAGATGGTCAAGGTCTACCACGCGCCGATCGTTGAGGCGCAGGCCAAGGCCATCGCCGCCTACCTTACCGACACCTACTGAGGTCCGACGTTCGAGGAGGGGCGGTCCGGCGACCGCCCCTCCTTTCGTTACTGCGGCGCCTGCGTCTGGACCGTCGCGCCGGTCTCGCCGGGCTTGCCCTCGACGATGACAAGGCTGCGCCGCGCGGCCTCGTTGGCGTTCTGCGTCACCTGCCGGATCGGCCCGACGGCGTTGACGATGGCTGCGCCCGCCGGGTTCGTCATGAAGGCTGCAAGCGGCTCCAGGGGCCCGGTGCCCTTCGGATCGGCCGCGAGGGCCAGGACGTAGGGCTTCTTCGGCGTGAGGCCGGTCACCGCCGCCTGCAGGGTTTGCAACACGCCTTGGTCGAACAGCGTCACCTGCGTGGCCGCCTTGCCGTCCGGCCCGGCCAGCGTCAGCGTGCTCGATTGGCCCGCCACGCCCAGCGGCTGGAGGTTCGGCGCGCCGTCCCCCTCTGGCACCGCCTCCGGGACATAGGCGACGCCCTGAGGCCCCTGGCCGATCGGGATCGTGGCGATGACGGCGTTGCTGCCCGTGTCGATCACCGCGACCGCATCGGCATTCTCCAGGCCGACATAGATCCGCGATCCGTCGCCCGAGGGCCAGAGGCCGTGGGGAAGCGCGCCGGTGGGGATAGTCGCGACCTGCGTGAAGTCGTCGGTGCGGAACACCTTCACTTGGTTCAGGCCGCCGATCGTCACGTAGGCGAACTGCCCGGCCTTCGTGTGCACGATGTTGACGTGGTTGGTGATCGGGCCCGTCTCGATGGTCTTGATCGCCTTGAAGGGCGGCGTGGCCTCGAACACCTGGACGCGGCCGACGTCCTTGAGGGTGAACCACACCTGCTTGCCGTCCGGCGTCGCCGCGATGTCGGGGCAGAACGGGCTCTCCTGCTTGATCCGCCCGACGATCTCGCGGCTCTTCACGTCGATGGCGACCGTCTCGGGGCTGAAGCTGGAACAGACGTAGCCGTAATGCCCGTCGGGCGAGAAGATCGTCATGCCGGGCCCGTTCGGCACGGTGATCCGGCCGGTATCCTTGCCGGTCCCGGCGTCGAGGATCGCGATGTAGTCCTCGCCCCGCACGCTCACCCAGACTTCGCGCCCGTCCGGCGTGAAGAACGCCTCGTGCGGTGAGCGGCCGACATAAGTCGTGTGGCGTACCGTGTTGGTGGCGGTGTCGATGAAGCTGACCGAGTTCGAGCCGATCGAGACGGCGAGCAGGGTCTTGCGGTCGGGCGAGAAGCCCATGCCGTGGACGAGGAGCTGGCCGCGATAGAGCGGGCTCAGGTTCGCGGGCGTCGTGTCGCCTAGGCGGATCACGCCGAGGAGTTTGTTGGCGGCGGGATCAATCACCGAGACCGTGTTGGAGAACTGGTCCGAGGTGTAGAACCGGTCTCGGGGGCCGACCGGCACGTCCGGCGCCGAGGCGGACCCCGGTGCCTGACCCGCGAGGGCGGTTCCACCGAGGAGGGCGAGCAGCAGGGTCGCCGGAATGACGTGTCGCATCGTAAGGTCTCTTCGCGCTGACGAGTGGGATGGTGAGCGGCGATCCGCTCAGTGATGGTGAGGGGCCGGGCTCCGCTGCGGCGTGGCTTGCGCGACCGGCCGCTCGGCCAGGGCGCGGCGCATGACCTCGATCTCCTGCGCCTGCTCGACGATGATGCCCTGCGCGAGCCGGCGCAGGACCGGATCGCGGCCATAGGCGAGTTCGGCCTTCGCCATCTCGATCGCACCCTGATGGTGCGGGATCATCATCGCGGCGAAGTCCCGATCGGGGTCGCCGGACGGCGCCACCGCCATGTCCGCGTGCATTTGAGCCATCGATTGGGCCATCATCGCATCGAAGCCGCCGGGGGCGGTCTGCGCATGCCCGGCTCGCATCATCATGCCGCCGCTCAAGACTCCCCCGGCCATGAGCAGGGTGATGAGGATCGCCGTCGGTGCTCCGCGCATGGTGTCTCCCGCAGTGTCGAGGTCACGCGGTGAGAGATGCCGGCGGGGCCAGGATATTCCCCGCGGCACCGAGCGCGCCGATCACGGATGCGTGATCGGATTTCGAGATGTTATCCCGGAATAGATCCGGCGTTTCCGGCATCTCTTGTCGAGTGGCGGCGCGAGCATGGCCAGCGCCCCGATCCGGAGACCGCCTTGGACGATCTTGCCGTCCTGATCGAACCGCAGATACCGGCTCTGCGCCGCTACGCGACCGCGCTGCTGCGCCAGCGTGAGGCGGCCGACGACCTCGTTCAGGACACGCTGGAACGGGCGATCCGCGCATGGCCGCAGCGCCGCGAGGGCGATTTGCGGGCGTGGCTGTTCGCGATCCTGCGCAACCGCTACCTCGAAGGCGTCCGCCGCCGCCGGGGCATCGAGGTCGGCGTGGAGGCGCTGGACACGATCGCCGATTTGGGGGCCGATCCCGAGGCGGCTTTGGGCGCGCGGGACGTGCTCGATGGGATCGCCGCGCTTCCCGAGGAGCAGCGATCCGTCCTGCTCCTCGTCGCGGTCGAGGACATGTCCTATGCCGAGGTCGCCGCCGTGCTCGCGGTCCCCGTCGGCACGGTGATGTCGCGCCTCAGCCGGGCCCGGGGGCGGATGCGCGCCTTTCTCGATCTGGCCCCCACGATCGTCACTGGGCATCTGCGGAGGGTGAAATGACGGCGTCCGACCTGCGTCCCGTCGGCGAGGACGACCTGCACGCCTTCGTGGACGGACGGCTCGACCCGGGCCGCCGCACCGCCGTCGAGGCGTGGCTCGCCGCGCATCCGGAGGCTGCCGCCCGCGTCGCCGCCGATCGGGAGGTGCGGGACCGCCTGCGGGTGCGGCTCGCGCCCGTGGCGGAGGAGCCGATCCCCGCCCGCCTGCGCATCGCGAACCTTGCGGCTCCGCGCCGAATGGGCATCCCGCACTGGTCGACGAACGCGGCGGCGGCACTCCTGCTCGCCCTCGGGGGCGCGGCCGGGTGGGCCGGGCGCGGCGCCGTGCCGGGCCCGGGCGCGCCCGCCGAACCGATGACGCAGGCGGCCGTCTCCGCCTTCCGCACCTACGTGGTCGAGGCCGCCCATCCGGTCGAGGTTCGCGCCGACGGCTCGTCCGACCTCGTGCAGTGGCTCACCGCGCGACTGGGGCGGCCTGTCACCGTGCCGGATCTGCAGGCGCAGGGTTTCCGGCTGATGGGCGGCCGCCTGCTCCCCGCCGGGGACGGGCTGGCGGCCATGCTGATGTACGACGACGACCGGGGCACCCGTTTGACCCTCTACAGCCGGGCCGGGCCCTCCGGTGGCCGCGGCGTGTTTCGCTACGCCCGCGCGGACGACGTGGCGGCCTTCTCGTGGATCGATTCGGGCATGTCCTACGTGGTAACCGCCCGCACGGACGAAGCGCGGCTGCTTCGGGTCGCCCAGGCGGTCGATGCGCAGGTCTCGGGCCAACGCGACGGTGCGCGGTGACGCGCGCGTCCGGTGTGCATAGAGACACGACGGCCCCGCCTTACCTCCCCCGTCAGCCCAGGCCCTGCTGAGCCCGAGACGCCATGACCCTCGACCAGTTGCGGATCTTCGTGGCGGTGGCCGAGCGACAGCATGTCACCCGGGCGGCCGAGGCTTTGAATCTCGTGCAGTCGGCGGTCAGCGCCGCCGTCAACGCGCTGGAGACTCGACACGCCGTCAAGCTGTTCCACCGGGTCGGCCGGGGCATCGAGTTGACCGAGGCAGGCCGCGTCTTTCTCGGTGAAGCTCGCGCCGTGCTCGCCCGCGCCGAGGCGGCCGAACTGGTGCTAGCGGACCTCAGCGGCCTGCGGCGCGGCACGCTGGCCGTTCGAGCGAGCCAGACCATCGCAAGCCACTGGCTCCCCCGGCACCTCGTCGCCTTCCGGGCGGCCTACCCGGACATCGTCCTGCGGCTCGGCATCGGGAACACGGCAGAGGCCGCCGAGGCGGTGCAGGCGGGGACGGCGGAACTCGCTTTTGTGGAAGGCGCGATCGACGACGCCAGCCTGGGGAGCACCCCGATCGCCGAGGACCGGCTGGTGCTCGTGGTCTCGCCCGGCCACCCCCTAGCCGGATGCGCACGGCCGGAACCCGCCGATCTCGCTTCGGCCTCCTGGGTGCTGCGGGAGCCCGGATCGGGGACGCGCTCCGCTTTCGAGGCGGCGCTCGTTGCCTCGGGTATCGCGCCGGATGCGCTCGCCGTCGCCCTGGAACTGCCGTCGAACGAGGCCGTCCTCGCCGCCGTCCTGGCGGGGGCCGGCGCGAGCGTGCTGTCCGAAGCGGTGGTGGGACCCTCGCTGCGAACCGGCGCACTCGTCGCCGTGCCCCTCGCCCTGCCGACGCGGACCTTCCAAGTCCTGCGCCACAGGGAGCGTTACCGCAGCCGCGCGGCCGACACACTGCTCGCCATGATCCAAGCTGCCCCCTGACCGACTGCGCGACTCAGGCGACCTCGACCCGCACACGGTGCCACGAGGCGTTGAGATAGCCCTTGAAGTTCCACGTGTCGTCCGGCTGCGCCGGCTGGGTCTGCCCGGCCGAGTCCCAGGCGCGCACCGCGAGTTCATGTTCGCCGGGTGGAAGGTCCAGCACGATCTCCCAGAACGTCCAGGCGAAGGGCGCATCGGCCTCGTGGCCCAGCGTGGCCTGGCGCCAGGAGCGCCCGCCGTCGCCCGAGACGTCGACCCGCACGACCGCCCGGTCTCCTGCGATGGCGTACCCACGGACGGGCGTCTCGCCCGCGTCGAGCCGAGCCCCGCGCGGGGGCTCGCAGATCGCCGCGTTGAGCGGCATCGTCTCGATGGTGTGGCCTCGCGCCGGGTCGGCGGTCTCGGCTGTCACGTCCGGCGGGAAGAGCTTGTAGTCGTCGGCTTGCATCGGGTTGGCCGACGAATGGTCCTGCACCGTAATGCGCCGCAGCCATTTCGGGCTGCGCACCCCTGCGAAGCCCGGCACGACGGCGCGGGCCGGGAAGCCGTGCTCGGGTAGCAGCGGTGCCCCGTTCATCGCAAAGGCCAGTAGCGTCTCGCCGGCGAGCGCCTTGGCGAGGGGGATCGAGACGCCGTAGGGCCGGCCCTCGACTAGGTCGTGGCTCTCGAAGGCCACATGGAGGTCCGCTCCCGGCGTCACCCCTGCCGCCCGCAGGACGTCGCCGAGGCGGATACCCGTCCAGTCGGCCGTACCGATGGCCCCGCCATCCCAGGGATCGCCCGAAACCGGCGCCACCACCCGCAGGTCGGCGCGGCGGTTGCCGGCACACTGCATCGTCGCCGTGACGGTCGCCTCGGGAAAACGCGCGCGCAGATCCGCCAGGGACAGATCGAGAGGCATCGCCACCGCGCCGTCGACGGACAGGCGCCATGTGGCGGCGTCGATCTCCGGCAGGTCGCCGTGGGAGCGAACGTAGAAATCCTCCGCGGCGGTCCGGTAGTGCGCCCGCAGGCGGTCCAGCGGCGGCTCGGCATTGTAGGGCCGCTCGCCGTGGACGATCAGGCGCGCCATGCGCTCGGCTAAGCTCGGCATCGTGGCTCCTTCCGGGGAGAGGTCGGGGTTCAACGCATTCGGACGCACCGGGTGGCGCGCCCCGGTCAGGCGATGCCGAGCAAGCGGATCAGCCCGAGGCTCACGACGGTCAGGGCGGCGAGAGAGGCGACGACCGCTAGGGTGACGCGGGGTCCCGCCTTGACGACGCTGCGCACATCGACTCCGAGGCCGAGGGCCGCCATCGACACGATGGTCAGCCCGTTCGCCGTCGCGGCCATGGGGTGCACGGCCGCCTCGGGAATGAGCCCCGCCGAGCGGAGCCCCGCCAGGGTCAGGAAGGCGAGGATGAACCACGGCACCAGCCGGTGCAGCGGCACCCGGCTCGGGGCGGGGCGCTCCCCTTCCGTCAGGGACGGTGCAGCCGTGTCCGCCTCTCCCCGCAGCCGGCTCGCCCCCAGCGAGAGAGCCAGCACCACCGGCCCGAGCATCAGCACGCGGACCAGCTTGACCAAGGTCCCGACCTGGACGCTGAGGGCGGCCACGGGGGCTGTCGCGGCGAGCACCTGCGGCACGGCGTAGACCGTGAGACCCGCGAGCACGCCGTACTGCATCGGCGAGAGCCCGAGCAGTGGCACGAGCAGGGGCAGGCCGAGCACGACGAGGACTCCGAGCACGGCGGTGAACGCGATGGACGAGGCGACGTCCTCGCCGTCCGCGCCGATCACCGGGGCCGCCGCTGCGATCGCCGAGTTCCCGCAGATCGAGTTGCCGCAGGCGACGAGGATGGCGAGGCGCGGGGCCAGCCCGAGAGACCGGCCAATGCCGTAGCTCCCAGCGATGGCGAGAGCCACCACCCCTGCGATGCCGATGAGCAGTCCGGGCCCCGCCGCAAGCAGTGTACCCAGGCTCAGCGAGGCTCCGAGCAGGACGACGGCGATCTCCAGGACGGTCTTGGCGCCGAATGCGATACCGCGAACGAAGCGCGGCCCCGGGCTCCAGGCAGTACGGACGGCCGTGCCCAGCACGATGGCAAGAACGAGAGCTTCCAGCCAGGCTCGGCCGAAGAGATACTCCTCGACCTCTTCCAGGGCGAGGGCGACGGCTGTCACCGCGAGGCATAAAAACAGGCCAGGCAGGACAGGGCGAAGCGCTAACTTCGATGTCAGAAAGGTTGCTTGGGGCATGGCGCGGACACATCGTGGGCTTGATCTGCCCCAATCATGGCCGCAACAAACCGATCATTCCAACGGAACGTATCGAACGTTTTGATCGCATTATTTGATGATTTTCTGGCGTTCAGCAAACCTCGTTCCTTCATTGGAGGCGGCGCCGTAGAAATCAGTCATACAGAGTTCGTGAGAGCCCGACAGATCTCGGTTCTGGGGTTTCCGACGCGAACGAGCTAGTTTCAAACGGGCGTGTGTCGCCTGAACCACCACCAAAACTCAGAGCAGGCGCTGGTGAAGTCAGGTTCAATTTTTCCCACCAGCTCATTGAAGCGGATGGACCGATTTCGGCCAACTCCGGCTTCGTTAGCGGGCGCTATGAAACGGCTGAGTTGGTTTGTGTTCCGCCGGTCGGCTTTCGAGGGTTACACACAGTACAGACGACCGAATTACATCCGCTCCTTGATACCGACGCTTACGAGCCACCAGTTCACCGGGTAGCTCGTGAGGAATCCCGCCACCATCGCAAGCTGCATGGCGAACCAGAACTCGACTGAGTTCACCGGCGCCGCCCGCCCCGCGAGGACCGGGTAGAGCTGGAACTGCACGAGGGCCATGAGGCCGTACATGCCGAGCTGCCACGAGATCAGCGACAGGGTGTCGGCCTTGATGGCCGCGACCAGTCCCTTGCCGGGCGAAAGCCCCCGCATCGGCACGATGGCATAATACTGGAACACGACGCCCAGCGCGTAGGCGAAGACGAAGTCCAGCACCCAGACCGCGTACATCTTTTCCTCGAACAGCGAGTGCCAGCCGAACCAGACCGCCACCGCCGGCACGAGGAAGGCCAGCCACTCGGCGGCGACGTCGCCGAGCATGCAGCCGCTACCGCAGTGGAGCGCCCCCGTCCCGACCATCACCGGGAACGGGGTCTGCGTCATGTTCGGCGGCTTGTAGCCCCGCTCCATGGCGCGGTGGTGCGCCTCCATCGTGGAGAGCCGCCCGTAGCGGTAGTACGCCCAGACCACGGCCAGCGTGCCGAACAGGGCGCAGACCGGCCAGACGACGTTCATCACCGCCATGTGCTGCGGGTGACGGATCACCTGCACCGACAACAAGAGGGAGCAGGCGGCCCCGAGCAGGAGGGACGCGACGGCGAGGGCGTGAAGCCAGCCTGGGGCGGTGAAGGAGGCGCTCAATGGTGCACCGCCAGCATCCAGAGGGCCATGGCGACCATCATCACGTTCTCGGTCAGCGAGACGAAGCCGAGCGGCACCTTGCTCGACCCGCCGACGCAGGCGCACTTGATGTCCCTTTTGTCGATGTAGACCGCCTTGAACACCGAGACCGCCCCGATCGAGCCGATGAACAGCGCCACCGGGATCGAGATCCAGTTCAGGGCGCCCGCCACCATGAGGACGCCGGCGATGCCCTCCAAGAACGGGTAGGCGTAGGCGTAGCGGACCCAGCGCTGACCGAGAAGGTCGTAGCCCAGGAACATCGACGAGAAGCTCTCTACGTCCTGCAGCTTCAGGAGGGCCAGCACGCACATGCTGAAGGCGATGAACCACTCCGCCGCGCGCATCGTGAACGGCGTGCCGTAGACGGCTTGGCTCGCCGCCAGGGCCATGAGCGCCGTCATCGAGAACACCGCGATGACGGGGATGTATGTCGGCTTGTTCGGGTCGTTGGCGGGCTTACCGAAATGGCGCTGCAGGTCGTCGAAGCCGCCGACCCGCTCGCCGTTGATGAAGGTCTGCGGCGTCGACTTGACCCCGTGCTCGTCCGTGAACCGGTCGATCTCGTAGCGGGTCGTGAGGAAGTGGTCCTCGACCGCGAAGCCTTGGCGTTCGAGGAGGTCCTTGGCCTTCAGGCCGTAGGGGCAGGTGTGCTCTGGGGTGACCATCCGGTACAGGACGGCCTTGCGGGCGGGCGACGACATGGGTCTTTCCTTCGTTAGCGTCGGGGGTTGGCGGCGCTACTCGGCGGCCGCCCGATGGCGGGTCGGCTCCTCGACGGCCTCCACCCGGGCTTGGTTGCCCGGCGGCAGCGTCCAGCCCTTCACGAGTGCGTAGACGGCGGGGATCACGACGAGCGTCAGCGCGGTCGAGGAGACCATCCCGCCGATCATCGGGACGGCGATGCGCTGCATGACCTCGGAGCCCGAGCCGGTGCTCCAGAGGATCGGGACGAGACCGGCCATGATGGCGACGACCGTCATTATCTTCGGGCGCACCCGCTCGACCGCGCCGACCATGATGGCGCGGCGCAGGTCCGCCCGCGTCGGGGGCCGGTCCTCACGCGCGCACCTGGCCCGGAGCTCGTCCCAGGCGTGATCGAGGTAGACCAGCATGATCACGCCGGTCTCGGCGGCGACGCCGGCGAGCGCGATGAAGCCCACCGCCACCGCCACCGACATGTTGAACCCCATCCACCACAGCAGCCACACCCCGCCGACCAGGGCGAATGGCAGCGAGAGCATCACGATGAGCGTCTCGGTCAGGCGCCGGAAGTTCAGGTAGAGGAGCAGGAAGACGACGAGCAGCGTCAGAGGCACCACGATCCGCAGCCGCGCCTCGGCCCGTTCGAGGTATTCGTACTGCCCGCTCCACTGGAGGGTCGTGCCCTGGGGCAGCTTGACCTCGTCGGCCACGGCCTTGCGCGCCTCGGCGACGTAGCCGCCGAGGTCGCGCCCGGCGATGTCGACGAAGATGTAGACCGCGAGCTGCCCGTTCTCCGTGCGGATCGAGGTCGGGCCCCGCGTGAGCTCGACCTTGGCCACCTCGCGCAGGGGCACCGTGCCGCCGGCCGGAAGCGGCACCTGCACCTCGTCGGCGATGGCGCGCGGGTCCGAGCGGAAGGCGCGGGGGTAGCGCACGTTCACGGTGTAGCGCTCGCGGCCCTCGACGGTGTTCGTCACGGCCTGGCCGCCGAGGGCGGTGGCGATGACGTCTTGCACGTCGCCGACCATGAGGCCGTAGCGCCCGAGCGCCTCGCGGTCCGGCGTGATGTCGAGGAAGTAGCCCCCGATCACCCGCTCGGCGTAGGCGCTCGACGTACCCGGCACGTTCCGGATCACCGCCTCGACCTGCCGGGCGACCCCCTCCATCTGCTTGAGGTCTGTGCCAAGCACCTTGATGCCGACTGGCGTGCGGATGCCGGTCGAGAGCATGTCGATGCGGGCGCGGATCGGCTGCGTCCAGGCGTTCGAGACGCCCGGGAATTGCAGCGCGGCGTCCATCTCCGCCTTGAGGCTGGCGAGGGTGACGCCGGGCCGCCACTCCGCCTTGGGCTCCAGGGCGATGACGGTCTCGAACATCTCCATCGGCGCGGGGTCGGTCGCCGTGTTGGCGCGGCCCGCCTTGCCGTAGACCGAGGCGACCTCGGGGAAGGACTTGATGATGCGGTCCTGGGTGGCCAGCAGCTCGCCGGCCTTGGTCACCGAGATCCCCGGCAGGGTGGTCGGCATGTAGAGCAGGCTCCCCTCGTCGAGGTCGGGCATGAACTCCGAGCCGAGTTGCCGGGCCGGCCACGCGGTCGCCGCCAGGACGCCGACGGCGAGCAGGATGGTCAGCACCCGCGCGCGCAGGACGCCGGCGATAACCGGCCGGTACAGCCAGATGAGCAGGCGATTGAGGGGGTTGCGGTGCTCCGGGACGATGCGTCCGCGCACGAACACCACCATCAACGCCGGCACCAGCGTCACCGAGAGGAGTGCCGCCGCCGCCATGGCGAAGGTCTTGGTGTAAGCCAGCGGCCCGAACAGCCGGCCCTCCTGGCTCTCCAGGGTGAAGATCGGCAGGAAGCTCACCGTGATGACGAGGAGTGAGAAGAACAGCGAGGGGCCGACCTCGCTCGCTGCCTCGACGAGGATCTCGACGCGCGGCTTGCCGGGCGGCGCGCGCTCCAGGTGCTTGTGGGCGTTCTCGATCATCACGATGGCGGCGTCGATCATGGCGCCGACCGCGATGGCGATGCCGCCCAGGCTCATGATGTTGGCGCCGATTCCGAGCGCCTTCATGCCGGCGAGCGCCATGAGGATGCCTACCGGCAGCATCAGGATGGCCACCAGCGCGCTGCGCACGTGCAGGAGGAACACCACGCAGACGAGGGAGACGACGATGCTCTCCTCGACCAGCGTGTGCCGCAACGTGTCGATGGCCGCGTCGATCAGTTGCGAGCGGTCGTAGACCGGCAGGATCTCCGCGCCGGCCGGCAGGCTCTTGGCCACCTCCGCGAGCTTCGCCTTGACGCCGTCGATGACGCTGAGGGCGTTGGCGCCGAAGCGCTGCAGGACGATACCGCCCGCCACCTCGCCCTCGCCGTTCATCTCCGTGATGCCGCGCCGCTCGTCCGGCCCGAGCTCCACGCGGGCGACGTCCCGCACCCGCAGGGGCGTGCCGCCGGAGGTCTTCAACACGATGTTCTCGATGTCGGAGACGCCCTTCAGGTAGCCCCGCCCCCGCAACATGAACTCGAACTCGGAGAGTTCCACCGTACGCCCGCCGACGTCGGCGTTGCTCGCGCGGATCGCGTCCCGGAGCTTGTTGAGCGAGATGCCCTGGGCCCGCATCCGGTTCGGGTCGACGACCACGTTGTACTGCTTCACGAAGCCGCCGACGCCGGCGACCTCGGCCACCCCCTCGGCCCGCGAGGCCCCGAATCGGATCACCCAGTCCTGAATCGAGCGCAGCTCGGCGAGCGTCCGCTCCTTCGCCACCACGACGTACTGATAGACCCAGCCGACGCCGGTCGCGTCGGGGCCGAGCGTCGGCGTCACGCCGGCGGGCAGGCGGCTCGCCGCCGCGTTGAGGTACTCCAGCACCCGCGAGCGGCCCCAGTAAGGGTCGGTGCCGTCCTCGAAGATCACGTAGACGAAGGACACCCCGAAGAACGAGAACCCGCGGACGACCTTCGCCTTCGGCACAGTCAGCATGGCAGTGGTCAGCGGATAGGTGACCTGGTCCTCCACCACCTGGGGGGCCTGTCCTGGGTACTCGGTGTAGACGATGGCCTGCACGTCCGAGAGGTCGGGGATGGCGTCCAGCGGAAGGGTCCTGAGCGCCAGCACGCCGGCGGCGACGGCGAAGACCGTCCCGATCAGCACGAGGACGAGGTTGCGAGCCGACCAGGCGATGAGGCGCGCGATCACGGCGTGCCTCCCGCGCTCAAGGCCTGCCGCTCGTCCTTCGGGGCTGCCAGGGACTGGAGCGCCGCCTTCAGGTTGCTCTCGGCGTCGATCAGGAAGTTCGCCGCCGTGACCACCCGGTCGCCGGCGGCGACGCCGTCGCGGATCTCGGTGTAGCCCTCGCCGCGGACGCCGACCTTGACCGGCCGCGGCTCGAAACGACCCTCGCCGCGGTCGAGCAGGACGACCTGGCGCTCGCCGGTGTCGATGACGGCGTCGTCCGAGACCGCCACCACCGGCTTGGCGTCGCCGGTTGCGATCTCGACGTCGGCGTACATGTCGGGCAGGAGCGCGCCGTCCGGGTTCGGCAGCTCGATCCGCACCCGCGTCGCCCGGGTGTCGGGGTTCACCTGCGGGTAGATCACCGCGACCTTGCCGGCGAACGCCCGGCCCGGGGCCGAGCGCAGCCGCACGGTGACGGGTTGCCCCACACGCACCGAGGCGAGGTCGCGCTCGGGCACGTCGGCCAGCACCCACATCGTCGAGACGTCGCCGATACGGAACAGGGTGTCGCCGGCGGCCGCCTTCATGCCCTCGATGGCGGTCCGCTGCAGGACGAGGCCGTCCCGGGGCGAGGACCACGTGATGGTGACCTGACCGGCTGGCTTTGGACCGGACTGATTGAGAGGATCAGCCAGGACCGAAGGAGTCGGACATGCGGCGAGGTCAAAAGACGAGCGCGGAGCAGGTGGTGCTGAAGCTGCGGCAGATCG
>Ga0182232_1000220_pt1 | contig 15977 bp, 10 predicted proteins | sample G6R1MG_30_FD_155484 | JGI IMG/M metagenome (GOLD analysis project Ga0182232, IMG submission 155484) | Phyllosphere microbial comminities from miscanthus, Michigan, USA - G6R3_NF_07NOV2016_LD2 MG | ecosystem: Host-associated > Plants > Phyllosphere > Phylloplane/Leaf | place: USA: Michigan... | reverse complement strand
GCTCCTGCTTTTGCTGGCGGTACACCTCGGCCAGTATCAGGTGGGCCTGGGCGTTGCCGGGGTCGAGGCGCAGGGCCTGTTCGGCCACCCGGATGGCGTCGGGCAGGCGGTTATTAGCCGCGTACATTTCGGCCTGGGCCAGCACGTAGCGCGGCTCGGTAGGGTTGGCCGCAATCAGGCTTTCGCCCTCTTTCAAAGCCAGCGGCAGGTTGTTCTGCTTGAGGTAAATCTGCTGCTTTTTAAAGGAAATCTCGTCGAGGTCGCCAAACTGCTGCTGCGCTTTTTCGAGCGTGCTCAGCGCCTCAGGCAGCTTGTTTTGGGCCAGGTACAAGTCGGCCAGTTGAAATAGATAATTGCCCGTGCCGGGCACCTCGCGCACCAGCGTGGCGTAGGTGGCAGTAGCCGCGTCAAATTGCTTTTGGTTGGCCTGGGTTTGCGCCAGCAGCAGGTAATAATAGGCGTTTTTGGGGTCGAGCTGCACGGCCGCCTGGGCGTAGTTGGTGGCGTCGCGCAGGTTGCCGCTCAGCAGGTTGGCCTCGGCCAGCTTGTAGTTTACGGCGGCGTTGCCGGGGCTCAAGGCATAGGCTTTCAGCAGGCGGTCGAGGGCCTTGGGGTAGTCTTCGAGCGTGATGTATTTCACGCCGTCCACAAATAGCGCCTCGCTCACTTCTTTGTCCTTGGCCGTGAGCACGGGCGTGGCTGCGCGCTGCTTTTCGGCCTCGGCAGCGCGGCGCTCCAACTCGCGCCGCTCCTGGCGGCTCAGCTTGGTGGGCTTGCGGATGATGGCCGCGCTATCGGCCGGCGCGCCGCGCCGCTGCGCCTGGCCCGCGCCAGCCGACCCAACCAATAACAAAAACAGCAGACTGACAGCTACTTGACGCATACGCTAATTCGGGCAGGCTGAGGCCTGCTGCGCGAAAGTAAGGGGGGAATAAAGACGAACGACGCGACTCCGCCAGGGAGCCGCGTCGCTATTAACGTCAAAACGTACTAAAAAATCACACTTGCAGCACGTTATAATCGCCGAGGCTGAGGTCAGCGGCTTTGCTGGTCACGCTGGCGAAGTTGCCAATCATCGAATTGCTGATGGCGGCGTTCAGCACCGAAGCCGAGGTTTGCACGATGGAGTTCGACACGCGCGAGTCGCGCACGTTGCTCTTGTTGCCCACGCTCACGTGCGGGCCCACTACCGAGTTGGTAATCACGGCGTCTTCGCCAATGTACACCGGCTCGATAATCACCGAGTTAGTGATTTTGGCCGACGCGGCCACCAGGTTTTCGCCGCGCTCTTTCAGGTATTCGAGATAGCGCTGGTTGGTGAACACGGTGGCGTCTTTGTTGCCGCAGTCGAGCCACTCGGTTACCTGGCCGGGCACGAAGATGGTGCCCTTATTCTTCATGTTCTCAAGGGCGTTAGTGAGCTGGTACTCACCTTTGTCCTTGATGTCGTTGTCGAGCAGGTATTGCAGCTCGTCGCGCAGGTACGCGCCATCCTGGAAGTAGTAGATGCCGATGATGGCAAGGTCCGACACGAAGGTTTCGGGCTTCTCCACAAACTCCGTAATCTGGCCTTGCTCGTTCAGCTTCACCACGCCAAAGGGCTTGGGGTCTTCCACTTTCTGCACCCAGATGGTGCCGGGCACCGAGCTATCAAGCGTAAAATCAGCCTTGAACAGCGTGTCGGCGAAGGCCACTACCAGCGGGCCGGTCAGCGATTCTTTGGCGCACAAAATAGCGTGGGCCGTGCCCAGCGGCTCATCCTGGTAGCAGATGGTGCCTTTGGCGCCTACCGACTCCGCGATTTTAATCAGGCTTTTTTCCACCTCAGCCCCGAAGCGGCCAATGATGAAGGCCACTTCGTCTACTTGTTCACCGCACACTTTGGCGATGTCTTCTACCAGGCGCTGCACGATGGGTTTACCGGCAATCGGAATCAGAGGCTTGGGGACGGTGAGCGTGTGGGGGCGCATGCGCTTGCCCATGCCGGCCATCGGAACGATTATTTTCATGTTTGGGGGTAAAGGGTGTAAATGGGGGGGAACTTGGCTGTGTAAAGTAGGTATAATTTCCGCGCCGCTACGGCACAAAGAAACGGCCGAAGCCTATATAATTCAGCGCACTTCGCAAATTAGTCACGCAGCAGCTCGGCCAGCGTGGCCGGGTCGGCGTTGCCGCCGCTGAGGATGAGCACGGTATACCGGCTAGCGGGCAGGCTGGCGCGGTGGCGCAGCAGCGCGGCCAGCGGCAGGGCGGCCGTGGGCTCCACTACCAGCCGGGCTTCGAGCAGCAGGCGGCGGGCGGCGGCGCGCAGTTCGGCTTCGCTCACGGTCACCACATCGTCGGCGTACTGGCGCAGGTGCGCCAGCGTCAGCTCGCTCAGGGCCAGGGTACGCACGCCGTCGGCCAGGGTTCGGTTGGTGTCGGCGGCGGCCCACTCCACCACCCGCCCCGCCCGAAACGAGGCCTGCGCATCGGCCGCCAGCTCGGGCTCAACGCCAATTATTTTTACGCTGGGCTTCAATAGCTTGAGCGCGGCGGCCACGCCGCCCAGCAGCCCGCCGCCGCCCACCGGAGCCAGCACCAGTTCCACTTCGGGCAAATCTTCCAGTATTTCGAGCCCGATGGTACCCTGCCCGGCTATTACGTAGGCATCGTCGAAGGGCGGCACTAGCACGGGCGGGTGCGCGGCCTGGGCCAGCAGGCGGGCGGCCACAGTTTCGCGCTTTTCGTGGGCGGGGTCGTAGAGCAGCACCTCGGCCCCGAGCGCCCGCGTGGCCGCTATTTTGACCTCGGGCGCATTGGTAGGCATGATGATGGTGGCCCGAATACCCAGCTGGCGGGCGGCGTAGGCCACGCCCTGGGCGTGGTTGCCGCTGCTGTAGGCCAGCACGCCGCGCGCCCGCTCCTGGGCCGTGAGGGCCATAATGCGGTTGCCCGCGCCCCTAATTTTGAACGAGCCGATGGGTTGCAGGCTTTCGGGCTTCAGCCACACGGCTTCGCCGGGCAGCTCGGGTAGGGCGAAGGGCAGCAGCGGCGGGTGGCGGGCCAGGCCCAGCAGCCGCTGCCGCGCCTGCTCGATGTCGGCAAGGGAAACGAGGTTCATGCGGAAAAGGCGGCTAAAACGGCCGCGAGCGCAAAGTTGCCCCCAAAACTACCCGTGAGCCTTCGCCCTTCGGCGCGCCGTTCCGTACTTTGCCCCTATGAATCATTTCAATGAAATCGAAGCCGGCATCCAGAGCTTGTTTGCCGCCACCAACGCGGGCTTTACCAACGATGCCAGCGCCGGCCAGAGCCACCTCGGCACTTGGCTCAACGAGCTGCGCAGCAGCAACGACCCCGCCCTGCGCCCCGTAGCCCAAGAGCTCGAAGTGCTCAATAAAGCCATTAGCAGCAACGACCTCCCGGCCATGGCCAAGTCGTTTTACCAGCTCGGCCACCTCACCGCCACGGCTGCCCTGAGCCTGCACAGCTTCGCCGGCCTCGGCGACAAGCTGCGCGAGCTAAGCCAAAAACTCATCGCGGCCGGGGGCAATATCCACATCATCGCCCAGCAGCGCGGCCTCATCCACGCCGCCCCCGCACACCATTAATTGCTAGACTTGTTCCCAAATTAGAAGTCTTGTAAACGAGGGTCATGCTTCACTGCGTTCAGCATGACCCGTTTTTCGTTTTTTTAATTCAGAACAAGTCTAATGACTAATGGGTAGCAACTAGTGACTAGTTGCTACCCATTAGTCATTATTTACCCGTGCTGCCGTAGCCGCCCGCGCCGCGGGTGGTTTCGCTCAGGGTTTCGGTGGGCTGCCAGGCTATGGTTTCGTGGCGGGCCACCACCAGCTGGGCAATGCGCTCGCCGTCGCGCACGGTGAAGGGCTCATTGGACAGATTGACCAGCAGCACTTTAATCTCGCCGCGATAATCGGCATCGATGGTGCCGGGGCTGTTCACGATGCCGATGCCGTGCTTGTAGGCCAGGCCGCTGCGCGGACGCACCTGCGCTTCGTAGCCCACGGGCAGCGCGATGCTGAGGCCGGTGGGGATAAGCATTCGCTCCAGTGGGCCAAGCTCGATAGAACCATTCGGCAGGTCGGCCAGCAGGTCGAGGCCGGCAGCGTGCTCGGTTTGGTAAGCGGGCAGCGGGTGCCGCGAAGAGTTGATAACGGGAATTTCAAGCATCTGTCTTAAGCTGTTAGCTACTGGCTATTGGCTGCTAGCTACTCGTCAAACGAAAAAGCTAACAGCCAGCAGCTAGTAGCTAACAGCTTAAATTTTTACAGCGCAGCCATTTCCTCGCGCACGAAATCAGCGAGTTGGGTCAGGTATTCGGTGCTGAAATCGAAGCGGATGCCGGCCGCCGCGTACACCTCGCCAATGGGGCGGGTGTAGCCCAGCGCCAGCGCCCGCTGGTAGCCGGCCAGCGCGGCGGCCGGGTCCTGGCGGAAGTTGCGCCACACGGCAATGGCCCCGAGCTGCGCCAGCGCGTACTCGATATAGTAGAACGGCACTTCGTAGAGGTGCAACTGCTTCTGCCACAAGTACGGGCGAAATTCTTCGAGGCCGCGCCAGCTTACGCTGCGCTGGTTGAAATCCTGGAAAATCTGCGTCCAGCGCTGCTGACGCTGCGCGGCCGTGTGTGCCGGGTTTTCGTAAACCCAATGCTGGAATTTGTCGATGGTGGCGACCCAGGGAAAGGTTTCGAGCACACTTTCGAGGTGCGTTTGCTTGGCGCGGCGCAGCTCGGCGGGGTCCGAGAAAAACACGTCCCAGTGGTCCATGCTCATCAGCTCCATGCTCATCGAGGCCAGCTCGGCCACCTCGCTCGGCGGGTGCTTGTCGGCCGAGAGGGGCAGGCGGCGCGTGAGAAACGAATGCACGGCGTGGCCGCCCTCGTGCAGCATGGTCACCACATCGCGCAGCGACGACGTGGCGTTCATAAAAATAAACGGCACGCCCGTTTCATCGAGCGGGTAGTTGTAGCCGCCGGGCGCCTTGCCAATGCGGCTTTCCAGGTCGAGGTGGCCCATCTGGCGCATGGTGCCCAGGCACTGGCCCAAAAAGGGGTCGAGGCGGTGAAAAACCGTGATGGTCTTTTCCAGCAGCTCCTCGCCCGTGCGGAAAGGCGTGAGCGGCGGCTTGCCGCTGGGGTCCACGTCGAGGTCCCAGGGGCGCAGCTCGGGCAGCGCCAGCGCCTGGCGGCGCGCCTCGTCAAACTCGTCGATGAGCGGCACCACCGTGGCCCGAATAGCGGCGTGGAAGTTAAACGTGTCCTCGGGCGTGTAGTCGAAGCGCCCGAGCGCGGCAAACATATAGTCGCGGAAGTTGGCAAACCCCGCGTTTACGGCTACTTGGTGGCGCAGCTGCACCAACTCGGTAAAGAGCTGGTCCAAGGGCTGGCTGTCGCGCAGGCGGCGCGCCTGAATGGCCCGCCAGGCCTGCTCGCGCACGGGGCGCGACAGGCTCTTAAGGCGGTCGGCGGCGCGGGGCAGCGTTATTTCTTCGCCATCGAGCTGCACGGTCATGGCGCCCACGGTGGCGGCATACTGCTGCTGCTTGGTCGAAATCTCGGTTTTTAGGGCAATATTTTCTTCGCGGTAAATTTCCGAGGCGCGGCGTACCGAGCGCAAAAACACGCCGTAGCGCGCCTCATCGAGCGCGGGCAGGCTGGGCGCGGCCAGCAGCTTTTCGTTGAGGGCGTGGTCGTAGGGCGCTATTTGGGGCTCGATTTCCTGCACGAAAAACTGGAACGCCTCGGCATGGCTCGCGTCTTGCGTGTCGCAGGTCATGCGGATGTAGCGCCACGCGAGGTCCTCGCTCAGCATGGCTTCGAGCTCCGAGCGGTCGAGCAGCCACTGCTCCAGGGCAGCGGCGTCGGGCAGGGCGCGGGTTTGCAGCTCCTCAAAAAAAGGCTGGAGCGTAGCCCAGTCGGTCACAAAAAATTCTTCGGGTAAATAATGACGCGGCGGCCGCGCCGTATCAGTCGCCACCGAGGTGGCAGCGGTATCAAGCTCAGAAATCACCATAAAGAGTACGTACGCAAAACGATAGAGGAATGGCCGGCGCACCCGTGCCCAGCGCTCGCTCGTGGGCTGGAGGCCAGTGCAGCTGCTGCTCGGCAGAAAAGTAAGCTACGCCGGGCAATATAAGGTTGGCCGACGGCGAACGGCCTGGGGGCCTCAGCGGTTAGCTACGGCCGGTGCCCTCCTTAATACAAGATTATTTCTTCGCAAAAAGTTAAGCGAAGCATCCGTCAAGCTTAAAAAAAAATAGCCCGTGGCCGGGGCCATAGGCTACTTTTTTGCTGTCAAAAGCCCGTGCGTCGATTAGTCAATCTCAATCACGACATCGGCCGTGAGCGGATGGGCCACGCACGTCAGGATGTAGCCCTTGGCGATTTCCGCGTCGGAAAGGCCTTCGCGCTCGTCGAGGTGGATTTTGCCCGAGAGGCACTTGCCGCGGCAGGCGGTGCAGAGGCCGGCCTGGCACGAGTACGGCAGGTCGATGTCCTCATCCAAGGCCGCGTCGAGGATGGTTTTGCCGGTAGGCACGTCGATAACGTACTCGCTGCCTTCGTATTGGATGGTAACGCTGCGGCTGGTCACGGGGCCGTCGTCGGCGCCGGCCAGCACGTCGCCGTGGCTGTCGCCGGCCTCGGCCGAGTCGGCGGCGGCCACGAAGCTTTCGCGGCGCACGCGGCTGCTGGGCACATTCAGCAGCTCCAGCGCGGCCTGCGCCTCGGTCATCAGGCCCTCGGGGCCGCAGATGTAGTACTCGGCCTGCGGGGCCGGAAACTGGTGCCGCTGCTCCAGAATGCGCAGCAGCGTGGTGCGGTTGACGCGGCCCGTGTGCTGGTGCGGGCCGGCGGCGTGCAGCGGCTGGCTATACACATGCTCGACTTGCAAGCGGCCCCGGCTGCCGGCTTCGAGCTCGGCGAGCTGCTGCTTGAAAATTACGGAATCCTCGTTGCGGTTGCCGTAGATGAGCAGCACATGGCTCTGTGGCTCTTCGCGCAGCACGGCTTTTAGCATGCTCATGAGCGGCGTGATGCCCGAGCCAGCCCCGATGAGCACCAGCGAGCGGGCGGCCTTGGGGCTGGGCTGCACCACGAAGTTGCCGAGCGGCGGCAGCACTTCGTACTGCTGGCCTACCTGCACGGTATCAAGCAGGTAGTTGCTCACCAGGCCACCCAAAACACGCTTCACGGTTACGGACAGGCGCGGGGCCTCGGCGGGCGTGCTGCTGAGCGAGTAGGCGCGGCGCTCGGGGCGCTTGCCGGCGGGGTCGCAGGGCACGAGCAGGGTCAGGTACTGGCCGGGCTTGCTGGCCACGGGCTGGCGGTCGGGCCGCTCAAGGTGAATGGTAACGGTATCGGGCGTTTCCTGGGTGAGGGCAACGACGGTCAGCGTCAGATACGACGACATGGGCTAAAGCTTAACTGGAATAGAAGGGCAAATTTACGGCGGGGTGCAGCATAAGCTTTCGCTTGTGCCCACGTAGTGCACCTTTGTACGCACAAGCTAAAGCTTATGCTACATTCCCTCCTGGCGCGGCACCGCGCCGCCTTTGCCCCGGTGCTGCCCACGCTGGCCGGGCCGGTCGCCCCGCTCGATTTCACGGCCAATAACCCGCACCTCGCCCACCCCGAGCGCCTGCGCGACACGGCGCTTTTCGACCAGGTGGTACACCAGATGCTGGCAGAGCAGCACGCCGCCGCTGGCATCGGCGGCTACCTCGAAAACCGCGTTATCTACCGCCGCAGCCCGCATTTTGGCGATACCACCGAGGCCCGCTCGCTACACCTGGGCGTGGATGTGTGGGTGCCGGTCGGCACGCCGGTGGCCGCGCCGCTGCCCGCCACGGTCCACAGCCTGGCCGACAACGACCACTTCGGCGACTACGGCCCCACCATCATCTTGCAGCACGCGCTGGCAGGCGTCACCTTTTACAGCCTCTACGGCCACCTCACGCGCACCGACCTGCCGGGCTGGCAACCGGGCCAAAACATCGCCCAAGGGCAGGTTTTTGCCCACGTCGGCCCCTACCCCGAAAACGGCGACTGGCCGCCGCACCTGCACTTCCAACTCATTGCCGACATGCAGGGCCGCTGGGGCGACTTTCCGGGCGTGGCCCCGCCCAGCGAGCGCGCCTATTGGGCCGCGCTGTGCCCCGACGCCATGCTAATGTTTTAGAATACAACCTACTGCCCTAGCCCAGCGTGGGCAGCCGGCGCAGCAGCTCGGCCTGGTAGGTGCGGCCCACGGGCAGCAGGTGCTCGCCCACCTGCACCAGGCCGCGCACCGGGTCGAGGCGGGCCACGTAGTCGAGGTTCACGTAGTAGCTGCGCTGAATCTGGACGAAGCGGCTGGGCGGCAGGTGCTGCACCAGCTCGCGCAGGGGCATCCGCACCACTATCGAGCGCCCGGCCAGCAGCAGCCGGCATATTTTGTTATCGGCCTCCACGCACTGCACTTCGCTGAGGCGAATTTTCTCCAGCAGGCCGTTTTCTTTGACAAACAGCGTATCAGAAGCCGGGGCCGGCACTTGACTGAAGCCGACCTCCACGGGCGCTATTTTGGCTTGAAAATTACTAAGAGCCAGCATAATCGCACGCTGCAAAGCCGCCGGCTCCACGGGCTTGATGAGGTAGGCGGCGGGGCCGACCAGCCGGGCGGCGGCAAAGGTCTCGTCGTCGGCGCAGGAGGTGAGGAACAGCAGCGGCACGGGGCGGTGGGCCAGCAATTGGGCGGCCAGCGCAATGCCATCGACCGGGCCGCGCAGCTGCACGTCGAGCAGGGCCAGGTCGATGGTTTCGGTGCGGTGCAGGGCCAGGGCAATGCGGGCATCGGGCGCGGGGCCGATGGGCTCGTGGCCCAGGTCTTGGAGCGCGGCTTCGAGCTGCTCGGCATAAAGCGGCTCATCCTCAACTACCAGCACGCGCACGGGCATTTCCATATACTGCTCTTACCTACGCACCTACACCAGCGACGCGGCGGCTACCGGCAAAAATACATCGGCCGGGGCGGGCGCGGCCGGCAAGGTTAGGGCGGCCGTGGTACCCGCGCCAAGCTGGCTACTCAGCACCAGCTGCCCGTGCTGCGCGTGGGCAAAAGCCCGGCTCAGGCGCAAACCCAGGCCCGTGGGCCCGCGGCGGCCAGGTGCCGGCTGGCCCACGGCCGCCAGCCCCTGGGCGTGGCGCAGCTGCGCGGCGGCCATGCCCGCGCCGGTGTCGCGCACTTGCAGGCTGAGGCCGCCAGCTGCGGGGGCGGCCGCCAACACCACCTGGCCGCCGGGCGGCGTGGCGCGCAGGGCATTGCTGAGCAAGTTGCGCAGGATGGTGCTGGTCATGTGGCGGTCGGCGAGCACGTAGCCTTCGGCGGTTTCTACGTGCAGGTACACGTCGGCGGCTTCAGCGCTGGGCTGGTAGAGGGTGGCGGCTTCGGCCAGCAGGGCGGCCACGGCCAGCGGCTCGGGGTGGGCTACCAGCTCGCCACGCTGGGTGAGGGCCCAACTCAGCAGGTTATCAAGCAGGCCGCGCAGGCCCTCGGCAGCCTGGCGCACGCGGCCGCCCAGGCCCGCCAGCCGGCCCATGTCGTGCCGCTCGATGTAGCGGGTCATCAGGTCGGCCAGGCCCGAAAAGGCGACCACGGGGCTGCGCAGGTCGTGGGCCACCAGCGCATACAGGCGGTCTTGCTCGGCGCGGGTGGCGGTCAGCTCTTCATTTTGGTGCGTAAGCTGGGCCTGGCTGCGGCGCAGCCGCCACGCCAGCGTGCCCGAGGCCACCAGGCCCGCCGCCACGGCCAGTAGCAGCCCGCCGGCCAGCCACAGGTACTGGCGCTGGCGGTGGGCTTCGGCCTGTTGCAGCAAATTACGGTGGGTCAATTCCTTGAGCTGGTTGCGCTGGCGCTCGGCCTCGAACTGCACTTGCAGCCGGGCCAGCGCCTGGCGGCGCTCGGCCGATTGCACGCTGTCGAGCAGCGCCTGCCCGGCGCGGGCCAGGCGGTAGGCTTCGAGGCCCTGGCCCTGCGCCGCCTGGGCCTCGGCCAGCAGCTGGTAGCCCTGGGCGGCCAGCCCGGTGGCGTGCAGCGGGCGGGCGGCGGCCAGGGCAGGGCGCAGCAGCCGGGCGGCCTCGGCGGGGCGCTGCTGGGCCAGGTGCACGGTGGCCAGGCCCAGGCGCGTTTCGACTTGGCCAAACTGGTTGCCCGAGCGCCGGTAGAGGCCCAAGGCCTCGCGCTGGCAAAGGGCCGCCGAATCGTACCGGCCCGCCAGCGTGTGTACGTCGCCGAGGTTATTGAGGCAAGCCGCCAGCTTGTCATCGGGCGGCAGGCGGCGAAACGTGGCCAGGGCCAGCCGGGCGTAGCGGGTGCCCAGCCGGGCGAGCGAGTCGGGAGCCGGCCGGCCCGAGCGCCGCCAGGCGTAGTAGAGTAAGGCCAGGTGGTTTTGCACCATGCCCAGGTCGGTGGGCGTCACGGCGTGCTGGTGGTGCTGCATCCGGCTCAGGGCCAGGCGAAAATATTTTTCGCTTTCGGCAAAATCCTGCTGCCCCACGGCCAGCCGGCCCAGGCCCAGCAAGGCCAGCGTGAGCTGCCGGGCAGCCCGGGGCTCGGCCTCGGCCCGGCGCACGGCCTGCTGGTAGTAGCTACTGGCCGCCAGCTCGTCGTGCTGCAAGTAGGCCGCCCGCGCCAGCGCATTGAGCAGGTACACCTCGCCCAGCCGGAAGGGCAGCCGCCGCGCCAGCCGCAGCCCCTGCTGGCCGTAGGCGAGCGCTTGCACGGTATTTTGGATGCCCAGCTGCCAGCACAAGTTATTGAGCAGCAGCACGCGGCTGGTATCGGCCGGGGCGGTGGCCAGCTGGCGGCGCAGGTCGGCCACGGTGGGCGGCGGGGGCCCGGCCGCCCGGGCCCCCGCCTGCCCGGCCAGCCCTAGCAGCAAACCCAGAAAAAAACACCGGCCGGAAATCATAAAAACAGGGCTTTTTGCCTTAAAACTTACTTAGCCAGCCACTAGCCGACGCTACTCGCTCCCTAAAAGTAGCAGTTTGCACCCAAAATCGTGCAGCTTGCGCGGCGGGTGCCGCGCCCGCCGCGCTGGGCCCGAACTTGGGAACTAGCCCTGGGCCGCCCGCACTACCGCCCATGTTTCTCCCCTACCCTTTTAGCTTTTGCCTTATGCTCAAAAAACTACTGACCAAGCCGCCGCATTGGCTGCGCCGCCTCGCTGGCCCGGCCCTGCTCGCGCTGGCCGGGCTGGGTGCGCACGCCCAGACGACGACGACCGTTTTCAGCGAGGACTTTGAAGGTGCTACCAACGGCTTTACCCTCGAAAACGGCACCCAGAACAACCAGTGGGCGGTGGCCAGCACCGGCGGCAACGGGCCGACCAGCCCCGGCACCAGGGCCGCCTACATCAGCAACGATTTTGGCGCCAGCAACGCCTACAACATCACTTCGGCCTCGACCGTGCACCTCTACCGCGACGTGGTGCTGCCGGCCGGGCAGGCGGCCATGCAGCTGAGCTTTGACTGGCGGGGCGTGGGCGAAGGCACCTCGGACTACCTGCTGGTGCAGGTGGCGCCCACCACCTTCGCGCCGGTGGCGGGCACCGTGCCGGCCACAACCAGCGCCACGGTGCTGGCCCAGCTCAATGTGCAAGCCAGCTACACCCGCACCACGCTGGTGCTGCCGGCCAGCCTGGCGGGCACTACGCAGCGCCTCATTTTTACGTGGACTAATAATGCTTTTGGGGGCACCCAGCCGCCGGCCCTGGTCGATAACATCGTGCTGACCACCCGCGCCGCCGCGCCGCTGAGCGCGGGCGCCTACACCATCAACAGTGCCCTGCCCACGGCGGGCACCAACTTTGCCAGCTTTGCGGACGCGGCCAGCCGCCTGAACCTGGACGGCATCAGTGGGCCAGTAACCTTCGCCGTATCGGGCGGGCCTTATACCGAGCAGTTTTTGCTGGGGCAGGTTTCGGGCGCCAGCGCCACCAACACCATCGTGGTGAACGGTGGCGGCAGCACCATCCGCTACGCCTCGACGAACAACACCCAGCGGGCGGTGGTGCAGCTCAACGGCACCGACTACACGACCATCAGCAACCTGGTGATTGATGCCACGGGCGGCGCGGCAGGCGGGGCCACCTACGGCGTGGGCGTGCTGCTGACCAACGCGGCCGACAACGACCAAATCATCAATAACACCATCACGGCCGACGGCACTTCGGCTTCGAGCAATTTTGCGGGCATCGCGGTAAATGGCTCGACTGCCAACGCCACGGCCACCGGCAACTCGGCCAATAACCTGCTCGTGCAGGGCAATACCATCGCGGGGGGCTACTACGGCATTACGCTGAATGGCAACAGCGCCACGGCCCAAAATACCGGCAACGTGGTGCGCAACAACACGCTAACTGACTTCTACAACTACGGCATCTACGCGGGCTTTCAGCTGGGGGCGCAGCTGGTGGGCAACGACATCAGCCGGCCGCTGCGCAACAACGTCACCAGCTTCTACGGCATTTACGTGGCGGGGCAGTGCAACGGGCTGGCCATTGAGAAGAACCGCGTGCACGATGCCTTCGGCAGCAACCAGGCTTCGGTGAGCCAGCTGTACGGCATTTACCTGGCCGGCAACGGCAGCACCTCGACCGTTGCCAACGACATCGTCAACAACGTGCTCTACAACCTTTCGGGCGCGGGCACGCAGTACCTCATCAACTCGGGCTCGGCCTACAGCCGCATCTACAACAACACGCTGGTTTCGGACGACCAGACGGCCAACTCGACGTATGTCACTTACGGCATTTATACGTCGGGCAACTACTCCGATATTAAGAACAACGTCGTGCGGCTAACCCGCGCCGGCACGGGCGCCAAATACGGGGTGTACGTAGCCAGCCTCACAACCATCAACTCCATCAACTACAACGATTGGTACGTGCCCAATGGCAACGTGGGCTACTACAACGCCGCCTTTGCCACGCTGGCCAACTGGCAAGCGGCGGGCGGCGGCGCCTTCGACCAAAATAGCGTGGCCGTGGACCCGCTGTTTGCCAATGCCAGCACCGGCAACCTACGGCCCGCCGATGTGGCGCTCAACGGCAGCGGCACGCCGCTGGCCCGCGTTACCGACGATATTACGGGTGCCCCGCGCGGAGCGGTGCCCGACCTGGGCGCGTATGAGTTCAGCCCCATCGCGCTCGACCTGCTGCCCGCCGGCCTGGCCGGGCCGGCCACTACCTCGGCGTGCTACGGCACCGCCGAGCCCGTGAGCGTGCTGGTGCGCAACAGCGGCACTACTACCCTCACTTTTGCCACCAGCCCGGCTACCGTGACGGTGGTAGTGACCCCGCCCACGGGGGCGGCCCAAACCTTTACGACTACCGTGAGCACCGGCACGCTGGCCAGCGGCACCACGCAGGCCGTCACCTTGCCCGGCACCCTGAATATGAGTGTGGCGGGCACGTACAGCTTTGCCATCACGGCCACCGTAGTGGGCGACCTCAATACCGCCGACGACGTGCTGCTGCCCGCGCCCACCCGCACGGTAGTAGCCCCGGTGGCGGGCGCGCTCACTTCATCGGCTTCTGATTTTTGCGTGAGCGGCACGGCCGTGCTTACCCTGGCGGGCGCGGCCAATGGCAGCTTGCAGTACCAGAGCAGCAGCAGCGCCACGGGTACGTTTACCGACGTGGCGGGCGCTACCACGGCCAGCTACATCTCGCCCATCCTCACCAGCACTACCTACTACCGCGTGCGAGTGGGCTGCAATGCCAGCGTAGTGTACAGCAACGTGGTCGGCATCGTGGTAACCAACCCGCAGCTTACGGCCGCTACTTCGCCACTCAGCATTTGCGCCGGGGCCACGGCTACGCTCACGGCCACGGCCAACGCCGGCAGCACGGTGCGCTTTTATGCCACCGCTACCGGTGGCACGGCGCTGGCCAGCTCTGCGGCTGGCAGCTACACCACGCCCGCCCTCACGGCCAGCACCACCTACTACGCCGCCGCTACTACGGGCGGCCCCGAAACCGTGGGCGCCGCGGCCTACACCAGCACGGGCCAGACGCCCAGCACGGGCGGGGCGCTGCTGTTCACGGCCACTGGCAGCTGCACGCTGAGCAGCGTGACGGTGTACCTGAATGCCGGCCAGGCGGCGGGCACCGTTACCATCGACCTGCGCGCGGGGCGCATTGGGGCGGTGGTCAATGGCCAAAGCACGGCTTTTGCGGTGCCAGCCGGCCCCAGCACGGGCACGGCCGCCTACGTAATCCCGCTAAACTATACTGTGCCGGCCGCCGGCCAGTACTCGCTCTATATGCCCAGCGCCACCCAGGGCGGCCTGCTGCGCGACAACGCAGGCGCCAACCTGACTTATCCCTTCTTGTCGCCCAGCGGCCTAGTCAGCATTACGGGGGCTCCCATCAATGGCTTTTACAACTATTTCTACAACTGGCAGATTACCAATGAGTGCGCCAGCGCCACCCGCACGCCCATCCAGGTGAATGTGACGCCCGTGCCCACTGCCACGCTCACGGCCGCCACGCAGCCCAATGGCACCGTGCTGCTCACGGCCGCGCCGGTGGCGGGTGCTACCTACCAGTTTTTCCGCAATGGCAACTCCGCAGGCGCTGCTAGCACCACCAACACGCTGCTGCTGCAAAGCGCCGCCCTCAACGGCAATTACACGGTCGTGGTGACGAACAGCGGCTGCGCCTCGGCGCCTTCGGCCGCCGTGGCCGTTACGGTCACGGGCACGCGCACGGCCTCGCTCAACGGCGTGAGCCTGCTCGTGTACCCCAACCCCACGCCCGACGGCCGCCTCACCCTGGCGCTCGCCGGCCCGCAGGCCAAGGCCGCGCAGCTCGACGTGCTCAACGCGCTGGGCCAAGTGGTGCAGCGCCGCCCGCTCGCGCCCGGCACCGCCCCGCTGAGCTTGGCCGAGCTGGCCCCCGGCGTGTACACGCTGCGCGTGCACACCGAGCAGGGTATTTTGACCCAGCGCGTAGTGCGCGAGTAGCGCGGTTGGTTAAGTAATGCCAAAAAGCCCGGCTGGTAGCGTACCAGCCGGGCTTTTTGGTTATTCAAACAGCATGTACTAGCACCATGCACGGCCTTCACCGCCTACTTCTCCCGCTCTATCGTGTAGTTTATCAGCGCCTCCAGGGCCGTGCGGGCCGCCGACTCCGGGAACTCGTGCAGGATGGCCAGTGCCTCGTCGCGGTAGCGCTCCATGGTGCGCACGGCGTAGTCGAGGCCGCCCGATTTTTTGACGAAGTCGATGACCTGCTGCACGCGCTCGCGGTGGCCGGCGTTGTTTTTGACGTTGTAGATAACGCGGCGCTTGTCGAGCCAGCTCGCCTGCTGCAAGGCGTAGATGAGCGGCAAGGTCATCTTTTTTTCTTTGATGTCGATGCCCACCGGCTTACCAATTTCCGCTGTACCGTAGTCAAACAGGTCGTCTTTTATCTGAAACGCCATGCCCACTTTCTCGCCAAAAAGGCGGGCGCGCTCCACTACTTCCTTACTCGCGCCCACCGAGGCCGCGCCCACGGCCGTGCAGGAAGCGATGAGCGAGGCGGTTTTTTGGCGGATGATATCGAAGTAAATATCCTCCGTGATGTCCAGCTTGCGCGCTTTTTCGATTTGCAGCAGCTCGCCCTCGCTCAGCTCGCGCACGGCGCGATTCACGATTTTGAGCAGGTCGAAGTCGTCGTTTTCCAGCGCCAGCTGCAAGCCGCGCGACAATAAATAGTCGCCCACCAGCACGGCTATCTTGTTCTTCCAGAGTGCGTTGATAGAGAAGAAGCCGCGACGGTAATTGCTTTCGTCCACCACATCGTCGTGCACCAGCGTAGCGGTGTGCAATAATTCGATGAGCGCCGCGCCGCGAAAGGCGGCCGGGTCGAGCGGGCCGGCGGGGTCGGCGGCGGCGGTGCGGGCCGTCAGAAACACGAACATGGGGCGCACCTGCTTGCCTTTG
>Ga0182232_1000219_pt1 | contig 15981 bp, 17 predicted proteins | sample G6R1MG_30_FD_155484 | JGI IMG/M metagenome (GOLD analysis project Ga0182232, IMG submission 155484) | Phyllosphere microbial comminities from miscanthus, Michigan, USA - G6R3_NF_07NOV2016_LD2 MG | ecosystem: Host-associated > Plants > Phyllosphere > Phylloplane/Leaf | place: USA: Michigan... | reverse complement strand
GAATGCCCGCCTGAATTTCGATGCCGGCCCCGATCTCGGTGCCAAGGGCTCGGCCCGGATTTCGCGGATCGGCACCGACCGCCGCCTCATCCTCGATCTCGCCTCACGCATCGAGGGCTTGCTGCCTGGCCCGGCCGCGGCCGTGTTCTCGGGCACCACGAAGCTCGAAGGGGCGTTGCGTTTTTCAGACAGCGGCGCCTTCGGCATCGACCGCCTTGATCTTACTTCGCGCACGGCCCGGCTGGAGACGCGCGGCACCCTCACGGCCGATCGGGTGGCGGATTTCACCGTCGCGGCCCGCGCCGTGCCGACGGAGGGCGGGATCACCAAGGCGGCCGACGCCGAACTCGACAGCCTGGTGTTCGACGGCAGCTTGAAAGGCCCCATCGCCCGTCCGGCCGTGAACGGCGTGCTCAGGGCCGCCGGCCTGCGCGCCGACGGCAATCGCCTCGACCGGGTCGACGCGAATCTCGCCATGCTCCCCGCCGGTTCCGATCCGCAATCGGGCCGCTTTGCCCTCAGCGCCGATGCGAAGGTCGAGGGCCTCACCCTCGCCGATCCGGCCTTGCGCCGCGCCATCGGATCGCGGGCCGCCCTCACCCTGCGCGGCACCCTTCAGCCCACGGGCCTCGTGGAGGTCGCCCGGTTCGAGGTCGAGGGGCCGACCGCCCGCGCGACCTATGCGGGGACCCTCGGCCAGAACACGCTCGCGGGAACCGTCGAGGCGGCGCTCTCGGATCTCGCCGCGTTCTCCGATCTCGCCGGCCGTCCCCTGGCCGGCAGCCTGACCGCGACAGCCAAGCTCGGGGGTGATCCCGCCCGCAAGGCCGTCACCGCCGACGTCGACGCCCGCGCCGACGGGCTCGCCCTCTCCGTGCCGGCCCTCGACGGGTTGCTCGGCCGTGCGCCGCGCTTCACCGGACGCCTCGCCCAGGTCTACGACGGTTACACCTTCGATGGCGCCCGGCTTGAAGGTGCCGAGATGACCGCCCGCCTCGACGGGCGCGCCACCGCACGCCTCGCCGATGCCAAGCTCGTCGTCGACCTGAAGGATCTGTCCGCCGTCGATGAGACGCTGTCCGGCCGCACCCTCCTCGATGGACGCCTGACCGGGAGCCTCGAGAAACCCGACCTGACGGCGACGGTGACGGGCGACGATCTGCACGCGCAGGGGCGCCCCATCCGGACTCTCCGCCTGGAGACCGCCCTGCGCGATCTCACCGGCGCCCTCGACGGCACCGTGCGCCTCACGGGCGACGTCGCCGGCAAGGCCCTGCGCGCCGACGCTCACCTCACCCGCGCGGCCCGGGATTGGGCATTGGACCGCCTCGCCTTCTCCCTCGGCTCCGTGGCGGTCACCGGCAACGCGCGGGCCGACACCGAGTCCTTCCTCACGGAGGGAAGCCTGACGGTATCGGCCGCCAATCTCGATGATCTCTCGCCCCTGGTGTTGAGGCCCCTGGGCGGCAGCCTCGAAGCCGCCGTCACCCTCTCGCGGGCCGGCGGGCGTCAGGATGCGGCGATCCGTGCCAAGGGCGCATCCCTGCGCGCGGGTGCCATCGGCCTTGCCCGCCTCGACGCCGATCTCACCGGGCGGGACCTCCTCGCGCGCCCGGTGGTCGATGGGCGCGTCAACGCCGACCGCCTCGTGGTGTCGGGGGAAACCCTCGATACCGTGAGGCTCGTCGCCGTGGGCACGCCGAGCGCCAGCGACATCACCCTCACCGCTAAGGCGCGGGGCTTCGACCTCGACGGCGCCACCCGCCTCGTGCCGGCGGATCGGACCCGGATCGAACTCGCCCGCTTCTCCGCCGCGCGCGGCGGCGATCGCCTCGCGCTGGCCGGTCCCGCCACCATCACGCTCGCGGACGGCGGCGCCCTCATCGACAACCTTGTCATCGCTGCCGGTGCCGGCCGGGTCGCCCTGTCGGGGCGCGCCGGCCCCCGCCTCGATCTCAAGCTCGCCCTGCGCGCCGTGCCCCTCGCCCTCGTGCGGATCGCCTCCCCCGGCCTCGCCCTCACCGGAACCCTCGACGGCGAGGCCGATCTGCGCGGAACGACGGAGCGGCCGGACGGGCATTACGCTCTCACCGTCGCCCGCCTCGTGACGCCGGAGACCCGCAAGGCTGGACTGCCGCCCATCGACGCGAAGGCGAGCGGCACCCTGTCCGAGGGCCGGGCCGGCATCGAGGGCCGGGTCTCGGCGGGGCGTGGCGCCGAGATGACGGTCTCGGGCTCCGTGCCGGTGGCGGCCGGCGGCACCATCGCCCTCAAGCTGAGGGGCACCCTGGAAGCGGCGCTCGCCAACTCCCTCCTCAGCGTCGGCGGGCAGCGCGTCGCCGGCCGTATCGCCCTGGACGCCGGCGTCACCGGCACCCTCGCAGCGCCACGCGCCGAGGGCGCCGCGACCCTCACCGGCGGGTCCTTCACCGATCCCCTCCAGGGGATCCGGCTCACGAACGTCGAGGGCCGGGTCACGGGGCGCGGCGACACCCTGGTGGTCGAGCGGCTGACGGCGCTGACCCGAAACGGCGGCACCCTGCGGGCCGACGGTCGCGTCGCCCTGCAACCTGCGTCGGGCTTTCCTGGGAGCCTCCGGCTCACCGCCGAGCGGGCCGAACTTGTGTCGAGCCCGCTCATGACGGCGGTGGCGAGCCTGAACCTCGCCCTGAGCGGTCCCCTGGCCCGCACGCCGAAGATCTTGGGGCGCGTCGATCTCGTTTCCGTCGACGTCACGGTGCCGGATCGTCTGCCGGCGAGCGTGAAGCCCCTCGATGGCGTGCGCCACGTCAACACCCCGCCTGAGGTCCGCGTACGCCTCGCCGCTCGCGCTGACCGCAAGGCCGCCGTCGCGGCGGCCGGACGGCAGCGGGGCAAGGCCGCCGTGCCCTTCGACGCCACCCTCGACGTGGCGGTGAACGCGCCGAACCGCATCTTTGTGCGCGGGCGGGGCATCGACGCCGAACTCGGGGGCGCCTTACGCCTCACCGGCTCCTCGCGCGACCCCGTGGCGACGGGCGAGTTCGAGATGCGGCGCGGCCGCCTCAGCGTGGTCGGGCAGCGCCTCGACTTCACCCGTGGCCGCTTGACCTTCGGCGGCGAGATCGCGCAGCCCGACCTCGACTTCCTGGCCGAGACCAAGGCCGCCGAGATCACGGCCCGCATCGCCGTTACCGGCCCGGCGAGCCAGCCCGCGTTCACGATCACCTCCGACCCGTCCCTGCCGCAGGACGAGGTGCTCTCACGCCTCCTGTTCAAGAAGGCGTCCGGGGGCCTGTCGCCGTTCCAGGCACTTCAGCTTGCCCAGGCCGTGGCCCAGTTCTCCGGGGGCGCCGGGGGCGTCGACGTGTTCGAGCAGGCGCGTAAGGGCCTCGGCCTCGACAGCCTCGACATCTCCACGGGGGCGAGCGGCGGCCCCGCGGTGGGGGCCTCGCGCTACCTCAGCGACAAGCTCAGCGTCGGGGTGAAGGCCGGGGCCAAGCCCGCCGACACGGCGGCCACCGTCGATTATGACGTGACGCGCCGGATCAAGATCCAGGGCGAAGCCGGCAGCGACGGGCGTACGGCCGTCGGCGTCGGCGCCGAGTGGGAATATTGATCCGCGGGTCGGGTGGAGGCCCTCAGCGCATCAGCCAGAGGGACTGCCCGAACCCACTGAGCGGGACGTGGAAACGGGTCACCAGCACGATGGCCCACAGCAGCCCAAGGACGCTCGTCAGTCCGAGCAGCATGATCTCGGCGCGCTCATGCAGGCGATTTCGCGCGTTTCGTGCGGTCAGGGGGCTCGTCTCGTGTCCGTTGCGCGCCATCCGGTCTCCTTTCGTTTCACAAACCGCCACGGGGGCGGCCTCAGGAACTTGCAAGGCCTACGCCAGACCCCGCCGCTGAACCGCCCATCACCGGAGTCGCATCGTGCCCGCCCGACCCCTCCTGTTCTTCCCCGATCCACGCCTTCGCCTGCCGGCCGCGCCCGTCCTCGCCTTCGACGCGGCCCTCCGGTCGGCGGCGGAGGATCTGTTCGAAACCCTCAAGGTGGTCTCGGCCCTGGGGCTCACCCTGCCCCATCTCGGCCTCCTTCAGCGGGTGATGGTGGTGCGCCTGGAGCCCGACGAACCGGCCGTGACCTACGTGAACCCCGAGATCGTCTGGGCTTCGCCCGAGCGGGCGCCGCAGATGGAAGGCAGCGTCTCGATGCCGGGCGTCATCGACCGGGTCGACCGCGCCACCCATGTGCGCCTGCGTTTCCACGATCTCGACGGTTCCGTGCACCAGGAGAATGCGGAAGGATTCCGCGCCGCGTGCCTGCAGCACGAGGTCGACCAGCTCGACGGCATCTTCTGGATCGACCGTCTGTCGCGCCTGCGCCGAGACAGGGCGGTGAAGCGATTCGCCAAGCTGGCGCGACCGGGCTGAACCTCCTGTTCCGCCGCGATTCCGTGCGTGATACGCAGGTAGGATGCGCTTCGCTCTTCCGACGCTCCTGTCCGTGATCCTGGGAAGCTCCGCCCTTCCGGCACTGTCGGCTCCCGCGGCGCCGCCCGTTATCGGCTGCGCCTCTCTGGCCAATCTCCGCATCCTCCTGCGGCAGACGGGCGCCGATCCGGTGAAGACGGCAGCACTCTTGTCCGACAGCAAGGCGGACCACCTTGGATGTGCGATCCTCGGGCGCGACGCCGTCACAGCCTTGGCGGATCACACCGCCCTCGACGGCAGCGCCTACGATTGCGTTGCGGTTCGCACCACCAGCGTTTGCCAATGGACGGTCGCTGGTTCTGTTACCCTGCCCGAGCCGGGGCGCGCCGCGCGCCGGGGGACGGCCGATGCCGGCAAGGCCGCGAAGGATAAGCCCTCACGATGAGCCGTTCCGCCCAATATCTCGCAACGCTGCTCCTGGTGCTGGCCGGGGGAGGCACGGCTGATTCGGCGCCGGACAGCCAATCGGTCGTCGCCTGCGAAACCCTGGTCGGCCTTCGCGTGCTCATGGGCGACGGCGCCTCCGATCACGCCTCGGCCATCTCGCGCCTGCCCAGCCATCCGGCCTGCCGGCTCGTTTCGCGTGACCGCGTCGGCGTAGCAGAGCACAGGGCGATGGTGGGCGGCGCGCCGTTCGAATGCCTCGTCATCCGCGACGAGACCCGCTGCGCCTGGGTCCTGCCCTGACGCCAAGAGGCTGCGCGCGACCGGCCGAATGGCCGGTCGCGGCCGGGCATCAGGCGTTCAGGGGCGCGCCGATCCGTGCGCGCAGCTGGTGGCGCAGGTTCTGATTGGCACTGGTATCGGCGTCCAGTGCCGACATCAGGCGCAGGAGACGGCTGATGGGGGTCGAGCGGTCACGGACCGCCGCGTCGATCTGGTCCTGCAGCGTCGTCTGCTCGCAGGGAAACTCGGTGGTCTCGCTCGAAAGGGCCGACTGGAGCATGGGTCCGCGAATCCGTCGCTGTGATCAGGCTAATCCCGCGCGGCTCGCTACGCCATGTTCCGGTGAGGCGCCACCCCCTTTTTGCCGTCTATCCATAGCCGACACGAAATTTTAGGCCTCAGGCCGTGGGTCTGCACCAAGTCGGTTAATCGCCGGCGCCGAGACGAGGACTCCCTGAGTGCCCTCCGACGCAGCCGTCACGGGATTGATGCTCGTCGAGCGTCCGGCACCAACCTCGTCGAGGCCGGACCTCCCGCCGCTTCAACGCGGAAAGATGTGGAAGCCGTCGTCGGGCAGCAGATTGCGGGCGGGTCCGCCGGTCTGCTGACCACGCCCTTGCTGGTAGTAAGGCAGCTCGGGGCGGCGATCGTTGTCGCTACCGGAATCGTACTCGTAGGGCTGGCTCCACGGGGCACGGCCGCCAATGCCGGCAGTCGTCTCGAACGCGCCGGGAGCCGCGGCGGCACCGTAGCCATAAGGCGTTGCCTCCGCTGCAGCGGGCACGACGAGGGCGAGGACGACGAGGATTGGCCGGGCGGTTCTCATGATCGATCTCGCGGTGCGGGCCGGGGCGTCGCGTCCCCCGCCGTGATTCGGCGCGTCAACGCCACGCTCGGATCGCGTGTTCCCGCCCGGGTCCGCGAAACGGCGAAGCCCGCCGTCCTGGTTGGACGGCGGGCTTCGAGGGACACGCGGAAGGGTGGTGCCGTCAGTGCATGACGATGCCGGATTCGATGCCGGAGGTTTTTGCGCGGGATGCGGCGGTCTTGGCCTTCGTGGCGGTGCTCTTCGAAGACGGGCTTTTGGCGGCCGTGACCTTCGTGGAGGCCGGGGCGGCATTGGTGTTCGTCGCCTTGGTCGAAGCGGCCTTGGTCGCAGTTGTCTTGGTAACAGTCTTCTCGGTCGCGGCCGCCTCGGTGGAAGCCGTCCCGATCGAAGCCGTCTTGGCTGCGGTGGACCGGGCCGTCTTGGCCGGGACCTTCACTGCGGGGGCCTTGGTCGCCGGAGCTTTGGTCGACTTCGCTACGTCATTGGCGGCTTCCACAGTGGCGGCGACGGCCTTGGCGGCGCTCCGGGTGCCGGCCTTTGGCTTCAGGGTACGGGTGGGGCGCGGCGCCAGATCCGTCTCGGTCTCCACCGCCTGGACATGCAGCGGCCGACCGGCCTGCAACTCGCCTTCGGCGCGCAGCCAATGGTCGGTGGCCCGGCCGAACACGCGGCCCTCGTCTTCCCAGATGAAATAGGCGCGTTCTCGCACCTGCTGTTCGAAGGGTGGCATCGCAGTCTCCTCGTGACGTCTGGGCCGACGATGGAAGCGGATGGTTAACGGGGAGTTAACCATGTTGACGCCCGAATCCACTGTCCCCCGCCGCCGCGCCGGCGAAACGATGCGGCCTAACTTTTCGACAAGCGCCGTGCGTTGGCGCGTACCTTCCGGCGATATCCCGCCACGACCTTGGCCGTGGAAGCGCCCGTTGCCATGAGCACGGCCGCCTCGCCGGCCGCCGCGATCTTCTCGCTCACCATCCGGTGCGCCTCCGCCTCGGCGGCCTGTCCGCCTGCGGCGAGCTTGGCCAGCCGCAGGCCGATCACCTGCTGGGATTCCATCGCCAGCAGGGTCGCGTCGAGACCGAGTTTCCACCACGCACCGAACATTCTGGCCCTTCCGCGAACCGCCGGGCCGCCCGCCGAACTCCGGTCGATCCTTTGGGAACGGCGGGGTTCGGCCTCGGGCGAGCGCCGCGCGGGCTGATGATCTCAGTCGAACGAGCGGCCCTTGGCGGCGGAGCCGCCCAGGCTGATCTTCTTGGCCGGGGCGCCCGCGAGGCTGATCTTGCGGGCGGGGGCGGCGGCCGCTTCCGTGGGCACGGCGGGCCGGGCGGGCTTCAGGCGCGACTGGCCGTAGACCACCGAGCCGATTTCGCCGGCCACGCGCACGAGGTCCTCACGCTCGCAGGCCCGGGCCACCGTGAGGCCGAGCTGGTGCATGTGGCTCTTGCCGTAGAGGTAGACCGCCAGTTTCGAGCGGGTCGGCTCGGCGATGGTCGCCAGGAGCTCGGGCAGGTCGTCCGCATCGGCCCGATAGACCTCTCCGAGGAGATCGAGGGAGACCGGGCAGGCCGGATCGGCGACGGGACCGCTGGTCGGATGGGACTGGGTCATGGGGTACCTGTCTGTGCAATGGGAACGGGTGTGGCAGGGAGGGCCGGGGCGGCCGACCCGGTGGCGATGGCGGCCGGATGCTCGGCGTGGGGCTTGGTTGGGACGAGGCAGCCGGTGCAGACCGACGCGATGGCGATGTTGGCCCGGCGCTCTGCCCGCGCCCAGACCGCCTCGTTCCGGGCCCTCGCCTGGCGGGCTTCGTCCTCCCACGTCGGTCCCGAACCGGCGCCGAGGTCCTGCGGTGCCTCGCCGAGGGGCTTGATGCGCAGGAGCAAGGGTTCCTGCGCGTGGGCCGGGAGGGCGAACGTGACGCCCATCGTGCCGGAGGCCGACGCGACGAAGCAGGCGAGGATCGAACGGCGCATCGGCTCCCCGGTCGGCTGCGTTGCGGCGCGACGATCACCGCCGCATGGTTAACAAGGTCTTAGGGCACCCCACGAAACGCCCGGCTCCGGATGATGGGGCGAAGCGCGCACGCGGGAGGTGCCACCGCGACCCGAGAAACGACGCAGCGGCACTCCGCCCAATCGACCGCGCTGCAGCACGACCCTAACCCCGGATCATGGACACCACAATCTGGCTCTGGATGGCCGCGGCCGTCACCTATTCCGGCTTCATGGTCTTCACGATGCGGTCGTGAGGGCGACGCTCCGTCGTGACGGCGTTGGGGCCGACCCGCAACCGCGCCGGAGCACCGGACGAGCCTATCGCGAGCCGTCGAGTTCCGCGACGCCGCTGTTGCCGTCGGCGTAGGCGGCCCGGAACGCCGGTCGCTCCTGCCAGCCCCGCCAGAACCTGTCGATGTGCTCGAACCGCTCGTCCAGGGGCGTCGCGTTGACGGGGAACTTGGAGAAGGCGACGGCCGTCGCTAGCGTGATGTCCGAGAACGTCGGTGCTTCCCCGCCGAGCATCCAGTCACGGCCGTCGGCGAGATGCTGGTTCACCAGTCCCGCATGGGCGAGGGCCTCCTTGCGGCAATGCTCACCCCAGGCCGGATTGTGCGTCAGTTCGAGCTTCGGCCCGAGACCCTGATGCAGGACGTGGAACATCGTGGTGATGCGGTACAGGATGTGGACCCAGATACGGTTGTCCCACATCGCGTCGAGGCCCTGCTCCATCGGGGTCTCGCCCATGATGCGCCGGCCGGGGAACCCCTGATCGAGATACCGGACGATGGCGGCCGTCTCGGACAGGATGGTGCCGTCGGCGAGGCGAAGGGTCGGCGTCTCGCCCCATGGGTTCATCTTCAGGTGACGCCACCGCCTCTGCTCGCCACCGGGAGCCATGTCGTAGACGTGTTCCTCGAACTGATCGGCGATACCCTTCTCGTGCAGGAAGAGGCGCAGCCGCTGCGGGTTCGGGAAGGCCGAGGGCGAGGTGAAGAGGCGGGGCTTGGCGGAGGAGTCGGGCTGGGCCGTCATTGGGATGTCCGGAATGGGTTGTCGATTTGAAAAAGGTTCGGCCGCATTGGGGATTCACGCTCGAGCCGATTGAACGGCCCTCACGCAACGCCCGCGACGCGTGCGGGCTCCCTGCCAGAATGGTCGGTGCTCAGGTCTTCGACAGACGGTTCACGTTCGGGCCCTCAGGTCCGGTCGTCCTTGTCGATGGCCGCGCAGGTCGTGACCGGGACACCACCCATACTCGACATCGAGCAGGTCACCAGGGCCTTGCCGAGATCGACTTGGCTGTGGCGCTTGGTTTCGGCGCTCGCCCGCGCCGTGCGCCCGGCCTCCGCGATGGCCTCTGCGGGCAGGCCGTTGACGGCGTGCCCGGCCTTCCCGAACAGGGTGAAGTAAGCGTTCGGCAGGGTCTGGCCCTTGAACTGGGCGCCGGCGGCCGAAAGGTCGCCGCAGGCCAGGGTCAGGCCGATTCCGTCGCGCGTGGTGAACTCCGCGAAGTCGGCGGTGCGTCGCACGACGGTCGCCTCCGTCGCCGCCCCGACGCGGTCGATGAGATCGCCGCACGGATCCGCCAGGGCGGGGGTCGCCAGCACGGGCGATGCGAGCGCGAGGGTGAGGCCGAAGATCGTTGAGGTGATGCGCATGGCCTCCCACCTAGGGGCGGCCCCGCGGTTGTCGAGCGGCCTCGTGCCAAGGTGCTCTTATGCCAGGGAGGCGCGCCGCCGGCGCACGACGGTTCGGCGAAAGACCCCCACCACCTCGACGTGGCTCGAATATTTGAACTGGTCTACGGGCGTGACGCTGTCCAGGCGGTAGCCGCCCGCCACCAGGGTCGCAGCGTCGCGGGCGAAGGTGCCGGCATCGCAGGCGACGCCCACCACCAGAGGCACCTTGCTTTCGGCGAGGCGGGCGGCCTGGGCCTGTGCCCCGGCACGGGGCGGATCGAACACCGCCGCATCGTAGGCATCGAGTTCGATGGGCAGGAGCGGGCGCCGGAACAGATCGCGCCGCTCCGTCGTGACCCGGCGCAGGGACGGGGTGGCGCGCACGGCCCGGTCCAGGCTCGCGAGGGCCGCCCCCTCGCCCTCCACCGCATGGACGTCGCAGCGCCGGGCCAGGGCCAGACTGAACGGGCCGCTGCCGGCGAATAGGTCGACGACGCGCTTCGTCTTCTTGTCGAGGGCGGCCAGGACCAGGGCCGTCAAAGCGGCTTCACCGGCCTGCGTCGCCTGGAGGAACCCGCCCGGCGGGGGGGCGAGGCGGATGCCGTCGGTCTCGATCACCGGCGCGCGGCGCTCGACGAGAATTTCGCCGTGCAGCGACAGGCGGGCGAGGTCGAGTTCGTCCGCGAGGCGCACGAGAACGGCCCTCACGCCCTCGGCCACGGGACCGTGGCCCCGGATGTCGACGTCGAGCCCGGCATCGGTGGCCGTGAAGGCGACGTCGAGGGGCTTGCGGCCGTGGCCGAGGGGCGCACTGAGCACTGTCGCCACGGCGGGCGCACGGTGAAGCGCCGGGACGGTGATGGGGCAGTGATCGATGGCGACGAGGTCGTGACTGCGGGCCGCCATGAGGCCGGCGCGGGCGCCCCCCTCCCCGGCGCGCACGTGCAGCGTCAGGCGTCGGCGTCCCTCGCCATGGGCGTCCTGCAGCGGCTCGGGTTCGGCGTCGAGGCCGGCTTGCGACAGGGCCTGCCCGACCAGCGCCCGCTTCCAGGCGGCGTAAGGCTCGGGCGCCCATTGCTGGACGGCGCAGCCGCCGCAGGTTCCGAAATACGGGCAGAACGGCGCGATCCGGTCCGGCGAGGCCACCTCGACGGCGAGGAGTTGTCCGCGCGCCACCTCGCGGCGGATGGCGACGCGCTCGCCCGGCAGGGCGAAGGCGACGGCCGTGCCATCCGGGGCCATGCCGTCGCCGCGCGCGCCGAGCTTCGCGATGGTGACCCTATCGGCGGTCGCAGGGGAGTCGGTCATGGAACTGCTTTCCGGCGCGCTCCCAGGAGGAACTCGCAATTGCCGTCGCCGCCGGTGACGGGGGACGGGATGAGGCCGAGGATCGTGAAGCCCGCCGCCGCGACGAAGTCCCGGATCTCGGCGCAGACCGCCTCGTGGATGGCGGTGTCGCGGACGATGCCGCCCCGCCCGATCCGCTCGCGGCCAGCCTCGAATTGCGGTTTGACGAGGGCTGCCAGCGCCGCGTCCTCCCCCATCAGCCTCGCCACGGTCGGCACCACGAGGCGCAGCGAGATGAAGCTCACGTCGATGGTGACCAGCATCGGGGCCACCGGGATCGTCGTTGCATCGAGACTGCGGGCATCACATCCCTCCAGGCTCGTCACCCGCGGATGAGTGCGCAGGGACGGGTGCAGCTGATCGCGCCCGACATCGACGGCATAGACATGGGCGGCGCCACGCCCGAGGAGTGCGTCGGTGAAGCCGCCGGTGGAGGCGCCGACATCGAGGCAGGCGAGATCCGTCGGATCGAAGGCGAAGGCGTCGAGGGCGGCGACGAGCTTGAGACCGCCGCGCGAGACGAAGGGATGCGGGGCTGTGGCCTCGATGCGCACATTCGGATCGAGAAGGTCTGAGGCGCGCGCGACGACCTGCCCATCGGCGCGCACGAGGCCCGCCGCGATGGCGCCCTGCGCCCGCGCCCGGCTCTCGAAATGGCCGCGCTCGACCAGGAGGCGATCGGCCCTGATCCGGTCCCGCGTCATGCCCAAACTCAAAACTCAATGCCCCGCAGTGCGTCTCACCGGCGCGGACAGCCTCCGCTACACCACAAAACGGCGTCCGCGAACGAAAATCATGCGCGTTCGCCTCGCGCCGGCGTGCCCGCCCGTTGCATGAATGGGGAACGGGGGCCGATCCTGCCCGGGAACGGACATCGGACGACGGCTTTGAGGTCGCATCGTCCGGCCTCCCGAGCCGGCCGCCAGAGCAGGACAGACCATGACCACGCCGCGCGAGATCGAGTTGAAGCTGGAATGCGGGGTCGCCGACCTCCCCGCCCTCGCGAGCCATCCCCTGCTGCAGGCGGACGGGACGCCAGAGCCGGTGGTTCTCACCTCGATCTACTTCGACACGGCCAAGGGCGACCTGCGTCGGGCGGGCCTGACCCTGCGGGTCCGCCGGGAGGGCGAGCGCCGCGTCCAGACGGTGAAGGCGGCTGCGTCTGGCGCGGGCCTGTTCGACCGCGCCGAATGGGAGGGCGAGATCGCCGGGGAGAGGCCCGACCTCGATCGCCTGGCCGAGACGCCGGTGCCGGCGCTGTTGGCGGACCTGTCCGACACCGATCTCCAACCCGTCCTCACGACCGTGGTGGAGCGCACCACCCGCCTCGTGGTCCACGGCGATTCATTGATTTCCGTGACCCTCGACCAGGGACGCATCGAGACGAAGGGCGGCGACGTGCCCCTCTGCGAGGTCGAGCTCGAACTCGAGGAGGGCAAGCCCGGCGACCTATTCGGCCTCGCCCAGGCGCTCGCCGAGACCGTGCCCTTGCGCCTCGGGGCCCTGAGCAAGAGCGCCCGCGGCTGGAGCCTCCTCGACGGCACCCTGCGCAAGTCGAGCAAGTCCGGCGCCGTCCGCCTCGCGCCGGAGGCGACGGCCGGCGAGGCGTTCCGGACCATCGCCCAGGCCTGCCTGCATCACCTGCGTCTCAACGAAGACGTGTTCCTCCAGCGGCGCCATCCCGAAGGGCTTCACCAGATCCGCGTGGCCCTGCGGCGCCTGCGCTCGGCCCTCACCCTGTTCAAGCCGATCCTCGCGGGCGACCCGGCGACGGCGCACCTGCGCGACGAGATCAAACGCGTTACCGAACCGTTCGGGCGGGCACGTAACCTCGACGTGTTCCTTGAGACGACCCTGCCGGCGGAACTGGAGAAGCGGCCCGACGAAGCCGGCCTGAATGACCTGCGCACCCGGCTCGAGGCCGAGCGCGACTGGGCGCATGATGCCGTCATCGCCACCCTCGAATCGCCGGCCTGGCGCAGCCTGATCCTCGATGTCGCCGCCTGGATCGAGACGGGGGCGTGGCGCAGTCAGACGGACGCGCCGGTGCGCGACGCTCCGGCGGAGGATTTCGCGGCTGACATCCTCGACCGCGCCCGCCGCCGCATCCGCAAGCGTGGACGCCACCTCGATCGGATCGACTCTGAGGCACGTCACCGTGTCCGGATCGAGGGCAAGAAACTGCGCTACGGCGCCGAGTTCTTCGCCAGCCTCTATGCCGACGGCAAGCGGCAGAAGCGCCACAAGGCCTTCGTCTCGGCCCTGTCGGACCTGCAGGACCATCTCGGCGCCCTGAACGACATGGCGACGGCCCACGAGGTCCTGGCGGGACTCACCCATGACGGGTCCGGTGTCCCGGCCGAGACCCTGTTTGCCGCCGGCCTGACGGCGGCCGACAACGAAGCCTCGACCAAGGCCCTCCTCGCCAAGGCGGCGGAGGCCCATGGTGATCTCATGGACGTGAAGCCGTTCTGGCGGTGAGGTGGAGCCTTCGGGCCGCCAATGGCAGCCCTCAGCGGCCGACGCTGAGGGCGTAGAGGGTGATGGCCGCAGCGTTCGACACGTTGATGCTCCGGATCTCGCCCCGGAACGGGATCCGGGCCAAAACGTCGCAATTGTCTCGGGTGCGCTGGCGCAGACCCTTGCCCTCGGCACCCAGCACGATCACCGCCGGGCGCTTCGGACCGATGGTGTCGAGGTCGGTGTCGGCGTCGGAATCGAGGCCGATGCGGGTGAAGCCGCGCTCGCCCAGCTCGATCAGCGCCTCGGAGAGATTGCGCACGATGACGAGGGGGACGTGCTCGAGGCCGCCCGAGGCGGATTTGGCGAGCACGCCCGTGGCGGTGGGCGAATGGCGCGCCGTGGTGATGATCCCGGCGACCCCGAAGGCGGCGGCCGTGCGGACGATGGCCCCGACATTGTGCGGATCGGTGATCTGGTCGAGGGCGAGGAGTAGGGCGTCGTCTGGTAGGTCGTCGAGGTCGGGGCCCGGCAGCGGGTCGGCTTCGAGGTAGAGGCCCTGGTGCACGGCGTCCGGCCCGAGGAGGGCGTTGATGGCGCTCGGCCGAACCAGTTCGGGATCGATGCGGAGCTGTCCGATCTCCTCCGCTAGGCGTGCCATGGCATTCTCGGTGGCGAGGAGCCGATGCAGGCGGCGCCCCTCGTTGGCCAGCGCCTGGGCGACGGGGTGCCAGCCGTAGAGCACCACGCGGTCGCCCTCTGGTCCGGCCGGCCGGGGCCGGAAGCGGTCGCCGCTGGGACCGGGCCGTCTCGTCTGCCGGCCCGGCGGGCCGTCGCGTCGCGTGGTCATGGGGTGCTGTCCGCCGTCTCTGGAGAGGTGCGGGAAACGCCCGCCCCGATGCTCCGCGACAAACCGGCCACCGGCCTTTTCGTCAAGCGGCAAACTTGTCCGCAAACACCCGTTGCTCCCGCCGCCGATCCCGCCTATAGAGGCCTCGCTCCGACCAGCGCCCTTCGTCTAGCGGTCCAGGACGTCGCCCTTTCACGGCGAAAACACGGGTTCGATTCCCGTAGGGCGCGCCATCATATTCCTAAGCCTTTGCTTGGGCAGAAATTCTCGATAAATCAGTGCCTTACGCTGCCGCCGGTCATACAATCGGGCAGTGCAAACGCGATGGCTCTGATGTCGTACCTCATCCGGGACCGGCTTGGCACGTACTACTTCCGCCGGGTCATTCCGAAGGAGTTGCGGCCCTTTATGCCGGCCCCGTGGACGGGCAAGGCAAACTGGAAGCGCAGCCTCAGGACTAAGGCCCCCGCCACCGCCAAGCAGGCAGCCTTTCGGATCGGGCCAGACTGCATGGCCGACTTTGTGGTGGCCGAGCGGGCGATGAGGGGCGAGCCGGCCCTACCTTCTCCCCGACGCCTTCCGGCTGCCCTCAGGCCCGAGGAGGTCGAGGCGGACGTTCTCGCGGGGCTTCTCGCTGCCGACGAGGAGGAGCGTGCCGATGGCGATGTCCGGCGGCACCACCAAACCCGAGAGGAGCGGGAGCAATGGCCCGACCTCGTGGCGGTCCCCTTCGGCCGCAAGGGCATGGCGGAGGATCACCACCACGTCTACGGCGAGGAGGTCGAGGAGCTTCACGACGAGTACCGCAGGGCGCTCTCGCGGTCCGACCCTGGCATCGTGGAGGCCGAGTGCCGTGCGTTCCTGAGGCAGCGCGGCATCCTGATTGATCCCACCTCGGAGGCCTATCGTGAGGCCGGCCTTGCGGTGCTCAGGGCTCACGTCCGGGCCTACGGTCTCATGAGAGAGCGGCAGCGCGGCGAAATCGTCACCACCCCGGCACCGAGCCCTGGCCGAGGCCCGAGGCGCTCAGAGGCCTTCGAGGCGTGGAAGGCGGGGAGCGGCGCGAGAGGCAGCAAGAAGCCCTCCTCGCGGACGCTGCTCGAAGCCGACTACGCGGTGCGGCGCCTCACGGAATGGCACGGTGACATCCGGCTTGGCGACCTCTCACGGGAGAAGGCGCGAGAGTTCCGGGATGCCTTGGTGCGGGTGCCTACTCGTCTGACTGCCGCTCTAGGCCGCCTCCCTCTCCGAGAGCTTCTCAAGCGGGACCTTACGGCCTTCTCCCCGGCCCATGCGGCCACCATCAACAAGGCCCTCACAATGCTGGCGGCCATCACGAGCCACGCTGAGGCGGCCGGGAAGCTGGACGCGGTGCCGGGCTTCAAGAACCCTTTCGGCAAGGGCATCAAGCTGGTCGTGAACGAGAGAGCGGATGAGGGCCGGCTTCCCTTCGAAGCGAGGGACCTTGTGGCGATCTTCGGCACGCCCGTCTATCGGGATGGCGCCCGGCCTTTGGGTGGCGGTGGCGAGGCAGCGTTCTGGCTTCCCGTGCTGGCGCTTCTCTCGGGAGCGAGGTGGCCTGCCCCCATTTGGTGGCCCGGGTTTGAAGTTAGTGCATCGTCGGTCGCGTGACGATGGTAGGGCGAGCCGACGGTACTGAGCCGCTTGGTTCCG
>Ga0182232_1000218_pt1 | contig 15986 bp, 13 predicted proteins | sample G6R1MG_30_FD_155484 | JGI IMG/M metagenome (GOLD analysis project Ga0182232, IMG submission 155484) | Phyllosphere microbial comminities from miscanthus, Michigan, USA - G6R3_NF_07NOV2016_LD2 MG | ecosystem: Host-associated > Plants > Phyllosphere > Phylloplane/Leaf | place: USA: Michigan... | reverse complement strand
CGATCGTGATCCGCTCCTCGCGGGTTCCGGACGGCCTAGTCTTGCGCAACGCCGAGCAGCCCGACGACAAATACGACTGGGTCGTCGCCCACGACCTCAATCCGGCCAAGGCCAAGATCCTGGCCGCCGTGGCGCTGACCAAGACCCAGGACACCAAGGAGCTGCAGCGGATTTTTTGGGAGTATTGAGCGGCTCTTCTACTCGCGTTTCCAACCCTCGACCTCCTTGTGAGACTGAAGGCATGAAACGAGCGCCCCCCCTCCCCCCTCTGCGGGGGAGGGGGGCCCCCGAAGGGGGTCGGGAGAGGGGCAGCGCGACGATGCAGGATGTAGCTCCCGTCGCGTCTCTTCCGGACGCGTCGCTCCCCTCTCCCGCCCCCTGCTGACGCAGGGGCCACCCTCCCCCGAAGAGGGGGAGGAAGGGCGCGTGTCCATTCTCGTGGCGTTTCATCCGGCAGCGGGCGATCCGGGTCGGGATCGAAAAACCCGCCCTTCTGGAGCGGAAGCTTCGGCCACTCCATCGATCGCGACGGTCATACGCCGTCGCGCCCATCCCACGTCGGCGGCCGCGCTCGGCCGCCCTGCGCGGGGGCCGGGTTACAACATCTCGGCCACCGCCTAGATAGCCCGGTGCGACGCGGTCGCGGCCGGGATCGGTACCGGCCCGGCGATCCGTCGCCATCCTGGACGGAGGTACGTGCATGACCGAGCTTCATCCCGAGGTCGCGGCGGTCACCGAGCGCGTGGTCGCGCGCTCCCGCGAGTCCCGGCGGACCTATCTCGACCTGATCGCCCGGGAGCGCGATTCGGGCGTGCACCGGCCGACGCTCGCCTGCGGCAACCTCGCCCACGGCTTCGCCGCCTCCGGCGAGGACAAGCCGGCGCTCCGCGACGGCCGGACGGTGATGAATATCGGCATCGTCACCGCCTACAACGACATGCTGTCGGCCCATCAGCCCTACGGGCGCTATCCCGACCAGATCAAGGTCTTCGCCCGCGAGCGCGGCGCCACCGCCCAGGTGGCGGGCGGCACCCCGGCGATGTGCGACGGCGTCACGCAAGGGCAGCGCGGCATGGAGCTGTCGCTGTTCTCCCGGGACACGATCGCGCTCTCCACCGCGGTCGGCCTGAGCCACGGCATGTTCGACGGCGCCGCGCTTCTCGGCATCTGCGACAAGATCGTGCCGGGCCTGCTGATCGGCGCGCTGCGCTTCGGCCACCTGCCGACGATCCTGATCCCGGCCGGACCGATGCCCTCGGGGCTCGCCAACAAGGAGAAGCAGCGCATTCGCCAGCTCTACGCCGAGGGCAAGGTCGGCCGCGCGGAACTGCTCGAATCCGAGTCCGCCTCCTATCACGGGGCCGGCACCTGCACGTTCTACGGCACCGCCAACTCGAACCAGATGATGATGGACATGATGGGCCTGCACATGCCGGGCGCCTCGTTCATCAACCCCGGCACCAAGCTGCGCCAGGCCGTGACCCGGGCGGCGATCCACCGGCTCACCGAGATCGGCGCCGCCGGCAACGATTACCGGCCGCTCGGTTTGTGCGTCGACGAGAAGGCGATCGTGAACGCGGCGGTCGGGCTGCTGGCCACCGGTGGCTCGACCAACCACGCGATCCACCTGCCGGCCATCGCCCGCGCCGCCGGCATCGTGATCGACTGGGAGGATATCGACCGGCTGTCCAACACCGTGCCGCTGATCGCCCGGGTCTACCCGAACGGCGCCGGCGACGTGAACCACTTCCACGCCGCCGGCGGGATGAGCTTCGTCATGGCGGCGCTGCTCGATGCCGGGCTGCTCCACGACGACATCCTCACGGTGGCCGGCCAGTCGCTGCGCGATCACGCGCGCGACCCGAAGCTCGACGGCGACACGCTCGCCTTCGCGGATGCGGTGCCGGAGAGCCTGGACGACACCATGATCCGCCGGCCCGACAACCCGTTCCAGCCCGATGGCGGCATGCGGCTGGTGTCGGGCAATCTCGGCCGGGCGACGTTCAAGACCAGCGCCGTGGAGGAGAGCCGCCGGACCATCGAGGCCCCGGCCCGGGTGTTCTCCGACCAGGACGACGTGCTCAAGGCCTTCAAGGCCGGCGAGCTGGAGCGCGACGTGGTCGTGGTGGTGCGGTTCCAGGGGCCGCGGGCCAACGGCATGCCGGAACTGCACAAGCTGACGCCCCCGCTGGGGGTGTTGCAGGATCGCGGCCACAAGGTCGCCCTGGTCACGGATGGGCGCATGTCCGGCGCCTCAGGCAAGGTGCCGGCCGCCATCCACCTGAGCCCGGAAGCGCTTGGCGGTGGTGCCATCGGGCGGATTCGCGACGGTGACATCGTCCGCCTCAGCGCCGCCGAGGGGTTGCTGGAAGTCCTCGTCGACGCCGCCGAACTGGACGCCCGCGAGGCGGCGGTCCAGCCGGTGCCGGAAACGGGAACCGGGCGGGAGCTGTTCGCTCTCATGCGCCACGGGGCCGACACTGCGGAGCGGGGCGCCTCAGCCATGCTCGCCGCGGCCGGCCTGTGAACGTCGAACGGGAGAAGCCGATCATGAACGATCTGACCAGCATCGACGCGCTGATGCGCTCCGTGCCCGTCATCCCGGTCTTGGTGATCGAGGATGTCGCCCAGGCTCGGCCGATCGCCGAGGCTCTCGTGGCGGGCGGGCTCACCGCCCTGGAGGTCACCCTGCGCACCCCGGCAGCGCTGGATGTGATCCGCGAGATGACCCAGGTCGAGGGTGCGGTGGTCGGGGCCGGCACGGTCCTGAACCCCGTCGATCTCGAGAACGCCCTGGCGGCGGGCGCCGCGTTCATCGTCTCGCCGGGGCTCACGGAGCCGCTGACCGACGCCGCCAAGGCCAACGGCGTCCCCTACCTGCCGGGCGTCGCCACGGCGGCCGACATCATGCGCGGTCTCGATTACGGGCTCGACCGGTTCAAGTTCTTCCCGGCCGAGGCCGCGGGCGGGATCAAGGCCCTGAAGGCGATGACCGCGGTGTTCGGCCAGGTGAGGTTCTGCCCGACAGGTGGGATCACCGAGGCGACCGCTCCGGATTGGCTCGCCATCCCGTCGGTGCTCTGCGTCGGCGGCAGCTGGGTGGTGAAGCCCGGCCCGCTCGACCGGGACGCCATCAAGCGCGCGGCCCGGAATGCCGCCAACCTGCGCAAGGCCGCCTGAACACGGCGCCCAACAAGAACGCCCGCCGCGGCTGAGCCGGGCGGGCGTTCCATCATCCAAAAACTTGCGTGGTGACGATCAGCAGTCGTCGCCGCCCTTGCCAGCCTGCGCGGCGGTCGGCTTGCCCTGCGACTGGGCCTGCACGTCCGACGGCGACGTCGCGGTGCCGGCATTGGTCATGGCACCGACGGTCCCGGGGGATTCGGCCTTGGCGCCCGGGGTGGTCGGGGTCTTCACGCTCGGATCGACGGTCGAGGCCTTGCTGGCTTCCTTGTCGCGCGTCACGGTCGTCCCGGTCGCGCACGGCGCCGCGAAGGCGGCGGTCGACATCAGGATGAGAGCGCCGGCGCCCGCAAGGGTCTTGATCTTGGTCATGCGTTCCTCCGATTTATTCAGCGCATGACAAACGGACCCCGCAGTCTCAGGTTCCTTAATATTTCCAACTCGCAACTTCTGCGGGGCATTTTCCCCGGGCCGTCGTGACGAAGTCCACTTATTCCGCCGGTTGCGGCGCGCGGCGTTCCCGCGGGGTGAAGACGCTGCCCTGGGGCTCAAGGACGATCCGCCGGTCGTGGAACGCGTCCAGCGTCGAGCGGTGGCCGATGGAGACGATGGTGGTGTCGGGCAGCCGCTCGCGCAGCATCGCGTAGATTTTCGCCTCGGAGGGCTCGTCCAGGGAGGCGGTGGATTCGTCGAGGAACAGCCAGGCGGGCTTGGCCAGGATCGCCCGGGCGATGGCGAGGCGCTGCTGCTCGCCCCCCGAGAGGCGCCGCTCCCAGGTGTCGGTCTCGTCCAAGCGGTCGATGAGATGCGGGAGCTGCGCCGCCGTCAATGCATCGCGGATCGCGGCATCCGAGAACTGGTCGGTGGTGTTCGGGTAGACCACGGCGCCCCGCAGGGTCCCCTGCGGAATGTAGGGCCGCTGCGGCAGGAGCAGCGTCGATTGCCCGGCCGGCACGTCGACCCGGCCCTTGCCAAACGGCCAGATCCCGGCGATCGCCCGGAACAGCGTCGACTTGCCGGAGCCCGAGGGGCCGGTGACCAGAGTCGCGCCGCCGCGGGCCAGGGTCAGCTCCGGCGCCGACACGATCTCGCGGCCATCCGGCAGGGCGAGAACCAGCCCGCGCGCGGTGACGCCGTTGGCGGTCTCGTTGCCCTGGACCAGCCCGTAGCCCGCCGATTCCAGCGCCTCGGCCTTGCTCATCGCCCGGCGGAAGGAGCCGAGACGGATGGTGTTGGCCTTGTAGGAGGCGAGCGTGGTGTAGGAATCCACGAAGAACGACAGGGAACTCTGCACCTGTCCGAACGCCTGCGAGGTCTGCTGGAGCGCCCCCAGGGTGATCTTCTTGGCGAAGAAGGACGGGGCGGCGAGGACCATCGGGAAGATCACGCTCGCCTGCCGGTAGCTGAACGTGAAGGCGATCAGCTTGATGCGGCGGAAGATGATGCCGACGTAATTGTCGATGATCATGTGGAACAGCGAGCCGAGACGCGTGGCCTCGGCGCGCTCGCCGCGCAGCAGCGCGATCTGCTCCGAGTAGATCCTGTTGCGGGCCAGCGAGAAGCGGAAATCGGCCTCGACCTGCTCCTGCCGGAAGTTCAGCCCGATCAGGGGCCGGCCGATCAGGTGGGTGAGCCAGGTGCCGACCACCGCGTAGGCGATCACCAGCCAGACCAGGAAGCCCGGGATCACCGTGTCGGTGAACGGCACGACGAAGTCGCGCGACAGGGTCCACAGGATCACGATGAACGAGACGAGCTGCGCCGCCTGGCTGAGCAGCCGGATCGACAGGCTCGCGGTCTGCTGGATGAACAGGTTGACGTCGGCCTGGATACGCTGGTCCGGGTTGTCCGCCTCCTCGTCGGTGAACGGGATCCGGTAATGGGTGCCCTTGCCGAGCCAGCGCTCGTACAGGCTGTGGGTCAGCCAGGTGCGCCAGCGGATGTGCAGCGAGGAATCGACGAACAGGTCGAACATGCCGATGGCGATGTTGAGCGTCGCCAGCGGGACGAAGATCCAGAGCAGCTGGTACCAGAACGCCGCCGCGTCGTATTCCTGCAGCGAGTTGTAGATGTCGCGGTAGAAGAAGTTGAACCGCAGGGTCAGCGCCACGTCGGCGAAGTTCACGAAGATCGACAGGGCGACGAGGTTGCGCCCGATCCGGCCCTCGGTGCTGCCGAACCAGCGGAACAGGCCGATCTCCTTGGTCGGCTTGTCGCGGTTGGCGAAATACGGGTCGGCGATGTCGGTGATCGCGCGGATCGGCTCGAGATGCGAGACGCCGAGCACGATGGCGCCGAACACCACCGCGCCGGTGGCCGCGAAGTCGGGCGGCAGCAGCGCCGCCACCACCGGGGGCAGCAGGCCCATCGCGGCCACGGTCTTCATGCCGGCGAGCAGCAAGTAGCCGAACCCGTAGACCGAGACGAACACCTTCAGATAGGCGGAAATGCCGTTCGCCGCGACCAGGATGCCGGCCATCACGAAGCCGGCCAGCGAGACGTAGAGCGGCGGGCTGGGGATCCCCGGGAGCGCCAGCAGGATCAGCGCGGCCAAGGCCGTGAGCACGGCCTGGATCCCGAGCCCGGTCCTGAGTGAAGCCACGCGTGTCTCCCGCCTAACGTGAGCGCCCCTTTGGGAACGCAACCCGGCGGCCTTGGCCCTGGGTCGTGGCGACAACGTGGCACTTCGCGTGCGCTGTCACGTGAAAGTTTCGTCAGGATCCGGCGGTCGCGACGTCACGCCGCTTCCCGCGCTACCAGTTCCACTCCTCGAAGCCCGGCTCGCGACAGCGATAGCCGATCGGGCATTGCGGATTGTCGCGGGTGGGGACGAAGCGCAGTTCCGCGATCTCGGAGCCGTTGCACTGGTCGGGGCCGCTGACGAAGCGCTCCGAGTTCGTCCCACCGGCGATCACAACGTCGCCCTCGTTCTTGATGAGCGCCATCGCCTCCGCGCAGGTCATTCGCGTTGTCCCGGCGGGACGCGGCGTCCGGGATTGCTGGGCGAGCGCGCCCGCCCCGATCGCGCCAGCGACCAAGTGAATGCACAGCCAGGCGAGGACCAGCGGCCTCATCAAGAGTGGGTTCCAGAACGCACGCACCCGAGAAGAAAGTCCTCGGGTCTCGCGCCATCCTGCACGGCTGAGGGGCCCGCGACTGTCACCGGAATGCGCCACCATGCGGCTTTCGCCGTTGGACCGCCGCAATCACCGGATTATGGGATTCCCGGACCACGGAGAGCGCTCGTTACTTCGGGACCGCGGATGCCCCAGGGGCAGCCCCGGCACGAGCCTCCCGGTCGGCCCTCCGGCACGCGCCTCCGGCGCCCAGCGTGCCGGCCGACGTGCGCTGGAGCCCAGGGACCCGCAGATGTCCGCCCTCTCGATCCTCGATGTTTCGGCCGTGCGCGCCGCCCCGGTGGCCCGCGAGCCCTACCCGTACACCCTCGGCACCAACGTCCTGAACCCGGACGCGATCGACGCGATCCGGCGCGACTTTCCGGACATCGCCAAGCCCGGCTACCTGACGGTGGACGAGGTCGCCCTCAAGGGCCGGTTCAAGGCGCTGATCGACGAGCTGGAGAGCGACGCCTTCTCGGAGATCCTCGGCGAGAAGTTCGGCATCGACCTCGTCTCCTGCCCGCGGCTCACCACGATCATGCGGAAGAGCCAGCTGAAATACGGCTCGATCCACACCGACGGCCCGTCGAAGGTGCTGACGCTGCTCGTCTACATGAACGACGCCTGGGATGCCCCGGCGGCCGGCCGCCTGCGGGTTCTTTATGACGGCCGCAACTACGCGCCGTTCGCGGTCGAGGTGCCTCCGACCATGGGCACGATGTTCGCCTTCCTGCGGGCCGACAATTCCTGGCACGGCCACGAGCCGTTCGAGGGCGAGCGCCGGGTCGTCCAGGTCGCCTGGCTCAAGGACGCGACGGAACTGGAGCGCAAGCGCAAGCGCAACCGCACGGCGCAGTTCCTGAAGGGGATCTTCGGGCGCTGAGCACGGCGGCAGTTCCCCATAGTCTCTTGTTGGGGCATGCTTTTCACCCGCAGGCCGGTGACCGAATCGGCACCGGATGCCTGGACCAGGGGGATCGAATGGGCGCGGTCGTGCTGGCCGATCCGGGTGAGGAGACCCGAACCGGTTCCAAGCGCCGCTTCATCGTGCCGGCCCTCCTCGTGCTCGGCTGGGTGGGGCTGTTCGCCTACAGCGCGGTCTACCTGACCGAGGACCTGCCGTTCCGCTCCCAGCCCGCCGCGACCCGGCCGGCGCCGAAGCCCCCCGGCCGCCGGGTCGTGATGCTCGACATGCCGGAGGAGGCCATCCCGGACGTGCAGCGCCCCGACGCCGCGTTGCAGGCCGCGACGCAGGCGGCCCCGAGCCAGGCACCGCCGAGCACGCGGGCGGCCGCCTCCGCCCCGATGGTGGCCGCATCCGCCAAGCCGCAGACCTTGGGCAGCGCCGAGTTCGTCGGGATCTGGGGCCCGACCGCCGAGGCCTGCGGCGCCCGCTCCCGCCGCCGGGGCTTCATCCCGGCCACGATCACGCAGGAGCGCGCCCGGGCCGGAAGGACGATCTGCACGTTCCACGACAGCCGGCGGGTCGGCAATGCCTGGGTGATGGGTGCCGAATGCAGCGACCGCGGCCGGCACTGGTCCTCCCAGGTCCGCCTCATGGTCGCCGGCGACCGCCTCACCTGGTCGAGCGCGCGCGGCACCGCGGCTTATGTCCGCTGTGGCCGGCGCGGGGGGTGAGGAGCACTCTACGGCAACAGTTTCCGGTTGGGCTTCTCGGCCGATGATGCCCGCTCCGTCATTGCGAGCGCAGCGAAGCAACCCAGGGCAGCGCGCGATCTGAAACCGTGCCGTTTCACGAGGTTGCTTCGCTGCGCTCGCAATCACGGTGGGAACTTCGCCTGACCTGCACCGGAACGTCCGTTTCGGCTCCGGTCATCCTCGATACGTCAGGCGATCCCGCTCATCCGCCCCCCGGCGGCGGCGTTCAAAACAATCCGTGCGGCGGCCTGGCTCGGCGTGTCGTCGCCGGAGAGCCGCATCGTCCCGTCGATGCGGGAGAGCGCATCGCTCTGCGCGTCCCGCTCCGCCCCGCCGACCAGGAGGGGCAGCAGCGCCCGGGTGAGACGCTCGGGGGTGCACGCGGCCTGGACGAATTCCGGCATGGCGTTGTCGGCCAGGATCAGGTTCGGAAGCACGATGCTTGGGACCTGGATCAGGCGCCGGGCGATGAACTCTTCCGCCCGCGAGACCTTGTAGGCCACCACCATCGGGACGCCGGCCAGAGCCAGCTCCAGCGTGACCGTGCCGGAGGCCGCGAGCGCCGCCCGGGCGCCCCGGAAGGCGGCGTATTTCGACTCCCCGCCGGTGAGAACCCGCACCGGCACGGGCCAATCCAGGGCCAGTCGCTCGATCAACGCCCGGTGGCGGGTCACCGCGGGCAGCACCGCCTCGACCTCCAGGATGCGGGAGACCTGCTCCAGCACCCGGCCGAACACCGGCATCAGCCGGTCGATCTCGGCCCGGCGCGAGCCCGGCAGGATCACCAGGCTATAGGGCACCGCCTCCCGCCGCCGGATCTCGGCGCCGGAGGGGCGCAATTCCGAAAAGCGCTCGATCAGCGGATGGCCGACATAGGTGCAGGGCGGACCGCCAAGCCGCCGATGCGCCTCCGGCTCGAACGGAAGCAGCGCCATCACATGGTCGATGAAGCCGCGCATGCCCTTCGCCCGCCACGGTCGCCAGGCCCAGACGCTCGGCGACACGTAATCGACGATCGGGATGCCGGGGGCCGCCTTCCGGACCCGCTGAGCCACGGCGTGGGTGAAGCCCGGGCTGTCGATGATCACCAGCACGTCGGGCCGGGCGCGCACCACGGCGTTCGCCGTCTCGCGGATCCGGCGCAGCAGGGTCCGGGCGCGGGCCAGCACCGGCAGGTAGCCCATGACGGCGACGTCATCGAGGGGGAACAGGGAGACGAACCCCTCCTCGGCCATGGCCTCGCCGCCGACCCCGCCGAACACCGTCCCGGGCGCGGTCGCGCGCAGGGCCCGCATCAGCTTGGCCCCGAGCTGGTCGCCCGAATCCTCGCCGGCCACCAGCCAGATGTTTTTGGATGGGGACACGGAGGCGGCGCTCACGGCTCGGCTCCATAGCCGACCAGGAACAGCCCCAGGCGGTCGGCCTCTGCGGCAGTGGCCGCACGGTCGATCACCAGGGTGCCGCCGGCCTCCAACGCCAGGCCGACGCAGCCGGCGGCGGCGGCGTTGCGCACCGTCCGGGGGCCGATGGCCGGCAGGTCGATGCGCAGGTCCTGGCCGACCTTCGGCGCCTTCACCAGCACGGTCGCGGGCAGCGCCCGCCCCCGTCCGAACGGCTTGCGCCCGAGCGCCCGGGCGCGGGCGAGCATGCGGTCGGTCCCCTCCGGCCCCTCGACCGCGATCACCCGCTCGCCCGAGACCGCCGCGGCCTGACCGAGATCGTAGGGCGCGAGCGCGTCGAGCACCCCGCGCCCGGTGCGGATCGATATCTCGGCATCGCCATCGGGGCCCATGCGCCCAAGGCGGCCTGTCGGGCACAGGAGATCGGGGGCGGCCTCGTGGACGCCCAGCACCCGGTGGCCCTCCTCTTCGACCAGCGCCAGGGCGGCGCGCAGCAGCCGGTCGTCACCGCCGCCGGCGATCGCCCGCAGGGTCTCGCGGTTGCGCAAAGCCGCGCCGGCATTGAGCAAGGCGGCCGGGCTCGGCCGGGAGACCCCGCCCGCCGGCACCATCACGGCCGGCCCCCAGCGGCGCAGCAGCTTGAGGATCGCCGCGAGGTCGAGGAGATCGACGGTGGCGTCGGCCCGGGCGCGCAGGGACCGATCGGTGAAGCCGCGGAGCGCAATCAGCCGGAACGGCCTTTGCGTCCGGATCAGCGACTCGGCGACGAGCTCCGGCAACCGGCCGGCGCCGGCGATCAGGACGAGCGTGCCCTCGGGCAGCGGAGCGGCCTCGGCCATGCGGGGAGGCTCAGGCCGCCCCGATCGGAACCGGAAGCTCGCGCGGCGTGCAGATCGAGCGCTTGCCGCCGGCGCGGATGAAGGCAAGGATCTCGGACACGGCGGTGTGGGACTCGAAGGTCGCGGCCACGTCCTCGACCCGCTCCATCAGCGTGCCCTCGGGGGCGAACAGCAGCCGGTAGGCCCGCCGGAGGGCGTGGATGTCCTCGCGGGCGAAGCCCCGGCGCTGCAACCCGATGATGTTGAGCCCCGATAGGTAGGCGCGGTTGCCGAGCACCATGCCGTACGGGATGCAGTCGTTCTCCAAGCCCGAGAGGCCGCCCACGAAGGCATGCGCGCCGACGCGCGCGAACTGGATCACGGCGGCGCCGCCGCCCAGGATCGCATAATCGCCGACGCTGCAATGGCCGGCCAGCATCACGTTGTTCGAGAAGATGACGTGATCGCCGACCCGGCAATCGTGGCCGACATGGGAGTTCGCCAGGAAGGTGCAGTGATCGCCGATCGCGGTCTCGAGGCCGCCCCCGCTGGTGCCGGGGTTCATGGTCACGCCCTCGCGGATCAGGCAATCGGCCCCGATCGTCAGCGTCGAGGCCTCGCCCTTGTATTTCAGATCTTGCGGCTGATGGCCGATGGAGGCGAAGGGGAAGATCCGGGTGCGGGGGCCGATCGTGGTGCGGCCGGCCAGCACCACGTGGCTGAGGAGCTCGCAGCTGTCACCGAGCACGACCTCGGGCCCGACATGGCAGAACGGGCCGATCCGCGTCCCGTCGCCGATCACCGCGCCGGATTCGATCACGGCGCTCGGGTGGATGAGGGCGTCGCTCACTCCGTCACCAGCATGGCGCCGATCTCGGCCTCCGCGACCAGCACCCCGTCGACGCGGGCCTCGCCGCGGAACCACCACATGGTCCGGCGCTGGTTCATCTTCTTCATGTGGAAGCGCACCTGGTCGCCGGGCGTGACCGGCTTACGGAACTTGCACTTGTCGATGGTCATGAAGAACACCTGCTTGGTGCGCAGCTCGTCCGTCCGGATGTGGCGGCAGCAGATCGCGCCGGCGGTCTGGGCCATGCCCTCGATCAGCAGCACCCCGGGGAAGACCGGCAACCCGGGGAAATGCCCCATGAATTGCGGCTCGTTGGCGGTGACGTTCTTGATCCCGACGCAGGATTCGTCGCGGTCGATCTCGACGATGCGGTCGATCATCAGGAACGGGTAGCGGTGCGGCAGCAGCTCCAGCAGCGTCTGGATATCGGCTGTGCCCAGCTCCTCGTTGGTGTCGCGCGCCGCCTCGCTCATCGAATCCCGTACCTTGCCTCACCGCCATCGGGCGGACCGATATCCGCCCCCCATGACGGGCGGACGCCCTCTTCGGAAGAAATCGCCGGAAGCGCAAGGGTTTCCGGGACGTGCGGCCGATATCACGCGGCGTCGGGGGCCGGATCCTTCTCCGGGTCCTTGCCCGAGCGCTCGGCCAGGCGTGCCAGCGTCGTGAGCTCGCGGAACCAGGCCCGCACGGGTTTTGCCGGCGTTCCGCCCCAGCGGCTTCCCGGGGGGACATCGCGGTTGACGTTGGAGGAACCGGCGATCTGGGCGCCGCGGCCGATGCGCAGATGGCCGACGACGCCGACCTGGCCGCCGAGCACGACGTAGTCTTCGAGGGTGGTCGAACCCGAGATGCCGACGCCGGACACGATCACGCAATGGCGGCCGATGACCACGTTGTGGGCGATCTGGACCAGGTTATCGATCTTGGTGCCCTCGCCGATGACCGTATCGCGCGAGGCGCCCCGGTCGATCGTCGTGTTGGCGCCGATCTCGACATCGTCCTGGACGATCACCCGGCCGATCTGCGGCACCTTGAGATGGGTGGCGCCCATGGCGAAGCCGAACCCGTCCTGGCCGAGCCGGGCGCCGGGATGCAGGATCACCCGGTTGCCGACGAGTGCGTGGCTCAAGGTGGTGCCGGCGCCGATGGCGCAATCGCGCCCGATCCGGACGCCCGGGCCGATCACCGCGTTCGGGCCGATGACGCTGCCGGAGCCGATCTCGACGCCGGGCCCGATCACCGCGCCGGGATCGACCGTGACCCCCTCCTCCAGCCGCGCATCCGGATGGACATGGGCCCCCGGGGCGATGCTGCGGCCGCCGAACTGCGAGCCCGGCCGCATGGCATCCGGGTGCAGGCGCCCGAGCAGGGCCGCGTAAGCCCGGTACGGGTCACGGGTCACCAGCGCGACGGTTCCGGCCGGGCAGCGCGCCGCGAAGCGCGGGCTTACCAGGCAGGCCCCGGCCCGGGTCGCGGTGAGTGCCTCGCCGTAGCGGGCATTGTCCATGTAGGCGAGATGGTGGGGGCCGGCGCTCTCGAGGGGCGCGGCGCCGGTGAGCCGGTATTCCGGGTCCGCGCCCTCAGGCAGGGCTACGCCAGCGGCGGCGGCGACGTCGGCCAGGGTGAGGGAGCCGGTCGCGGCGAAAAAATCGAGATCTGACATGCCTGACAACGCGCCGGCCGGAAAACCCGGCCGGCGCGCCTGTATTTTATCAGAACCGCGAGCCGCCGGAGAAGCGGAACGCCTGGGTCTGATCCTTGCCGATATGGCCGACCTTGCCGAGCAGCGGCACGTAGACCGACTGGCCCTCGTCCTTGGTCAGCGCGTAGGCGTAGTCGAAGCGGATCGGGCCGAGCGGCGAGTTCCACAGGATGGACGCGCCGATCGAGGAGCGGATCGCGGCGGTGTCGCGGACGTTCACGCATTCCGGCTCGACGCCGATGTTGAACGCGGAGAAGTTGCACTTCCCGGTCTGCGGCGAGATGCCGTTGATGAAGCCGTCGCCGTTCACGTTGAACTCGCGCCGACCGTGATAGCCGAACAGCGTACCGGCATCGGCGAAGACCGCGCCCTTCAGGCCGAGATCCCGCGGGATGAGGGGCAGCGGGAACTGCACCTCGAGGGTACCGCCGATATAGGTGGAGCCGCCGATGGCGTTGGAGCGGGCATCGGCGATGCCGACGTCGCGCGGGCCGATACCGTTCGGTGCGAAGCCGCGGACCAGCGACGGGCCGAGGAAGAACTCGTCGGTGACGCGCAGCGGCTTGCCGTCGATGGCGTTGATGTGGCCGCCCTGGAACCGGACGAAGCCGATCACGTCCTCGAACAGCTCCTTGTAGTAGCGCGCATCCGCGGTGACGCGGAAGAACTTCGAGTCGCCGCCCAGGCCCGCGACGTCGGGCTTCAGCTCGGCGTAGAGGCCGTTGCGGGGTGCACCCACCACGTCGAGGGTCGAGTAGGCGAGCGTCAGGCCGGCCAGCGAGGTCAGCGTGTTGCCCTGCGAACCCTTGATGGCGATCGACGCTTCGCCGTCATACGCGCAGTTCGGGTAGATCGACTGGCCGCCGATGTTGCGGCCGCTATTCGGGTCGATCGTGCCGCCCGCGTAGGTCGCGGTGTAGCCCGGGATCGGCGTCGAGCAGTCGTTGTACGGCCGCTTGAGGGTGTTCGGGACCTTCAGCTCGGTGTTGTACAGCGAGTAGCGCAGGGTGATGCCGAACTCCTCGGTGATCGGCAGGCCCAGGCGCAGCTGGCCGCCATACACCGTGGTCTCGTAGCGCGAGTACCGGGTCAGGTCGGAGTACTTGTAGAAGGCGTCGAAGCCGGCGGCGAGCCGGTAGCCGAGGAAGTACGGCTCGGTGAACGAGAAGTCGACGCCGCGCGAGTACTGGCCGCCGGTGCCGGCGAGGCGGACATACTGGCCGCGGCCGAGGAAGTTGGACTCGGAGACCGAGACCTCGCCGATGATGCCGTCCTGGGTGGAGTAGCCGCCCGCCACCGAGAACGAACCCGTGGGCTGATCCTCGACATCGATGTTGATGACCACGCGGTCGGCCGCGGAGCCCGGCTCGTTGGAGAACCGGACCTTCTTGAAGAAGCCGAGGCCGTTCAGGCGCCGCTCGGCCCGGTCGGTCAGCACGCGGTTGTAGGCGTCGCCTTCCGCGATATCGAGCTCGCGACGGATGACGTAATCGCGGGTGCGGGTGTTGCCGCGGATGTTGATGCGCTCGACGTAGACGTGCGGGCCGTCCTCGACCACGAAGCCCAGGGACACCTGGTGGGTCGCGGGATCGCGCTGGCCGGTCGGGCGGACCTGGGCGAACGGGTAGCCGGCGCGGTTGACCTCGCGGGTGACGTTGTTGAGCGTCCGCTCCACGTCATCGGCGTTGTAGACGTCGCCCACGGCGGCGGTGATGTTGCCGTCCAGCTTGGCGGTGTCGACGCCGGGCAGGCGGGAATCCACCGCCACCGCGCCGACCTTGTACTGCTCGCCCTCGTTCACCGTGATCGTGATGACGTAGCCCGAGCTGTCGCCCTCGACGTAGCGGGCGTCGGCGCTGACCACCTGGAAGTCGGCATAGCCGTTCTTCAGGTAGTAGCGGCGCACCTGGTCGAGGTCGTTGGTGATGCGGTCGGGATCGTAGACGTCGGAGGTCTTGATGAACGACAGGAAGTTCATCTCGGAGGAGCTCATCAGACCCTTCAGGGTCCGCTCCGAATAGGCATTGTTGCCGACGAAGTTGATCGAGATGATGCCGGTCTTGTCGCCCTCGTCGACCTGGTAGATCACGTCGACGCGGCCGTTGGGCAGGTCGACGGTCCGGTAGGTGACCTTGGCGGTGCCGCGGCCGAAGCGCTTGTAGACGTCGCGGATGCGGGCGAGGTCGGCGTTGACGATGGCCTCGCTGTAGGGGCCGCGGGCCTTCGCCTCGACGATGCCCTCGAGCGTGGCCTTCTCGACCTTCTTGTTGCCCTCGAACACGACCCGGTTGATCAGGTTGTTCTCGCGGACGGTGACCACCGTGCGCCCGCCGGACTGGGCGACCTTCACGTCCGAGAACATGCCGCTGGCGAGCAGGTTGCGCCGCGCCTCCTCGGAGGAGCCCGAGGCGGTCCCCGTCACGTAGGAGCGGATGGTGTCGGCATCGACGCGCTGGTTGCCCTGGACGACGATCTGCTGCGCCTGGGCGGCACCGCTCAGGACGAGGCCCGCACCGGCAGCGACTAGGACGATGGTCTTCCGCACCGACTTACGTCGGGGCTTCCCCGTCAACGACATCATGCAATCGCCCGTTTCTGTTCTGGTCGCGGGGGTTAGCCCGTCACAGGCGGCCGTTGACCGGTCGTCCTGTCACCCTGGTCCAAGCGTGGCTTCAGGTCCAAGCGTAGCTCTTAGCGGGATTCCCCTGCCAAGCAAACGCGCGGGAGGCCATCGTCAGGGGATTTTGGGGGGTCGTGGCCTTCGCGCCACTTAACGGAGCGGGCGCCCCGGAGGCAAAGCGCCGAACATGGTAAATGGCCCGTAAATCGTTGGTCAGTCGACTGTTTTCGGGCCAGCGGTGACTGGCGTTAACCGTGTTTTAAGCCTCCGCCGGGCCGCCGGCGCGGCGCCTTCTGGGCGCTCTCCGGGCGGCATCGCGGCGGGATTGCGGCACCGATTCCGGTGGAGATCGGAACCGGTGCGCATGCGGGTCCCGAGATCAGGTGTTCCGCCAGGAGGCGCCGAGATTGAGGATGTCGTTCCAGGCGGCGAACAGCATCAGCATCAGCACCAGGGCGAGGCCGATCCGGAAGCCGATCTCCTGGGCGCGCTCGCTCAGCGGGCGGCCGCGGACGACCTCGAAGGCATAGAACAGCAGGTGCCCGCCATCGAGCAGCGGCACGGGGAAGAGGTTCAGCAGGCCGATCGAGACCGAGAGCAGTGCGATCAGGCCGACGAGGCCGCCGACGCCG
>Ga0182232_1000217_pt1 | contig 15996 bp, 15 predicted proteins | sample G6R1MG_30_FD_155484 | JGI IMG/M metagenome (GOLD analysis project Ga0182232, IMG submission 155484) | Phyllosphere microbial comminities from miscanthus, Michigan, USA - G6R3_NF_07NOV2016_LD2 MG | ecosystem: Host-associated > Plants > Phyllosphere > Phylloplane/Leaf | place: USA: Michigan... | reverse complement strand
CCGGCCCATAGAGGTCGGCCCGGCCGTCGAGACGGTCGACCTTCACGAAGATCGCCCCCGCCTCCGCCGCGCCGCGCCGCCGCTGCACGGCGGCGATGCCTTCGACGCCGAGGCGGCGCAGATGGGCGGAGACCCAGAAATCCGAACGCAAGCGTGCCATCGCGCGCCTATAGCCGACTTTTTCGCGAAGCGAGATGGCAGCGCTGCCGTCTTCGCGGGCCCGCCCGTTCGACTCGGCGCGAACGGTGACGGTCAGCCCGGAGAGGCGGCCGCGCGCGCGGCGAGTTCGCGTAAGGTGCGGCCCGTGGGCTCGCCCTTGACCGGGAGCTTGCGGTCACGTTCGAACCGCTCGATGGCCGCGCGCGTGCCCGTTCCCAGAACCCCGTCCGCCTTGAGGGGACCGTAACCGAGCTTGACCAGGGCGCGTTGGGCCTTGGCCACCGCCGGATCCACCTTCGGCGTCACCGAGGACGTGGTCTCGCCCTCGCGGATGATGTCGCCGATGGTCTCCCGTGAGACCGGGCGAGGCGCCGGCTGGATCAGGGCGATGCGGGGCGCCTCGGCCTTGGGTGCGTCCGGTTTGGGCGCTTCGGCCTTGTCGGTCTCGGTCCGGACTGTCTCGACCTTGGCAGCCTCGGCCTTCGGCGTCGCGGCTTTCACGGCCTGCCCCGCCTCCGCCTTCGCCGTCTCGATCCGACGCACGGGAGGCCGGTCGGCGGTGACGCGCGGCGCGACCTTCGGGAAGATCGGCGCGGGATGGCGACCGATCTGGTAGCCGAGGGCATTCAATGAGATGTAGGACGCGGCTCCCACCACCACGAGAAAACCGACGACGTCGCCGGGCCGGCTCAGGCAGAGGCGCCCGGCCCAGCGGCCGACGGCCCCGAAATCGGCAAGCCAGCCGCTCGGCCGCGCGTCCGTGGCGGCGCGCTGGCGCCGGGTGGCGGCATCCGCCCGGGGGCCTCGCGGCTGGGGCGGAACGATGATCTCGCGCTGATCGCGCATGGCGGCTCCCTCAGGACGGTTGCGCACAGGTCGCCACCGGCCGCGCCGCGAACCGGCGACGCACGGATGATTCGAGCGGGCCGAGGTTTCGGCTCGCCAAGACGAAACCGCTCGAAACGCGGTCGCCCCATCCATGAGGATGGGGCCGACCGGAACGATCGGTGGTCGGCCGTTCGGGCAGGCGGGCCGGGCTCATCCGGCGCGTCGCAGGGGTGAAACCACGCCGGGCACGTAGCTCTCGCGGACGGGATCGGAGGCCGCGTCGAACAGCCCGATGGGCCGGCGGCTCGGCGCAGGCGGGTGGAACGCGTCGGCGAGGCCGCCCGGTGTCCGCGACGCCGTGCGGATGGGCGCCGGGCCGGCGAGGTTCGCCTCCTCGCGGCACACGGCCGGCAGGGTGACGATGACGCTCGTGCCGTGACCCGGCACACTCTCGATGGCGATGGCGCCGCCATGGAGGCCGACGAGGCCCTGGACGACGGAGAGCCCGAGACCCGTCCCCTCGTGCGAGCGCCGCGTGTCGCTCTGCGCCTGGAAGAAGGGATCGCCAACCCGCGGCAGATCGGCGGCGGCGATACCGATGCCGGTATCCGTCACGATGAGGTCGATGTGGCTGTCGGAGCGGCGGACCGCGACTTCCACCCGGCCGCCGGCTGGAGTGAACTTCACGGCGTTCGACAGGAGGTTTGTCATCATCTGGCGGCAGGCGCGCAGGTCGGCGGTGATGAGGATCGGCGCCGTGTCCGCTGAGCGGACGAGGACGAGATTCGCCTTCTCGGCCCGGAGCTGCATCAGGTCGCAGCAGGTCCGGACCAGGGCATTGAGGTCGAAGGTCTCCGGCGCGTAGTCGAAATGTCCGCTCTGAATGCGGGACATGTCGAGGAGAGTGTTGACCACGTCGAGGAGGTGCTTGCCCGAATCACCGATGATGCCGGCATATTCCCGGCTGCGCTCCGGGGCGATGGTCATGGCGCCCTCGCCCGCCAGCACCTCGGAGAAACCGATGATGGCGTTCAGCGGCGTGCGCAGCTCGTGGCTCACGGTGGCGAGGAAGCGGCTCTTCACCTCGTCGGCGCGCTCGGCTTCGGCGCGGGCCCGCTCCAGCTCCTCCGCGTGGCGGCGATGCTCGGTGACGTCGCGGGTCACGGCCACGACGCTCGATCCCGATTCGGACAGGCCCGTACGGGTGCCATCGATGCGGTGGGCCCGCATCTCGGCGAAGATCATGCGCGGCGCGCCGTCCGCTCGCACGGCAGCGGCGTCCAACTGAAGGCGGAACTGGACCGTGGCGGGGGCACCATGGGCGGCGACGTCGCTGAGGGTCTGGAGCAGGGCCGGCCGGTCGCCGATATGAACGCGGTCGAGGAGTCCGTACCCGCGCAGGCGGCTCGCCTCGGCCCCGACGAAACGGGCCGACGAGGCGCTGGCTTCGATGACACGACCGTTGTGGTCGTGCCATGTCACGAGGTCGTCGATGGCCGACAGCAGGGTACGATCGCGCAACTCGTTGTCGCGCAGCTTGGCGAGCCACCGGCCCTCGTGACGAAAGTGCTCGATGGCCTGGGCGGCGATGTGGCCGATGGCCGTGATGGCGAAGACCGGCATGGCGAGGGTCCGCGACCACTCCATCACCACGCCGCTCACCCCGAAAGGCGGCAGGAACGCGATGGACAGCGCCCCGACGGCGGTGATGATCGCGGCGGCCAGGGTGGCGCGGCGTGAGCCCGAAACAACCGCCTCAAGGGGGATCGCCACGAGCCAGATCGCGGCGGCGGAATTCACGCCGCCGGTCATCATGGCAAGGCACACGACAAGGCCGGTAAGTCCAGCCGACGAGATGGCGTGGGCCACCCACAGGATACCGGTGCGCGACAGCAGCACGGCGGCGAACAGCGGAAGAAGAAGGCTCACGATGGCGAAGGCCTCGACCCCGCTCGGCACGCCGCGCAGGAGCAGGTAGGGCGGCAGGCTCAGCATCATCACGAGGCCGGTGGCGAGCCGCGAGACGAGGAAGCGCTCGTGGCGAAACCGCACGGCGGCATCGTCCACGACCGACTCGTGGACGAGACCCGCCAGGCGGGTATCGATGAGGGAGGCCAGGGCACCGTAGATACGCAATACCGACACGCACAGCGCGGAGGGGACCGACATGGCCCGTCCGACGCCCCTTGGCTCGACTTGAACTCGACTGAGCGAACCGTCGCAGACCAGACTTAAGCGAGTGTTGCGGGTGGGGTCGTGCCTGTCTCCGTATGCTTTCCGGAAGGTAACCGGACGGGCCGAAACGGAAGCTTCCTTTGGAAGCTCGGCCCCACGATTGGAACAGGTCACGGAACCGAGCCGCGAATCCCATGGTGGGCGAGAGAAGGATGCCAATAAAGCGCCGTTCACCATCGCGATGGATCACCGTGTCCGTATCATCTCTGCTTTACCCTTCGCATGCGTTGCTCGGCGTCACAGAACGCGAACCCTTCGGTACGGACCTGGATCGAGCCATGCTGTTTCCCCTCCGCGCCGCCGTGGTCATCGGCGGCCTGTCCTACCTCGCCCTTCTCAAGGACCGGCCGGACGACGCGCCCGCCCTGCCGGCGTCGCCGATGCAGGTTCTGCCCGCCCAGACCCTGACGGCTGCCTGGGACGCCATGTCGCCGGAGGTCCGCGATCGGATCGCGCGGGAGGGGATGGACGTGTTCGCCCGCCACCTCGCCCCACAACCGGCCGCTTCCGCCGACACCCTGGACGAGGCGGACCGGCGTCCGGCCTGGCGCGGCGTCGGAGCCCGCTAGAGCATCGTCCCGAAAGGCGGCTTCCGGCTTTCGGTAAATGGACGATGCGCGAACGAGGCTTTCGCCGCGTCGCACGGCCGGTGGCCTTGCGCCGTCGAAATGGTTACGGTCGGCCCGTCGCGGTCTCTGCTGCCGGGGTGATGGTCCGATGTTCGGGTTCGGCATGGAATACGAGGGGCCCGCCTTCTGGCTGCCCCTGATCTGGTCCGGCCTCCTCGCCCTCGCGGTCGCGATGTACGTGATCATCGACGGGTTCGACCTTGGCGTCGGCATTCTGTTCACGGCCGCCAGCAAGGGAAACTGGCGCGACCGGATGATGCTCTCCGTGGCGCCGATCTGGGACGGCAACGAAACCTGGCTCATCCTCGGCGGCGGCGGCCTGTTCGCCGTGTTCAGCGTCGCCTACGCGATCCTGCTGCCGGCCCTCTACCTGCCGCTGATCCTCATGCTCATCGCCCTGATCTTCCGGGGCGTCGCCTTCGAGTTCCGGTTCAAGGCGGAACGCTCGCAGCCCCTGTGGGACTACGCCTTCCACTACGGCTCCCTCGCGGCGACCTTCGCGCAAGGGTTGGTGCTCGGCGCCTTCGTGCAGGGCTTCCGGACGGAGGGACGCGGGTTTGCCGGCGGCACCCTCGACTGGCTGACCCCCTTCAGTGTGATGACGGGCATCGGCCTCGTCTGCGGCTACGGCCTCCTCGGGGCGACGTGGTGCGTGATGAAAACGTCGGGCGAACTCGAGATCTGGGCCCGGCGCAAGAGCGGGCAGTTCCTCGCCGGCACCATCCTGAGCATGGCCATCGTGAGCGCCTGGGTGCCGTTCCTCGGCCTCGAGATCCAATGGCGCTGGGTCTCCTGGCCGAACATCGTCTACGTGGCGCCCGTGCCGGTGGTGACGGCCCTGGTGGCGTGGCGCATCCATCGCGCCCTCGCCGACGGCCGGCAGGTCGCGCCGTTCCTCCTCACCATCGCCCTATTCCTCCTCGGCTTCGTCGGCCTCGTCATCAGCCTGTTTCCCTACGTCGTGCCGCCGCGCATGACGATCTGGCAGGCGGCCAATGCCGTCAGCGCCCTGAAATTCGCCCTCGTGGGCTACGCCGTCGTGATGCCCCTCACCCTCGCCTATACGGCCTACGCCTACTGGGTGTTTCGCGGAAAAGTCGCCGAGGACATCGGGGCCGGGGGCTACGGCCATTGAGCGGCCCGGGGCGGGACGACCGCGCGCCGTATCCCCCGGAACGGAACGGATCAGCCGGACGCAACCGACGCCTGCTGTGGTTCGTGGCCTTCTACGCCGTGAGCCTCGTGGTCTTCACCGCCCTCGTCTATGCCCTGCGGATCATCGTGCGGGGCTGAGAGCGGCCCTGGGACGGAGCCCGAACGCGCTCCGGTGATCCAAGCATCGTCGAGGCGTCGAGACCGTGACGTATCGACCGTCCGGCGCGGACCGGCCACGATCCGATCGATCGAATCGCGCACGATCGGCTTACGAGCGCAGGCCGGTCGCGCGGCGGCCCGCGAGACGAACACCGCCGAAAGCTTCAAATAACGAAACCGCGAGAGTTTTGGCTTCAATATACCAACAAGATCGATCAGATGATCGCGTTAACTTATCCGTGATGCTTTCGAGTTAGCATGAAAACGAATTCTGAGGTCTCTCGTGCCGACCGGACGCCGCGCTCCGATTTCTACGCCTCGTTCGGCGAATTCCTGGATCGTCCTAGGGATCCTGGCGCCCCTCGGCATGCTGGTCGTTTCCGCGATCATGCTGCTCGATCTGCGGCGCGATGCCTGGAGCAAGGCCGAACTGAATTCCCGGAATCTTCTGCAACTTCTGGAACGCGACATCGCACGGAATATCGAGATCATCGATCTCACGCTCCGGGTGCTCGTCGACAACCTCAAGGAGCCCCGCGTCGCCGAGTTGGGTCCCGAAATCCGGCAACTCCTCCTGTTCGACCGCGTGACCTCGGCGCGGGACATGGGGGCGATCCTCGTGGTCGACGAGCACGGAAACAGCGTGGTCGATAGCGGAGCCATGCCGCCGCGTCAGGCGGGAATCGCCGAGCGCGATTACTTCAAGACCCATCGGGACCGGGCGGACGGCGAACTGCACATCTCCCATCCCCTGATCTCGCATCTCTCGGGGACGTCGGCGATCATGTTGACCCGGCGCGTCGACAAGCCGGATGGTTCATTCGGCGGCGTGGCGATCGCCAGCCTGAAGCTGAGCTTCTTCAACCGGCTGTTCAGGGATATCGGCCTCGGGCATCTCGGTCGGATCAACCTCTACCTCAGGGACGGGACGCGCATCATGCGCTATCCGTTCGACGAAACGCTCATCGGCAAGAGCTTCGCGGCGGCCCCCGAGTTCCAGCGCTTCGTCCGGGAGGGCAAAGGCACCTTCATCGCTCCCACGTCCAGCGATGGATTCGAACGGCACTACACGTTCGGGGGCATCGGCCAATTCCCGCTTCTCCTCAGCGTCGCGCTGTCCTTGAGCGAGGTCGAGGCGGAGTGGCGCGAAAAGGCCCTGGTCATCAGCGGAATCGTGCTCGCGCTGTGCGGTTTCACCATCGGGTTGTCGTTGCTGTTCGGGCGGGAGCTGCGCCGTCGTTCGGAAGCGCAGGCGGAACTGGCGCGCCTGTCCCACACGGATGCCCTCACCGGGTTGTCGAACCGGCGCCGGTTCGAGGCAGCGTTCGACGAAGCCTGGACGGATGGCGCCGACACGGGCGAAACCCTGTCGCTGCTCGTCGTGGACGCCGATCATTTCAAGCGCTTCAACGATCGTTATGGCCATGCCGTCGGCGACGCGGTGCTGGTTGGGCTCGCGGTTCGCCTCGCGGCGAGCGTGCCCGACGCGGCGGATGTCGTCTTCCGCATGGGCGGCGAGGAATTCGTTCTGCTTCTCCGGGACACGGACATGATGGGCGCCCTTCGCGTCGCCCAGCGGATCCACGCCGAGACGGCGAAACTGACCGTCGCATCGGCCGCCCTCGCGGCACACTCGGTGACGGTGAGCATCGGCGTCGCGACCACCGTACCCGCCGCCCCCGAGGCCGGTACGGCGAGCGATCTCTACCGCCGGGCCGACGCGGCGCTTTACGAAGCCAAGGCCGGGGGCCGCAACCAGACCCGGTGCGCTGTCACGGCGCCGGGTCCGCGAGCCGCCGCATAGGGGCTCGTGCCCCCTCGGAGGGATCGCGCCCGGAGCGCCGTCCCGAGGGCCGCTGACCGACGCCCTAACCCCACAAGGCCGGCAGCGGCGGATGGACGGTGCTGCCCTCGAACACCAGACCGGGGTCGCGGTCGCGGGCGAGAAGCAGCGGCCCGTCGAGATCGACGTACTCGGCGTCCCGCGCGAGCAGCATGGCAGGCGCCATGGCGAGCGAGGTGCCGACCATGCAGCCGATCATCAGCGAGAAACCCCGCGCCCGGGCCTCGCGGGCCAGCATCACCGCCTCGGTGAGGCCGCCGGCCTTGTCGAGCTTGATGTTGATGGCGTCGTAGCGGGCGGCCAGGGCGTCGAGACCGGAACGGTCGTGCAGGCTCTCGTCGGCGCAGATCGGAATCGGCCTGGCGATGCGCGCGAGGAGATCGTCCTCGCCCGCCGGCAGGGGCTGCTCGATGAGTTCGACGCGCGCCGCGACGCAAGCCGCGAGGTTGGCCTCGAGGGTCTCGGCCCGCCACGCCTCATTGGCATCGACGATGAGGCGCGCCTCGGGGGCGCCCCGCCGCACGGCGGCGATCCGTTCGGGGTCGCCCTCGCCGCCGAGTTTTACCTTCAGGAGGGGCCGGGCAGCGGCGGCACGGGCGGCGGCCTCCATGCTCGCCGGATCACCAAGGCTGAGGGTATAGGCGGTGACGGCAGCTTGCGGCGCGTCGAGGCCGACGATCTCCCAGGCCGGGCGGCCGGTCTGCTTCGCCTCGAGGTCGAACAGGGCGCAGTCGAGGGCGTTGCGGGCCGCCCCCGCCGGCATGAGCGTGAGGAGGTCCGTGCGCGTGGCCCCGTCCGCCACGGCGTCGCCCTGCCCCAGGATCAGTTCGCACACGCTCTCCACGGTCTCGCCGTAGCGGGCATAGGGCACGCACTCGCCGCGCCCGACACGGCCTTGCGCGTCCCGCACGGTGGCCACCACCACCACGGCCTCCGTGCGGCTTCCCCGCGCGATGGTGAAGGCCCCCGCGATGGGAAAGCGTTCGATGGCGGCTTCGAGAATCAGGCTCATACGGCGGCTCCCTTCGGAAATTCGGCGACGAGGCGGTCGACGATCTCCTCCACACCGAAGCGCACGGGGTCGGTCGCCGGCAGGCCGTGCTCGCGGGCGAGCTCCGCGAGGAGTGTGCGGGCGGCGCCCTCCTCCAGGCTCTGGGTGTTCACCGCGATGCCGACGGGCCGGATATCCGGATTGGTCAGGCGGCCGAGCTGCACCGTGAGGTCGATGACCTCCTGGATCGTCGGCAGGGGATGCTGGACGCCCCGCATGGCGGTGCGGCTCGGCTCATGGCAGACGATGAACGCATCGGCCTGCGCCCCGTGAAGCAGCCCGAGGCTCACCCCGGCGAAGGATGGGTGGAACAGGGAGCCCTGGCCTTCGAGGAGATCCCAATGGTCGGGATCGGCTGTCGGCGCGATCCACTCGACGGCCCCGGAGATGAAATCGGCCACCACGGCGTCGATGGCGACGCCCCGGCCGGAGATGAACACGCCGGTCTGGCCCGTGGCGCGGAAATCCGCGTCGAGGCCGCGCTCGCGCATCCCGCGCTCAAGGGCGAGGACGGTGTATTTCTTGCCCACCGAACAGTCGGTGCCGACGCTGAGCAGCCGCTTGCCGGGCCGCTTCGTGCCCTTGCCGGTGGCGAAGGTCTCGGAGGTGTGGCGCACATCGTGGAGCTGACGGCCATGGGCTTCGGCCGCCGCCGCGATCTCCGGCACGGCGCCGAGGCGCGCATGCAGGCCGCTGGCGATGTCGAGCCCGGCCTCGAGGGCCGCAACGATCTCGGCGACCCAGTGTCCGGGCAGGACGCCGCCCGCATTAGCGACGCCGATCACCATCGTGCGGCAGCCCTTCGCCACCGCCTCCGCCAGGGTGAGATCGGGAATGCCGAGATCGGCGGCGCAGCCGGGCAGACGCATCTGCCCGACGCACCATTCGGGGCGCCAATCCTTGATGCCGTAGGCAGTCTTGGCCGCCAGGGTGTCGGGCACGTCGCCGAGAAACATCAGATAGGGTGTCTCGATCTGCATGTCCGTCCCTCCCTGGGGCCGTGGGCCCCGAATCCCGCCAGTCCGTCGCTATGCGCGAGGAATCCCGTGCTGCCAATCCGCACGCGCCGAAGCAGGATCACGGCCACGGCGTCGGTTTGAAGACAGGGGCTTGCGGCGGAGGCGGATGTCGGGTGTGGTCGCCCCCGCAACGGAGATTTTGGCCCCATGAAGATGTACGGCAACTGGCGCTCCGCGGCCGCATTCCGGGTACGGATCGCCCTCAACCTCAAGGGCATCCCGTGCGAGGAAACATTCATCGACCTCGATGCGGGCGACCAGTTCAAGCCTGCGTTCCTCGCCATCAATCCGCAGGGCGCGGTGCCGGCCTTCTTCGACGGTGACGGACCGCCCCTCACCCAGTCCCTCGCCATCCTCGACTACCTCGAGGACGTGCACCCCGCCGTGCCGCTCCTGCCGTCAGATCCGCGGGCGCGGGCCAGGGCGCGGTCGCTGGCTCAGGTGGTGGCCTGCGACACCCATCCGCTCTACGTGCCGCGGGTGCGCAACTACCTCATGCAGGCCTACGACATCCCGAAGGACCGGATGATGGGCTTCGTGCGCCACTGGTTCGAGACTGGCTTGAAGACCCTGGAGACCCGCCTCACCCATGAGCCCGGCACGGGGCGCTACGCCCAGGGGGACGCGGTGAGTCACGCCGATCTCTGCCTCGTCAGCCTGTGGGTCGGGACCGGGATCTTCGGCGTCGAGACCGCGCCCTACCCGACGGTTCGACGGATCGCCGAGGATTGCCTGGAGCAGGATGCCTTCGCGCGGGCGCATCCCCTGCGCCAGCCGGGCGCTCCCGCCTGAGGGGCGGTGGACAATTGTGTTGACCCAAGCCGGGCGACCACAAAATAAAGACGTTCCAGAGTAAGGCGGAACGGCAGAGTCCGGTACGGCCTTCGCCGTGGCGCGCCCGGTCCAGACCCACCCCTTCCAACGACGAGATGCAGGACGACAAACGCATGGTACCGGGCGAATCCGTGGAGAACCTGCATCGTATCGTGGTCGTCGGCGGCGGTGCCGCCGGCCTGCAGCTGGCGACGAAGCTCGGCGAATCGCTGGGCAAGTCCGGCAAGGCCCACGTCACCCTCGTCGACCGGGCGCGTACGCATATCTGGAAGCCGCTCCTCCACGAGGTCGCCGCCGGCAGCCTCGATGTCGGCCATCACGCCGTGGACTACCTGCACCACGCGCATCGCCACCATTTCCGCTACCGCATCGGCGAGATGACCGGCCTCGACCGGCAGGCGCGCACGATCCAGCTCGCCGCCAGCCACGATGCGGAGGGGCGCGAGGTCACGCCGGTGCGCTCCATCGGCTACGACACCCTGGTGCTGGCGGTGGGCTCCACCACCAACGATTTCGGCACGCCGGGGGTGAAGGAGAACGCCATCGCCCTCGACACCCAGGACCAGGCGGTGCGTTTCCACCAGCGCCTCGTCAACGGCATGCTGCGCGCCCACACCCAGGCGGGCCCCGTGCGGCCGGGCCAGCTCCACGTCACGGTGATCGGCGCCGGCGCCACGGGCACGGAGCTCACGGCCGAACTCCACCGCACCACCCGCGACGTCGCCTCGACGGGCCTCGACCGCATCGACCCCGACAAGGATCTCAAGATCACCCTGGTGGAGGCGGCCTCCCGCATCCTGCCGGCGGTGCCCGAGCGCATGTCCCAGGACGTGATGAAGCTGCTGCACAAGATCGGCGTCGAGGTCCGCACCAACGCTCGCGTCACGGAAGTACGCCCCGATGGAGTCCAGCTCGCCGATGGCGGCTTCATTCCGTCCGAACTCGTGGTCTGGGCCGCCGGCGTGAAGGCGCCGCCGTTCCTCCAGGGGATCGGCGGCCTCGAGACCACGCGCAACAACCAGCTCGTGGTGACACCGACGCTTCAGACCACCCGCGATCCGGACATCTTCGCCATCGGCGACAATGCCTACCTCGTCGAGCCGGGTTCGCAGACGCCGATCCCGCCGCGCGCCCAGGCGGCGCACCAGCAGGCGAGCTACCTCATCAAGGCGATTCCCGCGAAGATGGCGGGCAAGCCGCTCAAACCCTTCAAGTACCGTGATTTCGGGTCCCTGGTGTCGCTGGGCGAATACTCGACCGTCGGCAGCCTGATGGGGTTCGTGCGCGGAAAGAACATGTTCATCGCCGGGCTGTTCGCCCGGATGATGTACCGGTCGCTCTACAAGATGCACGAGCAGGCCCTGCACGGCACGGTGAAGACCACCCTCGACGCCGTGGCCCGGGCGCTGACCCGCCGTACGGAATCGCGGGTGAAGCTGCACTGAGCGCAAACTTCGCTCGCCCGCCCCTCCGCGAGGGGCAGGGCGTCTCCCTCCAGGCCGGGCCGCCCCGTGGCGGTCCGGCGCTTCTCGGAACGGCCCCATGATCGACATCATCCAGGCCCTGCAGCAGCGCAATCCGACGCTCGGGTCCTACGTCCTCGTGCTGCGCGCCGATTCACGCGCCCGCGACGCAGCCGACCCCACCCGGCTGACCACCGAAGCCGAGGCTTGGCTCGCCGAGCAGGCACCCGGCGCCAAGTTCTCCCAGGAGACCGTGCTGTTGGCGCCCTATCCCGGCGCCATGCCGGCCGAGCGGCAGGTCGCCGTGATGGCGTTCGCCGATGCCCGCCATCTCGCCGCCTTCGCCACCCACTGGACGGTCGATCCCGAGCCCGAGGACGAGGCCCCGACGTCAGAAGTGACTGAAGGACCCGGCCCCGAAGAACGTTCGTAGCCCGTTCGCGGCCTCGAAGACCGGCGGTCCCTCCCCGGCGGTCACTATTCCGATGGGGCGCAACGGAAGGCCGAGGGCCTGCGCCTCCGCCAGACAGGCCGCGAGGGCGTCCGGCGGCACGGCGCAGAGGATCTCGTAATCGTCGCCGCCGGTCAGCACCGTCGCCATGAGGTCGGGCCACAGCGTCACGGCCCGGACCGCCGCCGGAGACAGGGGTACATCGGCGACGCGGATGAGGGCGGAACGCCCCTCCCCCTTCAGCATCTTGGCGAGATCGCCCGCGAGGCCGTCCGAGATGTCCATGGCGGCGCGGGCATGGCGCCGGAGGACCGGCGCGAGGCCAAGCCTCGGGCGCGGGTGCCAATAGCGGTCGACAAGGGCGTCGCGGGCCTCGCCGCCGAGGGAGGCGGCCCAATCCGGCGGGGGCGACTGGCGCAGGAGTAGCCCCAGGGCGGCATCGCCGATGCTGCCGCCGACACAGATCGTGTCGCCGACTTGGGCCGTCATCCGCCTCACCATGGCGCCGGTGGGCACCTCGCCCAGCGCCGTGACCCCGATGGTCAGGGGGCCGGCCGCGCGCACGGTGTCGCCGCCGAGAAGCGCGCCGCCGAACGCGGCGAGACTGTCTCGCAGACCGCCCGCGAAAGCCTCGAGCCAGGGTTCCGTCCAGTCGTCGGGCAGCGCCAGGGTGAGGAGGATGCCGCGCGGGGCAGCCCCCTTGGCGGCCAGATCCGAATAGTTCACCCCGATGGCCTTGCGGGCGATGGAAGCTGGCGGATCGTCGGAAAAGAAGTGAACCCCGGCCACAACGGCATCGGCCGTGAGGACGAGATCGCAACCGGGACTCGGCGTCAGGGTGGCGGCGTCGTCGCGCATCCCATCGGCGCCGGGGCCGGCCAGCGGCGCGAAGAAGCGCGCGATGAGGCCGTCCTCGGTGGGACGGTCCCCGCTCACGCCCGGCCAGCGCCGGGCAGGCCGGACCCTGGAAGACCGGCGAATTCCTGGCTCCGAACCTCGCGCGCCACCTTGTCGAGGACCGCATTGACCATGCCGGGTTCGTCGCCGCCGTAGAAGCTGTGGGCGACATCGACGTATTCGGAGATGGCGGCCCGGGCCGGCACGTCGCGGCGATGCATGAGTTCGTAGGCTCCCGCGCGCAGGATGGCACGAAGCACCGCCTCGATGCGCTTGAGGGGCCAGCCCTGCGCCAGGGCGCCGTCCAGCATGGGGTCGATTGCGCGCTGCTCGTCGACGACGCCGCGCAGGAGATCGCGGAAGAATGCGATCTCGGCCGGGGGATGTTCGACGCCGTCGACGGTCTGGCCGATCCAGAAGGTCTCGAATTCGGCCACCGCCTCGATGACGCCCTTGCCGGCGATCTCCATCTCGTAGAGCGCCTGCACCACGGAGAGGCGGGCGCCGCTGCGCTCGATGATCTTGGCCATGGCGCTCAATCCTCTCCGACGGGCGCGGCGGAAGCGTCGCGCTTGAGGGCGAGCACCGCCAGGGCCGCCTCGGCCGCCCCGCCGCCCTTGTTCATCTCGGACACGCGGGCGCGGGCGAACGCCTGAGCCTCGGTCTCGACCGTGAGGATGCCGTTGCCAAGCGGCAGCAGCCGGGCAACGGACAGGTCCATCAACGCACGGGCACTCTCGCCGGCCACGATGTCGTAATGCCCGGTCTCGCCGCGAATCACGCAGCCGAGGGCGACGGCGGCGTCGTAGGGCTGGCCGGCGCGGGTGGCGGCCTCGGTCAGGATCGCGATGGCGGCGGGAATTTCCAGGGCGCCCGGCACGGTCACCACCGTCGTCTCGGCTTCGGCCGCGTCGAGAACGCCCCGCGCGCCGTCGAGCAGCGCGTCGGCGAGCGCGTCGTAGTAGCGCGCTTCGACCACGAGGACGCGGGCGCCCCTGACGATGGCGGGGGACGGGCGGGAAGCGGGTTGGGTCGAAACCATCGGGGGGCCTTGTGAGAGGGGCAGGGACGTCCGGATTCCCGCACAGTCGCCGCCCTGAACCGGCCGTGCCGTCGCGACGCACGCGCCGAACCCGGACCGATCGGAAGGCGCGAGCGATAGACCGAAGGCGCCCGGCGGACAAGCGGGCGCCCGCCGGGCGGGGTCAGAGCGCGAGCGTCTCGCGGGCCTCCGTCAGGCGCGCGGCGTAGCGGGCGATGAGATCGACCTCGAGATTGAGGGCATCGCCGGCGCGGCGCTGCCCCCACGTCGTCACCGCCAGGGTATGGGGGATCAGCAGCACCGAGAAGAGGTCGTCCGCGACGGTGTTCACCGTCAGCGAGGTTCCGTCGAGGCAGACGGACCCCTTGCGGGCGATGAACCCAGCCAGCGCCTTTGGGGCGCGCAGGGTGAAGCGGTCGCTCGGCGCCCATTGCGGATCGCCCTCCCCACCCGTCACCGCGTCGCGGGCGACGATCTCGGCGCGTCCGTCGACATGGCCGGTGACGAGGTGACCGCCGAGTTCGTCGCCGATCTTTAGGGAGCGTTCGAGGTTGACCCGCGTGCCCTCGCCCCAGGTGCCGACGGTGGTGAGGGCCAGGGTCTCGGCCGCGGCATCCACGGCGAAGATGCACCCGCCCGCGACGGGCTCCACGGCCACGGCCGTGAGGCAGGGGCCTGAACAGGCGATGGAGGCCCCGAGCGCGATGGTGGCGGGATCGTAGGCGGAGCGGATGCGGATGCGGCGCAGACGGTCGTCGCCCGACACCTCGACGACCTCTCCGACATCCGTGACGAGACCGGTGAACATCTAGGCGCTCCGCTCATACGTGACCGCGCGGTCGGGACCGAAATCGCGCGACGCGACGGGTTTCAGATGGCCCCGCGATAGGCTGGCGTCGAGGTGGGGGCCGACGGCCGGCAGGCCGCTCGCCCCGAGGGCGGTGGGACCGGTGATGAGGGTGCAGACGTCGATGAGATCCGCCCGCGCCAGGGCATCGGCGAGGCAGGGGCCACCCTCGCAGCAGATCCGGGTGAGACCGCGCTCGGCCAGGGCCTCCAGGGCGGCGGCGAGATCAATCCGGCCCGTGGCCTCGGCCGCCACGGAGATCACCTCGACGCCGAACGAGGCGAGCATGCGTTTGGGATGGGCCGGCGCGTTGCGGGTGGTGACAACGAGGGTGGGGATGTCGCGCGCGCCGCGCACGAGGTGGGTCGAGGGCTGCAGCCGCAGGCTCGAATCGAGGACGATCCGCAGGGGCGAGCGCTCCGAGAGACCGGGCAGGCGCACGGTGAGGGACGGATCGTCGGCCCGCGCCGTTCCGATGCCGACCAGGATGGCGTCGGCATGGGCCCGCCACAGGTGGACGGCGCCGTCGGCGATGGGGCCGGTGATGCGCAGGCGCTGGTCGGGTGCCCCGGCGGCGAAGCCGTCCGGCGTCCGGGCGAGCTTCAGGTGGAGGCTCGGGCGCCCCCTCGTGACCCGCGTGACGTGGCCGACATGGTCGCGGGTGGCCTGCTCGCGTAGGAGGCCGGTTTCGACGGCGATGCCGGCGTCCCGCAGGAGCGCGTGGCCGCGCCCCGCCACGCGTGGGTCGGGGTCCTCCAGGGCGGTGACGACGCGGGCGATGCCGGATGCGATGATCGCCTCGGTGCAGGGCGGGGTTCGCCCGTGATGCGAGCACGGTTCGAGGGTGACGTAGAGTGTTGCGCCGCGCGCGGCCTCGCCCGCCATGGCCAGCGCCTGCGGTTCGGCATGGGGCCGCCCGCCGGTTTCCGTCATGCCCTGGCCGACGATGCGACCGTCCTTCACCACCACGGCTCCGACGGAGGGGTTGGGCCAGGTCCGTCCGAGGTTGCGATGGCCGAGCGCCAGGGCGAGGCGCATGAAACGGATATCCATTGCGCTCATGGGCGCGGCCGGGGCTTGGCATGCAGGGGCGTGACGGTGTCGTCGGGCTCGCCGGGGAGCGGTTCGGCCGGCGCTTCGCTCAGAGTGCCGAGCAAGGCCTTGAAGTCGCTGGCCTCGCGAAAATTTTTGTAAACGGAGGCGAAGCGCACGTAGGCGACGTCGTCGAGCCCCTTCAACCCCTCCATCACAAGCTCGCCGATCGCCTCACTGGCGATCTCGGCCTCGCCCCCGCTCTCGAGCTGGCGGGTGATGCCGCTGACGAGACGTTCGATCCGCTCAGGGTCGACGGCGCGCTTGCGCAGGGCGACGCCGATGGAGCGCT
>Ga0182232_1000216_pt1 | contig 16133 bp, 18 predicted proteins | sample G6R1MG_30_FD_155484 | JGI IMG/M metagenome (GOLD analysis project Ga0182232, IMG submission 155484) | Phyllosphere microbial comminities from miscanthus, Michigan, USA - G6R3_NF_07NOV2016_LD2 MG | ecosystem: Host-associated > Plants > Phyllosphere > Phylloplane/Leaf | place: USA: Michigan... | reverse complement strand
GCACGACGTCACCTTGATGATGACGTCGCGGGCATCTTCGATTTTCGGGTCCGGTACCGTATCGCACCGGATGTCGCCCTTGCCGTGCCAGCACAATGCCTTCATCCGGTTCATCCTTTTTATGATATCCGGCAGGACGTTCCGGTCCGGGTCAAGAATTCCGCATCGGGAAAACCAACCTATGTCGTCGATCGTCTGCCGCTGATCGGGTCGATATCGGATCAAGACGATGCGCGGGCATAGGTTCCGGGCGGCTACGCCTTGAGAAATGCCACCAGATCGTTCGTAAGTCGCTCTGCATGTGTGAAGGGCAGGGCATGGGAGGCGCCCTCGTAGACGACAAGGGTCGAACCCGGGATCGCCGCGGCCGCCGCCCGGCCCGACGCATCGATGGGTACGGTCTGGTCGTCGTCGCCATGGACGATCAGGGTCGGTACCCGGATATGCGCCATGTCGGGGCGGAAATCCGTCTCGCCGAAGGCCCGGACGCAGGCGGTGGTGGCCTTCGGCGAGGCGCGCATGGCGAGGTCGCCCGTCCAGCCCATCAGCTCGCTGGAGGCCGGTGCGGTGAAGACGCCGGCCCCGAAGAAGGTCTTGGCGAAGTTCGCGAGGAAATGCGGGCGGTCGGCTTTCAAACCCTCGATCATGCCCTCGAACACGCCGGCCTCGACGCCTTGCGGGTGGTCGGGGGTCTTTAGCATCATCGGCGTCACTGCCGAGACGAGGGCCACGCGGGACACTCGTGCGCCGCCGTGGCGCGACATGTACCGCGCGATCTCGCCGCCGCCCATGGAGAAGCCGACCAGGGCGACGTCCTGGAGGTCGAGCCCGTCCAGCACCGCCTTCAGATCGTCCGCGAAGGTGTCATAATCGTAGCCGCCCCAGGGCTGGTCCGAGCGGCCGAAGCCGCGCCGGTCATAGGCGACGGTGCGAAACCCCGCCTCGGTGACGGCGGGCATCTGATACTCCCACATGTCGGCGTCCAGGGGCCAGCCGTGGATGAACACGACGGGGCGGCCGGTGCCCCAGTCCTTGTAGTACAGTCGGGTGCCGTCCGGGGTGTCGAGGAAGGGCATGGGAACTCCGTCGCCTTGGGAAGCCGGTCGATCCGGCGGGATGACAAACCAAGAGCCGCGGGGCGCCCGCGTTCCCGCATCCCCTGTGCCGGAACGGGCCGGCTTCCTATGTCCCCGTCAGCATGCACTCCGCCCCCGATTTCAGCGCCACCGCCGCGTCCCTACGCGCCTGCCGCCTCTGTCGCGATGCGCCAGTCTACGGACCGCCCCTGCCTCAGGAGCCGCGCCCCATCGTCCAGGGAAGTTCCAGCGCGCGCCTGTGCATCGCCAGTCAGGCGCCCGGCAACAAGGCCGACAAGAGCGGCATCCCGTTCATGGACCCCTCCGGCATCCGCCTGCGTGACTGGCTCGGCCTCGACGAGGCGGCCTTCTACGACGCCTCGCGCCTCGCCATCGTCCCCATGGGGGCCTGCTTTCCCGGCTACGATTCCAAGGGTGGGGACCGGCCGCCCCGGCGCGAGTGCGCCGAGCGCTGGCGGGAGGAGCTGTTCGCCGGCTTGCCGCAGCTCGAACTCATCCTCGTCATCGGGCAGTACGCGCAGGCTTGGCACCTCGGCCGGGCCAAGGGGGGCCTCACCGAGACCGTCCGGGGGTGGCGCACCGTGCTCGATGCGCCGCGCCGGCCGCGCGTGCTGCCCCTGCCGCACCCATCCTGGCGCAACAGCGGCTGGCTCAAGGCCAATCCATGGTTCGAGGCCGAGCTGCTGCCGGTGCTGCGGGCCGAGGTCGCGCACGCCATGCGCCCGCACGCCTCACCCTCGCGTTGACAGCGCGGGCCGGACGCGGGATGGCCGACCCGACGCAGCGCAACGGCCAGGATTTGCCCATGTCCACCATCACCGATCCGCGCGACCGCCTCATCGTCGCCCTCGACGTCGCGACGGTCTCGGAGGCGGAAAGCCTGGTGGGGCGCATCGGTGATGCGGCGACCTTCTACAAGATCGGCTACCGCCTCGCCTATGCGGGCGGCCTCGCCCTCGTGCCGCGCCTCGCCGCCGCCGGCCTCAAGGTGTTCCTCGATCTCAAACTGCACGACATCGGCAACACCGTGGAAGAGGGGGTGCGGGCGCTCGTCGACCTCGGTCCGACCTTTCTCACGGTGCACGCCTACCCGCAGACCATGCGGGCGGCCGTGCGCGGGCGCGGCACGGGCGATCTTCAAATCCTGGCCGTGACGGTGCTGACCTCCTACGATGAGGCCGACGCGCGCGAGGCCGGCTACGCGCTGCCGGTCTCCGAACTCGTGGCGCAACGGTCCCGCCAGGCGGCGGAGGCCGGCATTGACGGCATCGTCTGCAGCGCCGTCGAGGCGGCGTCCGTGCGGAGTATGATCGGGCCGGAACGCCTCATCGTCACCCCCGGGATCCGACCGGCCGGCAGCGCGCTCGGTGACCAGAAGCGGGTGATGACCCCCGGTGCGGCGCGGCGCGCCGGCATCGACCATGTGGTGGTCGGCCGCCCGATCACCGGAGCCGCCGATCCTGCTGCCGTAGCGCGGGCGATCGTGGCCGAGATGGCTTGAGGGGAGTTAGGGAATTCGGCGCAAGCCTCTGATCAGGAACATGATCATGGCCTCCAGCGGCGGAATGCCGACGTTCGGATATTGGCTCACCAGGGTCGGATGGCAGTAGCGCAACACGGCCGTATGCAGGCAGGCGGCGGCGAGGGCCGGGTCGTCGACGGCGAATTCCCCCGCGGCGACGCCACTCCTTACCAGGGTCTCGAATATCGCGGCGGTCCGCTCGATGTGCTGGGCGCAGACGTCCCAGCTCTCGGCTACGGCAGCCGCCACCATTTCCTGCATCCGGGGATTGGCGTCGCAGCGCTCGGCACAGGTTTGGTGTAGAACGCGGATCACCGCACCGAGCCGATCCGCAGCGCTCGCATTACCGCTCTGCGCCGCAACCGTCACGCGCCGCTCAGTCTCATCCATGAGACGCTGGATGACGGCTTCGTGGATCGCCTTCTTCGAATCAAAGAACCGATATACGTTGGCCGGGCTCATCCGCAGGGTGCGGGCGATGTCGGCGACGGTGGTCTTCTGGTAGCCGATGTCCCGAAATGCCGCTTCAGCGGTTTCGAGAATACGGCAGCGTGTCGTGGGCGCTGCCTCTTCCGGAAGGGTATCCGTCTCCGGAAGGAAGGGCGTTGGGGCCGCGGCGCTCGTCATGGTCGTTACGCTAGGCGGCGGCGCACGCGAGGTCAAAGGCCAACACGATCTGTGGCGCGCGGTATATCTGAGTTGTGTCTTACGAGCCGAATTGTGAGCCGAGCTGCTCCAAGTATTCCGCCAGATCCACGCCGCCGATGCGTTTGCCGTAATCGAAACGCATGCCCTCGCGGATGTCGACGCTGCTCGATTTCGTGGTCAGCGTGAACGGCTTCACGCAGATCCATGCGCCGTCACGACGATGCTCGAAGAAGTTCAGGATCTCGTGCTTGGCCATAAACGCCTCCCGCGTTGTCTGACCTGTCAACGACGATCAGCCCCAACGGTTCACGCCGCGCCTGAATTTCACCACTTCCTGAATGAGCTTGACCGTAAGGAACAAAGATCCTGACTCAACGGGGTGGGGATATCCCCACCCCGGCGTTTCGGCTCAGGCTGCGCTCTTCAGCGGCCCGATCTTCTCGTGGAAATCCGGACCGTTGACCGTCTTCGTCACGTACCCGTCCCGGATCAGGTAATCGCCGAAGCGCTCGCCCGCCTGCTTGTTCTTCGCATAGGCGGCGAACAGCGGATCGAGCACCGTCTTGATCTCGGAGGCCGTCACGTCCTCAGCGTAGAGCTTGCCCAGGCGCGAACCATCGAAGGCTGCGCCGAGATAGAGGTGATAGCGCTCGGGTCCCCGACCGACGAGGCCGATCTCGGCGAGGAAGGGCCGGGCGCAGCCGTTGGGGCAACCGGTCATCCGGATCGTGATCTCGTCGTCGGCCAGACCGTGCGACGCGAGGCTCGCTTCCAGCTCGGTCATCAGGTCGGGCAGGTAGCGCTCGCTCTCGGCCAGCGCCAGGCCGCAGGTCGGCAGCGCCACGCAGGCCATGGAGTTGCGCCGCAAGGCGCTCGCACCCTTCAGCAGGCCGTACTGATCGACCAGCGCCTCGATCTCGGCGCGCTTCTCCGACGGCACGTTGGCGATGATGACGTTCTGGTTGCCCGTCAGGCGGAAATCGCCCTCATGGATCTCGGCGATTCGGCGCAGGCCCGTGAGGAGTTGGGCGCCGCCGTCGTAATCCTTGATCCGACCCGACGCGATGTAGAGCGTGAGGTGGTGGCGGCCATCGTCGCCCTCGGTCCAGCCGTAGCGGTCACCGTTGTTCGTGAAGGCGAACGGCTTCGGATCGGCCAGCGGCTTGCCGACGCGCTTCTCGACCTCGGCCCGGAAGGCGGCGAGGCCGTAGCGCTCGATGGTGTATTTCAGGCGCGCGTTCTTGCGGACCTTGCGGTTGCCCCAGTCGCGCTGCACCGTCATCACGGCTTCCGCCGCCTTCAGGGCATCCTCGGGTTCGACGAAGCACATGACGTCGGCCGTACGCGGGAAGGTGTCGGTCTCGCCGTGGGTCATGCCCATGCCGCCGCCGACCGTGACGTTCCAGCCTGTGACCTCGTTCTTCTCGTCCAGGATGGCGATGAAGCCGAGGTCGTGGGCGAAGATGTCGACCTCGTTCGAGGGCGGCACGGCGATCACGGTCTTGAACTTCCGCGGCAGGTAGGTCTTGCCGTAGACGGGCTCGATCTCGGCCACGTCCTCGCCGCCGGCCACGCGCTCGCCGTCGAGCCAGATCTCGCGCCAGGCGCTGGTCTTCGGCAGGAGCGAATCGGAGATGTCCTTGCCGAGCTTGTAGGCCGCCTTGTGCGCGCCGGATTGCGCCGGGTTCGTCGCCGCCATCACGTTGCGGTTGACGTCGCCGCAGGCCGCGATGGTGTCGAGCAGGGTCGCATCGATGGCCGCCATCGTGCGCTTGAGGTTCGACTTGATGACGCCGTGATACTGGAAGGTCTGACGCGTGGTCGCCCGCAGGGCGCCGCCCGCATAGGTCGTGGCGATCTCGTCCAGCGCGAGCCACTGCTTCGGGGTGACGACGCCGCCGGCGATGCGCAGGCGGATCATGAAGCTGTACGCCTTCTCGAGCTTCTTCTTCGTGCGTTCCGCGCGGATGTCGCGGTCGTCCTGCATGTACATGCCGTGGAACTTCACGAGCTGGCCGTCATCCTCCGAGATGGCGCCCGTGGCGTGCTTGAGGAGCCCGTCGGCCAGGGTCCCGCGCAGGTAGCCCGAGGCGATCTTCAGGTGCTCGTTGTGCGCGAGTCCTGCCGACCGGGCGGCTTCCGCCTCGGTGATCGGGCGCTCCGTCGGCGGGGTCTCGTAGGTGCGGGGCGGGGTCTGCTCGGCCATGGCGGGATTCCGGTCTTTTCGAGTTTGTCTGGTGCCTTGGGTGCGCGTCCCTCTCCCCTCTGCGGGAGAGGGTGGCCCGCGTCGCGGGTCGGGTGAGGGAGCGCCGGTTCCGGATAGGGCTTCCCCTCTCCCGCCTGCTCCGCAGGCACCCTCCCCCGCAGAGGGGGGAGGGTTCAGTTCGCTCCTAGTACACGTCCTGCTGATAGCGATGGGCGCGCTCCAGTGCCGCGACCGCCGCCTCGGCGTCGGCGTCGGTCAGGGATTTCACGGTGGCGTAGGCGCGTACCACGGCGTTGCGCACGTCCTTGGCCATCCGGTTGGCGTCGCCGCAGACATAGAAGCTGGCGCCGCCGTCGAGCCATTCCACGAGTTCGCGGGCGTGCTGGGCGATCCGGTCCTGCACGTAGACCTTCTCGGGCTGGTCGCGGGAGAAGGCGACGTCGATCTTCGTGAGGGAGCCATCCTCCAGGGCCTCCTGCCACTCGAGCTGGTACAGGAAGTCGTGGGTGAAGTGGCGGTCGCCGAAGAAGAGCCACGACCGTCCGGGCGCCTCGACGGCACGGCGCTCCTGCACGAAGGCGCGGAACGGCGCGACGCCCGTGCCGGGCCCGACCATGATGATGTCCGTGGATGGGTCCTGCGGCAGGCGGAAGTGGCGGTTAGGCTTCAGCTTGACCCGCAGCTTGGCGCCGTTCTTCACGCGGTCGGCGACATGGGTCGAGGCGACGCCGGCCCGGGCCCGGCCATGGGTCTCGTAGCGCACGGCCGCGATGACGAGGTGGACCTCGTCGCCCACTTCCTTACGCGACGACGCGATGGAGTAGGCCCGCGGCGGCAGGGGCCGGGTGATGGTGGTGAGGTGGTCGGCCGTGACGGTGGCCGGGAAGCTCTGGATTAGGTCGATGAGATGGCGGCCCTCGATCCAGGCCTTGGCCTCGCCGCTGTCGATGAGCTTCTGCGCCTCGGCATGGCCGGTGGCCTTGGCGAAGCGCTCCACCGTGGTGGCCGAGAGGGTGGTGATGTCGCGCTCGGCGAGGAGCGCCTGGCGCAGGGCGGCGTCGCCCGAGAGCCCGGTGGCGGCCAGGATCTCGTCCACGAGGGCCGGATCGTTCTCGGGGTAGATCTCGAGGCTGTCGCCCGGCTCGTAGGCCGGCGCGCCGTCCTCGAATTCGAGGGCGAGGTGGATCGTCTCCTTGTCGGACCGCGACGAATTCAGGTTCACGTGGTCGACGACCTCGACCACCTTCGGCTCACGGCTCGGCTCGGCCTCCTCGTCGTCCTCAACGGCGCGGGCCGCGAAATCGACGGCCACGACGTTGTCGGCGCTGGGCGGCGGGGTCAGCGCCTTGAGGGTGTTCTTGATCCACTCGGCGGCGGGCTTGTCGAAATCGAGATCGAGGTCGGCGCGCTCGTAAGCACGCTTGGCGCCGAGGGCCTCGAAGCGGGCGTCGAGCGCCTTACCGATGGCGCAGAACTCCGCGTAGGAGGTGTCGCCCAGAGACAGCACGGCGAAATCGATGCCGTCGAGGCGCGGCGCGCCTTCGCCCATGAGTTCGCCGTAGGCCCGCGTCGCCCGGGCGGGGGGCTCGCCCTCGCCCCAGGTGGCGGCGATGGCGACCACGTGTTTCTCCTTGGCGAGGCTCGCCACGTCCAGGTCGAAGAAATCTACGACCTTCGGCTTGAAGCCGTTCTTGCGGGCGAGCTTGGCGAGATCGCCGGCGAGCTTCTCGGAGTTGCCCGATTCGCTCGCGAACAGGATCGTCAGGGGCTCGGCCGCCTTCGGCGGTGCGGCCGGAACGGCGGCGGGCTGGCCGCCGGCGGCGTCGAGGCCGGCGAGGAAGCCGGCGAGCCAGGCCCGCTGGATCGGGGTCGCGGCGCCGAGGACGGCGTCGAGGCTCGCCCGTTCCTTGTCTTCGAACGGGGCCGTGCGGGGAAGGATCGCGTGTCGTGCCATTGGGTGAGCCATGTCGTCCTGAGCGGCCGCCCGTCCAACGGAATGTCCGTTTTACAGAACGACGTCACGGTAGAAGGAGCTGCCTGCGGTTGCGCCGCAAAACAGAAGTTTATTCTTTCGCCCTATTCCCCCGCGACAACCGACAGGGTCGGCGCGAAGCGTCCGTTGGTCGGCGGGGCCGGCAGGGGCAGGGCGGTCGTGGACTTCACCTTCTCCATGGCGAAGCGCGACGTGACGTTCTTCAACGGCAACGTCGCGATGAGATGCTTATAGAAGGTGTCGTAGGCGCGCATATCGGCCACGACGACGCGCAGCATGTAATCCACATCCCCCGCCATGCGGTAGAATTCCAGAACCTCGGGCATGGCCGAGACGGTTTCGGCGAAGCGCTCCAGCCATTCTCGGGAATGGTCCGCCGTCTCGATGGAGACGAACACGGTGAGGCCGAGGCCGAGCTTCACCGGATCGAGCACGGCGACGCGGCGATCGATGACGCCGTCCGCTTCGAGGCGCTGAATGCGCTTCCAGCAGGGGGTCTGCGACAGGCCGACCCGCTCGCCGATGGTGGCGATGGACAGGGTGGCATCCTGCTGCAGCAGCCCGAGGATCTTCAGATCGATGGCATCCAAGGTCGCCTCGTATCGGTTCCGGGACGGCGACACGTGCGGGAGAGCACGGCACGCCGTTCGTATGAGAAGGATCTTTCCTGATCAGGCAACCGATCTCGGGATCGGACCGTTGCCCGATCGCACCGCCCACACGGCCGGAAATCCGGCACAAAGGCGGTGATGCCTTGACAGCGTTCGTTATAGCGAACATTTCAGTCCTCAGACAAGCGGACATTCCGAACACCGTTATGAGCTCTCAACTCGAACACGCGGCGCGCGAACTGGCCGCCCGCATGGCGGACCTCGACCTGAAGGGCCGCGTCGCCGTGATCGAAGCGACCGTGCCCGGTCGACTCGTCTTCACCACCAGCCTCGGGATCGAGGACCAGGCTCTGACCCACGCCCTCGCCATGGCGAAGGGGCGCACCGAGATCGTCACCCTCGACACGGGGCGGCTCTACCCCGAGACCTACGACACCTGGACCGAGACCGAATCGGCTTATGGCATCCGCATCCAGGCCTACGCGCCCGAGCGCGAGGCCGAGGAACGCTTCGTGCGCGAGGAGGGCATCAACGGCTTTCGCCAGTCGGTCGCTGCCCGGCAGGCCTGTTGCGGCTTTCGCAAGGTCGAGCCTCTCGGCCGGGCCCTGGAGGGGGCGGCAGGCTGGCTGACGGGTCTGCGTGCCGGGCAGTCGGCCAACCGGGCGGACACGCCGCTGGCCGAGGCCGACGCGGCGCGCGGCCTCATCAAGATCAACCCGCTCGCCGACTGGAGCCGGGCGGACGTCGACCGGTTCGTCGCCGACAACTACATCCCCTACAACGTTCTGCACGATCGCGGTTTCCCGTCCATCGGCTGCGCGCCCTGCACCCGCGCCATCAAGGTGGGCGAGGACGAGCGCGCCGGGCGCTGGTGGTGGGAGCAGGCATCGAAGAAGGAATGCGGCTTGCACATTCATACGCCCGAGCAAATCCCCGAGGCTCGCGTCCAGCCGGGCCAGGAGCCGGCCGCATTCGAGACCCCCAATCGCAACCTGTCCCCGGAGATGGCCCGATGAGCGCCGCCCTCGCAGCCACGCGCGCCGAGCGCCTCACCCATCTCCAGCGCCTGGAGGCCGAGAGCATCCACATCATGCGGGAGACCGTCGCCGAGACGGAGAACCCGGTGATGCTCTACTCCATCGGCAAGGATTCGTCGGTGCTGCTGCATCTGGCGCTCAAGGCCTTCGCGCCCGGCCGGCTGCCGTTCCCCCTGATGCACATCGACACGACGTGGAAGTTCAAGGAGATGATCGCGTTTCGCGATTCCCGGGCAAAGGAGCTCGGCCTCGATCTCATCGTGCACACCAACCAGGAGGGCTTGGCGCGCGGCGTCGGTCCGATCAGCCACGGCTCGGAAGTCCATACCGACGTGATGAAGACCCAGGCCCTCCGGCAGGCCCTGGACAAGCACAAGTTCGACGCGGCCTTCGGCGGCGCGCGCCGCGACGAGGAGGCGAGCCGCGCCAAGGAGCGCATCTTCTCGCTTCGCACGGCCCAGCATCGCTGGGATCCCAAGCGTCAGCGCGCCGAGCCGTGGCACCTGTACAATCTTCGCAAGAAGCGCGGCGAATCCCTGCGGGTGTTCCCGATCTCGAACTGGACCGAGCTCGACGTCTGGCTTTACATCGAGCAGGAAAACATCCCGATCGTGCCGCTGTACTTCGCCAAGCCGCGCCCCGTGGTGGAGCGCGACGGCCAGCTCATCATGGTCGACGATGCACGCCTGCCCCTGGAGCCGGGCGAGACCCCGCGGGACGTGTCGGTCCGCTTCCGCACGCTGGGCGACTATCCCCTGACGGGCGCCGTCGAGAGCGACGCCGCGACCCTGCCCGAGATCATCGGCGAGACCTTGGCGGCCCGCACCTCGGAGCGTCAGGGCCGCGTCATCGACAAGGACGGTGCCGGCGCCATGGAGCGCAAGAAGCAGGAGGGCTATTTCTAAGATGACCATCCATCAATCGCCGGAAGCCTTCGGCTACGACAGCTTTCTCGCCGCACACCAGAGCAAGGAGGTGCTGCGCTTCATCACCTGCGGGTCCGTGGATGACGGCAAGTCGACCCTCATCGGCCGCCTCCTGCACGACACGAAGCAGATCTTCGACGATCAGGTGACGGCCCTTCAGCGCGATTCGCGCAAGCACGGCACGCAAGGGCAGGAGATCGATCTTGCGCTCCTCGTGGACGGCCTCCAGGCCGAGCGCGAGCAAGGCATCACCATCGACGTCGCCTATCGGTTCTTCTCCACCGACCGGCGTTCGTTCATCGTCGCCGACACGCCCGGCCACGAGCAGTACACCCGCAACATGGCGACCGGCGGCTCGACGGCCGACGTGGCGGTGATCCTGGTCGACGCCCGCCAGGGCCTGACCCGGCAGACGCGACGCCATGCGCTCCTCGTCTCGCTGCTCGGCATCAAGCGCGTGGCGCTCGCCATCAACAAGATGGATCTGGTCGGCTGGTCGCAGGACAAGTTCGACACCATCACGACGGCGTTCGAGGCGTTCGCCGCGCCCCTCGGCTTCACCGAGGTCCGGGCGATTCCGCTTTCAGCCAAGAACGGCGACAATGTCGTGCTGCCGGGCGCCGCCGCCACCTGGTACACGGGCACGCCCCTGCTCCGGTACCTCGAGGAGGTGCCCGTCCACGTCGAGGAACAGGCCGCCCCGTTCCGCATGGCGGTCCAGTGGGTCAACCGACCGAACTCGGACTTCCGTGGCTTCTCCGGCCTCATCGCCAGCGGCCGGATCGCCCCCGGCGACGCCGTCGTCATCGCGCCGTCCGGCCGGACCTCGACCATCGCCCGCATCTACACCGCCGACGGCGACCTGCCGCACGCGGTGGAGGGCCAGTCAGTGACCCTCGTCCTCACCGACGAGGTCGATGCCTCGCGCGGGTCCGTCATCGCACCCGTCTCCGCTCCGATCCGCGTGACGGACACCCTGGACGCGCGCCTGTTCTGGGCGGCCGAGACCGAGCTGTCTCAGGGCGCAACCCTGCTCGCCAAGATCGGCACCGTGACGGTCAACGCCGTGGTGACCACGATTCGCAGTCGGATCGACCCCGAGACGGGGCAGGCCGAGCCGGTGACCCGGCTTGTCGCCAACGACATCGGCGACGTGGTCCTGACCCTCGACCGCGCCGTGCCCGTGGATGCCTACGCGGCCAACCGCGACACCGGCGGCTTCATCCTCATCGACCGCGAGACCACGGACACGGCGGCCCTCGGCCTTGTCCAGGCGCCCGCATCGGCACCCAAGCCCGCCACGGTCAACGCCGCCGAGACATCGATCGACGCAGCCGAGTCCGCCAAGTCCGGCGGCCTGCTCGCCGGCATCAAGCGCCTGTTCGGGGGCTGAGTTCGACCCAGGACATTTCGACTGAAGACAACGCCGCCGCGTCCGACAGGGCACGGCGGCGTTGTCGCGTCGGGAGGTGACGGGCGCGGGTTCGGCATGCGACACGGCCGGCGCGGCGCGCTCGCCCCGGGATCGGTCTGAAGGAAACATGGCGAACTTCCACTTCGTCGAGGATTATGAACGCTACGTCGCCGACCTGATGCGCCAGCATCCCCTCGAGACGGCCATGAGTCTGGCGGTCGGGGGCTCCTACGAGGCGGTGGGGGCCATCGAGGCCGCGATCCTGCTGCATGCGGGCCTCGCGCCCGGCATGGCGGTGGTCGATCTCGGCTGCGGCAGCGGCCGCCTTGCGGTGGCGTTGGCCAAGGGCTTGGACGTCTCGTATCTCGGCCTCGACGTTGTGCCGGCGCTCCTCGACTACGCCCGGACGAAGGCCCCGAAGGCCTACAAGTTCGTCCTCAACCGCGCCCTGTCCCTGCCTGTCGAGGCGCAGTCCGTGGACATGCTGTGCGCCTTCAGCGTGTTCACCCATCTGCTGCACGCCGAGACCTATCTCTACCTCGAGGACGCCCACCGGGCCCTGCGTCCGGGCGGACGGGTGGTGCTGTCGTTCCTCGAATTCGCCATCCCCGACCATTGGGCGGTGTTCGAGCGGACGGTGCGGGCCCAGCGTGCCAGCACGGTGCCGCACCTCAACCAGTTCCTGGAGCGCAACCAGATCACGGTCTGGGCGCAGCACCTCGGCTATGCGTCCGTCGACTTCATCGACGGCAACACCGCGCCTTGGCCCTCGGGGGCGCCCCTGGGACAGTCCATCGCTGTCTTGACCAAGGGGTGAGCCGTCTCTTGCCCGAATAACCCCCCGCGCTTAGGGTCCGGCCCGTCCTGAAATCACAAAAAATCCGGAGCTGTCCCATGGGCTTTCTCGCCGACGCCCTGTCGCGTGTGAAACCGTCCGCGACCATCGCGATGACGCAGAAGGCGCGCGAGCTCAAAGCCGGCGGGATGGATGTGATCAGCCTCTCGGTCGGCGAGCCGGATTTCGACACGCCCCAGCACATCAAGGACGCGGCCGTCGCGGCCATCGCCCGCGGCGAGACCAAGTACACGCCCGTCTCCGGCATCGTGCCCCTGCGCGAGGCCATCGTGAAGAAGTTCAAGCGCGAGAACGGACTGGACTACAAGGCGTCGCAGACCATCGTCGGCACCGGCGGCAAGCATGTGATCTACAACGCGCTGCTCGCCACCCTGAACCCCGGCGACGAGGTGGTGATCCCGCGCCCCTACTGGGTCTCGTATCCGGAGATGGTGGTTTTGTGCGGCGGCACGCCGGTCTTCGCCGAGACCACCATGGAACATGACTTCAAGCTCCAGCCCGATGAGCTGGAGCGCGTGATCACGCCGAAGACGAAGTGGATCATCCTCAACTCGCCCTCGAACCCCTCGGGGGCGGCCTACGCGCGGGATGAGATGAAGCGGATCACCGACGTGCTCCTGCGCCATCCGCACGTGTGGGTGCTCACCGACGATATGTACGAGCACCTCTGCTACGGCGACTTCGAGTTCGTCACGCCGGCCCAGGTCGAGCCGAACCTCTACGAGCGCACGCTCACGATGAACGGCGTCTCGAAGGCCTATGCCATGACGGGTTGGCGCATCGGTTACGCCGCTGGCCCGGAGACGCTCATCAAGGCCATGGACTTCGTGCAGGGCCAGCAGACGTCGGGCGCCTGCTCGATCTCGCAATGGGCCGCCGTGGCGGCCCTGGACGGCACGCAGGCGCACCTCGCCGAGTTCCGCAAGGCGTTCCATGCCCGGCGCGACCTCGTGGTGTCGATGCTGAACCAGACGCAGGGGCTGAAGTGCCCGACCCCCGAGGGTGCGTTCTACGTCTACCCGTCCTGCGCCGAGACCATCGGGCGTCGGGCGCCGTCCGGCAAGGTGATCGAGACCGACGAGGATTTCGTGCTGGAGCTGCTCCAGACCGAGGGCGTGGCCGCTGTCCACGGCTCCGCCTTCGGCCTCGGCCCCAACCTGCGCATCTCCTACGCCACCTCGAATGCGGCTCTCGAAGAAGCCTGCACGCGCATCCAACGCTTCTGCGGCGCCCTGCGGTAGGTTTCCCGTCAACGATGGCCACGCCGTGGGACGATGTCCTGCGGCGTGGCGGCCAGTTGCCGGCTTCCGGTCCGACCCCTACACCGATCCTCCCTGCTGCCGATGCGCTCGATGGTTTCGCGAACCCGCTCGGGCTTTGCATGGCGGCGGGGCCTGTCGTGACGGGGCGGTGCGGACCAGTTCTCTGCTCCGTTCCTGTGAGGCCTAGTGGGCCGGGTCGCGGCAGGTGTGTCACGGGCGCGGGGAACAGGAACCGTCGCCGTGGCGCAAGGCCCACCCTTCTCGAAACGTTTCAAGATGAGTCCCGGTGACCTGAACCGGGATGGTCACGCGCCGCGGATGGGAGCGGTCCTTTAACGATCCTGCGCGAGAGTCGTATCAGGCCGGGGAACCGGTTATGTGCCACCGCGTAGCTTCGGGCCAGACCACAATGAGACGCCTCCTCACGGGTGGCATCAAGGCGATCCTCGCCATCGCCGCGCTCTCCACCGCAGCCCACTGGACCATGCGTTTGCAGCGTGAGCCCACGGCCACGTCTTGGCCCGTGGCGTCGATTCCCGATCCGGTGACCACCGGCTCCATCGATGTGCGAAAGCCGGCATCGAGCCAGGACGTGACACGCGGCCTCGATCAGCGGCGGCTCTCCGAACTCTTCGCCGATACAACGCCGGAAAAGGCCAAGGTCCAGAAGGCCGCTGCGAAGCGCTGAGGCGTCTTCACGAGCGGCGCGGGGCGGCGCCGTGCCGGAACCCGCCGCGGGGGGCTCGTGTTGGTGAACACAGCCCCATCGCAGGAGAGTCCGAATGGCCAATCCCGGCCTACCGATCCCCGAACCGTTGCCCGGTGGTATTCCGGGCGATCTGCCCGTGCCTCCCACCCCCGACGAGCAGCCCGATATCGGCCCCACGGGTCCCCGCACGCCCTATCCGGTCAACGATCCAGGCATCGATGCTCCGGGCGGGCCCGGTTCGGAGCCGGATTACCTGCCGGGTGGTCCGACGGACCCCGGCGTCCGGATGTGATCGGAGCGGGTTAGCGCCACGGCGCCGGCTGGTTCAGCCTGGGGCGAGCGCCCTAGTGGTCCCCGTGTGACGCACGCACATCGCGCGGGGCGCTCAAGATCTCAGAGAGGCTCGTCGCGACGTGACGGGCTTCTTCGTCCGTCAGGCGCAGCCGGAAGGGCGGCAAAGCGCCGGCCTGGAGCGCCACGACCGCCTGTCCCTGTTCGTCCGTGCCCACCTCGATGGCCGACGAACTCACGTCGAGCATCGCCAGATCCTCATCGTCCATATCCTCCGGGCCATCTGTCTCGTCGGGCTCGTCGATGGCCGTGAGAAGATGGCCGACGGCGCGGACGAGGGCGCGGGCAGCGCGCGCATCCATCACCACGGCCGTCGCTTGGTCGTCCTTCTGGAAGGAGAGCTGAATGTTCGCGCCTTCGAGGGAAACCGAGATGCCCGCCATGAACCGCCTTAACCGCATCACTTCGAACGACCCACGCCAACGCCGATCCGTGACAGATCTCCGGCGTGCGAGCCGGGCCGCGGCGGACATTTCGTGGGCGGCTCTAACCGCCTGGACTCGAACTCTTATATGCACCGGAGCGCTTCGAATTCCCAGCGCCTGGCGCCATTGCCGCAGGCCATTCCCGCGCTCGCTGGGCGGCCCGGCACGCTTCCGGGGCTAGGGATGCCTTGTTGCGGCCGCATGAAACGACTACATGTGGTTCCAGCGGGTATCGGTGAGCCGGACGCTTGTAACACCAAAGCGTTTCACGTCCTGCTGGTCCCCGTCAGGACGTTTTGGAAGAGGATCTTCGCGTCGGCATCTCTTTTTGCTGTGCGAAGATCGACGAACGATACGAGGATCTATTCGTGAATACCGGCACTGTGAAATGGTTCAACGAGACCAAGGGCTACGGCTTCATCCAGCCTGACGATGGCGGCAAGGACGTCTTCGTTCACATCTCCGCCGTCGAGCGTGCGGGCATGCGCAACCTCATCGAGGGTCAGAAGGTCTCGTACGAGATCCAGACGGACAAGCGCAGCGGCAAGGACTCGGCCGGCAACCTCCAGGCGGCCTGACGCCCTCGGCGCCAGCCCTCAGGGCTGGCGTCAATCACGGTTCCGCCAGGAACCTTCACCGCCGATTGTCGCGCCGTTGTTCCGGGGAGGAACGCGTCGCCCGATCGGTTTTTTGTAACCTCAAGCGACGCTTACGGACCCGGCACGGGTCCCGCACATCACGAAATCTGAAAGTACACAAGAAAACATATGTTGTTCGAATACACCCGACGCCGCGGCGTCCGTTCGCCCGTTACTGATGCGGCGACCTTCCGGGTGGATCGTCTTAGGCAGGCCGCGCCACGCGGTACCCAGACGACCGACCTGAGCCATCTCATCGATTCCTCCTACAATTATCATTCGGCCCGCGAACTCCGTTGGCATCTGGCCGATCGGTTCGGCATGTTGCCCGAGGCCATCGCCCTGCGCGAGTACGCCTGACCGATTGGTCGCCAAGGCTGACCCTTGTGAAGGGATTGGTTCTTGAGTCTCGGCGTGTTGATCGCCCTGCTCGGCGTT
>Ga0182232_1000215_pt1 | contig 16209 bp, 16 predicted proteins | sample G6R1MG_30_FD_155484 | JGI IMG/M metagenome (GOLD analysis project Ga0182232, IMG submission 155484) | Phyllosphere microbial comminities from miscanthus, Michigan, USA - G6R3_NF_07NOV2016_LD2 MG | ecosystem: Host-associated > Plants > Phyllosphere > Phylloplane/Leaf | place: USA: Michigan... | reverse complement strand
CCGCGCCCATGCACATGCGGCTCCGGTCCGTGACGGTTTGGTTCTTGGACCCGCCGCGGGAGGAGCGTAGCATGGGCGGATGCAGACCCCACCCACCCAGAAGGCCGAGCCCGCCTATCTCGACGGCCAGTTCCTCATCGCCATGCCGGGCCTGACGGATGCGCGGTTCGCGCGCTCCGTGATCTACCTCTGCGCTCACTCGGCGGACGGCGCCATGGGCATCATCCTGAACAAGGCGATCGGCAATCTCAGCATGCCCGATCTCCTGATTCAGCTCGATGTCGCCAAGGAAGCGGACGCCATCCGCCTGCGCGAGCGGGTCGGCCACATGCCGGTGCTCATGGGCGGGCCCGTCGACGCCAAGCGCGGCTTCGTGCTGCACACGGACGACTTTCACATCGACCAGTCGACCCTGATCATCGACGACGGCATCTGCCTCACCGCCACCGTGGACATCCTGCGCGCCATCGCCAACGGCGCCGGCCCGGCCAGCGCCGTCCTGGCGCTGGGCTATGCCGGATGGCAGCCGGGCCAACTCGAGAGCGAGATCCTGGCCAACGGCTGGCTCACCTGCCCGGCGGATCCGGACCTCATCTTCAACACGGCCCTCGAGGCGAAGTACGAGCGTACCCTGCGGGGAATCGGCGTCGACCCCGCCATGCTCTCGGTGAGCGCCGGCCACGCCTGAACCCGGGCAGACGTCGGACTCCGCCCGACACCCGCCGAAGGGATGATCCCTTCGGAATCCCTTACTCCGGAAAACCCGGCGCGCCGCCCGCATCGGGGTTCATGCCCTCGACGGCCGGTTGCGGCTTGCGGCGCGGACGCGGCGCGGCGGCCGCGGTCGGGGCGGCGCTGGCGGTGTTGATGCCCAGCCGCGTGGCGAGCGCCAGGGCACGCCCCTCGGTGAAGCGCAGGTTGCAGAAGCCGTGGGCACCTTCGCGCGCATAGGTCCGGCACAGCTGCTCGCGGTCGGACGAGAACGCCGCCTGCTCGGTGACGATGGGTCGGACATCCTGGCCGCGCGCCCGCTGGGTCATGAGGCGGTAGTTCTCCCGCACCGCCCGGTCGGCCACGCCCCGCGCCGTGTCGAATTCCGCCGCGCGCGGGATCAGGGTGGCGGCACCCGGCCCCCACAGGCCCGTCGGCGCGGCGGCGCAATCGGACGCCGCAACGGTGCAGACCGGTGAGCCGGACAGGGAGGTGACGAGGACACCGCCGTCCACCACCTCGAACCGCAGGGGACAGGCGGCGCCGGCGGCCTCGAAGCGGGCCAGGCCCTCGGGGCGGCCTTCGGCCGTGAGGGTCGCGGGCGCGCCGCCGTTCCACGGCACCGTGCAGCTCTCGCCCGGCGCGGAAACCTTCGTGCCCGGCAGGGTGAGGCGGGCCGTGACGGCGCCGCCGGCCTTTTCCAGCTTCAGGTTGCCGTCGAGCCCGTTGCGCAGCAGCTCCTGACCCATGACGTTGTCCTCGGCCGGGGCCTTGAGGACGACGGGCTGCTTCGGCGGCGCCGGGGCGCGGGGGGCCTCGGCGGCGGGGGCATCGACCGGCGGCGCTGCTGGCGCGTCCGACGGCACGCCCCCCGGCACGCCGCGTGGCGGCACGGGAGGCTTGGCGGCCCGTCCGATCCCGAACAGCTCCTCGAAGAAGTTCTGAGCGCTGGCCGGGGCCGGCATCGCGAACAGCAGCGGTGCGAGAAGAAGAGCGCGGTTGAACGGGGGCATCGAGACTTTCCGGCCGGGAGAGCTTGAGGCGACGATCGGCCTTCCGTCAGCCTACCATGCAGGCCATGGCTTGAACGTGGCGGCGATACAACAAGAGATCCGTGTTGCTCGCCCCAAAACCCGTCCGGGCGGCGCGGATCGGCCAATCGCGAGAAGGGGATAACGCGGGCGCGACCGATCCGCTCCGGTTCGCCGCCCCGTTCGCCTTGCGGCCCCGCATCCCCCTTCTTATATCCGGCGGGACGCGGGATTGTGACCCGAGCCTGAGCGTTTCCGACGCCCGGTCCGGTCCCGAACCTGCTCGCCAATCTCAAGTTTCCACCGCCAAGTCTCCACCGCCATGGGCCGAGCTGCTTCGGGGCTCGGCGGTCTGCTTGACCAGCACAACAGAGGGATCCCACCATGGGTAAAGTTATCGGTATCGATCTCGGCACCACCAATTCCTGTGTGGCCGTCATGGAAGGCTCGCAGCCCAAGGTCATCGAGAATGCCGAGGGCGCGCGGACCACGCCGTCCATCGTCGCCTTCACGGACGAGGGCGAACGCCTCGTCGGCCAGCCGGCCAAGCGTCAGGCGGTCACGAACCCCGAGCGCACCTTCTTCGCCATCAAGCGCCTCGTCGGCCGGACCTACGACGATCCGATGACCCAGAAGGACAAGGGCCTCGTGCCCTATTCCATCGTGCGCGGCGACAACGGCGACGCCTGGGTCGAGGCCGACGGCAAGAAGTACTCGCCCTCGCAGATTTCGGCCTTCACCCTGCAGAAGATGAAGGAGACGGCCGAGGCCCATCTCGGCCAGCCCGTGACGCAGGCCGTGATCACCGTGCCGGCCTACTTCAACGACGCCCAGCGTCAGGCCACCAAGGACGCCGGCAAGATCGCCGGCCTCGAGGTGCTGCGCATCATCAACGAGCCGACGGCGGCTGCCCTCGCTTACGGCCTCGACAAGAAGAAGTCCGGCACCATCGCGGTCTACGATCTCGGCGGCGGCACCTTCGACGTCTCGATCCTCGAGATCGGCGACGGCGTATTCGAGGTGAAGTCGACGAACGGCGATACCTTCCTCGGCGGTGAGGATTTCGACAACCGCGTGGTCGAGTACCTCGCGGCGGAGTTCAAGCGCGAGCAGGGCATCGACCTGACGAAGGACAAGCTCGCCCTCCAGCGCCTGAAGGAAGCCGCCGAGAAGGCGAAGATCGAGCTGTCCTCCGCGACTCAGACCGAGATCAACCTGCCCTACATCACGGCGGACGCGTCCGGCCCGAAGCACCTCGCGCTCAAGCTCAGCCGCGCGAAGTTCGAGAGCCTCGTGGACGATCTCGTCCAGCGCACCATCGAGCCCTGCCGCAAGGCCCTCAAGGATGCGGGCGTCTCGGCCTCCGAGATCGACGAGGTGGTTCTCGTCGGCGGCATGATCCGCATGCCGAAGATCCAGGAAGTGGTGAAGTCCTTCTTCGGCAAGGAGCCCCATAAGGGCGTCAACCCCGACGAGGTCGTGGCCATCGGCGCGGCGGTCCAGGCCGGCGTTCTCCAGGGCGACGTCAAGGACGTGCTGCTCCTCGACGTGACCCCGCTGTCGCTGGGCATCGAGACCCTCGGCGGCGTGTTCACTCGCCTCATCGACCGCAACACCACGATCCCGACGAAGAAGTCCCAGACCTTCTCGACGGCCGAGGACAACCAGAACGCCGTCACCATCCGGGTCTTCCAGGGTGAGCGCGAGATGGCGGCCGACAACAAGATGCTCGGCCAATTCGACCTCATGGGCATCCCGCCGGCCCCGCGCGGCATGCCGCAGATCGAGGTGACCTTCGACATCGACGCCAACGGCATCGTCAACGTGACGGCCAAGGACAAGGCGACGAACAAGGAGCACCAGATCCGCATCCAGGCCTCGGGCGGCCTTTCGGACGCGGATATCGAGAAGATGGTCAAGGACGCCGAGGCCAATGCCGAGGCGGACAAGAAGCGTCGCGAACTCGTCGAGGTGAAGAACCAGGGCGAGAGCCTCGTGCACGCCACCGAGAAGTCGGTGAAGGAGTACGGTGACAAGGTCTCGGCCGACGACAAGGCGGCCATCGAGACGGCCATCACCTCGCTCCGCACCGCCCTCGATGGCGATGACGTGGAGGTCATCAAGGCCCGCACCACGGACGTGATGCAGGCTTCGATGAAGCTCGGCGAGGCCATGTATGCCGCCAATCAGGCCGGCGAGGCGGGCACCGAGGCCCCGACCGGCGAGGCCAAGAAGGACGACGTCATCGATGCCGACTTCCAGGAAGTCGATGACAAGGACCAGAAGAAGCGGGCATAACGCACCGCGACGAAGCGCAGGGCCGGAGCGATCCGGCCCTGCACCATGTCTGGTGGGATGACGATGCGATCCGGCGCATCGGGCGACGTTAGGGACGAGTATGTCGAAGCGGGACTATTACGAGATTCTGAGCGTCTCCAAGACCGCGACCGACAGCGAACTGAAGGTCGCCTTCCGCAAGCTCGCCATGACCTATCACCCGGATCGCAATCCGGGGAACGCGGACGCGGAGATCAAGTTCAAGGAAATCAACGAGGCTTATCAGTGCCTCTCCGACGGCCAGAAGCGCGCGGCCTACGACCGCTTCGGCCATGCCGCCTTCCAGCAGGGTGGCGGGGGCGGACCCGGATTCGGCAACGAGTTCGGCGACTTCATGTCGGATATCTTCGACAATTTCTTCGGCGACGGCCGGGCGGCACCGGGCGGCCGGGCGGCCGGCGGTGCACGTGGCGGTTCGACCCGCGAGCGTGGAGCCGACCTTCGCTATAATCTCGAAATCTCCCTCGAGGAGGCCTTCGTCGGCAAGGCGGAGACCATCAAGATGGCGACCGCCGTCACCTGTGAGACCTGCTCGGGCACCGGCGCCAAGGCGGGCTCGAAGCCGCGTCCGTGCCAGACCTGCGGCGGCTACGGCCGGGTCCGGGCGGCGCAGGGCTTCTTCGCCATCGAGCGCACCTGCCCCAACTGCCACGGCCGCGGCGAGGTGATCGACGACCCGTGCGGCACCTGCTCGGGCGCCGGCCGCGTCACCCGCGAGCGGACCCTGTCGATCAACGTTCCCGCGGGCGTCGACGACGGCCTGCGCATCCGGCTGGCCGGCGAGGGCGAGACCGGCCTACGCGGCGGCCCGGCCGGCGACCTCTACGTGTTCCTCTCCATCAAGCCGCACGAGTTCTTCCAGCGCGACGGGGCCGACCTGTTCTGCCGGGTGCCGATCAACATGGTGACGGCGGCGCTCTCGGGCGAAATCACCGTGCCGGTCATCGACGGGTCGCAGACCCAGGTGCGGATCCCGGCCGGGACCCAGACGGCCAAGCAATTCCGCATCAAGGGCAAGGGCATGCCGGTCCTGCGCTCGCGCGACGTCGGCGACCTCTATATCCAGGTGTTCGTCGAGACACCCCAGAGCCTGACCAAGCGCCAGCGCGAGCTGTTGCAGGAATTCGGCCAGTCTGCTTCGGATGAGAACCATCCCGAGAGCGCCGGCTTCTTCTCGAAGGTGCGGGACTTCTTCGACGGGTTCGGCGGCGGCGCCGCGCGCCAGTGACCGCACACCGGGATCGAACGGCGCTGCGCCTGGTTATCGATGTGGCCGGGCCGCATCGCTCGGCCGAACGCGGGGGCCCGCCGCTTCACACGTCCGTTGTCAGCTTGACTGTCCGCGGCCATCGGCGTCTAGCCTTTCCCACCCAATCCGCGATCTGAGGGTCCAGGGTCTTGCCGCCGCTCCGCCGTCCGAGAACCAAACTCAAATCCACGTCCGCTGCCCTGGACGTCGCACCCGGCGCCGTGCGGCCCCGGCGCGATCCCCTCGAGGACGAAGCCCGCTTCCTGCGCTCGTGGTTCGAGCGGCCCCTGGTCACCGGCTCGGTGACGCCGTCGGGCAAGATGCTCGCCCGCACCATGGCCTCCTACGTCGATCCCCGGACGCCCGGTCCGGTGATCGAACTCGGCCCGGGCACCGGCCCGGTGACCGAGGCCCTCGTGCGCCGGGGCATCGAGCAGGAACGCCTTGTCCTCGTCGAGTACAATCCGGACTTCTGCCGCCTGCTGCGGACCCGGTTTCCCCGCGCCACCATCGTCCAGGGCGACGCCTACGACATCACCGCCACCCTCGGTGCCGTGGTGCGGGAAAAGGCGGCCGCCACGGTGTCGAGCCTGCCCCTGTTCACCAAGCCCCTGGAACAGCGCCTCGGCCTCCTCAACGCCGCCCATGCGATGATGCATGCGGGCGCGCCCTTCGTGCAGTTCACCTACGCGGTGGTGCCGCCGATTCCGGAGCGCTGCGACGCCGGCACCTACACGGCGAGCCGCTCCAACCGGGTCTGGCTCAACCTGCCGCCGGCTCGCGTCTGGGCCTACCGCCGCCCCTGAGAGCTGGTTCGAAGGGCTCAGCCCTTCGCGGGTCCAGGCAGAGCCTCGGGCTCCGCCCGAACTCGCCAAAGAGATGATCCCTTTGGGATCTCTTTCACTCTTACCGGTCGAACGGTCGCGACGGGCTCCCTCTCCTGGAAGGAGAGGGTTGGGGTGAGGTGTGGTCCATCTCCGAAGAGGTCACACACCTCACCCTGTCCCTCTCCTTCCAGGAGAGGGAACCCGCGTTTCACATCATTACCAGAGCGCTTTGGCAAAGCCGCCTTCTTCATCGTCAGGCGATCCGGTCGCGCAACGGAGCGTTCGCCCCGCCCGGGGCCGGGCCGATCGTGTAGGCCGCGCGCAGGGCTGCCTCGGCGGCATCGGCCGCCGCCGCATCGCGGGCGTGGATCACCCCCAGGGGCCGGTCGGGACCCACCGCGTCGCCCGCGCGGGCGAGGCCCGTGAACCCCACCGCCGGATCGATGCTGTCCTGCGGCCGCGTCCGGCCCCCGCCCAGACTGATGACCGCAAGGCCGATCGCCCGCGTCGCCACGCGGCCGACGTAACCCGATTCCGAGACCGTCACCGACCTGACGATCTCGGCCCGCGCGAGGTGGCGTTCCGGGTGATCGGCCAGATCGGCGGGACCGCCGAGAGCCGTCACCATCCGCGAAAAGACCTCCCGGGCGCGCCCTGAATCGAGGGCGGCGGTCAGGCGTTCGCGCGCGGCGGGCAGGTTCGCCGCGAGGCCGCCCAGCACCAGCATCTCGGCCCCGAGTTCGAGGGTGATGGCGTGGAACGCCGGCTCGCGGGCACGTCCGGCGAGGTAGTCCAGGGTGTAGGCCACCTCGAGGGCGTTGCCGGCGGCGGAAGCCAGGGGCGAATCCATGTCGGTGACGAGGGCCACGGTTTTCAGCCCCGCCCCGCCCGCGACGCCGACGATGGCCTCGCCGAGGCCGCGCGCCGCGTCGAGCGTTTCCATGAAGGCGCCTGACCCCACCTTCACGTCCATGACGAGGCCGTCGAGGCCGGCGGCGAGCTTCTTCGACAGGATCGACGCGGTGATGAGGTCGAGGGATTCCACCGTGCCGGTGACGTCGCGGATGGCGTAGAGGCGGGCATCGGCCGGGGCGAGGTCGGGGGTCTGGCCGATGACGCAGCAGCCGACCTCCGTGGTGACGCGCCGGAACCGGTCGAGGTCCGGGCGGACGTCGTAGCCCGGAATGCTCGCGAGCTTGTCGAGGGTGCCGCCCGTGTGCCCGAGGCCGCGCCCGGTGATCATCGGCACGTAGCCGCCGCAGGCCGCGACCATCGGGGCGAGGGCGAGGCTCACGGCATCGCCGACCCCGCCGGTGGAGTGCTTGTCGAGGACCGGGCCGGGCAGGTCCCATTCGAGAACCGTCCCGGATCGCATCAGGGCCTCGGTCAGGGCGACGCGCTCGGGCAGCGACAGTTTTTGAAAGAACACCGCCATGGCGAAGGCCGCTGCCTGCCCCTCGGTGACGCGCCCGTCCATGAGGCCGGCGACGAAGGCCGCGATCTCGGTCGGATCGATTTCGCGCCCGTCGCGCTTGGCCCGGATCGTTTCCTGCGGCAGCGTCATGGTGCGGGCTCCAGAGCGGTGACGATGGCGGCGTGCAGGGCACTCGTGCCGATCCGGAAGGTGTCGGGGCTCGCCCAGTCGGGACCCATGATCCGGTCGGCGATGGCGAGGTAGAGGCCGGCATCGGCCACAGTCCTGATCCCGCCTGAAACCTTGAGGCCCCGGCGACCGTCCGCCGCCTTGAGGGCGTGCAGCATGATCTCGGCCGCCTCCGGGGTCGCCGACACGGCGGTCTTGCCCGTGGAGGTCTTGATCATGTCGGCGCCCGCCGCCAGGGCGAGGCGGCTCGCCGCGGCGATGAGATCCGGCGTTTCCAGCAGTCCGGTCTCGAGGATCACCTTGAGGCAGGCCCCGCCGCAGGCGGCGCGAACGGCCTCGACCATGGCGCAGGCCGCCTCGGGGCGGCCGTCGCGCAGGGCGTGGTAGGGTAACACGAGGTCGATCTCCTCGGCTCCGTCCGCCAGGGCTTCGCGGGTGTCGGCGACGGCCCGCACCGTGTCCTCGCCGCCGCCGGGAAAGTTGATCACCGTGGCGACGCGGACGCTCGAGCCGGACAGGGCGCGGGCCGCCTGGGCGACGAAGCGCGGCCAGACGCAGACGGCGGCGACGCCGCTCGCCCGGGCCGCTCCGCACAGGGCGGCAACGGCCGCTTCCGTGCAGGCGTCGCTCAGGTCGGTGAGGTCGAGGAGCGGCAGGGCGCGCCGGGCGATGCGGGCGTCGGTCATCGGGGGGGCTCCGGTAGCAGGCTCACGAAGCCTTCGGCGAGGCGGGCGAGGTCGGCGGCGCTCCGGGCGGCCACCGCCTTGGTCTCGGCGTGGTGGGGATCGCCGCCGCCGATGCCGGCGGCGAGGTTGGTGACGACCGACACCGCCACGACGGGCAGTCCGAGGAAGCGGGCGAGGATCGTCTCCGGCACCGTGGACATGCCGACGAGATCGGCGCCGAGAATCCCGGCCATGCGGACTTCCGCCGGCGTCTCGAAGCTCGGGCCGGAAAACCAGGCGTAGACGCCCTCCGGAAGGGGCAGGGCGCAGGCGCGGGCCGCCGCGTGAAGCTTTTCCCGCAGGCCGGCGTCGTAGGCGCCGACCATGGGGACGAACCGGCCGTCGCTCGTCTCGCCGATGAGGGGGTTCAAGCCCGACAGGTTGATGTGGTCGCAAAGCGCCACGAGGTGTCCCGGGCCGGTCTCCGGGCGTAGCGAACCCGCCGCGTTGGTGAGCATCAGGGCGCGGGCACCGAGGGCCTTCGCGACGGCGAGGGGCACCCGCATGGCGGCAGAGTTCCCGGTCTCGTAGGCATGCGCCCGGCCCTCGAACACGAGGACGCGGCGCCCGCCGAGATGGCCGGCATGAAGGCGGCCGCCATGCCCGCTCACCCCCGGCTCGGGGAAACCGGGAATGTCGCCGTAGGGCGCGCTCGCGGCCTCGGTCAGGCGTTCGGTGAGGACGCCGAGGCCGGTTCCCGTAACGAGGGCGCAGGCGAACGGGCCGCCGAGCCCCCGCGCCGCGAGGAGATGCGTCGCCGCCGCAATTCGGGCATCCGTCTCAGAGTGCCTCACGAAACGCCCGATCACCATCGGCTCCTCGTCTTGGCACGGCAGCGTAGCGGGCGTTTTGTGAGAGACACTTAGGCATCGCCGCTCAGGTTTTCCGGTCCGAACGAATCGGGCAGCAGGGCGCCGAGGGTGAAGCACGCCCGCACCCCGTCCGGGTCGGCCACATGGATCGGAGCCTCGGACGCGGCGAATTCGCGGATGCGCTGCCGGCAGGCGCCGCACGGCGTCACGAGGCCAGGCCCGGGCCCCATCACCAGCACGGCGCTAATCCGGCGCCCGCCTCCCGCCATCATGGCGGCGATGGCCCCCGCCTCGGCGCAGGTGCCGACGGGATAGGCCGCGTTCTCGACGTTGCAGCCGGCATGGATCCGGCCGTCCGTATCGCGCAGGGCGGCTCCGACGGAAAAGCCGGAATAGGGCGCATAGGCGTGTGCGCGGGCGGCGCGCGCGGCCTCGAACAGGCTCTGGAGATCGGGGTCCATTCGCAATCCTTGGCACCGATCCGGCCGCCCTGTCGAGGGATCATCGACAGGGCCGCCCGTGCCTCCTAGAACGCTGGGAACAGTGCGATGCGAAGGGACTGACGACGATGCTGGGCCGGTTTGAACGCAATGCCTCGGGGGAGGCGACGGTGGAATATGGCGACGGCACCATGCGGGTGGTGAAGCCCGGCCGCTTCGTGCGCTGTGCCGTGACGGGCGTACCCATCGACCTCGATGCCCTGCGCTACTGGAGCGCCGTGCATCAGGAGGCCTATGCCAGCCCTGAGGCGGTGCTGCAGCGCCTGCGCGAGCGCGCCGCCGAGGCTTAAAGTCTCTTTCAAGAAACATCCCGCTGCGCCGCTGTGTCCGGAGCGAGGACCGGCGGTGATCGGGAGTTCTTTGAGGCACTCCGAGCCTCAGCCACCGGTCATCGGCGGAAAGAACGCGATCTCGGCGGCACCCGAGATCGGCGCATCGGGCTTGGCGTGGACCCGGTCGATGGCGACGCGAACCACCCCTTCGCCCTCGAACGCGTGGGCGTATTCCTCGCCCCGGCCACGCAGCCACGCGAGCAGGTCGGACACGGTGGCGAGGCCCGCCGGCAGGTCCACCACCTCCTCGGCCTTGCCGACGCGTTCGCGCACCCAGGCGAAATAGACGAGCTTCATGGGTCGGTGCCCTTCTGCGTGGTCCCGCCGGTCCCGGACGGGCCTCAGCGCGGATCGTCGATGACGTGCTTGATGCCCGCCCGCATATAGTCCCACCCGGTGTAGAGCGTGAGGGCCGCGGCGATCCACAGCAGGTAGGTCCCGGTCTGGATGGTGCCGGGCAGGATCGTCTCGCCGGCCGGCCCCGCCACGAGGAAGCCGATGGCGATGAGCTGCAGGGTGGTCTTCCACTTGGCGACACGGCTCACGGGCACGCCGACCTTCAGTTCGGCAAGATACTCGCGCAGGCCCGACACCAGGATCTCGCGGCACAGGATGACGATGGCGGCCCACAGGGTCCAGCCATGGATCGTGGCGTCGGCCGCGAGCATGAGGAGGCAGGCGGCCACCAGCAGCTTGTCGGCGATGGGGTCGAGCATCCGTCCCAGCGCCGAGGACTGGTCGTAGGTCCGCGCCACGTAGCCGTCGAGATAGTCGGTGATGGCGGCGAGGATGTAGACGCCGAGCGCCGCGAACCGGGCGGTGTTCTCGAGGGGCCAGTACAGCAGGGCCACGACGACGGGCACCGCGACGAGCCGCCCGTAGGTCAGGCAGTTCGCGAGCGTCCAGGCCGGCGAACGGCGGCGGGTGGGGGTCGGCTCCATCGGCGCGGTGAAACCATGCGGCGGGGTGGGGGTCAACCGCTGTGCCTCGCTCATGCTGGGACGGCGCCCTCAGGCTTGTGCGTGAAAGAAATCGTAGACGGCCCGCGCCGTGGCGGCGTTGACGCCGGGCGTCTTCGCCAGATCCTCGAACGCGGCCCGCTGGATCGCCTTCACGGTGCCGAAATGGTGCAGGAGCGCGCGTTTGCGCGTCGGGCCGATGCCGGCGATCTCGTCGAGGGGGTTCTTCACCATCTCGCGCTTGCGCTTGGCCCGGTGGGTGCCGATGGCGAAGCGGTGGGCCTCGTCGCGCAGGCGCTGAACGAAGTACAGGGTCGGATCGCGCGGCGGCAGCTTGAACGGCGGGCGGCCCGGCACGAAGAAGGTTTCGCGTCCGGCATCGCGGTCGCGGCCCTTGGCGATACCGACCAGCGCCACGTCGGTGACGCCGATCTCTTCCAGGGCCGTGCGGGCGGCATCCAACTGGCCCTTGCCGCCGTCGATGAGCACGAGGTCGGGCCAAGCCGGCATGATTTCGGACTCCGCCTCCGGGGCGGCGGCCTCGGCCGGGGCGTCGGCAGCGTCCGCAGTCGACGGGTCGCGCGGGCTCTCCTTCACGAGCCGCTTGAACCGGCGCTGCAGCACCTCGCGCATCATCCCGTAATCGTCGCCCGGCGTCAGTTCCTCGGACTTGATGTTGAAGGTGCGGTAATGGGTCTTGGCGAAGCCCGTCGGCCCGGCGACGATCATGCCACCGACGGCGTTCGTGCCCATGATGTGCGAGTTGTCGTAGACCTCGATGCGTCGGGGCGTCGCGGCCAGACCAAACGACTGGCCGAGCGCCACGAGGAGCTTGCCCTGCGAGGCGGTGTCGGCGAGGCGCCGCCCCAGGGCCTCCCTGGCGTTGCGCTGGGCATAGTCCACGAGGTTCTTGCGCTCGCCGCGCTGGGGCTGGTGGATGTCGACCCGGTACTCCGTGCGGCTCGACAGGGCGGCGGCCAGCAATTCGGCATCCTCGATGGGGTGGGACACGAGGACGAGGCGCGGCGCCGGCTTGTCGTCGTAGAATTGGCCGATGAACGAGGCGAGAACCTCGTCGGCCGTCATGGAGCGGTCGGCCTTGGGGAAGTAGGCGCGGTTGCCCCAGTTCTGGAAGTTGCGGAAGAAGAACACCTCGATGCAGAACTGCCCGGCCTGCTCGTCGAGGGCGAACACGTCGGCCTCCTCGACCCCTTGCGTGTTCACGCCCTGCACGCCCTGGATCGCCGAGAGCGCGGCGATGCGATCGCGAAAGCGCGCCGCCCGCTCGAACTCCATCACCTCGGAGGCCGCCTGCATCTCCTCCCGCATACGGTCCTTCACGGCGTTGGACTTGCCGGCGAGGAACGCCTTGGCGTTCTCGGCGAGCGCCTGATACTCGGGCAGGGGGATCTCGGCGGTGCACGGGCCGGCGCAGCGCTTGATCTGGTAGAGCAGGCAGGGCCGGGTGCGGTTCTCGTAGTAGCTGTCCGTGCAGGTGCGCAGGAGGAACGCCCGCTGCAGAGCGTTCACCGTGCGGTTCACCGCCCAGACGTTGGCGAAGGGCCCGTAATACGAGCCCTTGCGCCGTCGCGCGCCGCGATGCTTGACGATCTGCGGCGCTTCCGAATCCGCCGTGACGAGGATGTAGGGGAACGACTTGTCGTCCCGCATCAGCACGTTGAAGCGGGGTTTGAGCTGCTTGATGAGGTTGGCCTCGAGGAGCAGCGCCTCGGTCTCGGTCTGGGTGGTGACGAACTCCATCGCCGCCGTCTGCGAGATCATCCGGGCGATGCGGTTCGAATGGGCCTGTCCACGGGCATAGGAGCCGACGCGGGCCTTCAGGTTCTTCGCCTTGCCGACGTAGAGCACGTCGCCCTTGGCATCGAACATCCGGTAGACCCCCGGCCCCGACGGCAGGGTGGTCCAGAAGCGCCGGATGATCTCCGTGCCAGCCTTGACCGCCCCTTCCTCGAAATCGAAATCGATTTCGGGGGCGTCGTCGGCCGGAGCGAGTTCGGAGGCGTCGTCCGCCTCCTCCATCTCGTCGAGGTCCTCGGGCGGAACGTCGTTCAGGCTTCGGCCGGATGCGGTCTCTCGGCTGCTCTCGCGGTTCATGGCGCTGATTTAAGCCGCGCCGATTCCCGAGGGAAGGGGCGATCAGTCGAACAGCGCGTCGATGTCGCCCTGATCCACGTGGCCCGCGTCGCCGTCGAGCTTCGGTCCGTTGAGGAGGGAGTTCTCGTCGTCGATATCGATCTTGCCGCCGCTGATGCCGAGGGCGTCGGAGAAGGTATCCAGGCCGCCCCAGGCTTCGATCATCCGGTCGAGGTGCTCCTCGATGAACTTCAGCACGCCGACGATCTTGTGGATGCGCTGGCCCGTGAGATCCTGGAAGTTGCACGCCTCGAAGGCAACGACCACGCGGTCCAGGATGGCGTCGATGTTCTCGCGGCCCGCCATGGTGGTGGTCATGGCGCGCAGCATGCTGGCGTTGGTCTCGATCTCCTCGATGGCGCCGAGGATCGTGCTCGTCGCCTGCTCGGTGGAATCGACCACAGCGTCGAGCTCGCCCGCCACCCGGCGCATGCCCTTGCCGGTGTTCTCGGACCGATACAGCGTGGCGATCTCGAGCTTGGTGCGGGTGATCGCCTCCTTCATCACGTCGAGCTCAGAGCGCATGGCCAGGGCTTCGCTCAGCTCCTTCCGGCAGGCTTCCATGGTCTCGACGGTACTCGTCTGGGTGGCCCGCCGCAGATCCTGAATCGCCGACAGGATCTCGTCGAGGCGGGGGTCGTTCACCGTCGCCGCGTCGGAGGACACGACCGCCACCGGCGCCGGTGCGCTCACGGCCAGGCCGAGACTGTCTTCGATGCGGTAGCGTTTCGTGGTCATCGGTCTGGTCGAGTCCGCAAGAGGTCGGCTGGTGTACCCTCGGTCAAACTGATTGCCATTTCTTGAATGCCGCAACGAATGCGCAACCTTTACCGCGCGTTCACGCTAAATTGTCGCGACGGCCGGCGGCCGTCGATTTCGTGAAGCATTCACCACGTTCCTTCACCGGACACGGGTCCTTCGGCCCCGATCCTCCCGGCATCCGGACCCGTCGCGGCCCCGGAACTCGGAGGGAAGGATCATGCGGATCGAAGCGTGCGTGGCCGGGCTGGTCCTGGTCGTGGGGGCCCTGGTGGCGGGGGGACCGGTCGAGGCCCAGACCGCCGGGCGCTACGGCGGCGGCTTCATCGAGTTCCTTATGAGCGGTGCGCCGGCCCCGGCCGAAGGCCCGGTCATGCGCCGCGAGAGGGCGGAGCCGCCGCGCCGCCTGTCATCCGGCGACCGGGTCCCCATGACCGTGCTCCGGGCCGATCCGAACCCAGTCGAGACGGCGCCGGCGCGTGTCCGCCTCGCCGCCCTGCCGCAGGCCGCCGTTCCGGAACCTGTGGCCGCGTATGCCCGGCCCGAGGCTCAACCCCTGCCCGAGGGACCTGCCATTGGCCGCGCGTCCGATCCGCGCTTCGCCCGCCAGGTCGTGGCCTACGACGGCGGGCGGCCTCCCGGCACCATCGTGGTCGATACGCCGGCGAAGTTTCTCTACCTCGTCCAGCCGGGCGGACGGGCGATCCGCTACGGCATCGGCGTCGGGCGGCCGGGCTTTGCCTGGTCGGGCCTCAAGACCATCAGCCAGAAGCGGGAATGGCCGGACTGGACCCCGCCCGCCGAGATGATCCGGCGCCGTCCCGACCTGCCCCGGCACATGTCGGGCGGCCCGTCCAACCCCCTGGGGGCCCGCGCGCTCTACCTTGGATCGTCGCTCTACCGGATCCACGGCACCAACGAGCCGCATACCATCGGTCAGAACGTCTCGTCGGGCTGCATCCGGATGATGAACGAGGACGTCATAGACCTCTACGAGCGCACCCCCGTCGGCACGCGCGTCGAGGTGCTCTGATGCGAAAGGGCCGGCCCCCGAGGGAGCCGGCCCTTTCTGCAAGACGTCTCGTCCGCTTGGAGGCGGGCGCTGCTGCTGATCACACCCAGTCGTCGTCGCCGCCGCCGCCGAGGTCGCCGCCGAAATCACCGCCCGCATCGTTGTCGAACGAGGCGTCCTGTAAGTCGTTGCCGCCGCCCAGGGCCGCGCCGAGATCCTGGTTGTTCGTGTCGGAACCGAAGAAGTTGTTCTCGGTGATGTTGCCGCCGCCGCCAAGGCCCGCCGCGGCGGAGCTGCCGAGGGAGGAATGGCCGCCCGCGAAGGCGTTCGAAAGGGCACTGCCGAGCAGCATGCCGCCGGCGGCACCGGCCGCCATGGGAAGCGCGGTCGCCATGAAGCCGCCGCCGCGGGCAGGCGCTGCCTGCTGGCCGCCCCACGGTCCTCCCTGAGGACCACCCTGCGGCGGGCCACCGTAACCGGGCTGCTGCCCATAGCCGCCCTGCTGCCCGTAACCAGGCTGTGGTTGCCCCTGGTTGCCCCAGGGCTGTCCCGCCGGACGGGCGGGCTCCTGCCGCTGCGAGCTGCCGCCGCCGAAGATGCTCGACAGGAAGCCGCCGCCGCCCTGAGGCTGCTGCTGGCTCGTCTGGCGCGCCTGTTCGAGCTGCTGGTTCAGGCTCTTGATCGCCTCTTCCTGCACGTAGATGAGCTGCGCCATCGCGTAGGGGGCGTAGGGCTGGTTGCGCAGCTTCTCGGCGATGAAGCGCTCAGCCTCCAGATCGCGGGGCTGGTTCGCCGCCTGCTCGAGACGCTGGAAAATACCACCGATGACGTCGCGTTCTTCGCTGTTCATGGAGTCGTCCTCCTGGGCCAAGCCGGCGGCGTCTGCACCGCACGCGCGGTCCACAGATGGGGGCCGCCTTCGGCTATTGTCAGGGGGTCAACGCAAACTCTGCCGTTCGGGATGCATCACCCTCGTTCGGATCGGTGCTCAAACGGAAAGAGCCCGGCCTTTCGGCCGGGCTCTCCCGTAGCGTTCCGTTCGGTGGCGCCCCGTGGAGGGGCGCCGCCTTTAGGTCCTAGTAGGAGCCGAACTTGTAGTTCAGGCCGGCGCGGACGACGGCGAACTCGGTGTTGCGGATCTGGTTGCCGCCGCTGGCCAGGACGACGCCCGGGCTGGAGGTGGTGATGGTGGCACCGG
>Ga0182232_1000214_pt1 | contig 16239 bp, 17 predicted proteins | sample G6R1MG_30_FD_155484 | JGI IMG/M metagenome (GOLD analysis project Ga0182232, IMG submission 155484) | Phyllosphere microbial comminities from miscanthus, Michigan, USA - G6R3_NF_07NOV2016_LD2 MG | ecosystem: Host-associated > Plants > Phyllosphere > Phylloplane/Leaf | place: USA: Michigan... | reverse complement strand
CCTGGGCGGGCCTCGGATGGGCGGCCAGCGAAGGTGCGAAGACAGAATCGGTAGGGGAACGGCAGCTCGGCCGGATGGTCCGGCAGCAGTTCGGACTATGGACCTAGATAGGAACGGAGTCCGAGTCCGAGTGCGGAGGGAGTCGTCGCGGAGGGGCGGCGCTCCGGGGATCATCTCAGACGCCCGGGCCTGAGGACGCCCGTGGCGTCACGCGTGGAGTCCTGCACGCGCTCATTCCGCCGCCTCGATCATCGGCGCCGGCTGGTACAGATTCGCGAAGTCGGGCCGGGCCGTCCGCTGGAACGCCTCGCCATAGGGCGGATAGCTGCAGGCCCGCACGAGGTCGTAGAATCCCTCGGGCTTCACGCTGTTCTCGCCCACGGGCCAGTCGTGGTCGGTGCGGGTGGCGCGCGCGGGCGCTCGTGTCCGGAGCTCGCCCCGCACGGCGAAGATCACGTGCTCCGTGGTGTTGCGGAAGTAGCGGCCGAGCCCGAGGCGCGGCTTGGTCCAGGTGTGCACCGTCTTGTGCTGGAAGCCCCACGCCGCGAGCAGGCCGCCGGCCAACAGAATCGTGTTATTCGTCACCCAGAGGTAGAGGTGGCAGTGCTCCTCGGCCCAGTCGGCGATCGGCACGGCCTGAATCTCGGCCAGCGACATCAGGGCGTAGTCGTGCCCGGCCGAATCCGAGATGTTGTCCTCGGCCCAGGGCGGATCGCACACCAGGGTGCGGAAGCGGCCCACCGCCGGTACGAGGCCCAGCACCCGCGCCTCGTCACGCGCGCGCTTCAGCTTGGTGTAGGGGCCGTCGAGCTTGCCCTTCGCATCCATCTCGTCCCGGAGCGGTCCGAACCGCACCGGATCGGCCTCGGCCGCCTGGACGATCGCCTGGATCTTGTAGAGCTGCCCGTAGGAGATCCCGATCTTGCGGGCGACGATCGCCATGGCGCGGGAAGGTTGTGAAACTTTCACACCCTTCCCGCCGGCCGCATTCCGACTTCGCGCGGCCTCCCGTTCCCGCTCGAGCAAGGGGCGGGTCATCAACTCGACCTCGCTCCACGGCAGCTCTCTGGAACCGGGACGCATGGAACTCGCCTGAGGAGGATTCGGAGTACGAGTGGGTGTGGCGCGCGGGAGGGCGCGCCGGGCCATCACGCGGGCGAGAGCCCAGGCAGGAACGGCGAATCCGGCTCGGTCGCGCGCGGTGGAGCCGGCGCCTCTGTGGGCGGCGCGACGTATCCAGCCTCCCACGGGAATCGCATCGTCGGCGGCACGTGCGGCGCCGCGTACCAGACATCGTTGGGGAAGCCCCGGCTGGCATAGGCGCCGCAGCCGCAGGCGCAGGAATAGACTGGCCGCGTGGAGGCCGGGGCGCTGGGGAGTCCCGAGAGCTTTGCGGCCATCAGGTCCGGCCCCCGTCCTGCGGCCCATCCTCGGCCAGCCGCCGCTTGGCGACGGGCTCGCCGACCAGCCAAGGCGCGAGCGCGTGTGCCCGGGCCTTGAGGTTCCGCGCCTTCGCTTCCGCGTTCTGGAGAATGAGAATGCTACGGGCGATCAAGCGCCGCGCCCTCCATTCGCGAACGGAGACCCTCCAACTCTTGCCGCATGGCGGCAACCCGGGTTTCGAGGGACCTGAGGTACGCAAGGTCGGACTCCATGTCGGGCGGGATGGCGGCCTCGATCGCCTTCAGTTCTGACTCGTCGATGCGGCGCGCGCGCCCGTACCAGATCTCGCGCGTGCGGCTGTAGGAGAGCCCGGTCAGCTCGTGCGCCTTGCGGACCTTGCCCTTGATCGAATCGCCAGGCGCGAGGGCGTCCACGATCCGGCTCAGGCCCTCAGCGGCTTTGGCCGAGCGGTGAAGGTGGAGGGCGATCGTGCTCACACGACTCCTCCACGCATTTTCCGACATGCGAGATCGCCTCCGTGCTTGGATGGGGCGTCCAAGCACGGAGGGAAGGGGTTCAAACGGTGAGGGTGAAGTTCACGCGCCAGGGCCGGGAAGCACATGGACGTGTGAGTGAAATTCTGGGCGGTGCGCGTTATGCGCGCCGCCCCCCACTTCGTCTGCGGGACGGCCACAAAAGCCGTCATCACGAAGTCCTCAATAACGCAGTGAGGTGTTTCTTTGGGCTGGGAGGATCCCAAAGGTCGGGCCGGAGCTTCCATTTGGGAACGCCTGTTTCAGCCTCGATTGTCTTGCACAGATTAGGTGATGGCTGCTGCAAGCCCGATTCAATGCGGGAGAGCGACGCGGCGGAGCATCCGACACGGCGCGCGAGGATAGCCAGCGTGATCGCTGCCTCGACTCGGTGAACCTTGAGGGGATGCTCGTTCATGACGCTCACTAGTTACGTTCAGCGTAACGAAGGAGTCAAGCCCGGTTACGCCCTGCCCTAACGACGCTGAGTTACGCCAAGCGTAAAATCCAAGGATGACCAAACGAGTGAAATCATCGCGTGAACGCGGACAGCACTACATTGCGGCTTGGCGAGAGTATCGGCATCTCACCCAAGCGCAACTCGCAGAGCTACTCAACACAACAAACGCGACCATTTCACGAATTGAGGCTCGGAAGAATGGCTACACGCAAGCCTTCCTTGAGGCATGCGCTCTAGCTCTAGATTGTGCTCCGGCAGATTTGTTGAGGGGACCGCCAGACGAGAGCAATGAAATTCTCATGGCAGTCAATAGGCTAGGTAAGGTGCAGCGCCTCCAAGCAATAAAAATGCTGGAAATATTAGCTGGGAGCGATCCTGACGCAACCGGAGTATCTACAGAAGCTATACCAAACCTAAAATCAAACCGAGCTGGTCGGCCGGTAGGTTCTATAGAGCGAGAATAAAAGCTAATCAACTAATGATTGTGGACAATGTGCCTAGGTATCTTGGGTAGCTTTTGGGCATCTGCCCTCTCGAATAGGTAATTTCAGTCGCTGCTGGCAGAGCCGGTATGGGCTGGTGGCAACAGACCGTATGCGCATCGCCGAGATCCAGGGTTGCCCGCTACGTTCAACGTCGAACGCTGAAGCGATGACCAACCCAACAGCCATCACATATTACGCAATGCGTAAGTTTGGCTTGACCTGTAAGTTACGCATTGCGTAACATGCTCCATCGCAGGTCGCGATGGAGCCGGCACGTGCATATCCAGGATAGTCCCCATCCGCGATCAGAGAGGGGGCCAGCCCTCATTAACGGCACTTTCGTCGGTTCGGTGCGCAGGGAAGCGCTCGCATGAGCCATCATCGCGTCTTCCAGACCGACATGGCCGACATCGCTGCCGAGGCCGTGCCGTCATGAGCCGGCGCTGTCCCGCCGCCGGCTTCGTCGGCAACCTCACGGCCTTCGGCGCGGTGGAGAAGACCCGGCGCGGCATCGTGTGCGAAACCCGCCTCGTCGCCGCCACCGTGACCCTGCCGAAGGAGGACATCGATCCCTTCCACCGGGCCATCGGCATGCCGGTCGGAGGCGTCGATATCGCGCGCGAACCCGATGCCTGCCCGGCGGTGGCCCTGATCCCGGCCGAGCACCCGCGCCATCCCTCGAGCCACGACGACGTGCTGTTCCGGGCCGCCCTCACAGCCCTCGAACGCCTCGTCGACGCGGCCGGCACCCCGGAATCGACCTTGCGCCTCGACCCGCGCATGGCCGTCCGCGTCGTCCGGCTCGCGCGCGCCGTCGACCGCCTGCCCCTCCACATTCCGGCGGAGGCGACCGATGGCCTATGACGCGATCCGCCAGCGCCATCCGCAGGCGCCCTGTGCCATCGGGGCCCGCGTGCGCGAGCCGGCCTCCGGCCGCACCGGGACCATCCTGCCGCCCCGCGCCGGCGACCTCGGCATCCGCGTCCACTTCGACGGGCAGTTCCCGCCCGTGAGCTGCGACCCCGGGGCCCTCGAATACGCGCATCCGCCGCCCGAGGCCGCGCCGGACTGGCGCGCCCGCTGAGCCGCCCAACGCCCTCCATTCCAGCCTTCGGAGCCGTCATGACCGCCCCCGTCTCAGCCACATCCGTCACCTCGGCCACACCCATCCAGGGCAAGGGCGTCACGGAAGGCGACCGCAACGTCGGCCTGCGCCTCAGCACGATTCGGAAGGCGAGGGGCCTGTCCCAGACCGCCCTGGGAAAGGCCATCGGCGTCACCTTCCAGCAGGTTCAGAAGTACGAGAAGGGGCAGAACCGCATCGGCGCGGGCCGCCTGCAGACCATCGCCCGCTTCCTCGAGGTGCCCCTGTCCGACCTCTACGGCGAAGAGGGCACGCAGGGCACGGACGAGGCCTTCGCCTTCCTGAACGAGCCCGGCGCCATCGAGTTGCTGCGCCTCTACGCCGGCATCGAGAACGCCGACACCCGCCGCAGCGTGCTCACCATCGTCCGGGCCGCCGCCAAGATCGGTGCCGCCATGCCGGAGGAGGAGGCGTGAGCACTGGGACGCAACCGGCGCCGGTGCCTCCGTCGAGGGGGCTGAACTGATGCCGGCGCCGCACCTCCACACCCTCGCCGCCCTGGAGCGCATCGCTCGCGGTCTCTTCGTGCCCGGCGCGAAATACACCGCCCTGCAGCGGCTCGGCTACGTCCGCGTAAGGGGCCATGGCTCCAGCGCCAAGCCTGTCGTCACGGAAGCCGGACACGAAGCCCTCGAACAGGGGCGAGGCTGATGTACCAGCCCGCCCTCCCCATCGGCGTTGCGCAGACCCCACGCGGCATCCTGATCAGCCTGCCGCCTCGGTTCTGGCTCGTGGTATCCCTGCGCCGCAACTTCCGCACCCTGCAGGCGGAGCCCGAGGCCTGGACCTATCGCGTCCCCGATCCGCGCGCGGCGGTGCGGGTCGAGCGCTGGATGGCCGAGGCGGAACTGCGCCTTCGCGCGGAGGCTCGCCGGCGGGCCTGGACCGCGATGGACACCGAATGGCTCGGCCGCGACGAGGCGGCCCCGTCGCTGGCATCGGCGGCGGCCCTGTCGATCGGGCGGGACCTCGATTTCACCCTGCCGGCGGAAGGGCTCGCCCGCTCGACGCGGACGCTCCTCGCGCGGATGGCGGCCGGCGAGGTCCTGGTGGTCACCGTGACGGCGCTTGCCGGCCGGCTCTTCTGCCTCTCGCCGTCGGGCCGCACCGTGATGGCCCGCGTCGCCGAGGCCGCGATCGGCGCCGCCCTCGTGGTGCCGGCCGGGGATGGCTTGTTCGGGCCGGAGTCCTCGCAGACCTGGCGCTTGGCACGGGAGGATGCGGCGGATGCCCATCGCCCGTGACAAGCTTGCCCTCTATCCGGGCGGCTCGATCCGCTCGAAGGCTTGGCGCGAGGGCGTTCGCCGGCCGATCCTCGTGCGGGCGGGCAACCGCTGCGAGGGCACGCCTCAGCGCCCGTATTGCCGGGCGGAGAACGGTGAGCCGCATCCGGACACCGGATCGCGCGTCGTGCTGACCATCGCGCACATGGACCAGGATCTCGTCGACCACGGTGAGGAGAACCTGCGGGCCCTGTGCCAGCTCTGCCACAACCGCTGGGATCAGACCGCCCGCACCCGATCCGCCATCGCCACGCGCGCCCGACGGCGCGGCGAAGGCACCCTCGATCTCTTCTGTGAGGCCTGCCCGTGACCATCACGTCCTCAAGCCTCGCGGGAGCCGCCTGATCATGGGGCGCCCACAGATAGTCCCCCGCCTGATGACCAAGGCCGAGGCCGCCGCCTACTGCGGCTTCTCGCCGGGCGTCTTCGAGCGCCAATGCGAGGTCCGGCCCATGGCGTTTGGTGACAAGCGCCTGGAGCGCTATGACCGGTTCGACCTCGACAACTGGATCGAGGCCCGCAAGGCTCCGACGAAGAACGGGCTCAAGTCGATGGCGGATGCCATCGCGGAGTTCTGACGCGTGGTCACCAAGCTCCGCATTCCCGGCGTGAAGCGATATCGGGATCGGCACGGCCGCTGGCGCAACTATCACCGGGCCACCGGCAAGCCGATCCTCGCCGAGTTCGGCACCGCCGCCTTCGCGGCCGAGGTGAGCGAACTGAACGGCTTGGTGCAGAAGAAACTGCCGGTGGCCGACGGCACCCTCAAGGGGGTGATGGACGAGTATAAGACCACCCCGGCCTTCGCCGACCTCGCGATGGCCACCCGCTCAGGGTATGAGCGCTACTTCGACGTGGCCGCGCCCCTCCACGCCGTCCCGATCAAAAGCATCGATTCCGCCGGGCTCGCCGTGATCCGCGACAAGGTCGCGATGAAGCGCGGCCGGCGCACGGCCAACTACATGCTGTCCGTCCTGTCGGTCCTGTTCGGCTTCGCCATCGAGCGCAAATACGTCACCGCCAACCCCGTCCTGGTGGTCAAGCGGACGAAGCGCGACAAGAGCAAGCCGAAGGCGAACCGCCCCTGGACCCTCGCGGAGCGCCAGGCCGTCCTCGAGGCAGCGCCGCCGCACCTGAAGGTGCCCCTGGCGCTGGCCATGTTCACCGGCGTGCGGAAGGGCGATGCCCTCAAGATGCGCAAGGACGCGGTGAAGGGCGCCGTCATCGCCACATCGAAGACCGGCGAGGAGGTGTTCATCCGCATCCACCCCGAGCTGGCCGAGATCCTGGCGAGCGTCCCGGCCCACGCGGCGCCGACGATCGCCGCGACCTCGCGCGGCACAACGTGGACCGTCACCGGGTTCAACGCCGTCTGGATCAAGTTCAAGGGCAAGCTGGAGGCCGAGGGCCGCATCGGCACAGGGCTGACGATCCATGGGCTGCGCCACACCCTCGGTGGGCTGCTGGCCGACGCCGGTTGCGATCTCGACACAATCCGGCGGGTCCTGGGCCAGAAGACCCTCACGATGGCGCAGCTCTACAGCGAGCGGGCGAAGAAGGAGGTCGCCACGAGGGACGCCATGGACCGCCTCGATCCGCTGGGCACAAAAGCGAAAAGCGGCCAGACAAATGTCTAACCGCTCTGTCTAACTGCCGCTAAGTGCTTGGGCCGATGCCCGCGTGATCGCCGCTAAGGTACTGGCGATGCAGGGAAAAAGAATGGTGCCCAGAGACGGGATCGAACCGCCGACACTGCGATTTTCAGTCGCATGCTCTACCAACTGAGCTACCTGGGCAACGGGCGGTTCGCGTGAGCGGCACCGCCTGTGGAGCGGGGGTATAGAGGGCGTTCGGCGGCCTGTCCAGCCGGTTTTGCGAGAGTTTTTCGTCGGCTGAGCGTGGGAGATCGGGGCGGGGGGCGCGGTGCCGTGATGGTGCCCCGCGCAGGAGGCTGGAGGCTCCCCCAACGCCCTTTCCCGCCAGATCCGGATTTCCACGGAGGACGGTTTTCGAAGGCCCTGGCGGTCCTTTGCGCGGCGGCGACGGATCGTCTCGGCATCCCGGGCGACCGGCTGGGGCGCGCCCTACGAAAAAAGCCCCCTCCGGGGGAGGGGGCTTCTCGGGGAGGCGCGGAGGCGGCGATCAGAACGTGATGCCGGTCTCGATCATGTAGCGCTCCTGCGAGGTCCGGTTGCCCGTGCGACCGAAGCCGGTGCCGAGGGTGCCGAAGGCGACCTCGCCACGGGTGATGTCGTAGAGCTGCACCGTCGAGAACTCGCCGCGCAGGAAGTAGCGATCGAAGGTGAAGGTCGGCGTGACGGTGAAGGACAGCGCCGAGCTGCCGGGGCCGTACAGGACCGACGACTGTGCCGGGAAGTTGGCGCGGTTGCCGCTCTGGGTGATGTACTCGACTCGGCCGGCCAGGGCGAAGTTGTCGGTGAAGGCGTAGCTGGCCAGGACCGCGCCGCCGAAGGTCTCGGCGCCGGCGAGGCCGAGGAAGTCGTTGCGCTCGACGTTGGTGTACTGGATGTACGGCGTCACGATCACCGGGCCGTCGGCATAGGTGTAGTTGGCGCTGATGATGGAGCTGTTCTGCAGGGTCGCGGGCGTGGCGAACTGGTAGCGCAGGCCGCGCCGGGTGGTCGAATCGAAGTTGGTGTAGCTGTTGAAATGCGTGCCGCCGTTGATGCCGATCGTGTTGGCGGCGTCGATCTTGTAGACGATGGCGCCCGTGACCCAGTTGATCTCACCCGAGTAGAAGCCGTCCGTGGCGGCGAACGAGGCCGACCACGGGCCTTCGTTGTAGTTCACCTGCACGCCTTGGTTGATCACGTTCTCCTGGTTGAACAGGAGGCCGCGGGAGATGTTCAGGTTCTGAAAGGTGAAGGGCAGCTCGGATCCGATGAGGGTCGGCATGCGGCCGCCCTGGATCGACCAGGTGTCGTTGAAGACGTACTTGCCGAACACGATCGGCACCGGGGAGTAGAGCAGGTCGTTCTGCTCGATGGCGCTGTAGATCGGCGCGCCGAGGCCCGGGATCGTGTAGGCGCCGAACGCGGCATAGAACTGGAACGGACCGTCCGCCTTCTGGATGAAGCCCATCAGGTTCGAGAAGTCGGCGCGGGCGGCGCGGTCGGCGTTGATGCCGGGGGGCGCGAAGGACGTGGGGAACTGATTGGACTGGGTGTAGAAGTAGCCCGACACCGCGCCGCCGACGTAGATGTCGCCGAAGCCCCCGAGGGTGAGGCAGGCCGGGTTGGGGTTCTGCTTGATGATGCCGCCGTAGGACGGGAACGTGATCTCGGCCTTGCACGAAGCCGGAACGACCGGCGCCGCGACCTTGCTCGGCAGATCCGCAGCCTGAAGATACGTCGATGACAGGAGAAGGATCGTCAGTCCGAGGAGGGTGTTGCGGCGGGCCATATTCAAGTCTCTTCGTGTTGGCTTGTTCCGTAGATTGAAGACTCTCAAAGAAAGCGGCGTACGCCAAAGTCATCCTTTGAGCAGCTGCCTATTTTTAAGGCAATCAACGAGGTTTAGGGGGAGTTGCGACCGGCCTGTGGCATTAAAGAAACAGCTAACGGGCGCAGATGATAAGTCCTTAAGATTGCGTTAGCTCTTGCGCCCGCATCGGTGTGACGGCCCCCGCCGAACCCGAATCGCGCCCTTCGCCCGCTCCCCACAGCCCCCCGTCGAGCCCCTGAGCCTCCATGACCGCCGTCAGCATCATCGCCCCGGTCTTCGGGATCATCGTGATCGGCTGGGCGGCGGCCCTCACCGGGCTCCTGTCCGAACGGGTCAGCGACGGCCTGTCGGAATACGTCTTCGCCATCGCGGTGCCGGCCCTCATCATCGGCACCCTGACGCGGCCGGGCCTCACGGGCGAGGTCACGTGGTCGTACTGGATCGCCTATTTCGGCGGGGCCGGCGTGTCGTGGCTCGCCGGCTCCCTCATCGCCACCCGGCGCGCGGGCATCGGCCGCCCGGGCGCCGTCCTGCACGGGTTCGCCGCGAGCCAGTCGAACACGATCTTCGTCGGCGTCCCGACGATCCTGCAGGCCTACGGCGACGCGGGCGCGTTTCCCCTGTTCCTGCTGCTCGCCGTGCATCTCCCCCTGATGATGGGCTGCGCCACCTTCCTCATCGAGGCCGAGGGCGGCCGGAGCCTCGGGCAGCGTCTGGCCGGGCTCGGCCGCGTGCTGGCGAAGAACCCGATCTTCGTGGCCTTGGGGCTCGGCATGGCCCTTCGCCTCGGGGGCGTGGTGCCGACGGGCGTCGCCCGCTCGCTCATCGACGGGTTCGGGTCCACGGCCTCCACCTGCGCCCTCGTGGCGCTGGGCGCCGGCCTCACCCGCTACAAGGTGCTGTTCGATCTGCCAGGCGCCCTCGTCATTTCGGGGCTCAAGCTCGTGGTGCATCCCCTCGTCGTGTGGCTGCTCGCCACCAAGCTGTTCACCATGCCGCCGGCCTATGCCGGCGTCGCCACCCTGTTCGCCGCCATGCCGGTGGGGATCAACGCCTATCTGCTCGCCGTGCGCTATCGGGCCGAGACCGGGCTGGTCGCGGCCTCCGTCCTCGTCTCGACCCTGCTCGCGCCGATCACCACCGTGCTGTGGCTCACGCTTCTGGGGCGCGCGTGAGGGCGAACGGATCGTCGGGGAGGGCGGCCTCGGCCCGGCGGCGGGCGGCCCGTTCGCCGGCCTCGGCGCCGCACTTCGCCACGTGGACCACGCGGTTGACCACCTGGAGGTTGGGCGCTCCCCAGTAGCCGAGGAGCACGGGCCAGGGCGCGTCCCGGTGCTCGCGCCAGACCCGGTAGAGCGGCACCCGGTGATCGACCTCGGCGGTCTTGAACAGGCGCTTGCCGGATTCCGTGCAGCGATGGCCCTGATGGCGCTTGAGCACGGTCACCTGTTCGGCGGGCGCGCACCAGAACTTCCAGGCGGTGACGCAGGCTGAATGCCAGGCCGCGTTCTTGTTGGGCGCGCCGGCCACCCACAGGTCCCGGTGCCAGCCGAAGCGGAACACCGGCTGGCCGCAGATGCAGCAATGGCCCCGGCCGCGCGCATGGGCGGGCTCCCGGTAGGGCGAGGGCGGCAGGCGGAAGCTCGCGGCGAGGCCCGGCTCCGTGCCGAGGCGCCACGTCCAGCCCTCGGGCGCGCCCGAGCGGGCGGCGAGCGCACGGGCGAGGCGGTCAGCCCGCAGGATATGGGCGCGCCAGTAGCTCTCCACGGCCAAACGCGGGGTCGGCGGGAGCAGGGGCCGCGACAGGGCGTGCCGCAGGACCGGGGCGGGAAAGATCGCCGGCAGGGCGCGCTCGAGTCGCGCCCGCGACCGGGCGTTGCGGGTGTCGCGCCAGGACGAGCCCGCCGGGGCGGTGTCGCGGATCTCGCCGTCGCCGCTCACGGATGGGCGACGGGGGTGGGGGCGATGGGGGTGGGGGCAGGCGATGCAGGGGCGGCGACGGGGGCCGGGCGGCCCGCGATGGCGTCGGACAGGAGGTTGAGGCGGCGGGCCAGATCCGTCACCTCGTTGAGGGCGATGGATTTCTCGCCGTTCTTCACCGCCCGGGTGATGTCGCTGAGCTGGAGCTTGGCGATACGTGTCAGTTCGGCGGCGAGCTGGTCTCTCGTCATCGATGGGATCTCGGGCCTTCGTGTGAGGGATCGTCTCGGATTAAGCCCGAACGGTTACCGATGCGTTCACCTTCCGTCCACGGGCGCACGATCCGCCGGACGGCCGACCCTGCGAGGCCGGGCGCGACCGCCGGCCGGGCAAGCTTGTCAAACGTCTTGGTCTGTGCTGGGGAGGAATAGTACTTTTTAATTATTCCATTCCATTGATGTTGATTTAGTGCCACGCTTGTTTGGTCTCGACCGCACAGCGCGATTTTCTGTCGGTCCGGTGCTTGTCACGCCTCTGTGATGCGCGCTCAACGGCAGCGTTGACGGAGCGCCGGGGCGCCCGCTCGGATTCGGGAACGGTGGCGATGGCGAAGGTGGACGGGAACGGCGTGCTGCGGCTCGCGGCCGTGCTCGGCGGATTGGCGCCCCTTGCCGCCGCCGCTCAGCCCGCCGGCGTTCCCCAGGAGGTCGCCCTGTCGGAACTGTCCGTCGCCGGCACGGGCATCGGCTTGGCCGAGAGCGCGACGAGCCCCGTGGTCGGCTACCGGGCGACGCGCTCGGCGACGGCGACGCGGACCGACACGCCCTTGCGGGACACGCCCCAATCCGTGCAGGTCGTGCCGCGCGAGGTCATCGAGGATCGCCAGGACGTCCGGCTGTCCGACGCCCTGCAGAACGTCAGCAACGTCCAGCCCGGCGGCACCCTCCAGGGCCGCTCGGACACCTTCCTGATCCGAGGCTTTCGCACCCAGACCTACGCCATCGACGGCGTTCTCCTGAATCAGGCCAACAACTTCCTCTCGACCCAGCGCGATCTCGCCGACGTCGAGCGCATCGAGGTGCTCAAAGGCCCGGCTTCCGTGCTCTACGGACGCGGCGACCCCGGCGGCCTCGTCAACATCGTCACCCGACGCCCCACCCTGACGCCGTCCGGCGACCTCACGCTCCAAGGCGGCAGTTACGGCTTCGCCCGGCTCCAGGGCTCGGTCTCGGGGGCGCTGCCGGGCACCGAGGGCTTCGCCGGCCGGGTGAGCTTCGCCGCGCAGGACGACCCCACCTTCCGCAATTACGGTGACGGCCGCGCCAATTCCCGTTTCTTCGTCGCCCCGGCCTTCACCTGGACGCCCACCGCCGACACCCGCGTCGAGTTCCTCGCCGAGATCACCCGGCAGGATTCTCAGTACGACGAGGGTCTGATCGCCTACCGGGGCCGGGTGCCCCTCGACAACATTTCCCGCTTCTACGGCACCTCGAACTCGCGCTACGCGGGGGCCTCGAACTTCGCGACCCTGCGCATCGAGCACGACCTCACCCCGGACGTAACCCTACGCCAGATCGTCAATGTCCAGTCGGGCTCCTTCGACGTGTTCGCCGCCCGCGCCACGGCGGTGAACGCCGCCGGAACCCTGGTCACGCGCCGGGGCTCCATCGTGAACTCGGACTTTGCCTCCATCGACACCCAGTCCGAAGTGGTGGCGAAGTTCGACGCCTTCGGATTCCGCAACACCTTCCTCGCCGGTTTCGAATACACCAACGGCTACCGCCGGCCGATCTCCCAGCAGACCACCGCCACGACGACCACGAGCTTCCTCAACCCCGTGCCACGCATCAACTTCGGCACGTTCGCGTTCCTCAACGATCTCAAGCAGAGGAACGACCTCTACGGGGTCTACCTGCAGGACCAGATCGATCTCGGCGCCGGGCTGCAGCTGCTGCTGGGCACGCGCATGGACTTCGGCAGCCAGTTCTATTTCAGCAGGACGGCCGCCTCGCGCACGATCCCGCCCGAGCAGGAGCTGTTCGGCTTCTCGCCGCGTGTCGGCCTCGTCTACCGCCCCATCGAGCCGCTGACGCTCTACGCGAGCTACACCAACTCGTTCAAACCGCAGACCGACAACGTGTTCGGGGCGACGAATCCGCCGCCCGAGACGGGCGTGCAGTACGAGGTCGGCGCCCGCTACGACCTCGTGCCGGACCGCCTGACCGTGAGCGCGGCGGCCTTCAGCATCACCCGCCAGAACGTTTCGGCCACCGATCCGGTCAACACCGGCTTCTCGGTGATCACCGGGGCGCAGCGCTCCGAGGGCGTCGAGGTCGACATCGCCGGCGAAATCCTGCCGGGCTGGAAGATCATCGGCGGTCTCGGCTATCTCGATGCCAAGATCACCAAGGACACCACCTTCGCGGTGGGCAACCGCCTCATCGGCGTGCCCGAGTTCAGCGGCAGCGTGTGGTCGACCTATCAGGTCCAGACCGGCGAATGGCGCGGCTTCGGTGTCGGTTTCGGCGCGACCTATGTCGGCGCCCGGTTCGGCGATCTCAACAACAGCTACAAGGTCGGGGCCTATACCCGCCTCGATGCGGCGGTGTTCTACGATTACGAGCGCTACCGCTTCGCCATCAACGCCCGGAACCTCACGGATGCGCGTTACATCGAGCAGCCGTTCAACCAGTTCAACAACCAGCCGGGGGCGCCGTTGACGGTGCTGGCTTCGATCACCGCGCGGATGTGACATGGCGTCCGATCGCGGGTCCCCCACACCACGGACGAGCCCGGCCGGCCCGACACCGAAGATGGACGCGGGATTCGCATCGGTGGCATGAACGCGGCGCGCGCGGGACCCAACCGCGCCCTGGATCGTTTGGGCAGGGGCGGACGGGTCGCTGCGTCCCATGGAAGCGAGCGGTATGGACACCGAGATCGAGCGGCTTCGGCGGGAGAATCGCGCACTCGAGGCCGAACTCTCCTGGTTGCGCGAGAAGAACACCTCGCACCTCCGCCAGCCGGAGCGCGGGCAGCGCACCTCGGCGGCCGATGCCGATCTCCTGTTCACGGCGGCGGAAAAGACCCGGATGCCGCAGATCGTCACCGACCCCAACCTGCCCGACAACCCCATCGTGTTCGCCAACCGGGCGTTCCAAGACCTGTGCGGCTACACGGCCGAGGAGCTGATCGGGCGCAACTGCCGCTTCCTCCAGGGGCCGGACACGGACCCGGCCGACGTCGCCCGGATCCGCGACGCCATCGCGGCGCGGCGCGACGTGGTGGTCGAAATCCTGAACTATCGCCGCGACGGGACCACGTTCCGCAACGAGCTCTACGTCAGCCCGGTGTTCACGTCCGAGGGCACCCTGCGCTACTTCTTCGCGAGCCAGCTCGACGTGACCCGGTTCCGCACCGAGGAGGGCATGCTCGCCGAGAGCGAGGCGCGCTACCGCACCCTGTTCAACGCCCTCGATGCCGGCTTCTGCGTGATCGAGCTGCGCTTCGACGCCGACGGCCGCGCCATCGACTACCGCTTCATCGAGGCCAATCCGGCCTTCGCGCGTCAGACCGGCCTCAACGACGTGGTCGGCCGCTGGGTGAGCGAGCTCGTGCCCGACCTGGAGCAGGTCTGGCTCGACACCTACGGCGCCGTCGCCATGTCGGGCGAGGCCGTTCGTTTCGAGAACGGCGCCGTCGCCCTGGGGCGCTGGTTCGAGGTCCAGGCCCTGCGGATCGGCGAGCCCGTCCAGCATCGGGTCGCCCTGCTGTTCAACGACGTCACCGACCGGCGCCGGGCCGAGGGCATCCTGCGCGATACGGCCCGGGAGCGCACGACGGAACGCGACCTCGTCTGGCGGGCGAGCCGCGACCTCCTCGTGATCTGCGGCTTCGACGGGGTTTATCGCGCCGTGAACCCGGCCTGGACCGAGATGCTCGGCTGGCCCGAATCGAGCCTGGTCGGCACGGACTTCAGCCAGCACGTCCATCCCGACGACAGGCCGGCGGCGGCGACGGCCTTCGAGGGGCTGCGGACGGGCGTGGTCCTCGACAACCTCGACGTGCGGATGAAGATGGCGGGCGGCGGCTATCGCTGGATCTCGTGGAACGCGATTCCGCAGGACGACCACTTCTACGCGGCGGGCCGCGACGTCACCGAGCGGCGGACCCTCGAGGAGCAGCTGCGCCAGTCCCAGAAGCTCGAGGCCGTGGGCCAGCTCACGGGCGGCGTCGCGCACGACTTCAACAACCTGCTGACCGTGATCCGCTCCTCCACGGACCTCCTCAAGCGCCCCGACCTGCCCGAGGAGCGCCGCCAGCGCTACATCGGCGCCATCTCGGATACGGTGACGCGCGCCGCCAAGCTCACCGGCCAGCTCCTCGCCTTCGCCCGGCGACAGGCCCTGACCCCGGAGGTGTTCGACGTCGGTCAGAGCGTCGCCTCCGTGGCCGACATGGTCGGGACGCTGACGGGCGCGCGCATCCGGGTCGTGACCGAGGTCTCGCCGAGCCGGAACCGCGAGGGGCGGGACATCCCCTACCTCATCAACGCCGATCCGAGCCAGTTCGACACCGCCCTGGTGAACATGGCGATCAACGCCCGCGACGCCATGGGGGGCGAGGGCCGCCTCGACATCGGGGTGCGTGGCGCCTCCGCCATCCCGTCCGTGCGGGCGCATCCGCGCATCCCCGGCGACTTCGTCGCCGTCTCCGTGCGCGACACCGGAACGGGCATCGCCGAGGAGGATCTCGACCGGATCTTCGAGCCGTTCTTCACCACCAAGGGGGTCGGGCAGGGCACGGGCCTGGGCCTGTCCCAGGTGTTCGGCTTCGCCAAGCAATCGGGCGGCGAGGTGGTGGTCGAGAGCGAGCCCGGCCATGGCACCATCTTCACCCTGTACCTGCCCCGCGAGGTCGGGCGGACGGTCGCGGAGGACGCGGAGGAGGAGCCCGAACCCCTCGCCGACGGCCACGGCACCCGTGTCCTCGTGGTGGAGGACAACGAGGAGGTCGGGGCCTTCGCCACCCAGGCCCTGCGCGAACTCGGCTACGACACCGCCTGGGCCCTTAACGCCGAGGAGGCCCTGGCGATCCTGGCGAAACCGCCGGGGTTCGACGTGGTGTTCTCCGACGTGGTGATGCCGGGCATGAACGGCATCGACATGGCGCGGGAGATCCGTCACCGCCATTTCGGCCTGCCGGTGGTGCTGGCCTCCGGCTACAGCCACGTGCTCGCCGAACAGGGCACCCACGGGTTCCCGTTCCTGCGGAAGCCCTATTCGGTCGAGGACCTCTCCCGCTCCCTGCGCCGCGCCGTGAACCGGGCGGCGGGGCGGTGGGCGCGGGGGTAAGGGGGCACCGCGCCTCCCTCCAGTGGCGCGGGTGGGTGATCCGATTGTCGGCTCTGGCGGGGGAGGGACGATCCGTTCGACGGGTGGGGCATTCTCCACGTCCGATGGTTTCTGCTTGCGACCCTGGCTGTGTCAAAACCCCAAAGATGGTATTCCTCTCCGGGTTGACCGGAGGCGGGCATGGGACGGTTTGTTGTCGGCGCTGAGCGCGA
>Ga0182232_1000213_pt1 | contig 16254 bp, 11 predicted proteins | sample G6R1MG_30_FD_155484 | JGI IMG/M metagenome (GOLD analysis project Ga0182232, IMG submission 155484) | Phyllosphere microbial comminities from miscanthus, Michigan, USA - G6R3_NF_07NOV2016_LD2 MG | ecosystem: Host-associated > Plants > Phyllosphere > Phylloplane/Leaf | place: USA: Michigan... | reverse complement strand
ACTCGCGGCACGATTACGAATACCTGCTGAATGCCAAGCGCCCCGGCGCCTGCAACGCCGGCTACCGGGCGATCTTCATCGATCCCATGGGCATCGTCACCCCCTGCGGCATGGGCAAGTACCATGGATCGCTCGGCAACCTCGCCGAATCGCCGGACCTCGCCCTGCGCGACGGCCCCGCCCCCTGTCCGTTCTCCTCGTGCCAGTGCGACACCGAGAATGTGAACACCGTCGAGTTCCACACGCATTACGAGAAGAGCGGCGCCAACCAGCACCGATACCGCTACCGGTTCGGGGACCTCGCGGCCCTCGACGACCGCTACGACGAGTGGAAAATTCATTACTAGAGAAAAGCAAGCCCCCATGGGGGCTTGTCTGTGGTTCGCATGTCCCGTTCTGACGGAACCCTGTGATACTTCGACCACACGAATTTAAGGATTTTAGAGGCCTGTGCGGATGCCCCAGAATCCGGTTGCACCGCGTCGGGTTTCCTGAAAAAAGTCACCAACCTTGAACGGGGCCTCTCTCTTGGAGAGAACCGCCGCGGTGGGTGTCGCGGCACTGGCAAGAATAGCCGGGTCACGAGGCGAATTTCTGTAGAAAACCCCCAGGAGAGCTTTATGGCTGCCTTTGTTTTTGACGGCACTTCCAACGTAACGGCTGCGAAGGCCGACACTGTCGTCCTCACTGCCAACCCGGCGGCTTTCACCAGCGCTGCCGAATTGAACGGCAACGTAGTCCTCACCTTCGGCTCGCAGACTCTGACGATCACCGGCACCACGCTGGCCGCTGGCAATCTGCCGAACGTCTCGATCCCGAACGGTCAGTTCCTCTACGCGACGACCGGCGCTGCTGGTGCTGCTGGTGGTGTCTCCGGCAACACGCTCGCCTTCCTGCTCGGTGCCGGCACCACCACGACCCTCAACAACACCAGCGCGTCGGGTGTCTCGGCAGCCTTCGGTGGTCTCGGTCGCTCCGACTCCGTTGACAATGCAGAGACGATCTCGATCGCTGCTACGGGTAAGGGTTCCTACCTGATCTATGGCAATGCCGGTGGCGATTCCGTGTCTGCCGGTACTCTGGATTCCAACACTGCCACGACCGTTTTCGGCGGCAAGGGTTCGGATACCATCAATCTTGGTACTCAGAGCGCAACGACCAGCAACTTTGCCATCTACGGCGGCGAAGACGGCGACTCGATCAACATCAATCACACGGGCACGGGTAGCCTGACGATCTTCGGTGGTACCGCTGCGGCGGACTCGGCCGATGGTGCGGACTCAATCAACCTCGGCTCGGCCACGGCCGGCACCTTCACCATCTACGCTGGCGGCGGCGCTGACATCATCAGTTCTGATGGAACGGCTACCGGCGCTGCTGCAACACTTGCCAGCGGTGCAGTTGCGAACATCTTCGGCGGCGACGGCAACGATACCATCTCGATCGGTGGCGGTGCGAAGGCGACCATCTCCATTGCCGGCGGTGCAGGTGCCGACCAAATCAACGTAGCCAACGTTGCTGGTGGATCAACGACCATCTTCGGCGGTACTGGTACTGCTGATTCGCTCGACGGCAACGATAGCATCACCGTCTCCGGTGGTGGCACCTTTGCAATCTATGGCAATGCTGGTGCGGATACGATCGTTGCGCAGAACCTGACGGCCTCTACCGATACAAACGTCACTTCGTTGACCATTTTCGGTGGCCGCGGTGATGACAGCCTGAACATCAATGTGACGGGCGTTCAGAAGGCGAATCTTGCTATCTTTGGTAGCGAGAACGGCGACAACGCTGACACGATCACTGCAGCCAATGCGGTTGGCGGCTCCACCATCATCTACGGCGGTACCGCTGCTGCAGATGCTGCCGACGGCAAGGACTCCATCACGGTTACCGGCAGCGGCGCGACGACGGTCTACGCTGGTGGTGGCGATGACACTGTGAACCTGTCGGGCACCAACGCGACTGCCGACTCGACGAACGTCATCACCGTCTTCGGCGGTGCCGGCAACGACTCGATCAACCTCGGCACTCAGGTCGCCACGACTGGCGGCGTGACGAACGGAGCGATTACCATCACCGCCGGTGCTGGTGCTGATACGATTTCTCTCACTTCTACGGTTGGTGCGAACGCTAGTTCGGGTCAGAACATCACGATCACCGACTTTGTCACTGGTACTGGCGGCGATAAGCTGGCTCTGACCACTGGCGCAGCTAACGTCGCTGTCGTCACCGCGAACGGCGCTAGCGCTCAGACCCTCCAGCAGGCGCTTGATCTGGCAGCTGCAAATACCACTGTTAGCCAGGTTGGCGTCGTTGCCTTCCAGGGCAACACCTACGTGGTAGTCGACAACAACAATGGCACGACCTTCGATGCAGCGACTGATGTTGCAATCAAGCTGACCGGCATCACTGACGTTGCGGCTGTTGCCGCCGCGATCACCCTCGCGTAAGCACTACAAAACTAAGGAAGAAGGGGCGGCTTCGGCCGCCCCTTTTTTTTGACAGGACGACAGAGGTAGACGCAGCGATGCGGACCGTGTTGCACGTGGGCTGCGGCCCCAAGAACATCCTCGGCATGCCGACGTTCTTTCAGGATGGGCAGTGGCGCGAGGTTCGCCTCGACATCGATCCGGCCGTGAGCCCGGACGTTATCGGCACGATGACCGACATGGGCGCCGTGGCGAGCGGCTCGATGGGTGCGGTGTTCTCCTCGCACAACGTCGAGCACCTCTACCCGCACGAGGTTCCGGTGGCGCTCACCGAATTTCGGCGCGTCCTGGACCCGGAGGGGTTCGCCCTCATCACCTGCCCCGATCTTCAAAGCGTCGCCCAGCTTGTCGCCGAGGACAAGCTGTTGGAGCCGGCCTACCAGTCGGGCATGGGGCCCATCGCGCCCCTCGACATCCTCTATGGCCACAACGCCTCGATTGCGCGGGGCAACCACTACATGGCCCATCGGGGTGGCTTCACCGCCCGCACCCTCGCCAATGCTCTGACTCAGGCCGGCTTCGGCCGCGCCATCGTGCTGCGCCGCCCGGCGAACTTCGACCTATGGGCCCTTGCGACCCTCCAGCCCATCGACAACGAAACTCTGGCTGAGATGACCGAGCGCCTCTTCCCACGCTGACGGAATGCGGCCGTTTCGGTCGCAAATTCGACCTAAAACCAGCCTACCGGCAACGGACACCCTCCCGATCCTCGGACGGCCCTCTACGCGCGTAGGCTCCGGCCTACCCAGGAGCGATCATGCAAGAGATTCGCCGGAGCCTGCTCGATCAGGCTCTCATCGCGGCCCGGCGGCCTTTCGCCTACGCGTTCCTATTCAGCTTCGTCATCAACATCCTCTACCTGGCGCTGCCGCTCTACATGGTGCAGCTCTACGGGCGCGTCTTCGCCAGCCAGAGCATCGCGACGCTGCTCATCATGGCGACGGCCGTCACCGCCGTCTTCCTGGTTTCGGCCGTCATCGACCACTATCGCAACGGCATCCTGATACAGTTCGGCGTGCTGTTCGATCGAATCTTGGCGCGCCATGTCTTCGCCGCCCTGTTCGCGGCCGAACTCAAGCAGGGCGGCAACCACGGGCAGTCCGTGCGCGACCTCGACGGCTTTCGCCAGACCATCACCGGCAACAGCATCGGGGTGTTCTTCGACCTCCCCTGGGCTCCCATCTTCATGGGCGCCCTGTTCGTCATCGATTTCTGGGTCGGTCTGCTCTGCCTGATCGGCGGTTTAATCCTGTTCGGCCTCGCCGTGCTGCAGGATCGCGTGTCGCGCCAAGCCCTGAACCGCGTCAACGACGCGGCGCGGCGGGGCTACAACTTCACCGACATGGCGTTGCGCAATGCCGAGGTGGTGCGGGCGCTGGGCATGCTGCCGGCCCTCACCAAGCGCTGGCAGATCGACCGCCATATCCTCATCGACGGGCAGGCCCATGCCAGCGAACTTGCCGGCCTCATCGGCGAAGCGCTCAAGTTCACCCGCATGCTGATCCAGATCATGGTCCTGGCGCTGGGCGCCTTCCTCGTCCTCAAGCAGGTCATCGGGCCGGGCGTGCTGTTCGCCAACATGATCCTGTCCTCGAAGGCGCTCGCGCCGTTCGAGAAGGTCGCCGGCTCCTGGCAGGGGCTCGTGGAGGGCGCGCAGATCTACAAGCGCCTGAACAAGCTCCTCGACGGATACGAGCCGAACCCGGCTTTCACGGCGATGCCCCGCCCCACCGGCCTGATCGAGGTCCAGAACGTCACCTTCGCGCTTCCGAACGCCAAGGACCCGCTCCTCAAGAGCATCTCGTTCGCGCTCCGGCCCGGCGAAGCCCTCGGCATCATCGGCCCCTCGGGGGCCGGCAAGTCGACCCTGACGCGGATGCTCATCGGCATCTGGAAGCCCACCGAGGGGCATGTCCGCCTCGACGGCATGGAGGTCCATGCCTGGGACCGCGCCGCCTTCGGGCGCCATGTCGGCTACCTGCCCCAGGACACGGAGCTGTTCACCGGCACCGTGCGCGACAACATCGCCCGGTTCCGCACCGACGTCTCCGACGAGGCCGTGACCCGCGCCGCCCAGGATGCCGGCATCCACGACCTCATCGTCCGCCTGGAGAAGGGCTACGAGAGCGAACTCGGCGCCTCGGGCACCACGGTGTTCTCGGTGGGCCAGCGCCAGCGCCTCGGCCTCGCCCGCGCCCTGCTCGGCGACCCCAGCCTCGTGGTGCTGGACGAGCCCAACGCCAACCTCGACACCGAGGGCGAGGCGGCCCTCCTCGACGTCCTCGGCGCCCTCAAGGCGCGCGGCGTCACCGTGGTCATCGTCTCGCACCGGGCGAGCGTTTTTCGGCACGTCGACAAGATCCTGTTCGTGCGCGGCGGCGAGGTCCAGTCCTTCGGCGAGCGCGACGTGATTTTGGGCCAGCTCATGGCCCCCGCCACGGTGCCGGGCACCGCCGAGACCCGCGCGGCGCCCCCCCCGGCGGCTGCGCAAGGGTAGAACGCCCGGCCCCCTCCGTGATGACGGGCAGGCAGCGCGGGTCTTCTCTCCTGGAAGGAGAGGGGACCCGTCGCGTCCGTGAACAGCGAGGCGCCTCGTCTTGAGAGAGGGTGCCCAACATCGGCCGCAGACAGGCCGCACCACCCCCATCAGACTTGCGCCCAACGAGGCACCGCGATGAAACTTCCCGCCACCCTCGGCCAGACCCTCGGCCGCATCGTCCCCGTGAAGATGCCGGCCTTCGCCCTCGCGCCCGCCGCGCCCATCCCGCACGCCGCCGACGAGGCGGCGATCCTGGCCGAACTCGAAGCGCGGGTGCGCAAGCCCATCGTCGCCGGCATGGCCGTGGTGGTGGTGTTCGTGCTCGGCACCTTCGTGTGGTCGGCGGTGGCGAGCCTGCACGGCGCCATCACCACCCCCGGGTTCCTCCGAGTCGAATCGAGCCGCAAGACCATCAAGCACCGCGACGGCGGCGTGGTCCGCGAAATCCTCGTGAAGGAGGGCGACACGGTCAAGCAGGGCGAAGTGCTCATCCGCATGGACGACACCACCCCCCGCGCCCAGGCCGAGGTGCTGGCCTCCGGCCTCGACGGCCTGCTGGTGCAGCGCGCCCGCCTCTACGCCGAGCGCGACGGCGCCGACGCGATCACCCTGCCGAAGGAGATCCAGGCCCGCGCGTCGGACCCCGAGATCGCCATGATGATCCGCGACCAGGAGAACCTGTTCAAGACCCGGAAAGCCTCCCTGGAGAGCCAGTTCGACGTGCTGCGCAAGCGCATGGACCAGTCGCAGACCCGGCTCGCCGGCCTCGACGCCACCATCAAGTCCATCGACAGCCAGTCCGCCCTGATCCAGGACGAGCTGACGGGCGTGCAGTCTCTCTACGAGAAGGCCCTGGTGCCGAAAACCCGGGTGCGCCAGCTTGAGCGCACGGCCGCTGAACTCGTCGGCAACCGCGGCGCCCAGCTCTCCGAGGTCGCCCGCACCAAGGAGCTCATGAGCGAATCCGAGTTCCAGATCGCCAGCATGCGCCAGACCCGCTCGGCCGAGGTGGCCGAAGCGCTCCGCGACGTCCAGGCCAAGATCAACGACACGCTGCCCCGCCTCCACGCCGCCCGCGAGACCCTCGACATGGTCGAGGTCCGCGCCCCCGACGACGGCTACGTGCTGAACCTTACTCAGTTCACCAAGAACGGCGTCGTCACCCCCGGCGAGCGCCTCATGGACATCGTGCCCACCGACGCGCCCCTGGTGGTGGAAGCCAAGCTCAAGCCCGACGAGGCCTACGAGGTCACGCAGGGCATGAAGGCCCACATTCAGCTCGCCACCTACGAGGCCCGCCAGCTGCCGCCGATCCCCGCCATCGTCACCAAGATCTCGGCCGACCGCCAGCAGGATCAGCGCACGGGCGAGCCCTACTTCACCGTGGAACTTTCCATCGAGCCCGAGGCGCTCAAGGACCTCGTCAAGCACATCCGCCTCTACCCCGGCATGTCGGCCACCGCCATGATCGGCACCGGCGAGCGCACGGTCCTCGACTACGTCACCGCCCCCGTCCGCGACTCCCTGCGCGGTGCCCTCAAAGAGCGGTGAGATCGCTTCGGGCCGGGTTCGCCCCGGCCCGACGCCAGGGTGTCAGCCGCGCTGCCACCATTTGATCGCCGGTTTGGATTGGCCTTGTTGCGGCCGGTCTCGCAGGTCCGCGAGGTCGGCCTCCCGCGCGGCGAGTTCGGCCCGCAGCGTCGCCGCCTCGGCCAAGGCGGCGTCGCGCTCGGCCTGAACGCCCGGAATCAGCCGGTTCAACGCCTGCGCATCCTCGAATCCCTTGTTCGTCGCGCGCAGCGCCGGCACGAACGCGGCGCACGCCGTTCCATACGCCGCGTGAATCCGATCGAGCAGCGGCGCATCGGGCACGTGCGCCGTTCCATCCGGCCGCGCCCGCGCTGCGTTTTCGTAGGCCGCGAGGGTGTCCCGCAGCCAGGGGTGGAGCGGGGCCGAATCAGTCCGGCTGCGCCGCAGATCGGGGTCGATGAAGTCGGCCAGCGCAGCGCCGGTTTCGCCTGTGTTCAGAGGGAGTTGCAAGGTCTCGACCACCCGCCGCATCGTACCCGGGCCGTCGTTGAGGAGGTCCTCGTAGCGCAGGAATACGCGAGGCAGGTCGCGACTCTCGCGCTCGGCCTCCAGAACATATCGCAGCCAAGCCATGTGACTGTTCGGTAAAGGAAATCCGTCCCGCGCGTGCAGCGAGCGCGCCACCTCGTCCGGATGCCGCACCGGCAAGACCGCCTTGATTTCTAAGTCAAGCTTTGCCGCCACCCGCCGCCACAACGGGATCAGCAAACACGTCCGCGGATCCTTCACCACGAAGAGCGGCGCATCCCCGAATTCGGTCTGAACGGTGCCTGCCAGCTCATCGACGAAGGGCTGCGCCTGATCTGACTCGTACCAAGCGTCAGGGAATTTTTCCCAATCCCACCAATGCATTCCAGCCGACGCCAGCACTCGATCGTGCAGAGCGACGATCTCCCTTGGCTCAAAATGACCTTTTGGGTTGTCCTCGGAAAGTCCAAGGCCCGTTGCGGGCATGGTTGCTCCGAGAATCCCAAGGGCTCCGGCTACGGTTGAGGTGCCACTCCGATGCATCCCGATCACGAGCACAAGGGTCCGCCGCCCACTGAAAACTTCGGATCCCATCACACCCATTCCTTGTCCCTCAACGTCCCAGCCCCAGTCATCGTCTATCGATATCAGGGCGACGGAGCGACTCCGAGGACAGCTTTCGAATAACGGTGCGAATTTACCCGTCGCCGCTCAAGCGGTTCCGTCTTCCTGAGTTCGCAGACCGGCCATTCAGGTCCAAAGATCCGGTCCAAGGGTGGAAGCTGCCCCAACCGGTAGGACTCAATAATGGGTGGACACGTGTTTACCAACGTCAGCCAGGGCCACGCCTGGCGCGGCACGGTGCGGCTGGAGAACTCGGGCGTCTACATCCCCGACGAGATGCTTCAGGGCGCCTCCACCGCGGTCTTCGACCGGATCGTGGGCAGCGAGCTAAAAGTCCGAGTAAGTCACGAGATCGATCTGCTCATGAGCATATCGGGGCTGTGACCGTTCCACGTGACCCAGATCAGCGTGATCGCCTACAAGACTTCCACCTCGACAATTTTTTGTCCAAGATCTTACGGCTACTTCCTACTCTCATACGTACAACGCCGGAAGTTGGCTAGCTTATGAATGTCCCTCTGCCCTATTTTTAACGCCTCGATTGCGAGTCCCATTCCCTTAAAATCACCCTTACTGAATTCACCCATGAGTTCAGCGCGACCCTTAACGTCGACGCCGTGGCTTAAGCTGAGTTCAAAGTCCTCTTTAGCGGATTTCCGATTGACGGACATTTTTCCTCTCTTGCTCCAAACCGAGCAGACACGAGGATACGCCCCGATTCAGTCACGTCGAGGCGCTTGGTTGTAGGGGCTGCGCACTCGGCTCCGAACGAGAAGGTGAGGCCGACGGACTCGACGGGGCTCCCTAATCACGCTGCCTCAGCAAGCTCCTGGCGGCCGCCGTCGCATGACGGGCAGTGGCAAACGGGAGTGTCTGATTCCGTCGCCTCGTACTCGTGCTGGCATTCAAGACAGCGCATCACGTAGGCCTCTTGGATGCGGTCGTTGCCCGGCCTGCCGGGCTTCCGGAGGACCATCTGGTCGTTGCGATTCACGTAGCCCAGGTCGGTCGATGCTGTTGCCATGCGCGTTCTACCCCATCCCCCTGCAGGTCTTGATGGCCCGCGGTGGCGAGGTGTTGCGCGCCCCCGTTACCGATTGATGAGCGCGTTGCCTGGAATGCCCGCTTCCCACACTCGCTCGGATCGATAGGTACCGTCCCGCGGGGCACGGGTTGCCCCGCACCACCGCACCGCAGCAAGTGGCTCCTCTGGCCGGTCTGAGCCCACTGCAGGCAGAATTGCTCGCGACTTTTGAGCGGCTACAGCTTTAATTTCAGAGGTACGCAGTGAATGCCAGCAGCAGAAGATGTGCCAACATCATCGGCGTCACCGAGGCCGCGATCTGGAAGGTCGTCACCGCCGGCCGCCTCTTTGTTGAGAGCGACGGGACCCTCGACCCGGCCAAGGTCCAGGCCGCTAGGTCAAGGATCACGGAAGCTGCACGTACCAAGCCGCGCACCGATTCGTCGGTACCAGCTGGCGCCTCGATCACGAGCCCGAACACTTCGATGCCTCCGGCGATCTCGACCGCGAGGAAGATATCATTGGCCCGACCATTCCCTTCGATGCCATGGCGGGGGAGGGCGTGCTGCGCGGCGTCATGGCCTTAAGACTGCAACCCGCTGCAGCGGGCGTTCGGCTGGTCCATCATCTCGATGCTGTTGCCCCTTAGAGTTCGAGATCCTGCCGAAGGCCGGGCTGTGACTTGCCCCGCCCGTCGAGCCCCGAGACCTCACCGTCGTCTCCGTGCTGATGGGAAGCCTTGTTGCACCGATCGTCGGGGCGCAGACCAAGACGTGGCAGTGCTGGCACGGCTTATGCAAACCCTACCCCTCTCCCTATCCAAGCCTCTCCTGGACTTGGAACACCTTAACCCGCCCGGAGCAATCCAGGCGGGTCTTTGTTTAGGCCACTGTTTATTCGAGAATTTGGTAGGGCGGTGGGGCTTTGCAACTCGCATACCAGATTCAGTCATATAAATTTGATTAACGTCCTGAGATCACGAGGTTATACCTTAGCTGCTCCACCTCGTGCTGCGGCGAGCTGCTTCAAAGACAGCGGTCCGAATTTGATTCAAGAGAAGGCATCAACCGTGAACAGTGAAATCCAACCAGAAGCCGAATATCAATCGGTCGACTTGCTTAATCTCACAGGCGAAATTATTTCAGCCTATGTTTTAAATAACTCCGTTCCAATAGGTGAGTTATCTGCCCTCTTACACAATGTCCATGCCGCTTTGGTCAGTCTCCATGTGGGCGGATCACTACAAGCGCGCAATGAAACGCACGACAAACCCACTGCATCGCAAATCCGCAAATCCGTCAGTCCGGACGGCATCGTCAGCTTCGTCGACGGCAAGACTTATAAGACAATGAAGCGGCACCTGACCACAAACGGTCTTGATCCTGAGAGCTACCGCACGCGCTTCGGTCTGCCGAGCGACTATCCCATGGTCGCGCCGAGCTACGCGGCGCAGCGCTCGGCTTTGGCGAAGTCCGCTGGCCTTGGGCGCCCTCGCGGCCATAACGAGCCTGCAGAACCGGTCAAAGCTTTAGGTCGAAAGAAGGCTGGCTAATCTCGCCGAGCGATCATCGCCTCGATGGAAACTCTTCCACCGCCCGGCTCCGGCCGCGGCGGTCTTTCCGAAATGGCATAATATCGACGCCTGAGCCGGCACTCAGGCTCGGCGACAGATGGAAATGCATGTTATCCCCAGATGAGCATCAACCCCTATGTGCATTCATTGCACACAGTACCATTGCGATCATTGTGTAATCTGAACAATTTAGGCGAACTCAGGATGTTATTTTATTATTCTTATTTGTCTAATAAAGTGCAAATATCAACCTACGACAATTTAGGTCTATTAACCTAAGATTTTGACGGACTACCAACTTGAAGAGCCTTACAGCGAGGTATGCTGCTCCTTAACACCACAATCTTGGACAATCAGGGCATTATTTCCACGCTGGCAGCCGCAGCCATCTGCGCGTTGAGCGCTGCGTTGATGGTGCATTTGCTCGACCGCGCGACCGCCAAAGTCGGTCGTGAACGCATGTGGTGGCTGTGTGGTGCAGCCCTCGCGACCGGCCTCGGCGTGTGGACCACGCACTTCATAGCGATGCTCGGCTACCGGACAGACATCATCCTCGGATACGCTCACGGCATCACCCTCGCGTCCGCACTCATTGCGGTCCTAGCCGTCGGCGTACCCTTCTCCCTATCGGCTTTGCCTGCTCGGCGGTGGGCCCGAATCCTCCTCGGTGCTGTCGCGGGCATCGGCATCGGGGTGATGCACGTCACCGGAATGGCGGCCCTGGAAGGTTGCTCACAGATCCAATCGCTTCCCGCTAACGTCGCGGCCTGCCTCATCGGCGGAGTATTTCTGGGCCTCCTGCGAGGCCTGCCGCCCCTGCGCTATCCCTACAGCTACATCATCGCCTGCCCCCTGATTGTCCTCGCGGTCTGTGGGGCCCACTTCGTTTCCATTGCCGGAACCACCGTTGAGGGACAGGTCGCGAGTGTGCATCTGCCGAAGATCCAGCTTGTCCTCAGCCTTCTGACCGCGGGCGGCGCGACGATCCTCATGGTAGGTGCATTCATCGCCCTCGTAGCAACACGTCGGTTCGAGGTGCAGGAGGCCGCGCACCTGCGCGTACTCGCGACGGCTCTTCAGAACATGTCCAACGGTATACTTAAGGTTTCGTCGGAAGGGATCATCCAGCTTTACAACACCCGCCTGTGCACGATGCTCGACCTTGCACCGCGCGACATCTCCATGGGCATGCGCCTACAAGACTTCTTAACGACGACGGGGCGGATCAATGGCTGGGATGTCGATCGCATCGCCCGGGTCATTGCCAACCATCGGATTTGGATGAGCAGGAGTACGGAAACGCGCGTCGAACACCATTTCGACAACGGTCGCATTCTGTCGATCTCATGCCAGCCCGTCGAGGACGGAGCCGTCCTCACCTATGACGACGTTACTCGCGATCGACGGGCGCAGGAGGAGATTTCGCACCTGGCCTTCCACGACCCCCTCACCGGGCTGTCCAACCGCCGTGCCTTAAGCGAGCGTATGAAGGCCGATCAAATCCATTGCCGCGCATCGTCGCTGATACTGATCGATTTGGACCGATTCAAATCCGTCAATGACACCTTCGGTCATGCGGTCGGGGATCAGTTGTTGATAGCGGTCGCGGACCGTCTCCGCAGCCTTGACGTTGCGGGGATAATCGCCCGGCACGGCGGCGACGAACTCGCGATCCTCTTGAGCTGCGAGACAGCGTGGGGGGAGGATCTCCCTGAGCGAATCGTAGCTGAAGTCGAAATCCCCTATATTCTTAACGGGCTCACGATCGTCATCGGCTGCAGTGTCGGGATCTGCGACAGCCGCGACAGCAGCGGCCCGGACGACCTAATGCAGCGGGCCGACATTGCCCTCTACGAGGCCAAGCGGCGCGGACGCGGACAGGCGGTTCGCTACCGACCCGGCATGATCGAAGCCATCGCCGAGCGCGGTCACCTTGAGAACGATCTTCGCCATGCCCTCGCCCTGAGCCAGTTCCACATCGTCTACCAGCCGATCATGGCCCTACCGAGCGACCAGGTGGTGTCGTTCGAGGCCCTGATCCGCTGGACGCATCCGCATCGAGGGGCGGTCTCACCCGCTGAGTTCATTCCTTTGGCTGAGGAGAACGGGCTGATTGTCCAAATCGGGAGATGGGTCCTGGAACAGGCTTGCCTGGAGGCCGCAAGCTGGCCGGACGAACAGCATCTCGCCGTCAACGTCTCGGCGGTGCAACTTCGGTCGCCGCTTCTGCTGATCCATGTGGCGGATGCTCTGGCGCGGAGTGGCCTGGCGCCGCACCGTCTGGAGCTTGAGCTGACTGAGACAGCTTTGGTCGAGGACGGGCACCAGATCGCCCATACTCTGAACGCACTACGGCAACTCGGAATCAGGATCGCCATGGATGATTTCGGGACCGGCTATTCATCATTTGCCCATTTGCGTGATCTTCCCCTCGACCGCATAAAAATTGACCGGAGTTTCGTTGCTGCAGCACTCTCCGACAAAAACTCCTTGGCCGTTGTCAAAGCAGTGATCCAAATGGGTCGTGATATGAATATCCCGACTTTGGCCGAAGGTGTGGAGAATGCGGATCAACTTGATCTTTTAAGGAAGATCGGCTGTGACGCAGTACAAGGTTACTTAATTGGCCGTCCAGCTCTTCCGGCAGAGAAAAAGATCACCACTCAATCGGAATTAGCGGCCTAAGGCAATCGGTTGGTCGTCAAACCATCGTACAAATTCCCGAGACCAATCATAACGTAACGACCCCGCCGCCCGATTTGATCGCAGGTCGGCGGGGTGGGACGTCTATCTCATCCCCGGGCCGGTTGGGTCGACACCGGATTGACGGCGGCGGCCTACGATCGCTGGACTTAGACGCCGAAGCCCTGGAGCACGACCTTGCCCTTGGCGCGGCCGCTCTCGATGAGCGCGTGAGCTCGCGCCAGATTGGTGGCGTCAATGGGACCGAACGCCTCGCTCTGCGTGCTGCGCAGCCGTCCCGCATCGACCAAGCCGGCGATCTCGGTCAGGGTCGCGTGCTGTCGCTCGTTGTCGGCGGTGTGGCACAGCGAGCAGGTAAAGATCAGATCCCCGTGCAGCGACAGACTCTTGGGCTTATGCGGCATCACGTCGAGCGTTTCCGTGTCGTCGATTGGTTCAAGGCGCCCCTGGGGTGCGAGAAATTCGATGATCTGCAGGAGATGCGCGCCGGTTTGAGTGGTCGCGAACACGAAGCCCGGCGCGCCGGGAAGACCGAGCGCCGCGACCTCAGCGGCATGCGGCTTTGCGTGGTCGATCACGTGGTGGGGGCTGAATTCCCGGTACCATTGTGCCGTCTTGCGGCGCGACGCGGTGGCGATCACCGTCAAATCGGTGAGTTGCCGGGCGAGCTGAATCGCGATTGAGCCGACGCCGCCGGCGCCTCCGACGATCACCAGGGCCGGCGCGGCTGCGACACCCGGCCTCGTCACGTCGAGCCGATCAAACAACATCCCCCAGGCGGTATCGTCGGAGGGTCGGTGCGGCGATAAACCGGAACTGTCCGGCCGCCGAGCCGTTCATCCACCATCTTCCTCCCAAGGGATCGCCTTCACCCGCCCGGCTCGCGCCGCGGCGGGTTTTTCGTGCGCACCTGCCCTGGGGTGCGACACAGCATCGGGGAAACCGTCGCCACGACGACGACTTTACCTACCCTCACGGCCGATGACGCTTTTGTCATATGGCCAATCGAAAGCATTCCGTGAAAATCTCTATCCTCGCCGGCGTCGCCATGCTGATCGCCGTACCCGCGTTCGCCCAGGTTGGCCCTCCGCGTCAGTCGGACGTTATCGTCCAGAACGAAGCGAACACCACCGGCAACGACGAAAACATCGTTATCTCCCGTGGGGCGACCGGCGCCGACACCGTGACGACCGACTCCGCCGCTGGCGGCAACGCCTCCCGCCCCGAGCAAGCGATCCCGAATGGCAGTGCCAACGGTGGCAGTCGCTAACGACAACGCCCCTGTCGAATAGCGTCACCCGCTCGGCACCGGCCGTGGCAAGTTTTCGTCCGATCTCCGGATTGTGACTGCCTTGCGGAAGGGGATGATGCGAAAGCTCCTTTGGCTGAGGTTCGCGCCCGATCACCCGTAGAGCCTTGCACCCAACCCGCCCGGCCTCGTGCCGTGGCGGGTTTTTCTTTGAATCTATTAAATAGCACAACGGTGCGACAGCGATGCAATTGGCGCAAACGCCATGATGGAGAAAGAGTGCAAGATCTATCAGGTGCTGGTGTCAAAGAATATGGATTCTAGCAATTTATTTACCAAAATCATGCTCCCGTGTGGACGGAGCAGAAGACGGTAGCAGGATCCATGCGCATCTCATTGAAAACGATCCTCGCCATTTCGATTGGCCTCCTCAGTCTTTCCGCTATCGGCCAAGGTGCGGTGAGCGTCGTGAAGCTCAGCGCAATCGAAAACGAAGTGAATGAGATCGCGACAAACTGGCTTCCATCCGTCGATGTCGTCAACGCGATGAGCACATCGACCCGGGACGTGCGCGTGAAGCTGTACCGTTTCGTCGTGGCGTCGGAGAGCCCGGAGGCGGTGGTCGAGAATGAAAAGGGTCTGCGGAAGGCGATCCAGACCTTCGAAGACCTGCGCCGGCGGTACGAGCCCCTGATCAGCTCCGCCGAAGAGAAGGCAATCTACGATCAGTTCAGCCCTCAATGGTCTCGTTATGTCGATGGTCAGGAAGCGATCATCCAATTGATGAAGGGGGGACGGAAGGCCGATGCGCTGGCGCTGACGACGAGTGCGGACATGGCTGCCCTGAACAACGGAGCGATCGGCGCCTTACAACGAGCCGTCGATTTCAACCGGGAGGAATCCAAGCGCAGCACCGAGCTGAGTAAGGCCAGCGCAGGCTCGGCCATGGTCATGGCTTGGCTTTCAATGGCGATCTCGCTGGTCGCTGCTGTCGGTGCGATGCTCTTCAGCCTGTTCGGCGTCGCGCGTCCCATCGAGCGCATGACCCTCACCATGGACCGACTAGCAGGCGGCGACACCTCCGTTGACATCCCGTCCCGAGCCCGACGCGACGAGATCGGCGACATGGCTGCAGCTGTGAGCGTTTTCCGTGACAATATGCTTCAAACTCGCAAGCTCGAAGTAGAGATGGTGCTGTCGCGAGCTGGTGCCGAGGCGCAGCGCAAGGCGGCAATGCAGTCCATGGCGGACAGCTTCGAGGGCGCGGTCGGCGGCATCATCAGCATGGTAACGAGCTCGGCCACCGAGCTGCAGGCCACCGCACAGAGCATGGCCGGTACCGCGACCCAGACTGCAAACCAGTCCAACAGTGTGGCGGCTGCCGCCAGCGAAGCTGCTTCCAACGTCACCACTGTGGCGGCGGCCGCCGAGGAACTTGGCTCCTCCGTGCAGGAAATCGGCTGCCAAGTTAGTAGCTCGGCTGCCATGGCTCAAGCCGCGGTAGCGGAAGCCGCCCAGACGGCGAGCTTCGTGCAGAGCCTTAATTCGGCGGTGGGCCGCATCGGCGATGTGGTGACGATCATCAACAGCATCGCGGGCCAGACCAACCTTTTGGCGCTCAACGCCACCATCGAGGCAGCGCGTGCCGGTGAAGCAGGGCGTGGGTTCGCTGTCGTGGCGGCGGAGGTCAAGGAGTTGGCCGAGCAGACAGCGCGGGCCACCGAAGAGATCGCCGGACACATCAGTCAGATCCAGGGCTCGACGGGTCAGGCGGTGGAGGCGATCAGTGGAATTGCGGCGCGCATCCGCGAGATCAGTGGCGTGGCCACTTCGATCTCGGCAGCGGTGGAGGAGCAAGGTGCGGCGACCCAGGAGATTGTACGCAATGTAGCCCAGGCGGCGATGGGCACAGGGACTGTTACGACCAACATCGCGGGTGTGGCTGACGCCGCTGAAGAAACAGGAGCAGCCGCGAGCCAGGTACTCGGCGCG
>Ga0182232_1000212_pt1 | contig 16257 bp, 14 predicted proteins | sample G6R1MG_30_FD_155484 | JGI IMG/M metagenome (GOLD analysis project Ga0182232, IMG submission 155484) | Phyllosphere microbial comminities from miscanthus, Michigan, USA - G6R3_NF_07NOV2016_LD2 MG | ecosystem: Host-associated > Plants > Phyllosphere > Phylloplane/Leaf | place: USA: Michigan... | reverse complement strand
CATCTTGCGGGTGCACCAACAGCCGGCGGGCCAAAAAGAAGTGCCTCGCTACGGAACGCCTGGGCCGGAGTCGCGGCGGGGTAAGCACCAAAATCCGCGCCTGCCCCGACGCGCCGGGCAGCGCCGTGGCGGCCCGGCCGGCGACAGCCCGCAGGCTCTGGCCTGGCCGCTACGGCAAAATGCTGGCTGACGCGGCTTGCGTGCGACAAGGGCGAACCCCGGCTGGCGGTGCCCCGCGCCATCTTGCTACGGCATCGTAGACCGCCGCTGCACCAATTCTGAGGCCAGCACCACGCTTTGGGTGGGCAGAATCGGGCGCTTTTTCTCCACTGCCCGCAGCAGGATTTTGGCGGCCTCGCGGCCGATGTCGTAGGCCGGCTGGGTGATGGTGGTGAGCGGCGGGTCGAAAAGCGACACACTTTCCAGGTTCGAAAACCCCACGATTTTGACATCTTCGGGGATGCGGCGGCCCAGCTCGCGGCACACGTGATAGGCGCTCACGGCCAGGCGCTCGACCGAGGCAAAAATGCCGTCGATATCGGGGCGGCGCTGCAATAGCTCGCGGATGCGGCCCACTTGGCCGGCGGGGCCGTCGTTGGCGGGGGTGCCGGGCAGCGTGAGGCCGGGGCTGGGGGTGAGGCCGTGGGCGACCAGCGCATCGAGGTAGCCCTGTTGGCGGTTGCGGCCGATGGATAATGAACTCGACAGCAGTAGGTGCGCGATGGTGCGGCAGCCCGCCTCAATGAGGTGCGCGGTGGCCTGGTAGCCACTCTCGTAGTCGTTGGTGGTGACGTTGGCGGTCGAAATATCCGGGCATATCCGGTCGAAGAAAACAACGGGTATCCGCAAGCTGCGCAGGTGCTCCGTGTTCTCGGTGCCGCTGGCCACCGACATCAGAATGCCATCGACCCGGCCGCCTTTCAGGTGCTGAATAATGGACACCTCGCGCTCGTACTCTTCGTGCGTGAGGTAGATGAGCACGTGAAAACCGGCCTGCCGGGCGGCTTCTTCGATGCCATTGATGGCCAAGGCGAAGAAGTGGTTGGTTACCTTCGGAATCACCACCCCGATGGTCTTGCTCTGGTTGCGGCGCAGGCTGCTGGCGTAGGCGTTGGGCTGGTAGTCGAGCGCCGTGGCCAGCGCGCGTACCCGCTCTTTGGTGGCGGGCGAGACTTCGTGGCTGTCTTGCAGCGCCCGCGACACGGTAGCGATAGACAAGTGCAACTCCTCAGCTAAGCGCTTGAGGTTAACGGATTGCATAGCGTCGGACAAGTAAAAAGCAGGAAGAAAGAGCGGTGGCTAAGCTGAACGGGCAGGCAAAAAGCCGTCCGGCAGGCACTCAGCAAGATAAGCTGCTGGGCAGTTTTGGCACCGCACGGCGAGCTGTTCAGCCGACGAGCGGACAGCCGCCCGCCCGCCCGCCCGCCCGCCAGATGAGTTCTGTGTAAACGTTTACGTAAATAAACCCCGCCGCACCTCGCCGGATAGTGCCTGAGCCCGCAGTACTTCGCAGTGTAGAAGGCCCCCGAAGTGCTGTTTTAACCCGGGTTGAGGGCTATTGCCGCCGCTGGCGGGGAGTGGCCGCGCCCTGTTACGCTGCTTGCCATCCACTTTTCCCACCCCGTTTCTATGCCTGCTCCGCTATGCCTAGTGTCTTGGCGTGCCGTACGGCCGCTGGCGCTGCTGCCTGCCTCGGGTGCGAGCATCAGCACGGCCGCGCGTCCCGTCGCCCTTCCCAAAACTATTCTGGCCGACATGGCCGACATGGCCGGCCCGGCCAGTACCCGCAGAGACAACCAGCTCAACGCCATTCGTACCAAACAGGTAGGCTCGCTGCTGAACGTGCGCGGCTTTGACTAGCCTATCGCTACGCGAAGCAGAGCTTCGCGCTACAGGCCAAAAACGGCCAATTACCTACCAAAACCGGCCAGCTGCCGCGTCTACTTTTACGGCTCTCACGGAGCAACTTACTGGATGTCTGCCTTAAATCAATTTTCATTAGCCGGTAAAGTCGTGATTATCACCGGCGCCACCGGCGTGCTCGGGGCAGCCATGTCGGTAGCCGTGGCCGAGGCCGGGGCGCGGGTAGTGGTGATGGGCCGCGACGCCGAGCGCGGCGAAGCCCGCGCAGAAGCCATTCGGGCGGCGGGCGGCGAGGCGCTCGTTATCCTGGCCGATGTGCTCGACACTGCGCAGCTCGAAGCTGCCCGCGACCAGATTTTGGCGCAGTGGGGCCGCATCGACGGGCTGGTAAACGCGGCCGGCGGCAACCTGCCCGGCGCCACCGTGCGCCCCGACCAGGAGTTGTTCGATTTTAGCATCGCCGATACCCGCCGCGCCGTGGACCTGAATTTATTCGGCACGGTCATTCCGACCACCGTTTTTGGGCGCGTGATGGCTGAGCAGGGGAGCGGCTCCATTGTCAATATTTCGTCGCTCACGGCGCAGCGGCCGCTCACGCGGGTGCTAGGCTACACGCTGGCCAAGAAGTCGATAGAAGCCTACACGCAGTGGATGGCCGTGGAGCTGGGCCAGCGCTACGGCGGCAAAATCCGCATGAATGCCATCGCGCCCGGCGTGTTTCTCACCGAGCAAAACCGCGCCCTTATGCTCGAAGCCGACGGCGCGCTCACCGCCCGCGCCCGCAAATTCATCGCCAACACGCCTTTTGGGCGCTTCGGCGAAGCCGAGGAATTGACCGGCACGCTCATCTACTTACTCAGCGACGCCTCCCGGTTCGTAACCGGCGAAACGGTGCTGGTCGATGGTGGCTTCAACGCTTACAGTGGCGTGTAGCGGCGTGCGGCGAGCTGTAAAAACCGTCATGCTGCGTTCCGCTCAGCATGACAGAATTGCTAATTAATAACTGAAACACATGCCCCTTATCCAAAGCTGGCGCTGGTTTGGCCCCAACGACCCCGTACGCCTCGCCGACATCCGCCAGGCCGGCGCTACCGACCTGGTGTCGGCCCTGCACCACATCCCGAATGGCGAAGTATGGCCGGTGGCCGACATCCAGGCACGCCAGCAGCTCATTGCCGAGGCCGGCCTGACGTGGAGCGTAGTGGAAAGCGTGCCGGTGCACGAAAATATCAAAACCCGCACCGGCGATTTTCAGCGGCACATCGCTAACTACCAGCAGTCTATCCGCAACCTGGCGGCCTGCGGCATCCGCACCGTTACCTACAATTTCATGCCCGTGCTCGACTGGACGCGCACGGACCTGGCCTACGAAGTAGAAGACGGCTCCAACGCCCTGCGCTTCGAAAAGGCGGCTTTTGTGGCCTTCGATGCGCTGCTGCTCCGGCGCCGGGGCGCGGCCCAGGACTACGCGCCCGCCGAGCTGGCCCGTGCCCAGGTGCGCTTCGACGCCATGAGCGACGCCGAGAAGCAACTGCTTCAGCGCAATATCATTGCTGGGCTGCCGGGCAGCGAGGAGAGCTTCACGCTCCAGCAGTTTCAGCAGGCGCTCGATGCCTATGAGGGCATAGATGCCGACAAGTTGCGCCAGCATTTGATACAGTTTCTACAGGAAATCGTGCCCGTGGCCGAAGAGGTCGGCGTGAACCTCGCCATTCACCCCGACGACCCACCGTACCCCATTTTGGGTTTGCCCCGCGTGGTGAGCACCGCCGCCGACGTGGCCGCGCTGGCGGCGGCCGTGCCCTCGCTGCGCAACGGCCTGTGTTTCTGCACCGGCTCGTATGGCGTGCGCCCCGACAACGACCTGCCCGGCATGGTGCGCCAGTTTGCCGAGCGCATTCACTTCATCCACCTGCGCAGCACGCAGCGCGATGCCGAAGGCAACTTCTACGAGGCCAACCACCTAGAAGGTGATGTGGATATGTACGCCGTCGTGCGCGAGTTGGTGGGCATGATGCGCCAGCGCCAAATCAACCTGCCCATGCGCCCCGACCACGGCCACCAGATGCTCGACGACCTGCACAAAAAAACCAACCCCGGCTACTCGGCCATCGGCCGCCTGCGCGGCCTCGCCGAGCTGCGCGGGCTAGAGCTGGGCATCAGCCGCAGTCTGTAGCTTTTTGGGCGGGCAGTAGCTTTGATGTGTACTTAATTTTATATATTTAGGTACTTATTCAACTTCTAAGGTAAGAGCTATGCCAAGCGGGAAGAAGAAATCCAAAAAAGGGACTCAGCCTGTTACGGGTACCGATGGTCGAACCACTACCACTGGTACCCGTGCACAGGCTCCGCCCGGTGGCTCCTTTACCCCACCCACGAGCAGCCAGCCGCAAGCGATTCAGGGCAGTACGCCGCAGCAGGCAGCTGCCGGATGGCAGCAAACCGCCGCTTCGTGGACCTTTTGGGCCTTGTCGCTGCGCAATCCGGCCGTGGCTGCGGCGGCCAGCAAGCACGGCTCAACCTGGCAAGAGCATAACGATTTTCACACCATCGGGCTGCTCCTGCCGGGGCACCTAGATTTGGTGCCAAAGCTGCTGAAGCTCTTTCCTTCTATTGAAGAGCTTACGGCCATTATCGACGCTGTTGCCGGCGACAAAGGCAAGGCATTGGAGGCGCTGCAAAAGGCTGGTATTCTGGCCTTATTGGCCACGTCCGTTCCACGTCTTACGGGCTTGCTGAAGGCGGATGTAAACGACAAGCTCGTGCAGCTGCAAGAGCCAGCCTTGGAAGCATTGCATAAGGTAAAACCGAACGAGGAGATTCACCTTATCAGGCAGCTAAAGGCCTCCACGCTCAATACCCTGGTTCCGGTGATAGGCGCAGCCCGTGCGAAAACGTACCTGAACTGCCTATCGCCAGCCACGCTGGTGAGCCTGGAAGAGCACGGCGAGCTACTGGCCAAGATGCAGCCGCAGGATGTCAAAGCGTTAATCGATGCCTATGGCGCGGAAGGATTTAGCATACTAAAGCAGCGCCCCGTTGCCGACCTTGAGCTGCTGGCGCCGCAGGCCGCGCTGGTCAGTGAAACATTCCCGGAGGCAAGTGAGGTGATGACGCACCTCAAGCGTATCTCAGCGGAGGAGCTGCTCGCCCTATGCGAAGGCGCTGGCAGCGCCAACCTGCAAATTTTGCTGGAACACCTAGACCCCAAAGAAATTTACCAGCTTGCCCGGCAGCCCGCCAAGACCATTCAGCACGAGGCGAGCCTGCTGGTCAATTTTGGGCATAAGGGCATCGGCTGGGACGAGCTGGAGGTGCTGGGCAAAGACAACGCAATGGCGTTTGCGGAAGCCAACCAGGGCGTGAAAGAGCTGGCAAAAAAGCTGAAAAAATTCAGTGGTGAGTGGAAGCAGCTTGATGATGCGTCCTACTCCATTGGCGAGGCGTTAAAAATTTTAATTACCAACAAAAAGCCGGCGAAAGCGCGCAAAATAATCAAGGATAGCGCTTCCGCAGAGAAGTTACATGAGGCCATAACGGCGATTGCCAAGCTCATCGAGGATAAGAAACAGCTACGCGAGGCGCTAGCCTCAACCCCCATTCTGCGTGATGGGCTCACCGGCAAGAGTATCAAGCAATTGGTGCGCGCTATGACGGTGCCAGAAGCAGCCGATTTCATCAAGGCCGTCGGCGATGCCGCTAACCTGAATGACCTGCTGGCGCAGGGTATAGAAATTAGCTATTTCAAGCAGCTGACGGGTGCCCACACCGCAACCCTGTTTACTAAAACAGATGCGAAAAAGATAAAGGCGCTGGCCGATAACCTGACCGTTGTCCAACTCACGGAAGTGGTGCAGAACGTTCCGGCCCAGGCCCTTACCAACTTGCTAGGTGAGCTATCAGCCCTGCAATTTGCTGATTTCGTAAAAGTATGCGGTCTCCAAGACGTAGGTGCCAAAAAAGGCCTCATCACGCTTGAGAATAAATACACTGCGGCATCCCTGAAGCATTACGGACACACGTTTTTTAATAATTTGCAGGGGGTTACGAATGCAACCATGCAACACGTAATAGATGGCGATGGGATTAAAACCGGAGTAAGCGGCTGCCACGACCGCACTAAGTTCATGGCTCAGCCCGGAATTGCCATTACCTCAGACATTAGGCGAGGCGTTACAGCGGTGTATGATGTTAAATACACCATACCTCCGGACACCAAGGTCTATATAAAGACGCTCATTGACAATCTCAATGCAAATAAAGCGGATTGGCGCCGGCGCGCAACAGAAGCCTTAGACGATGCTATTAAGAATCAACAGTTGACGGTTGGTGGCAAATGGTCCGGCGCCAGTATTGATGGGTATAGTTTAGAAGGGTATTACGGCAGTAAAACTTCTCATGTGATGGATACTTTCTATGTTAGCTAGCGCCACTGCATAGTCAGCGTACCGGCAGCCCACACTGTACACTGATTGCGAAACCGGTCGAAATAATCTATTAAGCCATGCCACTCGCTGACGACATCTTGAATGATTTGGAAATAACGGCGCGACCGGGCAACATACCGGGGCGCTTGGTGGAGCTTACCGGCCCCAATGCGCCGGCCCCACTCCTCAACTTCTTTAATTACTTGTCGCCTCGGGCGCTGCCGCCGCTAGTAGCGGCGCTGCGAGCGCAGCGCGGGTTTGGGCATAATGAAGAAGGCTACGACTACCTAGCTGCGGCAGCCAGCGAAGAGCCGGCAACCGTGGCTGTTTACGATTTCGTGGGGCGGGTCGAGATGAGCGCGCCCGCTTTCCAGCGATTGGCGGCGCGGTTTTTAGTGCAGCTGGTTCAGGTGGCAGCTGCGCGGCAAGATGCTATGCTACAGCAGCCTTGGTGGGAAGAATTTGTGCAGGATACGCAGGCTTTAGCAGAGCAGGCGGAGATATAGCCACCCTATGCCGACCAGCCCCGCACGCTACGCCGCGTAGGTAGTGCGCACCACCGCGCCCAATTCAGTAAGCAGCGAAAACAGCCCTACGTAGGTCCTGTTCAAATACACGAAGTGGGCCGAGCCGCGGGGCTCGCGCTGCTGGCGCAGCTCCTGGTCCTGCATGAGGTCGTCGCCGAGGGCGTAGAGGCTTTTGAGGTATGCCGGGTCGCCGAAGTCAAATGTGTCTTGGCGGAAGGGGCGGCCCACCAGCTCCAGCGACTGCCTGAGGGTGCGCAGGTACATGCCGCGCAGGGCGGGCGAGTCGGTGGGGCGCAGCACGCCGGCCTCGGTGAGCAGGGTTTCGAGGCGGGCGGGGTCGGCCAGGGTGGCTGGGTCGAGTAGGGACAAAAACTGCCGCTGCTCGAGCGGCGGCACGTCTTTCACGCAGCCAAAATCGAGCACGCCCACCGTGCCGCCGTCGGTGTGGCTGAAGAGAAAGTTGCCGGGGTGCGGGTCGGCGTGCAGCTGGCGCAATTCGCGGAGCTGGTACTGGTAGAAGTCCCAGAGCGCCTGGCCGAGTTGGTTGCGCACCTCCTGGGGCGGGTTTTCGGCCAGAAACTCCTGCATGTGCTGGCCGGGCAGCCAATCCATGGTGAGGATGCGGGCCGACGACAGGGCGGGGTAGTAGGTCGGAAATTGCAGGTGCGGCAAGTGGCCACACTTGGCCGCCACGGCCTGGCCGCGGCTCAGTTCGAGCTTATAGTCAGTCTCTTCAATGAGCCGCGCTTCGACCTCGGCCAGGTAGGGGCGCAGCGTTTCTTCGCGCAAGCCCATGATGCGCAGGGCCACCGGCTTCACCATCGCAATGTCGGACCTGATGCTCGCGCCCACGCCGGGATACTGCACTTTCACGGCCAGCGCTTTGCCCATTTTGCGGGCAAAATGCACCTGCCCGATGCTGGCCGCCTGCCGGGCGTTGGGGTCAAACTCCTCGAAAATCTCGCTGGGCGAGTGCCCAAAAGCGTCCCGAAAGGCCTTCACCACCAGCGGCCCCGACAGCGGCGGCGTCTGGTACTGCGCCTGCTGAAACTGCTTGGCGTAGGCCGGGGGCAGCAGGTTTTTTTCCATCGCCAGCATCTGGGCCACTTTCAGCACCGAGCCTTTCATCTTGCTGAGCGTGCCGTAGAGCTCCTCGGCGTTGGCCTGGTGCAGGTCGGCCATTTCTGAGTCGGCCCCGACGGCCTTTTTGGCGTAGTGCTGCACGTAGTTGGCGCCCACTTTCAGGCCGGTTTTGGCGAAGCGGGCGGCGCGGGCCACCTTGGAGGTAGGCAGCGATTCCTGGGGTTGGTCGGACATGTAGGGTAAGCTTTAGCTTGCCAGCGCTGGGCTGAATCGAGTGAGAAAAAGGCAAGCTAAAGCTTACCCTACACTGTGGCGTTGCAGCAAAAACCGCCCGAAATCCAGGGCCGAGTCAAACGTGTTGCGGCCCACCAAATCGAAGCTCAGCGTCACGGCCTTCTCCACGGCCGCATCCGTCCGCTCGAAGCCGGCCGACTCGTCGCGCACGAAAAACAGCAGAATGAACTGGAGCTGGCGCAGGAAGATACGCTTGTAGCCATCCTGCAAAAAGGGCCGGCTGGCGACCTCGCCCGTGCTGCGGCCTTCGTGCAGCACCTCCTCCACAAAGTCCTTGAATTCAGCCTCAAACTGGTCGAGCACCTTGGGCACCACGGCCAGCCGGCGCTGCTGCGAGCGCTTGAGCGTGAGCAGCACGAAGCTGCGGTTGTTCTTCAAAATCTCCAGCAGCGTGTAGTAGAAGGCTAGCAGCTTTTCGCGGCTGCCGTAGCCCTGCCACGCGGGCTCCTGGGCCGCCTGGGCGCGGGCCTCGCGGCCAAACTCCACCCACGCCTCGCGCTCGATGGCGGCGAAGGATGCGTAGTGGCGGTAAAACTCGCCCTCCGTGATGCCCTGCGCATCGGCAAAGGCAAAGACGGTGCGGGGGGCGTGGCCGTGGCGGCGCAAATAATCGAGGTAAGCGGGTTTCAGCAAAGTCGGTTCCATGCTAGTATAACCGCCACGGCATTAGCGAGGTTCGGGGCGGCTGGGGTTATTTGCCCAGGTGCGTTAACCTCACCCCCGGCCCCTCTCCTTGGGGAGAGGGGAGCCTATCGTAGGGCTGTTAGTCTCCAGCGGTTAGCTATTGGCTTTTACAAAACAAGAAGGCTAACAGCCAGCAGCCAAGTAAAGGCTCCCCTCTCCCCAAGGAGAGGGGCCGGGGGTGAGGTCAACACGCTTACTTCCGCCCCTTGCGGATGGCCTCTATCGCCCGCTCGCGGGCCTCCTTGTGCTCGACTATCGGCTGGGGGTATTTGTCCGTGCCGAACTCGGGCACCCACTGCTTTACGTACTCGTAGTCGGGGTCGTACTGCTTCTGCTGGCTGTCGGGGCTATACACCCGAAACCAGGGCGCGGCCACGGCCCCGGTGCCGGCCATCCACTGCCAGTTGCCCACGTTGTTGCTCATGTCGTAGTCGATGAGCTTTTCGGAGAAGTAGTGCTCGCCCACCTTCCAGTCCATAAACAAGTGCTTGACCAAAAAGCCCGCCGCCGCGATGCGGGCGCGGTTGTGCATGTAGCCCGACTCGTTGAGCTGGCGCATCCCGGCGTCCACGAGCGGGTAGCCGGTGCGGCCTTCCGTCCAGGCTTTATACTGCTCGGGGTCGTCGCGGTAGGGGAGGTGGCGCATTTTGGGGTCGTAGGCTTCCTCGGCCGTGTTGGGGAAGTGCCAGAGCAGCATCATGAAGAAGTCGCGCCATATCATCTCGTTCAAGAGCTTAATATTGACTTCCTGCGCCTGCTTCATCAGCTGGCGCACGCTCACGGTGCCGAAGCGCAGGTGCACCGACATATGCGTAGTCCCCTTGTTATCAGCCGGAAAGTCGCGGGTTTTGTCGTAGTGCTTCACCACGGCGGCGGCGGGTAGCTTGGCGGGCGGCGTGGGCTGCTCGTGCCGCTCAAAGCCCAGGTCTTTGAGGGTAGGGCGCTTGGCGTCGCCGGCCTTCGGCTTGGCCAGGTTTTCCTTTTTAAACAACCGCGCCGACGGGTGCGGCTCGAAGTCCTCAGGCTTGGCCTTGGCCTGCCAGGCCTTCGAGTACGCGCCGAATACCTTCGACGGCTTGCCGTTTTTGGTCAGCACCTCGTCTTTGGCAAAAATCACCTGGTCCTTGAAGGCCTTGAATTCGGCCCCGGCCTTTTCGGCGAGCTGGGCCACGGCCGCGTCGCGGGTGGTGGCGTAGGGCTCGTAGTCTTCGTTGGTGTAGATGGCGGCCACGTCGTAGTCTTTCAGCAGCTGCTTGAACACGGTTTCTACCTTGCCGTGCCGGGCCAAAAAGCCGCCCCCGGCCTCTTTGGCCTCGTCGGCTAGGCGCTCTACGTGGTCGAAGATGAAGGTGAGCCGGGCGTCCTTTTTGTCCAGCTTTTCGAGGATGGTTTCGTCGTAGATGAACAGTGGTAGCACGGGGTGCCCGCTTTGCAGGGCGGCGGCCAGGCCCGCATTGTCTTGGAAGCGCAGGTCGCGCCGGTGCCAGAAGAGGGTAATTTTCATAGGTGTATGTTGAGTGTAGCTTGGACTTTGTAGTCCGAGCGCTCGCGCAACGAGCATCCACGTAAGGGGGCGTTTGGTAGGCTAAGCGAAAGAGTAGGCAAACTGCTCAGGCGCAACTGCTCGCTGCGCGAGCGCTCGGACTACAAAGTCCAAGCTACTTACTTACTTTAACTTGCCCATGCCGCCGTCCACGGCCAGCGTCTGGCCGGTGATGAAGGTGGCTTGTTCGGAGAGCAGGAACGCGGCCATACTGGCCAGGTCGGCGGGGCGGCCCACGCGCTGCAAGGGGTGGCGCTTGGCGCCGGCCTCGGCTTTTTCGGGGGTGTTGAGCAGGGCGGCGGCCAGCGGGGTGTCGGTGAGGCTGGGGGCCAGGCAATTGACGCGCACATTGCTGGCGGCGTACTCGGCGGCCAGGGCGCGGGTGAGGCCCTCCACGGCGGCCTTGGCCGTGGCGATGCTGGTGTGGAAGCTCATGCCCACCGCCGCGGCCACCGTGCTGAACAGCACCACGCTGGCCCCGTTTTCGGCTTTCTTGAGGCGCTTGATGGTGGCTTGCAGCACCTGCACCGCGCCCAGCACGTTCAGCTCAAAGTCGGCCCGGAAATCCTCGACCGGCACCCGCTCGAAGGGCCGCAGCTTGATGGAGCCGGGGCAGTACACGAGGCCGTGCAGCACGTCGGGCAGCGCGTCGAAGGCCGTGCCCACGGGCTGCGTCGCATCATACGTGAGGTGGGTGGTGCCGAGGGCGGCCAGCTCGGGCGAGAGGTGGCGCGAGGCGGTAAAGAGCGTGGCACCGGCCGCCTGCAGGGCCTGGGCGGTGGCCAGCCCGATGCCGGACGAGGCCCCCACGAGGAGAATGTTTTTGCCAGTAAAAGTCACGGCGACGAAAGAATAAGCGGTAAAGCTTGGCTAACGGCCGGGCTGGGGCAAGGTTGTTTACACCGCGAACGGATTGACGACTGTCAGCGTGCCTTCGATAAGCTGGCCCGCGTGCAGGTCTTCCGAATACAACGTTTCGCAGCCGCACTCCAGCGCGGCGGCCACGATGAGCGCATCAAACCACGAGAAGCCGTAGCGGTGGGCCAGCCGCGTGGCGTGGGCAATGATGGCGGAGCTGGTTTTATAGACGTTGAAGTCCTGCACCAACTCATTCAGCGCGGTTTCTACGTCGGGCCACGCCGTTTTCAGCTTGCGGTGGTAAACGTTGGAAAACCCGATGAGCACCTGCGTGGAAAGCCAAACGTCCGGCGTTTTGAAAAGGACTAGCGCCTGCGCTTGCTTTACTGGCTCGTAGCTGGCGTAAGCGTAGATTAAGACGTTAGTGTCCAGAAAGATTCTAGCGCTCATTTGCCTCTTCGCGGTTAAACTTGAAGCCACGAGTATCAACGCTTACCGCGTTAAACGTGCGTTGTTCGGGGGGAAGTGCCCGGTTGGGGTAAGCCTCTTGCATGGTTAGCACGCCCATCAGCTGCAAGTCTTCCAGCAAGCGGCGGGCGTGTTCGTTTTGGAGGGTGACAGTGAGCGTTTCCATATAGAGCAAAGGATTAGACTGCTAAGCTACGCTGAACAGCTGTTATCCGTTCCTCAGTCTGCCGTTTCGACCTCGGCCGCCGCCGCCACCTTCGGCCGGCGGCCTACCAGCCACACGCCCAAGAAGATAATGGCCGCCTGCCAGGCTTTATCGAAGGTGACGGCATCGGTGCCCAGGGCCACCGCGATGAGCACCACCAGCACCTGCTGCACGTAGATGTACACCCCCGACAAGGCCGGCGAGGCGTATTTCAGGGCCCAGTTGTTGAGCAGATAGGCCAGGATGGTGAGAAACACCACCATGTAGCCCAGCTCGGCCCAGATTTTCAAGGTAAAGCGGCCGTAATCGGTAGCGATGGCGTCGGGCAAACCCAGCGGCAGCACCACCACCACGCCCACCAAAAAGCAGCGCGCCAGCACCGTAAAGGCGTGGTACTTGCGCATGAGCGGCCCCACCAGCACCACGTAGAGCCCGAACACGGCCGCGTTGCAGAGCAGGTATAAGTTGCCCAGCAGCGGGTTGGCGGCGGCGTGGCCGGCCGCAGGGCGGCTCAAAATGAGCAGCGCCGCGCCCAGCGTGCCCAGCCCCACGCCCAGCAGGCGCGCCGGCGTGAGGCGCTCGCCCAGCAGCGCGGCCGAGGCCAGCACCACCACGATGGGCGTCAGGGTTTGCAGCAGCGCCGCATTGATGGGCGTAGTCAGGGCCAGCCCTTTGAAGAAGGCCAATTGATTGACCCCGATGCCCAAAATGCCGCACGCGATGGCCCGCCACGTATCGGCCCCGGCCGCGATGCGCTCGTGCGGGGCCGCCCAGCGCTTGAGCAGCGCGAACACCAGCGCCGCCCCCACGATGCGCCACACCACCGCCGCCTGCGGCAAAATGTAGGCGGGCATCAGGTCTTTGGCCAGGCTGTAGGTGGCGGCGTAGATGAGCGCGGCCCCGAACAGGGCGGCGTGAATGCGAAAGGGGGACATGGGTAGTACGTAGAAGGCGCTTGTCATTGCGAGCGCAGCGAAGCAATCGCACCCGAAGAGCGTGCCAGCACAAATCCCAACGCGCTCGTAATTGTTCTAACGCCCCGCTCGGGTGCGATTGCTTCGTTGCGCTCGCAATGACAAGCGTCTTCTACGTACCAAGCCTTAAAACATGCCTTCCCTCTTCGATACCCCCACCACCGCCCCGCTCGCCGAGCGCCGCCGCCCCCGCCGCCTGCCCGACTACGCCGGCCAGACGCACCTGCTGGGCGAGGGCGGCGTGCTGCGCCGCTATTTGGCCGCTGGGCGGCTGCCCTCGCTGCTACTCTGGGGGCCGCCGGGCGTGGGCAAAACCACCCTGGCCCTGCTGCTGGCCGAGGAGCTGAAGCGGCCCTTCGCCATGCTTTCGGCCATCAGCGCGGGCGTGAAGGACGTGCGCGAGGTGATTGAAAAGGCCCGCAAGCAGGCGGGCACCATCCTCTTTATTGACGAGATACACCGCTTTTCGAAGGCGCAGCAGGATGCTTTGCTGGGCGCCGTGGAGCAGGGCGTGGTCACGCTCATCGGGGCCACTACCGAAAACCCGTCTTTTGAGGTGATTCCGGCCCTGCTCTCGCGCTGCCAGGTCTACACCTTGCAGGCGCTGGGGGCCGATACGCTGCGCGAAATCGTGCGCCGGGCACTGGCCGAGGATGAGATTCTGAAAAAGATTCCGGTCGATGTCGTGGAAGACCACGCCCTGCTGGCCCTGAGTGGGGGCGACGCTCGCAAGCTGCTCGGCCTGCTGGAGCTGGTGGTGGAAGGTACCGCCCCCGACCCCGCCACCGGCCGCGTGCAGCTTACCGACGCGGCCGTGCAGCGCACCGCCCAGCGCCCCATCGCGCGCTACGACAAGGGCGGCGAGATGCACTACGACGTGGTGTCGGCCTTTATCAAGAGCATCCGGGGCTCGGACCCCAACGCCGCGCTCTACTACCTGGCCGTGATGCTGGAGGGCGGCGAAGACGTGAAGTTTATCGCCCGCCGCTTGCTCATCCTGGCTAGTGAAGACATCGGCAACGCCAACCCCAATGCCCTGCTGCTGGCCACGAGCTGCTTTCAGGCCTGCACCTTCATCGGCCTGCCCGAATCCGATTTGATTCTCAGCCAGACCGTGATTTACCTGGCCACCTCGCCCAAGAGCAACGCCGCCTACTCGGCCATCAGGGCGGCGCAGGCGCTGGTGCGGCAGCAGGGCGTGCACCCCGTGCCGGTGCCCTTGCGCAACGCGCCCACCAAGCTCATGAAGGAGCTGGGCTACGGCGATGCCTATCAGTACTCGCACCACGGCGCGGGCAACTTCGCCTACCAAGAGTTTATGCCCGAGGCCCTGGCCGGCACCCGCTTCTACGACCCCGGCGACAACCCCGCCGAAGCCAAAATACGCGAGCGCCTGCGCGCCTGGTGGCAGGAGAAGTACAGTTATTAAGCCAAAGGCGTCTTGCAGACCTGTAAAAGTGTTTTGCAGGTCTGCAAGACGCCTTTGCAGGTCTGCAAAACGCCATTCGAAGTCTCTGATGCGTCGTCCGAAGTCTCTGGCGCGCCGTCCGAAGTCTCTGACGCGTCGTTCGAAGTCTCTGAAACGCCGTCCGAGACGTCGGAGACGCTCCCGGCTGGCCGGGGGCAGCCGTTGCCACAGGCTAGGGCGGGTGCCAAACCTGCCGCCGGGCTGCTACCTTTAGCCCCGCTAAAAAAACTCGCCTCTATGCGTCAATTCTTTAAGTTTGTGCTGGCTACCGTGGTGGGGCTGGCACTGTTTTCGGTCCTTGGTTTTATCGTGCTGGTGGGGGCCGTGGCGGCCATTGGGGCCAGCGGGCCCGACAAGTCGGTGGCCGCCAATTCGGTGCTCGAATTGAAGCTCAACAAGCCCTTGTCGGAGCGCTCGGAGAGCGCCGACCTGCTGGGCGGCCAAAGCAGCCTGGGGCTGGTGGGCCTGAAAGACGCCATCCGGCGCGCCAAAACCGACGACGACATCAAGGGCATTCTGCTCAACCTGGAGCTGGTGCAGGGCGGCATGGCCTCGCTGGAAGAAGTGCGCGATGCGCTGCTCGACTTCAAGAAGAGCGGCAAGTTCGTGGTGGCCTACCACGAAATCGCGTCCGAGAAGAGCTACTACCTCTCGTCGGTGGCCGACCAGATATACTTGCACCCGCAGGGCACGCTGGAGTTCAACGGCCTGAGCTCGGAGGTGATGTTCTACAAGCGGCTGTTCGACAAGGCGGGCATTCAGCCCTACATCTTCCGGGTGGGCTCGTTTAAGAGCGCCGTCGAGCCGTTCTTCCGCGAAAGCTTTTCCGACTCGGCCCGCTACCAGACCGTGTCGTACCTCAACTCGCTGAATGGGCACCTGCTGAGCCAGGTGGCCGCTAGCCGCCGCATCCCCGCGCCGCGCCTCAAAGTCATTTCGGACTCGATGCTGGTGCACAACGCCAACGACGCCCTGTGCCTGAAGCTGGTGACCAAGCTCGGCTACTTCGACGAGGTGCAGGACTATATGCGCGGCAAGCTGGGCCTAAAAGCCGACAAAAAGCCGGGCCTCATCTCGCTCAGCGACTACCAGGATGCTGACAAGGATGACGAGAAAGAAGGCAAAACCAGCGGCAACCGCATCGCCGTTATCTACGCTGAGGGCGACATCGTGACGGGCCGCGGCTCGGACGATAACATCGGCAGCGACAAGTTTGCCGAGGCCATCCGCAAGGCCCGGCTCGATGACAAGGTGAAGGCCGTGGTGCTGCGCATCAACTCGCCGGGCGGCTCGTCGCTGGCCTCCGACATCATCTACCGCGAGGTGGTACTGACCAAAAAAGTGAAGCCCATCATCGCCAGCATGAGCGACGTGGCGGCCTCGGGCGGCTACTACATCGCCATGGCCTGCGATACCATCGTGGCCCACCCCAACAGCATCACGGGCAGCATCGGCGTGTTTGGCGTGCTGCCCAACATTCAGCCCCTGCTGGCCGACAAGCTCGGCATCACGGTGGACCGCGTGAGCACCGGCAAGTTTTCGGACCTGCCCACCATCACCCGCGCCCTCACCGACTACGAGAAGCAGCAATTGCAGCTGGAGGTGAATGACATTTACGCCGACTTCACCACCAAAGCTGCCCAGGGCCGGCACATGCCCGTGGAGCGCCTGCGCCGCGTGGCCTCGGGCCGCGTCTGGAGCGGCACCGAAGGCAAGGCCATCGGCCTCGTGGACGTGCTGGGCTCGTATGAGGACGCCCTCAAAATAGCCGCCCGCCGCGCCCATCTCCAGGCCGACGACTACCGCGTGCAGCGCCTGCCGCGCACCAAGTCGAGCGTCGAGAAGCTGCTCAGCCGCTTTATC
>Ga0182232_1000211_pt1 | contig 16404 bp, 12 predicted proteins | sample G6R1MG_30_FD_155484 | JGI IMG/M metagenome (GOLD analysis project Ga0182232, IMG submission 155484) | Phyllosphere microbial comminities from miscanthus, Michigan, USA - G6R3_NF_07NOV2016_LD2 MG | ecosystem: Host-associated > Plants > Phyllosphere > Phylloplane/Leaf | place: USA: Michigan... | reverse complement strand
ATGGTGTTAGTGCATCCAATACACCTGAAGAATCCTCCCTTAGCGGTCCCTTCTATTGAATACCAAAAACAAAAGGTATTTGCATCAACATTTCCCTTTCCCTCTATCCGTAAACGGTATCTAGTGGGCAACCCAGTTTTTAAGGTAAAGTACCCATTTATTCACCCAATCAAGTCAGCAGGATCCACAGAAGCAGTCTTTTCCACCACATCTCCCGGGCCATCGAATAAGATTTGGATTTGTTTACGAGCGTATCTTTAGACTAAGATTTTCTGAAAGAGCGAAGCAAGCCAGCCGTCTACTTTCCCAACCGAGTATTATAATGAGCCAAAGCCAGCCGAAGAATCTTTTGGTTGTGTCCCCATGGGTAGTGTCCCTTAGTTTTGAGTATAGCCGGAATTACAAACTTTCAATTAGAATAAATCCGCCTAGAAAAAGTAATTCCTTTTATCGGCTCACCTATTTGCTGATGAATCTTACTTGCTTGTTGGTAGCGGAGGGTTGGTTTTTTCAGTTCCTTATTTCCCCACCTTCTCTACTCGAAATGGTAACCAGACCTTACAATTCAAATCTCTTAGACTAGAGCTCCCAGGATAAGATTTTTTTGATCTATCGAGCGAGCCAGCTATAGGCCCACCAGCCAGCGCCAGGTTTGGATATGCAAGCTTCGTGCCAGCCAGTCCATGACCCTCCCCGGCAAGTCAATAATCTTTTTCCTCTTCAAGTGAGGAAGAAGTGTCAAAGTCTGTGATCTAAGTACCTGTTCTCTCAGTACCTTACAGTAGTGAATACCCTGTCTTGTTAGAAGGAGATTTTTGCTATTAGATACCCTCAAACCTTGTCAGTCAGGATTTTAGTTGCTTCTTTGTAGGCGGATACTGAACTCGCTCTCTGTAGGTTATGGGTATCGGGTCAACCTTCCTTATCGGGGAACCCTTCCTTCTCACTCTGCTTTTTGACCAGCTTTTTGTCCAGCTCTTTTGCCGAAGGCTCGCCCACAAAAGCAGAGCTAAGGGTAAGAAAGCTAGTAAGAAGCTGGCTAAAGGACGGATCGAGTAGGAAACCCCATATTTTGGTCATAACATTGATTTGAACTAAAGAAGGAAGTTTTTTTCTGTATAGTATAAAGAGAAGGGATTGGAATCACGGTAGCAGTAGAAGTTGTTAAGCACTGGTTGATGTGATCAGTCAAGGAATATCATAGGTAACGGAGGGAATGGTATCCTGGAGGACACAATGAATTTACAAGCAGATGAGTTTGCAACTGATACAACAACAGAGTGAAGAGTTTCAATAATATGCTGGTGACTACGAGATTGAACATTAGTTCACCCTCCCAATGGAGTAAGCCCTTGTGAGTGCGGTAGCTCGAAGAGAAGATAGGGGGATGAGCCGTAGAAGAGATTCTATTTTTTTTCTTTGCGCGAGGAAGCGGAAAAGACAAAACCCTCTCTTGGAGAAAGCCAGTCCGGTTGGTAATTCCACTATAACTTGATAACTTTCTGGAAAAAATACCTCCCTATGAAACCCCTGTTGATGGATTCTGGCAAGCAAAAAGAAGACCTAAACCCGACTCTAAAAGCTTCAGTTGCCTCCCTCTCTCCGCCAATGGCTAGGTTAGCTATCTCTCTCTCTCGCTACGCCCCTGACCCTTATAAGAAATGACACATGCCATCCCGATTTGAAACATATAAGAGTCGTGGCATTCTCCGCATTACCTTGCCCTATCTTCACGCACTCAAGGATGAATCTGTGATAGTATACTTTATACCCTAAATCTGGAATCTAATCTTTCATGACGTGAATATGTGCTAGTATACTTTTTATCTGGAATCTATTCTTTCATGACGTGAATATGTGTGGTGTTAGTGGACTGACAGAGTGAGCTGTAAAGGTAGAAAAAAAAGATCCATCTGCGAGTGGTTCGGCTTTTTCCTGAGCAAGGACGGAGCCGTCGAGTGAGGATTGGCTGAGCGTGCTTTCGCTGCTCGTGGTGGAGTACTCTTTTAATTATTCGCTCTATTATTGCCTCAGGATGTGATCGGGATTAAGCCGCGTGTCGATACCCGGGGGGGGCCGGACTCAAGGGATTCATTCTTTTTCGCACTAATGGAGGACATGAATTCTGGGCAAATTCTCTATGTTACAGTCTATTAAAAAAAGGACTTCTAATAAGAAATTCTTCTGCTAAAGAATAGGCTCGCCTATAAATAGAAGCTTCGGCGCACTCTCTATTTTGCGGGACAAGAAAGAAAGAGTCAAAGCCATGGGTATCGCTGCAAGACTTGCAATCATTCCTCAAGAAATTCTAAATATAGAAAACGAGAAGCTCGAACTAGAGCAAAGCCTGGATCTCACCCAGGAGCCTATGTTTCTCTCTTTCGTCGATCCAGTAGTTTGGATACACAATCCAGTAGTTTGGATAGAAAATTATAGACTTTATGTTCGGGACAAAATCCGCATTCTTGAAATGCGGAAGAGGGCGCTGCTGAGCGAACAGCAATCGCTCATCGTGAAGGCTGCCCTCCGCGGTGACCGTGGAAACTAAAATAGAAAAAAGTAGTTACTCGTCTATCTCAACGTAAATGAACGAAGTCACTTAAGTCTTCCTACTACTACTGCTCCTTCTTACTTATTTTCGTTTTTTCAGGATCTAAAGAAGAAGAGGTTTTCTTAGCGGGCGTGAATCCGGTAGCTTCTACTTCTGTTCTGTTGTCTCACTTATGAGGAGCTGGTACTTCCTGATCAAGAGTGTAGTGAGCATAAGTATTGTATTGTTCAGTATTTTCTTTTCAGGTGTGGTGTGTAGAGATATTGCCTTTATGAATAATACTTATGTATTGCCTCTTCTTCTTGTTGTAGAAGAATACTGATGTATTGCAAAGACCTGTTGTTGTTTTATTTCTTTATTTCTTCCTTTTCTCGAATAGTAGTTGTTAGCTTTGTCTCTAGCATGTTGGTTTGCTTCTAGCATTTAGTAGAATAAGTTGCATTAGCAAGTTCATCATTTGAAAGTGCTTTTTCCCCTGTCTCCTATGATACCCGGCTGGCTTGATTTGGTATGCGCTAGATGAAGCATCCATAGTAATAGGTATAGTATGAACCCTCTCAGCAGTGACCCCTCTCAGGCTCTAGGTAATGAAATGTGAAATGAATTGGAACGGTTTTAGAATGACTAGTAAATGATACTAATTCATCGCACCACTTTCTTTCTGTCATATACCATCTTGGAAGAATGTAGATTGCATTCATCGCAGGGTCATTTCCTGAAGGAGGCTTGTACCAGCTCTTCGTCATCATAAATAGCAAACCAATCCTTGTTTCTATTGCATTCTATCTCATCGTATCACATTCTGTTCTACGATTCCACTTCGACAAAAGGAAAGAGCATATACCCAAGTGAAATAGCTTTACCTCCGCTATTCCGATCATGATTTTCCTACCCTCAGGGAGAAAGTAAAGGTCCTTCCCCTTCCCTTATACGCAAAAGATAGAGCCTACGCTGTTCAAGATTGGCGTACTGTTAAATCATCCACTGCTCTCTTTCCTTGCTTTTAAATAAACAACTACTTCATTTTCATTCATTTGCAAGACCAGGCTTGCTCTCCGAGTCCCCCTCCTAAGCGAAATACTAGAGTAGAGGGCTTCCCTTACTTGCTTCTGGTTGATGACAGCTACATCCTTAGCTGGTTTGTCAAAGCAAGGAGTGTTCTTTCTGTCTTTCCTATCTTATTAGCTGATAAGCACTAGCTGATGGGGGAATCTATATAGATAGAATTCACCATTTGGATCGCCATCCTTCATGTTTGTTATAATTTGCCAAGCTGCCATAAACTTCAAAGGGTTTCTTGCCCTATAAGCATGTAAACATAACAACTCAGAACTATATTCCTGATAAGGAAGAATCATTTCATTCCAGAAATTCCTTTGCAAATTGAACTGTTTCCGAACAAGCTTAGGATGTAGTTCTGAGAGATAAGAATGCAGGAAAGAGAGATGATCTTAAAGAAGATAACCAAGTGGTGTATCAGCCTGATAGCTTGCTTAGGTTAGGTCAACAAGCTTTTAGGTGTATTCACGGCACGGATAGTAGAGTAAGTCAAGTAAAAGCATTGGGTCAAGTATAGATGGGTAAGCTTATACCCTAGATAGGTAAAGAATCAATTCATGGACAGGAACGGTTTTGTCACCAGAATAATAGGTTTGCTAGCTTGGAGAAGCAGATCGGCATGAACGGCTTTCTGTGGGTAGGGATCGTCCGCATAACTTAATAGGTATTATGAACGGGGATAGCTGCTCCCTTTCTTTCCTACTTGGTTGGCACCAGGCGAGGGCAGATTCAACAAAGTTTCCCTTGCTTTGATTACAGTAAGAATTTAGAAGAGGATTTACAAGCGTATTCTAATAAATTGAGCACACATAAAAAATAGAAAGCTAATTCCCTTGCCATTAAGCTAATATCTCCCTTGCCTCCACAAGGCTTCCGAGAAAGGTATGTTACGAACCTAAGTACGCCTACCCTCCTATTAACTTGATTAATTCTTACCTTTGGACGTTAGGAATGAGAGGAATGAATAGACGACGTACTCTCTCTAATCGGTGCAGCCCGCTGAGTGCCCTTACTTCTAGGGGAAGGGTCAAGGCAGAGGCAGAGGCAGCAGGTCTAATTCCAGACTAAACTAATAATAGTTTGCTCGAGAAAAGGATAAGACATGGCTATCGCTTCGACTGCTTCTCCGGAGGAAAAGATGCCTCCCATAAGATGTGCCTAGAGATAACAATCATTTCTGAATCTCGTATAAGTGATCAACTACTTGATTGCCTCCGAAAAGGTGGACAATCAGGAGGAAATGCATTATCTCCCTTACTTACTATGCAAGAGGGACAGCATAAGTATGCCCTTTTGAGGGACTATTTCAATTCAACAGTCCTGAGGGTTAAGGTCAGATGAATTATCACGAGCGAGGAGAGAGAAAGTGCTCTATTGATTTGATAGGTAGAGGCGGTAGGGAAGAAAACTAGACTCACTCTACTCTCTCGAGAGGATTGACTTGCGATCATATTGAGAGTTATCTTTAAGCCGGTTTTTTAATCCATTTGAACTGACATATAGAGGTCCTGCTTCTCCAAGCTACTTCGCTTCCTATTGATAGTTTAGTTGGAGTGCCAAGCCCGTAGAGAAAAAGTTCTGATCCGTGTCAGTCCAGATGAAAAACCTGCAATTGCTGGAGCCGGGGCCTCGTAAGTTCTATTCCAGTGGTGTAAGCGGGTGAGCAAGCAAGTGAAAGAAAAAGCAAATTCCACTACTGTAGACTCGGCAAGGGACGGAGGGTAGGCTACTATTGACTTTAACTAAAGGAATGGCTCTGGTACTTAGGAGTGATTGGGTTGTCCCTTCACTCAGAAGATAGGGTTGTTTCTTGCTTTGGTTGAATCAACCCTTCACTCGGGGGAGCGGACATGGGGTTCTTAGAAAAGCACTAGCCCCGACTGACGATGTCATGTAGCAGCAACTAATTCTAAAATAGGAATTGGCTTGGCTGGCGGTATGATACGAAGTACGAGCTGGTTGAATAGCAATAACCGTTGGACTAAGAAGCACTGGTTTGAGGAAACGGGAAGAAGAGATAGAAGGGATCCATAGTTTGATGGGGTTTGACCTGAACTCGGATTCTTAAAAGAACTATAGGGAGAGCAACCTTGGTTGAACAGTATTATCCTTTTGCACGCACATAGGGAAGACTACTTTATTGATCTGGTGTGATCGACTTGCTTAGGGAAGGTTGAGAACTTTTCTTTTCCTTTCAAAAAGGAATCAATGGCGAACGTACGCTATCCAACGGAAGTCCCGAGCGATATGACTATTCCTATTCCTATCCTTTCCTTTCATCCTTAAGCGAATGCTGGAACAAAAGTAAGGTCTTCCCTCGAAGTGAAATGAAAGCAAAGGTGCCTTAAAAGAGGAGTGGGGGTTGTATTATTTTCGATTTCCACAGGATCCTTCTGGCAAGGGTATGAAATTGATTGTTTAGATGCATGCTTCCCAATTTGGTAGATTAGGTCAAGCTTGTGAAGGGAGGGCTAAGAGGAGGATCTTTCCCATTGCTAATTCGACAGGTCTTTCTTTCCCTACTTGCTAGCCAACCAGGGGTTGTTACCTAACATGTGGTAAGCACTATACTCCATTACTTTCTCAAACGCTCCACTCAGCACTACCTCCTTCCGTACTGCTCCCTCTTGCACACGAACAGCTGCTTCTCCGAGACCTCGCCACCGCGGAGCGCCATACTCTTCCTGCTGCGAAGTTACTATTGATCCATTCCTTTCCTATACCGCCCCTTACGATCGATACCCAGAAAGTGGTTTCCTTGGGTAAGAACAGAGATGAAGTACGTCCCTTACCATAGTCTATATCCACTAATGTTGTTGTTGTTTTATAGAGGAAGACTCTCGGGGAAGACAGGCTTTCTATACCATTCCCAAGTAGGCAACCAAGTAGGAAACCCCTTCTCAAGTAGTCAAGTAGGTTGTAGGATTTCAATCTTTGGTATCCTTATATGCTTCAATGGGCGTGGCCATTTCTATTTACTGGCTAGCCTCATTCAAGGAGCCATTCCTTTAGTTAAACTCAATTGACATCCGGAACAGAGAGGAAAAGAGGAAGCAAACATAGCTAGCTCACGAAAGAAAGCCTTGCAACTACGCGCTATATATTTGATTTGCAACTGCGATAATAAGGGCACATCCGCTTTCTCTGTATGTGGATTAAAAAAGTACATACCATATTTTTTCCCTTGCTTTGCTATTTGAATGCTTACCTCAGTGCAAGAGCAGGGAAGAGGTTTGATTGCTAATAAAATGAGTGGAAGAGCTGCTCGAGAAGAAGCTGTAGCTGTGGTTGAGCTAGTGCTTCATACCTTACTGGACAAGGAAGGAAAGGCAAGGAGGATCAGTACGGGAGAGAAAGTGATTTAAGAATGTGAATTTGATTTTATAAGTAATCAAGGCAATTGCTTAGTGAAAAACTAAACAAAACAGATTCAAGTTAGCCCAACCCAAGGGGTAATCCAGCTACAAATGAAAGAGTAAAGCGCATTATCTTCATTCCACTTCCAATTAGATGTGTTACGCACAGTGACATTTTTGTTTCCTGTTAGGAAGAAATGGAAACAAAAATGGACAGATATTTCAATTTCTCAAGTCTTCCACGAGCTCTCTCTCTTTCGTAAACCGCCTCTTAAGGTCGAAGATATCAAAAATCATACTAAATATAGTAGACAGAACCAACCATTAGCCCTGTCTCTTGCTGTGATTCCATTCCCGGCACCAAGCCAAGTTAGCTCGAAAGCAAGTAAAGAATTAGCTCAAGTAAACAGAAACAGAAAGAATCAAAAGAAAAAGAGCAGCAAAGCTGGAATGAACCTTGTCTAATAGTATACCTTCTTCGATCTCACGACCCAGGTAGCAGTAGGCAAGTAGTGAATCATACCCCATTCTCTAACTAGAACTCCGGGTGAGCTTTTCAGGGCTATGACGAGGTGCGAAGCAAGGGAAAGCGGTCTTCTTTCCTTTCATGGACCTTTATGAATCGATAATATGAGGAAACGGATGCTCCAAAGAGACAGAGTGGCAAAAAAGTCAAGGTAGAAGGGGCAGTCGTCGCTGAGCACCTTTCTTTCCATTTTTCTAAGAAAGGGGTGGACATCTTCAAGGCGATTCCCGTGGGGCCTGGTCGCACAAAGGATGGTAATTGCACAATGGCCCAAGTCTACCCAATTAAGAAAGGGAGCCAGGAATTGTGGATAAAAAATAAGAAAAGAGAAGTGTTTAGCCGTACCAAGCAGGCACTTCTGCCGCCGACTCCCGCCAGGTTGGCTACCTGTCCATTCGGGGGTATATAGGGTGCCCAAGGACTCCGGTCTAAGGGCGGACTGAATCTGAACTGAAATAGGGGGATAGGCTCTCGGGCGTCCTACCTTAAGGAAATGAACCGAAAGGTTCCATCCTTTAGTAGACTAAGTTTGAACGAGTCTCCATCTCCGCCTACATGTGAGAGTGGGAGTGGGAGGTCTAGGTTTAGCTCAGAGGAAAGGAGTGAAAGCGCTGTCCCGAGGGGACAAGAGAACATCGTTTCTGAGCGGCTTCTACCTTTTTTATTTTGAACGAACCGCTGCTAAGCATAAACAAACCAAGCAACAACCCCAGGAATCATAATCCTAGGGAACAAGCAAGCAAGAAAGAAAGTAAGTTCAGTCTCTTCTTTAGGAGTTCGCACCGCGTAGTGGGCTTGGCTTCTATCTATCTCGGGGAAGGAGCCAGCCCTATTCATGGCAAGGAGTGAACCCGCCAGCCCCATAGCAAAAGCAGGGGGTATCTGACCCGAAAAGTTCTATTTCAGGGGGCAATGCCCACAACTAAGTAGATAAGACCTGGATGTAAATTGGCAAATTTTTTACCTATATCAGTCAAAGCGCTATTTGAGCCTACTATATGAATCTATCTGGTACACCTTTTGTAGCTCTTTCTATCTAATGGAATATGATGTGAACAAAAGCTGCCACATCCTCACTCAGTCAAGCATGTAGATTGGAAGACAGTCTAGAATCGATTTGGATTTATGGTTTACGCACAAATATCAGATAGGCCAAACATTTTTAAGGGCTTACCGGGAAGCCGGTCAGGCGTAGTACTTTTTCAAGTACATGTCATTCCAAGGTTCAGGAAGTTCATCCCCATGTTCATTGGCAAGGCGGTACGCGTTCCCGGGGTTGACCGCTATGACAATAAAAAAAAGATCTTTCCTTAAGGAAGGGGCTTAAGTTGACCCTTAGGGTGCTGTGCGTTGGAAATCTTTTTGATTTATATGAGTTTTTTTAATAAGCGCGGCTGAGTTGACGTTGATAGACTTGTGCGTGCTCTGCCGCTCGTAACCTTTTTTTTTCTCCCATCGAATCGAGGAGGTCAAGTTTCGAGAGCAGAGCCTCTCGCTTCTGATTATCAGTCATATCGTCGTCGAGCAGAACGGCGCAGGGAAGGAATCGTCGAGTTCACTGGGAAGAATGGCGTCCATGCCAACGACTAAGGAGAAGGGTGTTTGACCAGTGGCTCTATACAGATTGACGTCCGATAAGCCCAGAGAGCCTCAAGAAGGCGATCTGGCCAGTCTCCTCCGACTCAAAAGTGTTTGTAGCTATGGTATGGGTCTGGTCTGAAGACCAATGGGTCAGGTCAAAAAAGGGGATATCCTCTTCTTTGGCTACACCAACTAATGTAGTAGATTGCGTTCCCGGAGGACACTTTCTCCATTTCGTCGGTACTGGTAACAACAGATCTTGACCTCGTTCTTTTTCTTGTTATTTTACTTCTTGGAATGGAATTCTTCTCATGATAGTCACACAAGCGAAGGAGAAGAGGATGGGTCCCGAGGGAACTCTTTTTCTTCTATTCTAAGTTTTGATTGCACGAGCAGCATAACAACATAACAGTTTTGTGTAAGGAAGTAAGGAAAGACTCCTTTCTTAAATTTAAGGACTTAATTAGCCTGTCGTATATAACAGATAATGAGTCTCAAAGAGAGTTTCCAATGGGTTACATCAAGTTCCATTCCCAGTATGCGAAATCAGTAAACACGAATATCTGTATATAAGAAACTTCTATTCCAATCCACAATCGGTCCAACAAGTCAACTGTCGTCAACTAGATCAATCAGGAATAAGCAATATGTCGTACCCTATCTGTCATATTTGCTTTTCGGTAAAGGGTACACACTTTTTTTTTTTACTTATTAAATTCTCTGTCTTGCTAAACACAAATCCTTCTTTTCTTGTATAGACGAAAAAAAAAAAGAACTAAGTAGGTTTCGACCCATTAAAGGAGTCAATGGCACGCACACAAAGCAGGAGGAAATCGGTACCCCGCGAGGCTGGCGAAGTCGGCACAAGAAGTAGGCGGAGTAGAGGCAGCAGTTGCGGGCTCAGGTGCGGCTATAAATCTAAATCAATATTCCCGTCTGGGGTTGGCGGAGTTGGTAGAAAGCACGGTTGGCGATAAGCTGGTACTAGTTTCATTCTTTCTATTCTAAAATCCAATACCCGGAACTGGTAAATCAAACAATGTAGGCACACGTTGGCACAGTTCTGTAAATAAGAGATGTCTCATCCGGTTGAGCTGTCGCAATCAGTCTTTCTCTTCCTTTCTTAGTAGCGGATCCAACATGACTGTATTAAACCTTAAGCAATCAGGGTTAAGCTAGCTCATTGCCTGAAAGTGGAGCTCGTATTATACACCTTGACCCCCACCTTTTTTGAATCCTTCCTCCATATATATTTTATGTTAGATAAGATAAGTCCCATAACTGCCTCATTCAGATCGATTCCAGTCGCCGCTACGGTCACATCAATCCGTTATGGCTCGGACCCTCTTAGCTGCTGGATCCTTCGGGAAGCCATAGTAGGGATTACGTCAGTACATTCTTAGGCGAGCAGTGGATTATATCACCCCTATTTTTGACCTTCTTTCTTTTTTAGGCATGGGACCAAGGTTGATCGAAGTTGAACATTCCTATGGAACTCCCCTTCAGACGACTTCTCTGCGCTTGCCCAGCACCTTTCGTTTTATGGACCAGGACCAATTTCACCTCAGACCATGGTGGCTGGATAACGTTCTCTCAAGGACCTGCTCTCTAATGCTGATGATCAAACGTTCCTTCAGATGTGTATGAGAAGGAAAGCGTCTCACAGGACTCTTAGATAGAAACCAGCATAGTCTATGAATTAGCATTCACAGTTTATTGAACTTGGTTGCACTCGTAAAGCGAGCGTGAAGAGAGCTGCGAAAGAAGCCCACGGAACGGAGCGGTTCTTTTTCCTGACTAGCAAGTGGACAGGCTCTGATGGCGTAGCTGATGTGTCATGCTAGGTATCTTTTTTTTGCCTTTTTTTATTTCTCTCAAGGGATTGAAGACTTTCCTCTATACTGACAGAAGCAGAGAGGCTGGTAAAAAAGAAGGAAGCAGGCTGGGTACACATGGTAATAGAACCCACTGGAGATCATTCAATCGGACGTCTTCCACAAAGTAAAGCTAGAGTAAGTGGCGTAAGATAAGATAGATGTTCACTTTCATCGACCAATGTACCTTAAATTCCTATACGTAAAGTCGAGAGCTAGAGAGAGTAAATGAGACGTTCAAAGGGTGAAGCTAACGCTTCCCTGGCCACTAGGGAGTCATCAAAGTCTGAGTCCATACACTTACTAGCTAATACTGGATCGTCAAAGATCTGATTCTATTTAATAATACCTTCTGTCTCTCTCCTAAGGGATCCAATCAGAAGGAATTCCCTCACTTCGCTCATGATAGTCGGTCGAGTTCCCTTTTCCATTTTAGTTGAGTTTCGCCTCTCCTCCTTTCCTTGTCTCCATTCTGATTGATTCGCTTCTTCGCGCAAGCACTTGGTTCGCCCCTTACTATAACCATCCCACTCAATCTTTTACACCGATGTTTCGTACTCTCTCGACCAGGTCATCATAAGAAAATACTGCCAAATCTTTCCGAAATGAGAGAAGGAGGGAAGGCGCGCTACAACTAACTGCTGAAAACGCAAGATTAGCGCTAAGAAGCAACCCTAGTTTAAGTACTAGCGTCCCACCCCAACGTTCTTGTACTTAAAAAGACTCTCCCCCGCTTGCTGCTCGCCTCAGCCAGACGTGGCTTATGTAGTGGTCGGCATTCCTACGTGCTCCGACTGATCCCCACTGGAGATTATATGAGGGGTCTTTGAAACTGTCGTGACGCTTTGGTGACGAAGGTCACCGGGGTGACTATGGAAGGATTCCGTGGTAGTCTCTGACTCCCTCCAACTCAATCAATATCAAGAACATGTCGTGAGCATGGGGTTTGGTTAGGCTTGGTTGAGTTTGTAAGAAAAGATAGTAGGTTGAGGGGCTTCATTGATTAGTAAACCTACGGTGCTGGTAAGGTCGGGACCGTGGTCGTCCGTCTCCGCTTTGCCGGCCGATAAGATCACTGAGATTGACCAGCCAGCTGGGTAGGTTTGGCTATTCCTTTCTATTGAAAAGGAGTCAGCTGTCTGCGCGAGTCACCTTCCTTAGGCTCCGAGTCACCTTCTTCTAAGCTCCGCTGGACGACACGGCATTCTCGTTCTATAGGCCGGCCGTACTTGTGATGGTTCCCCAGGATCCAATAAATCCACTTAGGTCTACGTTGCCGCGATATTGTTCTATGGAAGCGGGTGGGCTGCTTTTTATAAGTTCGGCCCGGTTTTTCATTAAAAAAAAAGAAAGGGGGGGAGGGATTGACCTTTCTAACGCATATTCCGTCGTACCGGCATGGCCCCACTGATTTGTTTTCGATCGGAGCATCAAGCAGCGCAACCCGGTTCTACTTGACTAAGCCCCGTGCTCGTCCAAGGAGGGAGTTTGCTTTACCCAACTCCCCTTTTTGATAAAAAGGCAAAAACCTCTTCATGAGTTTCGAATGAAGAATGAAGAGTGCCCCTCTTTTTTTCCCTAAATCTTGGATTTGGAAGTTGGTAAAGACCCACCCCTTGTTTAAGTCAGAATGAGTCCCGAGACATTGGCTTCCGCCAACAGTGAACTATTAAGGATCGCATCCCGCGCATATTCTACATTATAGCCTGCAACTGATTCAGCTTCCGCTTCTGGGAGATCAGACGGAGCTCGATTAGTTTCTGCTAGACAAGGAATAAGGAACATAACCAATACGGGGAACAAGGGAATACCGGACCATATCTGCTTTTGCGCCATGACAATCTCACTCGAATTACAGGGACCTACACATATTAGTACAGTATACCGGGGTCCCCGGCCAGAACCACACGTGCAAGTTTCCCTGCATGTGGCTCGTCCGTGCTTTTATCCGAGGCGCTGCCTGCGACTCTGCATGGGAGAAGAGGGCTGAACTGCAAACTTTCGTGTTCAGAGCATTGCATTGTCTAAGGGAGTAGGGTGAGTAAGCAGCGCCTACCAAGCTAAGCTTTCGTCGAAAAGGCGTCACTGCTTCCTTTTCGGCGCCCGCCCTTTATTTAGATGTTGGGGCAAGGCAAGCCCAAGGAAAGTCTAGGTTGGTGCTCCATCTCGGCCGGCATCCTGCTCTCGAGAGGGTGTGGTCCTTGAGCGAACTAGTCATGTGCTGTGTTGCCCCAACGCAGGGGCATTTGGTGAGGAGCTACGGTCCGGTGGTTGACAAGCCACTGATCGGAGGCGACTGGAGTGCTTTCATCAAATGATGCATGTGGGCTGAGCCATTCCCATCCCAAGTGGTGGCCCGATTCGGCCTGGCCTGGTCGGAAAGAGATTCTAAATCTCGAATATGCGCACCGAGAATAGATATCTATGTTAGCTAGCGGGGGCGGGCTTTCCCCTGGTAGTCCCGCTGCGTCCTCTGACAGTCCGTCTCGTCTCATCTTTCTTTGGCTATACTTGTAGCCAGCCATATTAGCTCCACATTCCACCCTTTTTTATTTTGACGAAAAAGGCAGCGTCGCCCCCTTTCCTATTTAGCTTTGCTTGCTGCCTATTATGAGAATAGGTCCCGGTTCAAGCGGCCCGCCTTTCATCATCATCTATACCAGCTGCCACGCACGATCCCATAGGAACGATTTCATCGCCCTAAGAAGCAGAACGCGCCATCACCTACAGCCCTTTCCTCTGCCGGGGACTTTCACGAAATGAAAACGGGCGGCATCATCGTATGCTCGACATTAGTTGCCCTGGTGTATATCCCGGAGTACTCCTATGGCCGATCTGTCACCCATACATGAAGGCCTTGGCCCCGTCCCGTGTGGAGCCCCCCTTACGGCACGGCTTAGTCAGTTATTTTCTTTTGTCAGAGTGGATTCGGACCGCCACTTCTCTGAAAGCATGGTTCTTGCCTCCCTCTCTCCTCCCTCCTTGGAGCTCGTCCATTCGTTGGGTGATCCCTTGCTCTCACGTTCGAGTGTTTGCTCGTCGTTTAGGCCGGTGAGTGACATTTTTGCTCATTGCAGTCACCTCCGGGGTTCTTCGCACCTGGGTAGTACCAGGACCCTTGTGCCCCGGACTGCACTGCCCGCCCTATGACCCAAAACTCAAAACGAGCCTTGCGACGAGACGCGGACATTCCTCATGCTGCGGTTCCCTCCGGTCCGTTCCCGGGTTGGGTTAGGGGAAGATCCGAGCGATTGCCTTCGCGGATCCAAACGTGCTCACAAGGCGCACAATAAGAATAAGACCAATAGAGACTTCATAAGAGACCATTTGAGCTGCAGATCGTAATGCTCCTAGAAAGGCATATTTCGAATATAGAGGACGTTCCCAACAATCCACGAGAATATCATACCCAACTATGAACCGTACGAGCACATCCTCTGTCACCCCCACCGCGCTTACGGCTCTATACCCCAACCCAACTTGCTCTGGCCCTGGGTCCTCCCGCATCTCTTCCTCGGTAAGCGGACCGTGGAAGCTGGGGGGTATCCGCTTGGGACTGATAGGAAACAGCATATCTTTTTTTTCCCTCCTGACCCCTAAAAAAAATATATAGTTGCAGTCCGGTCGCGTCGGAGACATCCTTATCAGATTTTGAGGCTTCGTCGTCCGGCTCCTCCAAAATTATGTTAGGATCGGCTGGCTCATCCTTATCATCCGAAAATAAAACAAAGACAAAACAGATTTGTTTCAATGACATATCTAATCAGACTGAAATTGATGTCGAAGACACGATCATTCACATCAATTTCTGCAGGCAGGAAGGGCGCGGAAGCTACCGTTTAACGAATGCAAGCAAGGTAGCTTGCTTACTCTCCATCTAGCGTGCGTTGGCGGCAAGGAAAGAGGCATTGGAAAGACTAGACCATACACATTAATTAGTACAAGAAAGAGGCATTCGGGAAGCGACTAGTCGCTTCTGGCGAAGCTTAACAAAGGCCGACTACTACATAGAGACAACTACCAGTCATGAGCGATAGTGAAGCTGTCGCTTGACGGACGAAGCCGAACCGATACGATAGGCGGGCGAAGTGAGCGAGACCAAGACGGGCCAGACGTGGAGTGGCGAAGGGTACTATACGTATACGTGATTAGTAAGCGGTTCAAGACATCGAACGAAAAAGAAAAAAAGAACTATTGAACATTTCCTCAAATGACAAGTACCAAGGAGCAAGAAAACGTATGCGCAGGCGCAAGGGATGAGCGCTCAATCCGTTGCTTGTTCTTTCGGTAGCCTTCTTTCATTTCCGAATTTGCTTGCGAGCAGTCCTTGCATTAGTATGAGTTCGTTGACCGCGTAATGGCGATCCATCTTGATGACGAATTCCACGATAACGAGAAATAGAAATTAATCGTTCGATGTCTGCTCGTTCTCCCCTCTTCAATTCCCAATGAACAACATGATCTTGAGCTATCATTTGTTCAATTTGGTCGATCTGATACTTAGTTAACTCATGAATCTTGATGTTCCCACTGATACCTAATCGATAACGAAGCTGAATGGCTTTTTTCGGTCCAATTCCATCCATTTTTGTTGAGGCAATTCTTACTTGTTCATCGGGAAGTGATCTAGCTCCTGAGATATATGACATTCTTTATCCTTCTCTTTTCCTGGTCTTCTCGGCTGGAATCTACAATGGTTGTCTCCCGAACAAAAGAAAAGAACCATCTCTATCTCTTTCAATTCACTCTTCCCTTAATCATCATGATAGGAGGATCCTATCCTTTCCGAATCTGCCTTTCGCCTTTGACCCACGAACTCGAGTCGGACTCATTCACTGCTGACTTTTGAGTTTTGAGGATCGTTCGTTCTTCACTCTCTTGCTATTACCCGCAGGGAGCGCAGCAGTCTTCCCAGTCAAGCGCAGCTTCCGTTAGGTTTCGTTCAGGCTCGCTCTCGTTCTGAGGTGGATTCGAACCACTCTGTTAGGATTTGGAGTCCAACGCGCTAAGCAAAAGAGGATTTTCAGTCCTCTGCTCTAACCAGCCAGAACCAAAAAGGAGGAGATTGGGTGACTGAACACCCACACAATCTCTATTTGTAAAGTATCATGATCGTATCAAGATCTATTGAAATTCGGCTCAATTAGAAGAATAAAGAAGAATTACTTCATTTCGTAACTTATTTTTTATCTTTCTATTTTTCTTCTTTTTTATTTTATTTAGACCTTCTTTATATCTAGTTTTATCTACTTAATCTATGGTATCCACCGGCTTGGCTTGAACTCCAATTTGATCGCCTTCCATACTTCACAAGCTGCGGCTAGTTCAGGACTCCATTTGCAAGCTGCTTTGATAATTTCATTACCTTCACGAGCAAGATCGCGCCCTTCGTTACGAGCTTGTACACAGGCTTCTAAAGCCACACGATTAGCTGCTGCACCAGGTGCATTTCCCCAA